>ERZ777305.593-NODE-593-length-58130-cov-23.961274_pt1 | contig 58130 bp, 57 predicted proteins | sample MGYA00374965_ERZ777305 | MGnify/ENA primary metagenome ERZ777305 (study PRJEB29328, sample SAMD00013331) | mouse gut metagenome | study: EMG produced TPA metagenomics assembly of the Metagenome analysis of fecal microbiota from mouse which was promoted...
CTGAATATCTGTACAAAGTCTTTAAGGATAGTTAAATCTCATGCGTCAGCCCTGACTTTTTTACAGAAATATTTGGAGATAAGGGAAATAACCATTAGCTTTGCAATCGTTAAGACTATCGACAAAGGCATATCTATGCACTGAAGCGTAGTAGCCATAGATCAATCATTGGAAACTCATGCTTTGTAATATGAAAATAGGGACAAACTCCATTATTCTGGCCGTTTTAATGGTCGGCTGCTTTTCCTGTGACCGGAATGATTCTCATCAGAAGAGCGCAGGTCTTTACGACTTTGTTGTTCTTGACGAAAACAACTCGGTGGGCGAACGCACTATCAAACTCAGTGAACTGGTTGACGATTATGAAGTTGTAAAGTTCGAAAACTCTGACTCAGCGCTGTTCAAGGTAAGAAAACCTGTAGTCTCCGAGAATTATATCGCAGTAATTCAAGGCGGCATGGATCCGGTTGTGCTGTTTGACCGAAAAGGAAACTATATCGGAAACATTGGCAATGTTGGATCAGGTCCGGGCGAGTATATGACCGCCTACGACGCGCTAATTGATGAAGCCAATGGGCGTATATATATCACCCAAATGGTCAATGGACAGGTTCTCGAATATGATTTAGAGGGAAAATACCAGGGAACACATCAGATAGGATCTCTCAACAAGCCCACCCTGTTTGCAAATGGCGACGAGAGCATATCGCTGGTAAACATAGCTTTCGATGATGCCGGAGTACCCCTGACTGCCGCAACCTTCGGCAACGCCAGCGACTCCGTTGTCCGGTTGATTTATCAGCCCCTTGTAACCAGCTTCCGGGATGCCTCCGGTGCCGGCGTAGGATTCAACAATGAGGTATGGGCATTTAGGAATACTCCCAACAATGCCTTCATGCTAACTTTCAATGACACCCTATATACGTACAACTCTCGGGAGAATGTCATTGCCCCTCGTGCCGTCTTTAAAGAGTTGTCAGACAAAAGTTCCGACACGTGGTATGTAGGACTGGAGTTTCCGACAGCCATCATATATCAAGTGATGGGTTCGGATTCACGTACAATGTGGTATGACAAGAGTTCGGCTGAGTTATCGCGAGCCACTATAATCAATGATTTCTGCGGCAACGCCAAGGAGTCGGTGAGTAATTTTAGGGACGGTTATTATGTGCATATATGGGAGCCTGGTCGGCTGATGGATCGGATTGAGGAGCGTTGGCTTCCGGAGAATGAAATGACTGACCAACAACGCGAGGATTTGAAAGAACTGTTTTCAGAACTAAATCCCGATGATAATAACATCATGTTTATCGGAAAGATGAAAAACATCTAATTCAATATAACAGCAATGAGACCATTAAAAAGGATCTCACTCTCGGCTATGGCAAATTCCGAGCTCGAGGATGTATAGAAGACGGCATTGAGATTGAAAACAACTCTTTGTTGGGAGCTATGTCCTACAATGACAGTGATGATGCTTACGTTGTGTCGTATCTTTTCGGTGCACCCGAGAAGAATGCTAAATTTGTGCCGGATTTTAATCCATAGATGGTTGGGTATATGGATGATGAAACAAATCCCATTATAGTATTGACGAAATTCAAAACTCCAAGTGAGATGAAATCAAGCAAATACAACATTTATCTGTCAGCGAATGAGCGGTTCTATGTTTTTTTAATACTGCTGATGTTGGTTGACTAAACATGAGCTTGTTTGAACCGATATAGCGTTCAATATTCTTAATGTAGCCAATTCCTCTGTGGTAGCCTCGCCACGGCTCTTTGAGTTCACACTGCCGTCCGTATTCGGGGAAATAGGTATCTCCATGTCATTATCTATTTTTGAGTTTTGTATAATCTGCGTCATATATGAGGTCACAGTCAACAAGATGTCCGTAAGCCTCGTCAGTGATACGCGAAGCCCACTCGTTGCGGTCATAATAACGACCCTTGCGGTAGTTGTGTGCAAGAGCCTTCATGTAGCCCATTAACACCTTGAAAGCCTGCTGTTGGAGATAGCGGTGCATGGTGGTCATAGCCATGCCGGTCTTTTCAGTGCTGCTCACTCTGCCATTGACAAAGTTTTCAAACGATGCCACAAACGCCTTGTCGTCCTCGGCGATATTCATAAAGTCGATGTCTGTATTCATGTCGGGCGGGATTTAGATCGTTGCCTGATTGTGTATTTGGGGCTCCGGCGACACATTATAGATATAGTCGCCACAGCGCACTAAAAGGCAGTTCTGCCCGTAATAGAGCTTCCTCATACCTCGCACGCTCCCTGTCTTGTGGAGGTTCGGAAGGCGGCTGATGCCTACTCGCTAGCCCTCTTCGATTGTCATTCGTTTTACTCTCATAGTTCCTTAATTTCTGAGGTTTAATTCTTTTTCCCTTTTGTGAAGCTCTTTTGAGCTTCTTCGGCAGGGCTGGCCGTTTTTCGTGCAACCTACAGCTGCGGCCATGAGGGTGCATAAGGCAAGTGTGGAGTCGGCGGCAAGACCGTGATACCCAAATTTTGGAGGTATGAGAAAATTTGAAACCGAATGCTCGGTTTCGAGCTGAAGGTTGTGGAGGCTCACGGTCGCAGACGCAGGCGGAAAGCAAAGCGGCACTTGACGTTGTTCCTGGACGCAGTAACTTCGTACAGAAAAAACGCCTCCCTGCCAAGACTCAATCGCATAAAGAAAATAATGCATTCGCTTATTGGAGTAAGGCTTCATTCGATGATAAAAATTCAACACAAATGTTGTAAAGGTGAATATTGTTTTGAAAACGACATGTTTTGACGTTTTCATTTATTAACTTTGCAACATGAATCAGAACATGGGGCGGTTGATCCGCTATATACTCATCATACAGAAGCTCTCAGGAAAGAAAAAATTCATTCCTGCGGAGGAACTGATTTCGTATCTCAATCTCCAGATGGAGCTTCGTGGATATGAGGTAGGTCTCAGTGTCCGTACTCTACAAAGGGACATCGCCGAGATTGAAAGCATGTTTGAGGTAGAGATTAAGAACCGTCGAGGAGAAGGGTACTTCATAGCTGAACATACAGATAATTCCGACTTAAGATATGAGGACCTACTCCTCAATTTTGATTTACTGACATCTATAAATCATTCGGCCGAAGTATCCGGATTCATAATCCCTGAACATCATCGACCCAAAGGAACTGAGAGCATTTCTGCTATTATCCATGCAATTAAATGTACAAATTTCATCAAGTTTGATTACTTGCTGGTTCGCAATAATAACAGGATTATTTCCAAGACTGTAAGTCCTCATTTCCTTAAAGAATCTCTTGGTCTATGGTATATGGTTGCATTTGATGAGACGCGCCAGCTCCGTGTTTATGCAGTTGATAGAATCAGTAATCTGGAGATTCTTCCCGACAAATTTAAAAGGGACGAAGACCTTGATCCCAATGGTTTATTCCAAAACAGCTATGGAATATGGGATGATGAGACCAATCCCATTGAGGATGTCGAATTATCATATTCTCCATTGGACGGATATTTTCTTAAAGCAACACCACTTCATTCATCTCAGGAAGTAGTCGTTGACAATGAAGAAGAGTTTCGTATTCGTCTGAGAATCCGGATTACCAATGATTTCGTTATGGCACTTTTAGCACGAAGTAATTCATTGACCGTTATAAGTCCTACATCATTACGCGAGAGAATTAACGAGATATACCAACAAGCAATAATCAGAAATAAGATATGAGAAGTCTCGGTTCATTATTCCACGATGCTCTTTTTACCAGCACAAGAGTCTATCACGATGCCAATGGTAACTTCAGAGGTACGAGCACTAATGTTACTCCTTGGCACCTCCTGATTGGTCGTCTTTGGGGATATGGATTGTGGCTTTACCTGATACTCCTGCCATTGCTTGCACCGATTTATTTCATATTTGCGAATTGGTATTGCCGTCGATACGATGCCGAGAATATGGTCGAAGATCCTAAAGGATGGCCGAAGGAGAAGAAGCAGATTTTAAAAAATCATAGAAACATTCTTATTGGCTGGATAATGTTTATGCTTCTTGGATGGATTACGGACTGGGGACAGAATGACTTTTCCAGAGAGAGGGAGCCGGTTAACAAGACCGAAACTTTAGCACCTTGGGGTTCTCCAGATTATGTGGATCCATATAAACAATATGAAGAAACTCATAACATCAAATAGTCATGGCAGAAAGAAATTCCAAAACGACTTTCACAGGAGAAGAGTTAAAACACATCATCGCCTTGGTGAGAGAGCTTGAATCAGCAGATGGTTCAAAGCAGAAAGGTATACGGGCAAAGCTTCGTAAGATAGGACTTTATTGGTCAGAGGTGGCATCCGGGATGGCCTATACTATAGCAAACCTGCAAAATCTGTTCAACAACGGAACCTTGAAACTTTCAGATTCAGAAAGTCACTGCGGAGAGGTATTACCTTCCGTTAAAATGATTAAAAAGGAAGATGTGACTCCGCTCCGGCATATCAATATCTCTACTGATAAAGATATCGATATGTATAAAGAAGATGGCTTTGAAGGATTTATTCCGGTTGCCAAACTCAGGGAAGCAACATCCATTCTCCCTGAAAATGCCGGCGTGTATGTAGTCATAAGGAAATCTGATGTTGCTCCACAATTCCTTGAAAAAGGAACAGGTGGTTTCTTCAAAGGTAAGAATCCTAATGTATCGATAGAGGTGCTGACTGACAATTATGTTACTGAAAGTAAGACTGTCTACATTGGTAAGGCTGCAAACCTCCGTAAACGAGTAGGACAGTTGCTCAGTTTTGGCGCAGGGGCCGCAATCGGTCATTGGGGTGGGCGTTTTTTGTGGCAACTGGCTGATTCCGTTGGACTCATAGTGGCTTGGAAAATTACACCTGGATGTGACCCAAGAGCCATCGAAACTCAAATGATACGGAGTTTTGTTTCCGTACACGGAAAGAGACCTTTTGCAAACCTAAAAGACTAAATATAATGAAACACTACAAAGACAAGGAATGTGAGCGTCAACAGCAACTCATTGTGAACAGTAACATCTTCAATGGAACAACAGGTGGAGGGCGCTTTATGGGTAAGGAAGGAGCACATCGTTTGTTTGTATTGACTGATGGAGAATCTAACCTGTATTCTCCCATTAGAAAAGACGCAATTGGATACTTCAAAGAGAATGGAATCGGTTGGTGGGGAGGATCGAAGCCTTCCGGTCATGTCCTTTCTTCCCAAATTGCCTGCCTTAACCATCTGTTTTCACTCCGTAATGATGCGGATGCCGTTCTCTCCTTACTTAACAATATCCGTGATGAATTTACTGAAGTACTTCCGATTACGACAGACAAGAATCCTTCTTTCATCGCCTTCGAGATTGTGAGTGACAAAGATCACCTGAACGAAGGCACTCCGAATCGAGGAAGCAACTGCACATCGATAGATGCCTTGATATATGCAAGGCATAAATCTGGTGAGCTATGGCTCATACCGATAGAGTGGAAGTATACAGAGCACTATACCAATCAAGATAAGTCCAGTGAGGATAGAGACGGAGAGCCAGAAGGCTCTAACGGAAAAGGAGAAGAGCGTATGAGCCGATACAATGATCTTATTTCAGCATCCTCTCAATTGAAATCCCTTAACGGGTATGCCGGAAGTCTGTATTATTATGAGCCGTTTTACCAGCTCATGCGGCAGACCCTTTGGGCAGAGAATATGGTTAGAAACAAAATGACGGAGAGGCTGAAAGCCGATAACTATCTCCACGTCCACATCATTCCTTCTGAAAACGATGAACTTCTACATAAGAATTACAAGGTAACACAGAAAGGAATGGAAAGCTCATGGCGCGAAATGATAGTTGACCAGAGTAAGTATGTAATAATCGACCCAAAGACCCTGATGACTCCAACAATCACCAAATACCCAGAACTGCATGAGTATCTTGGTATAAGATATTGGGCGCATAAATAATAAAATTCTATGTTCTCCATCTCTTCTATTTCATACCGGGATAAAAAATGGTATGATAAACGTCGCGCCATCATTAAACGAGATAACAATACTTGTGTTAGATGTGGCTCACAATTACCTGATGACCAGTTGCAAGTTCATCATCTTCATTATTTCTATGGCAGAAAGGCATGGGAGTATGAAGATTTTGAACTCATTACCTTATGTAAACATTGTCATGCAGAGGAACACGGACATGTAAAACCTACCTTCGGTTGGAAATATGAAGGGATGGAGGATTTAGAGGAACTTATCGGAGAATGTGAGAATTGTCATACCCCTATTCGTTATGCTCATCTTATTTCTCATCCGGAATGGGGATTCATGTCCGTTGGTTCTCAATGTGCTGAAAATCTCACTTCTGCGTGTGGCCTTTCTGATAGAGAGGAAGAGGCAAAGAAGCTGGCCCAGCGATATAGACGCTATCTGGATTCTCCAAAGTGGGAACATAAGAAAAATGGTTATTTTAGAGAACTTGATGGTTGCCATATAAAGATATGGCAAAACGATAGTTATTTCAAACTGCAAATAGTATTTCCTCTATGGAATTTGTGTACACTTATTAAAAGATTTGAAAAACTTAGTGGTAAAAATAAATATTCAACGCTTGATGATGCAAAAACGCAGGCATTTAAGGCTATTACGGATCGATCTTTGATTAAGTACTGCGAGAAGCACTTTCCCGAAGATACTCCTTATCCTCCCGCTCACGACGATTTTTACAATGATGATTGATTACGGTATTTCGGTGTTATTGATTGTAGTAATGAAGATACCCACTACATAGATCTTATTCCTGGGCAAGTCTATTCGTAAGGTGATTACTCCTAAGAACCTAAAAGTGAGGTGTTCAAACAAAGATTTTGACCGTAGAATGTGCTGAATGTGAGAAATTTTTATTATCTTTAAGGTATGGAACTCACCTTAAAATTGATTGGCAATGAAGTTTAGAACCGGCATATATTTCCCCGTTGATGGAGTGACACTTCTCATACTGTCACCATTCATCATCCTGATTATGATTTTTGGATTTATCCTCAAATGGCTGGTGAAGGGTGTCACTTGGCTCTCCCTCACCTTGATATTCCTTGTAATAAAGGCACTCGTAAGATTATACCGTAGCGTGAAGCTGCGCATCATCAACAGCCAGGTATAACGACAGAAAGCCGTGCCGGACTTTTCGACCGACACGGCTCAATGATTAGGTGTTGAGTCCGTTCCCTAATGTAGAATTATTTTAGGTGTGTTCGAGGGGAGACAGGGCTAAAAGCCTTTTCCTTTTGTCCTTTCATAGACAATTTCGCGCTGAGTGTCGCAGTTGGTGAGCCGGAACTGAACAGCACATCCTGTCGGAATGTCGGTGGGAAACTGCTCGACAAGTTTCTTTATTACATCATCTACAGTGTTGAAGCCTATATCGGTTGTTTCACCGATAACCTTGCCTTTGAAGTATGCTATTCCGTATATCATCATTTTTGGGGATATACGAAATAACTTATCTTTCGGCTCTTCAAGATCTCTGGCGATGCCTTGTTTGCTTTTTTCATCGCTGAAAAATATGAACTCGATTACTTTGGCGTTCAGATTCCAAGCCGGAGTGAAATCAAGTTTAACATAGCCTCGTGTAATTCTAAATCCATGGCTATGATTCATTCCAAAGGCTACATCCGCAAGGGTTGCTCCACAGTCATTCTGTGCTATCGTACCCCATGTGTGACGAAATGTATAGACACAGTAGTAATTCTCTTTTTCCATGCCCATGTCCTTACATATTTTCTTAACGCCGTTGTTGACATTCGCACTGAAACTATCTGAATCGCAATAACGATTGTGGAAGTTGAACAGGAACTCGTCATCATCCTCTGCAAGATACTTTTCAAACACAGGGAGGATGAATGGCTCTACGCGCATTTCGATATATGCTTCATCTGTTCTACTATGACGTGTCTTCGCGCGTTTATATGAAATGATACCATTTCGGTAATCAGTTTTTTTCAGAGAGAAAAGATCAACAGTGTTCATACCTCCGAGACAAAGTACCAATTTGGCTACATCTCTACCCAATTCAGGAAGAGACGACAGCATCTTTGTCTGGGGGAGAGGTCGGTTGAAAAACTCCCTGCAGTCCTCCGCACTAATGGCAATCTGGTCCGTTTTGTCACTCTTGGGTATCTGTATCTTTAACCACGGGTTAAATTTAATCCGACAGATTCCTCTTTCATCATCGTTTAGTTCCACGAGAGCAGTCTTATATATCTGTCTTATACAGACGGGATACATCTCTTTTGCTCTTCGCTTTTGCATGAGAGAATTTATCCACCGCTGAACCACTGCGGTAGTCAGATACGAGAACATGATTTGTGTAGTCCCCATAAATCGTTCAAGATGAGCGACGGCGAGCTTATAGTTTTTTGCATTTCTCTCGTGGCCACCATTCACCATTCTGGAAATATGAAGTTTTGCATAGTCACTGAAACTGGCATCTGATTCCTCTGTAGAAAGGAATGATACAACTTCTTTGACACTCCACTTGGAAATATCCTGCATATTGAGGCGCTGATTGAAATAGGAAATCATCTCCGTGCAATATTTTAGGACTACGTTATCACGAATCTCGTTGTTTTTCGTGACGGATTTTTTTTCAACTACTTTGGTGGTCTTCATGAAGGCGATTCGCCTGTCATGTGTCACCCTGATATAGACAGGGTAGAAACCGTCTGCGCGTTGCTTTTGAACACATGGTCTGAAGGTTGCCATACTTCTTGTTTGATGATTGATTAATATTTAATTCACTTGGAATTTTTTTTATTATCAGTCAGAAGTTTACAACCTGAAATTTACTCTAAACATTACTCTAAACATGCTCTAAACATGGGGTCAAAAAACTCTAAACATTTTCTAAACATTTGCGTTCATTCTGCGCGATTTCTGACTCAAAGTGAGCAAGTGGTTTAAGAGTAAATTAGGCCGTAACCTCTGATTTAACAGAACGTTACGACCTAACTTAAAAGTTGTCAGACTATATCTCTTAGTCTTCGATGGCTGCCTGCGCCGCTGATACGCGGGCGATGGGTACTCTGTACGGGGAGCAGCTTACATAGTTCATGCCGAGTTTGGCGCAGAATTTAACTGAGCTGGGCTCGCCGCCGTGTTCTCCACAGATGCCTACCTTGAGGTCGGGGTTTGTGGCGCGACCTTTCTTGACACCCATTTCAACGAGTTGTCCAACGCCTTCCTGGTCAAGTACTTCAAAGGGGTCGGTCTTGATGATGCCGTGTTCTTTGTAGAATTTGAGGAATTTGGGTGCGTCGTCACGGCTGAAGCCGAATGTCATCTGAGTGAGGTCGTTTGTGCCGAATGAGAAGAATTCAGCCACTTGCGCTATCTGGTCGGCAACGAGTGCGGCACGGGGTACCTCAATCATGGTTCCGACTTTGTAAAGAACTGTCTGTCCTTGTTCTTCAAATACTTTTGATGCAGTGAGGTGGATGATGTCTGCCTGGTTCTGGATTTCCTTGAGTGAGCCTACAAGGGGTATCATTATTTCGGGGTGAACATCAATGCCGCGAGCCTTGACCGCGAGTGCGGCTTCGATGATGGCGCGTGTCTGCATTTCGGTTATTTCGGGGTATGTGATGCCGAGGCGGCAGCCGCGGTGACCGAGCATGGGGTTGAATTCTTCAAGAGAGTCTACTTTTGCTTTGACTTCTTCAAGGGTAATGCCCATTTCTTCTGCCATCACTTTCTGGGTGGCTGTCTGATGAGGTACAAATTCGTGCAACGGGGGGTCGAGCAGACGTATTGTCACGCCAAAGCCGTCCATTGCTTCGAAGATTCCTTCAAAGTCTCCGCGCTGCATGGGCAGGAGTTTTGCGAGTGCTGCGCGGCGTCCTTCTTCGTCAGATGCGAGAATCATTTCACGCACTGCTTTGATGCGGTCGCCTTCAAAGAACATATGTTCTGTGCGGCAGAGACCGATGCCTTGTGCGCCGAAGTTGCGTGCCTGTTTTGCGTCGCGCGGGGTGTCGGCGTTGGTGCGTACGAGTGTTTTGGTGTATTTTGCCGCGAGGTTCATGATTGAGCCGAAGTCGCCGCCGAGTTCCGGTTCGGTGGTGGGCACCTGTCCGTTGTAAACTTCGCCTGTAGAGCCGTTTAGTGAAATCCAGTCGCCTTCCTTGTAGATTTTGCCGCCCATTTCAACGGTCTTTTCTTTGTAGTCGATGCGGATTTCGCCGGCGCCTGATACGCAGCATTTGCCCATGCCGCGAGCCACAACGGCTGCATGGCTGGTCATGCCGCCGCGCATTGTGAGGATGCCTTGTGCGACAGCCATGCCGCGAAGGTCTTCGGGAGATGTTTCGATGCGTACGAGCACTACTTTCTTTTTCTTTTCAGCCCATGCTTCTGCTTCTTCGGCTGAGAATACTATTTTGCCTGTAGCGGCTCCGGGAGATGCGGGGAGACCTTTTGCCACAACTTCGGCGCGTTTGAGGGCTGTTTTGTCGAACACAGGGTGGAGAAGCTCGTCGAGTTTCTGGGGTTCCATGCGGAGCAGGGCGGTTTTTTCGTCGATTGCGCCTGCGCGGAGGAGGTCCATGGCTATTTTGACCATAGCGGCGCCTGTGCGTTTGCCGTTACGGGTCTGGAGCATCCAGAGTTTGCCGTCCTGAATGGTGAACTCCATGTCCTGCATGTCTTTGTAGTAGTCTTCAAGGCGGTTTGCTATCGCTATGAGTTCTGCGGCGCAAACGGGCATTGATTCTTCAAGCGAGGGGTATTTTTCAGCGCGTTCTTCTTCGCTGATGCCCTGAAGGGCAGCCCAGCGGCGTGAGCCTTCAACTGTTATCTGCTGGGGTGTGCGTATGCCGGCTACAACGTCTTCGCCCTGTGCGTTGATGAGGTATTCGCCGTTGAACATGTTTTCACCGGTGGCTGCGTCACGGCTGAACGCCACGCCTGTTGCGGAGTTGTTGCCCATATTGCCGTACACCATTGCCTGTACGTTTACAGCGGTTCCCCATTCTTCGGGAATCTGGTTCATGCGGCGGTAAAGGATGGCACGTTCGTTCATCCAGCTGTCAAATACGGCGCAGATGCCGCCCCAGAGCTGTTCCCACGCGCTGTCGGGGAAGTCTTTGCCGGTATATTCCTTAACAGCGGCTTTGAAGAGTTTTACAAGCTGCTGGAGGTCTTCTACATCAAGTTCTGTATCGAGTTTGACACCCTTCTCCTCTTTAACTTTTTCCATGATTTCCTCGAAGGGGTCTATGTCGTTTTTGCTCTTGGGTTTCATGCCGAGCACAACGTCGCCGTACATCTGCACAAATCGGCGGTAGCTGTCCCATGCGAATCTGGGGTTGCCGCTTTTTTCAGCGAGCGATGCCACGGTAGCGTCGTTCATGCCGAGGTTGAGTACGGTGTCCATCATGCCGGGCATTGATGCGCGGGCACCCGAGCGTACAGAAACGAGCAGGGGATTGGAGGGGTCGTCAAATTTCTTTCCGGTGAGGCTTTCCACATGTGCTATGGCATCCTCTACCTCTTTATTTATGCGTTTTACAACTTCGTCCTTGCCATACTCGGTGTACTCTGTGCACACTTCGGTGGTGATAGTGAATCCGGGAGGCACTGGCATGCCGAGAAGGTTCATTTCGGCAAGGTTGGCACCTTTGCCACCAAGGAGATTGCGCATCGAGGCGTTGCCTTCGGCTTTGCCGTCTCCAAACGTGTAAACTCTTTTCATTTGTAGTTTTTTATTATTAATAATAGTATTGAATTTTGATTTAAAGCTGTCTTTGTCCCTTCCCGACGCGACCGAGCCGGTCTGACGCGGCTATGGGCGGGGCTTTGCAAATGTAGTGATTATATCTCAGCGGCAGAAATTATTTTTAAAGAAATTGGGTAAATGGAGTGATATTTTTCGTTTATTGAGTAGCTTTGCACCGTATTTATCACAATTAAGTAAAAACAGTGGCAAGAAAAAGAAAAGAGTTCCCTTTGCTTGAGGGTGTCGAGATAAAGGATGTGGCTGCGGAGGGCAATGCTATAGCCCGCGTGGATGAAATGGTTGTTTTTGTGCCGTTCGGTGCTCCCGGAGATATAGCCGATGTCAAGATTGACCGGAAAAAGCGCAGTTATGCCGAGGGGCATATCGAGCGTATGGTGAGTCCGTCGCCTCTGAGGGTCGAGCCTCGTTGCAGCCATTTCGGTCTTTGCGGCGGTTGCCGCTGGCAGCATCTGCCTTACAGTTTCCAGCTGGAGTGCAAGCAGCGTCAGGTAAGCGACGCTCTGCGGCGCATAGCCAAGGTTGAGATTCCGGATGTGCTGCCTATAATCGGAGCCGACCCTGTGTGGGAGTACAGGAACAAGATGGAGTACACTTTTTCCAACAAAAGCTGGCTGACATACGAGCAGATGCGCAGCGGAGAGGAGTTTCCCGACCGGGACGCGGCGGGATTTCATATTCCCGGTGCTTTTGACAAGGTTCTTGACATTGACCGTTGTCATCTTCAGGATGATTTTTCAAACAGGTTGCGCAAGTTTGTAAAGAATTTTGGCAAATCCAACGGCTATCCTTTCTATGACCTCCGGGCTCAGAACGGTTTTCTGCGTACTCTTATGGTAAGGATGGCGTCTACCGGTCAGATAATGGCGATGCTTGCGTTCGGCGAGGACAACAGTGAGCGTATTGAGGCGGTGATGAGCGCTGTGAAAAACGAGTTTCCGCAGATAACATCGTTGATTTATGTTGTAAATACCAAGCTCAATGACACTTTCGGCGATTTGCCGGTTGTCACCTACAGCGGTGCGCCTTATATAGAGGAAGAGATGGACGGACTGAAGTTCAGAGTGGGACCGAAATCATTCTATCAGACCAATTCAAAGCAGGCTCACAGGCTGTATGAGGTGGCGAGGGATTATGCGCGTCTTACCGGAGACGAGCTGGTGTATGATTTGTACACCGGCACCGGCACCATAGCCAATTTTGTTGCCCGTCATGCCCGTCATGTGGTAGGTATAGAGTATGTGGCGGACGCGATAGAAGATGCGCGCCTTAACTCGCGGGTAAACGGCATAGACAATACCGAGTTTTATGCCGGCGATATGAAGGATGTGCTCACTTCTGAGTTTATAGACGCACACGGTCGTCCTGATGTGATGATAGTAGACCCTCCGCGGGCGGGAATGCACGGCGATGTAGTGGATGTTATTCTTAATGCGAAGCCTCGCCGTATCGTTTACGTGAGCTGCAATCCGGCAACTCAGGCACGGGACCTCGCTCTGCTGGATGTGAAGTATCGTGTAACGGCTGTGCAGCCGGTGGATATGTTTCCTCACACCCACCATGTGGAAAATGTGGTGGCGCTGGAGTTGAGGCAAGGACTATGATTCAGTTATTTTAGTTTTTGTTTAGCTCTTTTAGGACGGAATATATGCGTTTGCCGGTAAACCATAGTTGCCGGTGTGTTGTTATAGCTGTGACACGGATTCTGTAGTGACGGAATGCTGTGTCCGGCATCCGTCATCCGTCAGGGATGTCTGTATAGTATTCATTAATCATTATGCTTTAAGATGGCTAAACGTTCTATTGCCTTGAGTCTTTCCAAGGCTGCGAAAATTGCCATATTGTGTGGCGTGGCAGCGATAATAGCAGGTATTGTTATCGCGGTGTGTTTTAAATCATCTGCCTCCCACCCCCGGGAGGAGGGCGCTATTGTGAGCGTGGAGCCTGCCGAGGTGCGCGACGTAAACATTTATGGCGAATATGTTGGGCGTATCCGAGCCCAGCAGTTTGTAGAGGTGCGTGCGAGGGTAGAGGGCTATCTTCAGAAAATGCTTTTCAAAGAGGGATCATTCATTAAAAAGGACCAGACCCTTTTCATAATAGACCCGACAATATACAGCGCACGTGTAAACAAGGCTGCGGCGCAGCTCAACAAGGCCAAGGCCATAGCGGTGAAAGCGAAGCGTGACCTTGACCGAATCCGTCCTTTGTATGAGGCCAATGCCGCGAGTCAGCTTGACCTTGACAATGCGGTTGCCGCGTACGAGGGGGCTACAGCAGATGTAGCTGTGTGCCAGGCAGACCTGACACAGGCGCAGCTAACTCTTGGCTATACGGCAGTTAAATCGCCTATAAGCGGGTATATAAGCCAGCGTTCGGCGGATATAGGCACGCTTGTGGGTCCATCGGCGCAGTCACTGCTTGCCACTGTTGTGAAAAGCGATACTGTAAGGGTGGATTTCAGCATGACGGCCCTTGATTATCTCCGTAGCAAAAGCCGCAATGTGACAATAGGCGAGGATGACAAGGAGCGCGACTGGAAGTCGACTGTCACAATAACACTTGCCGACGGCAAGGAGTATCCTTTCAAGGGTGTTGTGGATTTTGCCGACCCTCAGGTAGACCCCAAGACCGGTACTTTCAGTGTGCGTGCCGAGATGCCTAACCCCGACCATATTCTGCTGCCCGGAGAGTTTACAAAGGTGAAACTGCTCATGGATGTGCGCGACAGTGTGGTGGTTGTGCCTCAGAAGGCTCTGACTGTGGACAAAGGCGGGGCATTTATATTTGTGGTGCGTCCCGACAGCGTTGTCGAGAAACGTTTTATAGAAACAGGTCCTGAGATAGGCAATGAGATACTTGTAGAGCGCGGTCTTGCCGGTGGCGAGAATATTGTTACCGAGGGCTTTCACAAGCTGCGCCACGGCATCAAGGTGACTCCCGTGGAGTCGGAGGCGTCTGCAAAAAAATAGTAAAACCAATGTCTGTCTTTTGAGCTATGAAGAAGAATTTTTTTCTTGACCATCCGGTATTCTCGATTGTAATATCGATTGTGATACTGATAGTCGGTGCCATTGGGCTTCTTCTTTTGCCCGTGGATCAATACCCTGACATTGTGCCCCCGGTTGTGCGTGTGAGCGCTTCGTATCCCGGCGCAGACGCGCAGACGGTTACGGAAGCGGTAGCCACTCCGATAGAGCAGGAACTGAACGGTACTCCGGGCATGATTTACATGCAGTCGTCCAGCTCGAATTCGGGCGGTTTTTCCGCGACAGTCACATTTGACATCGGCACAGACCCCGAACTTGCCGCGGTGGATATTCAGAACCGTGTCAAGAAAGCCGAGGCGCGTCTGCCGGCAGAGGTCGTTAAAAACGGTATCTCTGTCGAGAAGGAAACCGCCAGCAAGCTGATGACTATAACAGTGCTTTCGAGCGACCCGAAATACGACGAGATATATCTGAGCAACTATGCGACACTGAATATCATAGACATGCTCAGACGCATACCCGGAGTGGGCTCTATCCGCAATGTCGGCGGCAGATACTATGCCATGCAGGTGTGGGTGCAGCCTGACAAGCTCGCGGATCTCGGGCTAACCGTCAGTGATTTGCAAAAAGCCATTCAGGACCAGAACAGAGAGAGTGCGGCAGGTGTGCTCGGACAGGCCCCCATGAACGGCATAGACCTTACTGTTCCTATTACCGCACAGGGGCGTCTGTCTTCGGTAAGTGAGTTCGAGGACATAGTGGTGCGCGCCGACCAGAACGGCTCTCTGATAAGGATGAAAGATGTGGCGCGTATATCTCTTGAGGCTTCAAGCTATGCCACCGAGAGCGGTATAAACGGAGGCAATGCCGCCGTTCTTGAAATTTCGATGCTTCCCGGTTCAAATGCCATAGATGTGGCTGATGCGGTGAAAAAGCAAATGAAAGAGATTAGCGACGGTTTTCCCGAGGGCATCACATATGAGATTCCGTTTGACATGACCACATATATATCGGAGTCCATACACCATGTGTACCGCACATTGTTCGAAGCGCTGATACTTGTAATAGTGGTGGTGTTTCTGTCTCTTCAGAACTGGCGTGCCACTATAATACCGGTAGTGGCGGTGCCCATATCGCTTATCGGCACTTTCGGGGTCATGCTTGTGTTCGGGTTTTCGCTCAACATGCTTACTCTGCTCGGACTCATACTCGCCATTGGCATAGTAGTGGACGATGCCATAGTTGTTGTGGAGAATGTGGACCGTATAATGAACGAGGAGGGGCTATCGCCATACGAAGCCACCCGCAAGGCTATGTCCGGGCTAAGCAGCGCGCTCATAGCCATGTCGCTGGTGCTTTGTGCCGTGTTTGTGCCGGTGAGCTTTATTCCGGGCATAACCGGTCAGCTATACAGGCAGTTCACAATAACCATAGCTGTGTCCGTGATAATATCGACAGTCGTGGCGCTGACCCTTTCACCGGTGATGTGCTCGATGTTGCTTAAGCCGGACAATGGCAAGAAAAACCGTTTTTTCACTGCGATAAACAACGGTCTTGCCAAAGGCAACAGCTTTTATTGCAGGCTTGTGCGTAAGGCGCTTGCCGCTCCGAAGCGCATGATGGCGCTCTACGGGCTTATTCTTGTGGCTATATGGCTTATGAACAGAGTACTGCCCACCAGCTTCATGCCGCAGGAGGACCAGGGATATTTCACAGTGGAACTCGAATTGCCTGAAGGCTCAACCATTGAGCGCACGCGCATAGTGACCGAGCGGGCAATGGAATGGCTAATGGCACAGCCGGATGTGGAGCATGTACTCACTGTAGCCGGAACATCTCCGCGAGTAGGCACGAATCAGGCACACAGCCAGCTGACTGTGATTCTGAAACCGTGGAACGAACGCAGCAACGGCAATCTTTCCACTCTGATGCAGGAAACCATGGCAGAGCTGTCGTCTTATCCGGAAAGCCGTGTATATCTTTCCACTCCGGCAATTATACCCGGGCTTGGTACTTCCGGCGGCTTTGAAATGGTGCTTGAGGCGCGTGGCAGCACTACGTACGAGGAACTCCAGGATGCGGTAGACACTTTGGTACATTATGCTTCGGCGGCACCGGAAATAAGCGGATTGTCCACATCGATGCAGAGCGACATACCGCAGCTGTATTTTGACGTTGACCGTGACAAGGCGCAGCTGCAGGGGGTCAATATGTCGGATATATTTGCCACCATGAAAGCATTCACGGGTTCCATATATGTCAACGACTTCAATATGTTCAACCGCATATACAGAGTTTATATCCAGGCGGAGGCTCCTTACAGAGCCCGGCGCGACAATCTCAACCTGTTTTTTGTACGCGGAGCCGGCGGCACCATGATTCCCGTCACATCGCTCGGCAGCTCGCACTACACCACGGGCGCTGGTTCAGTCAAGCGGTTCAACATGTTCAATTCCGCCACTGTCACAGGCTCGGCAGGGCAGGGCTACAGTTCCGGTCAGGCTATGGCTACTCTTGAAAACATTGTAAGGGATAAGTTACCAGAAGGCATAGGAGTGGAGTGGAGCGGACTTTCCTATCAGGAAAAGCACGAAGGCGGTCAGACCGGTATAGTGTTGTTGCTCGCATTTGTGTTTGTGTTCCTGTTTCTGGCAGCCCAGTATGAAAGCTGGTCTGTGCCACTTGCGGTGATAATATCGCTGCCGGTAGCCGGAATAGGCGCCTACCTCGGTATATGGCTTTGCGGACTTGAAAACAATATCTATTTTCAGATAGGGCTTGTAATGCTTGTGGGGCTTGTTGCCAAAAACGCAATCCTAATAGTGGAATTTGCCAAAGAGGGTGCCGACAGAGGCGAGAATCCTGCTGAAGCCGCGCTTGAGGCGGCGCATCTGCGTTTCCGTCCTATTGTTATGACCTCGTTGGCGTTTATGCTCGGTCTGCTGCCGCTTGTGTTCGCTTCAGGACCAGGCTCGGCAAGCCGTCAGGGCATTGGTACCGGAGTGTTTTTCGGAATGCTTGTCGCCATTACGGTCGGCATAGTGTTTGTTCCGTTCTTCTATGTCTATGTTATGAAACTCACAAAAAAAATCGGTAAAAAATGAAATTGCATCGTATACTTCCGATAATCTCTCTCGCAGTACTTATCGCCGCAGGCTCATCATGCTCTGCCACCCGCGAGTGCAAGCCGGCTGATGTTCCGGTGCCGGCAGAGCTTACTGGCAGAAGAGACAGCGCCTCTGTGGCTGACATCCGGTGGTGGACATTTTATACTGACAGCACTTTGTGCCGTCTTATAAGGCTCACGCTTGACAATAACCGCGATTTCATGGGCGCGGCTGCAACTGTGAGGCAGATGAAAGCGCTGTACGGTGCGGCTAAGGCTGAACTTCTGCCGACAATTACAGCCAACGCTTATGCAAACAGGGAGACAAACCATTATAAGGATGAAAAGTTTGTCGGCGACCCTGAAATGGGAGTGAAGGCATACCTGAGCTGGGAGGCTGACCTGTGGGGCAACTTACGCTGGGGCAAAAGGAAGGGACAAGCCGCGTACCAGGCATCTGTAGAGGACTGGAGGGCGATGAAGATTACACTTATATCAGAAACCGCATCCGCCTATTTCAATCTTGTTGCTCTTGACAATGAACTCAGTATTGTGAAGCGCACTCTCGAAACCAGAAAGGAGGAGCTTGCTAAAGCGAAGCTGCGTTATGAGGGTGGACTCACATCTGAAATTACATATCTGCAGGCTCAGGTGGAGTACAATACCGCCGCATCGCTGCTCCCAGTTGTGGAAAAACGGATAGAGACAACCCAGAATGCGATAGCGCTTCTGATTGGCGCGTTGCCCGGCACCGAGATAAAAAGAGATGCCAATGCCCTTAAAACACCTTTGCCGGAGACTGTTCCGGTAGGCATTCCGTCCGAGCTGCTGCAACGCCGTCCTGATTTGAGGGCGTCGGCGGCTCAGCTTGCACAGGCTACAGCTGCCGTAGGAGTGGCGCATACCGACCGTTTTCCCAAATTGACTCTTACCCTTACAGGTGGTGTGGAGAACAATGCTTTCGCCAATCTTTTTGAATCGCCGTTTTCTTTTATGGCAGGGTCTTTTGCCGGACCGTTGTTGGATTTCGGGCGCAGGCAGAAAAAATACAAAGCTGCAGTAGCCGCCTATGACAAGGCGCGCTATGCCTATGAGCAAAAAGTGCTTGCTGCGTTCGGTGAAACGGCAAACGCAATCACCGGTTATGCCAAAGCCCGGGAAATAAACACAAAACGCACGGCTCTCAAGGATGCAGCCCGCAAGTACATGGATTTGGCTCACCTTCAGTATGCCGGAGGGAGCATCAGTTATCTTGGGGTTCTTGACGCGCAGCGCCGCTATCTTGATGCGGAAATAAGTCAAAGCAATGCGGCGCGCGACGAGATGCTTGCGCTGGTACAGCTGTACAAATCGCTTGGCGGAGGCTGGAATGTCGCCGACACAATTCCGGAGAAATAAAGGTGGCAGACACCATCATTCAGGTACCTCGCCGCTATTGGCAAGAGACGAGTTGTAGTATCTCGCGTCGTCAGAAATCTCTCTGCCGATATACGCGGGCAGGGCAATACTCTCGTCGGGGCTGTCAAGCTCTATTTCCGCTACTACAAGACCGGCGAGCGCTCCGTGAAACACATCTATCTCCCACCTGCCGTCGCGGTAGCGTGTCTTGTCTATGACCGGAGACGTGTCGCATTCCTCAATCATTTCCCGTGCATCTTGCTCGGGAATCTCGTACTCCCATTCGCAACGTTCAATTCCGTGGTTGCGGCTTTTGACTGTTATGAAAGCGCGGCTCCCGGCAATGCGAAGCCTTACTGTAGAGTCGGGGTTGGTGTTCAAATACGTCTGTACAAATCTTGTGCCTTCGCCGCAATGTTCGCGCCAGGACTCGTCTTTTACTAAAAACTTGCGTTCTGTTTCCTTTGCCATGACAATATGTTTGTTGACCGAACCAAAATTAGCAATAATTTCCGACACAGGGATATATTGATTAATTTTGGCGCATGAATAAAAGTGAAACACCGGTAGTGAGCAGGTTCGCACCATCTCCGACAGGCAGAATGCACCTCGGCAACCTCTTTACTGCATTGATGTCGTGGCTGGTGGCAAGAAAAAACGGCGGCAAATGGATTTTGCGCATAGAGGACCTTGACCCGCAACGCTCGAGGCTTGAGTATGCGCAACAGATTGAGGATGACCTGCTGTGGCTCGGTCTGGAGTGGGACGAAGGAGGTATTGACGGCACCGGTGGGCGGGCACCTTATATGCAGAGTCTGCGTTCTGAATATTATGAATCTGCTCTGCGTTGTCTTGAGTCCAAAGGTCTGGTGTACCCGTGCTACTGTACAAAAGCCGACATCCTATCCACTCAGGCGCCACATGCTTCGGACGGACGAATAATATATCCGGGCACATGCCGCCCGGAGTGGGGCAAAAGAGTGGAGCGTGGCGGGCGCAAACCGGCATTCAGGCTTAAAGTGGACGGAAATGTCATTAATTTTGAAGATGAGGTCTTTGGCGCACAGTCTATAGACTTAAGCAGAGAGTTCGGCGATTTTATTCTGCGCCGAGCAGACGGCGCGTGGGCATATCAGCTTGCTGTAACGGTAGACGATGCCGCAATGGGTGTGACGCATGTTGTCCGTGGCTGCGACTTGCTTGAAAGCTGTGCCCCGCAGATATATCTGTGCGGGTTGCTCGGATTGCATGAGCCAGATTACCTGCACCTGCCCCTGATATGTAATGAGTCGGGCATACGGCTGAGCAAGCGAGACGCATCGCTTGGCATGGCAGAGCTGCGCCTCCGTTACACGCCGCAGCGTATATTGGGTTGCCTGGCTTATCTCGGCGGCATTATCTCCGACCCTGACGGGTGTTCTGCTCAGGAGCTTGTGCGATATTTCGATACAAAGAAAATACCTGCGAAAAAAACTATATGCGGCAATATGTTGTAACTTTGCGGCAGCAAAAAGTTGTAATATGGCAGAGCTTCAGACACAATCGCTTGTTAAGGAAAAACTTTGGAACAGCAATTACTGGAAGGTGATGTGCAGCAATTTCCTTCTGTTTTTTGCATTTTACATACTCACCCCGCTGCTCCCTATTTATCTTGACCGCCAGTTTTCGGCAGACAAGCACCATATAGGCATTGTTTTGAGCGGCTATGTAGTGGCTGCGCTGCTTATACGTCCTTTCAGCGGCTTTATGGTAGACTGTTTCAACCGTAAAAAGGTGCTGATGTTGTGTTTCTTTGTGTTTTTCATCTGTTTCGCAGGCTATATCGGCGCCGGAACGATACTGATGTTTGCTATAGTAAGAACCATGCACGGCATTCCGTTCGGAGCCGCTACTGTTGCGAACAGCACTGTTGCCATAGATGTGGTGCCGTCATCTCGCCGCAACGAGGGGATAGGCTACTACGGTCTCAGCAACAACCTTGCCATGGCGGTGGCTCCCTCTGCCGGTATCTATATATACACTGCTACGGACAATTTCTCGCTTCTCTTCTGGATAGCGCTTGTGCTGGCTCTTGCCGGATTCTGCTGTACAGCTACAGTGAAGCTGCCGGTACGAGACATAGTAAAGGCCAAACCGGTGATGAGTCTTGACCACTTTTTTCTTACACGCGCATGGCTCATGGCAGCAAATGTCTGCCTGTTCGGGCTGTGTTGGGGCATCATGAGCAATTATGTGGCTATATACGGGCAGGAAAAACTCGGCATAACAGACGGTACCGGAATTTTTTTCATGATACTCAGCGCCGGGCTTTTTGTGAGCCGTCTGTTTGGCACCAAATCGCTCAGGAAAGGTCTTATTACCAGAAATTGTGTAAAAGGAGTACTGCTTTCCACAATAGGCTACACACTGTTTGCCCTTGCCTTTGGCAAATGGAGCTATTACCTGAGCGCTCTGTTTGTCGGGCTTGGCAACGGACAGATGTATCCCGCAATGCTTAATATGTTTGTAAAAGTGGCGCGACACGACCAGAGGGGTACTGCAAACTCTTCTATCTTGATTTCCTGGGATTTGGGAATGGGCATAGGCATTATTACAGGAGGTTTTGTAGCGCAGTACACAGGCTATGGCGCTGCCTTTTGGGTAACTGCCGTGGCTCAGGCGGCCGGAACCCTGCTATTTATACTCGTGACACGTCATTTCTTCAGTCGCCGTCGCCTTGACATAGCATAAACCCCGTACATGGCATCTTAATGGAATCCGCGTTGATAAAACGGCTCATAATCCGGGATGGGATGACGGACTTGGTTATTAATATATGAAACTGAACAATAAATTTTTGCGAATTTTGGTGAGCCTACTGATATCGGCAGGCTCCCTTGGTGTCGCGGCGGCGGCAGGCTGTGATGTTTTGCCGACACCGCAGTCGGTAGTGCCGCAGAAAGGTTTTTGCCGTGTTGGTGATTTTGTGGCGCTTTCGTTTAAAATTACGCCCGATGTGCAGATTCCGTCCAAGGAGTTGGCTGAAGCGATTGTTGGAAAAGGAGTCAATATACGACAGGTATCGACTGTTGATACGGTTTTGGCTCCGGAGTCCTACGCGCTAACTGTTTCCGGCACCGGTGCGGAGATAACGGCATCCTCTTATTCCGGTCTGATATATGGTCTGCAGACTCTCGCCCAGCTTGTATCGGACAAAAACGAGGTGGAGTGTGTCACAATAAGCGACACACCACGGTGCGGCTGGAGGGGCTTTATGCTTGATTCAGGGCGGCAGTGGCAGTCGGTTGAGACAATAAAAAAGTATATCGACATGGCCTCGATGCTTAAGCTCAACCGGTTTCACTGGCATCTCACCGAGGGGCTTGGATGGCGTCCCGAAATTAAGGCTTATCCCAATCTTACCGAAATAGGTGCGAATGTGGGTCATGCTCCCGGTCAGAAAGGCTGTTATTCGCGGGAACAGATGGCTGAAATTGTCGAATATGCGGCGCAAAGAGCTGTACAGATAGTGCCTGAAATAGATATTCCGGGACATTCCGAAGCTGCTTTGGTGGCTTATCCGTGGGCTTCATGTACCGGCAGCGACATAAAGGTGCCGGAGGTAGGCTTTTCCGACAATATTTTCTGTGCCGGAAAAGATACCACCATAGCCATGCTTGAAACCATACTTGATGAAATCTGTGACATATTTCCCTCCGAATACATCCATATCGGGGGCGACGAGGCTCCGAAAGGCAACTGGGACAAGTGTCCTCACTGTATCGGAAGAATAAATAATCTGGGACTGAAGGATTCTCATGACCTTCAGCTATGGCTTGCCGCAAGAATGGCTACTCATCTTAAAACCAGAAACCGCAAGGCTGTGATGTGGGGCGATGTGGTGTATTCGACCGGCTACCCTCTTCCTGACAATTGTGTGGTACAGTGGTGGAACTTCCGTTCAAAAGGTGACTTGGCGGTTAGAAATGCCCTTAAGTCAGGACTGGAGGTGATACTGAGTCCGAACTACTATAATTATCTGAATTTCCCGGTAACGCCCTGGGCAGGGTATTCTGCCGAGCGTACTTTTGACCTGGAGGACGCTTATTGCCGCAATCCCATGACAGCTGTCCTTGACGAGGACAACCCTTTGGTGCTTGGTGCGACCTGTGCTCTGTGGACCGACTACGGCGTTACTGAAAGCATGATTGACAGCCGTGTGTTTCCACGAATATTCGCTTTGACCCAGCGTATGTGGCATAGGGGAGAAGAACTGACATACGAGGCGCTGTGTGCCCGCATTGCCAAAGTACGCCCATTTTTTGAAAAGCGCGGCTTCTGTTTCGGACCGGCAGACCGGGCTGAGGCGGCAAATTATTACTGGAGCATTTGCCAGCCCGTTCCTTGAGTAAAAACAGTTTCTGAATTACTGATACAAGAGCGGCGACCTGACTTGTGAAAAGCTGTCAGGTCGCCGCTTGTCTGTGCAGCGTCGGTTTCGGTGTCAAAACCGACATCAGGAATATCCGATTACTTCACTTTAAGTATCTCGAGTTTGCCGGAGGCTTTGGGTTCGTCGTCTGTGCTGACAATGCGAATCCAACGGGCATTCACCGGGCTGCTGAATACCACGCGTTGCGGTATCGGGTTGTTGAATATGTTTCCGAACTCGCCTACGGTTTGCACACGCTGCCATTTGGCGCCGTCATTGCTTGTTTCCGCAACATATTTGAATATCGGTTTTTCGTCTTTTGCCGGAGAGTATATGAATCCTGCTATTTTTGTATCGCTTCCGGCATCACATACGAGAGCTGAGCCGTCAACGGTCGATTTGCCTATAACATCAAATTCGGTTTCACGGGCTGCAAGGTTGTCAGGCATTATTACATAATAAGCCTTTACCGGACGCACATGAGGGGTGTTGCGGGTGGATACTATGTTCACTCTCAGGCTGTCGGCAACGATATCGTCGTCCATTACAAGTATACGTTTTTTACCGATTGTGGTGCCTTCCGTAACCGGTTTCCAGGCGCCGTCTGTGAGGGCTTCCACAACGAATTTTTCAACGCGCTGTCCTTTGCTGATGTCCTCCGACAGCACTACGGTGTTGATTTTTGACTGAGGGTTAAGTGCCGCGTTCATGGTAGCTGAATCAGCTGAAGCCACAAGGTCATTTGAGAAATTGTCGTCCACCCACTTGCGGAATTCCTTGAGACGAGCCACATCGGCATCTGCAATCAGACCTCTGCGGTCGGGGGGGATGTTGAGAAGAAGCACTGAGTTGCGACCCACAGACGAAAGGTATATGTCTGCCATCTTGGCAAGGCTTTTCGGCTGCTGAGAGTCGTGATAGAACCAGCCCGGACGAATGGATACATCCACCTCCGACGGCCACCAGCGCACTTCCTTGGCTTTTGCGAGCATCTCGCGGTCGCCTATATTCTTTGCCATGGCGTTGATGCCGAGCGAATCGTTGTAGGATGCCGACTCAGGGAAAATGGAGGGCATAAGGGGGGTCACACTCCATTCGGTTTCGCGTCCCACTCCGCCTTCGTTGCCAACCCAGCGCACGTCGTCACCGGTAATGGCGAGCACTGCTTCAGGCTGAAGCTGCTCCATGACCTGGCGGAAACGATTCCAGTCATATTCCTGTTTCTTTCCGTTGGGACCTTCGCCGCAGGCTCCGTCAAACCACACTTCATCTATTTTTCCGTAGTTGGTGAGCAGTTCGGTGAGCTGTGCCACAAACTGGTCGTTGTAAGCCTCCGAGTCACCGTATTTGGGCGAATTCCTGTCCCATGGCGACAGGTATATGCCCAGTTTCATGCCGTATTTGTCGCATGCGTCGCGAAGTTCTTTCACAACATCGCCCTTGCCGTCTTTCCACGGCGAGCTTGCAACAGAGTGGTCGGTGGTCTGTGTGGGCCACAGGCAAAATCCGTCATGGTGTTTGGCTGTGAGTATCACAAGTTTGAATCCGGCGTCCTTAAGGGTTTTGACCCACTGCTCGGCGTCAAGCTCTGTCGGGTTGAATAGAGCCGGGTCCTCCTTGCCGTCGCCCCATTCGCGGTCGGTAAAGGTGTTGATGCCGAAGTGCAGGAATGCGGTAAGCTCAAGGTCCTGCCATGCGAGCTGATTGGCGGTAGGCACGGTGCGAGAGGCAATGTCCACTCTTTCGTCGAGTGTCGCCTCCGCAGGCAGTTGTGCTACCTTGACATAGTATTGCTCAGGTGCGGCTGTGGCACACTGGCTCATCACTGCCACTGCTGCCGAGCCAAACAGCAGAGCAAGAGTTTTTATAGCGAATCTGTTCATTTTTCTGTAATGCGTTATTTTATTGGAAATTGTTCGCGGATGGGGTCGTCATACTGTTCCTGAGCCTCTTTCAGCTTCTGCATCATACGCGCTGTAACCTCTTCTGTGCCGGGTTTGCCGTAGATGTTGTTCATCTCGTTGGGGTCCTCCTTGAGGTCATACAGTTCCCATACGTCGATGTCGTTATAGAAGTGCATCAGCTTGTAGCGGTCATCGCGCACTCCGTAGTGGCGTTTAACTGCATGTTCTGCGGGATATTCGTGATAGTGGTAGTAGAGATTGTCGCGCCACTGGTCAGGACCTTTTTTGTCGCGGAGCAGGGGCATCAGCGACATACCCTGCATGTCTTCAGGCACCTCTACGCCGGCGAGTTCAAGGAATGTGGGCGCATAGTCGATGTTCTGTACCATTTCGGACACATCGCCGCGGCGTTCAAGTCCCTCAGGAAGAAGCATGACAAGGGGAGTGCGCATAGACTCCTCGTACATGAAGCGCTTGTCAAACCAGCCGTGCTCGCCCATGTAGAAACCCTGGTCGGAAGTGTACACAACAAGAGTGTTGTCGAGCATGTCATGCTCTTCGAGGTAGTCAAGCACTCTGCCTACATTGTCGTCAAGGCTCTTGACAACCTTCATGTAGTCGCGCATATATCTCTGGAATTTCCATTCGGCGAGTTCTTTGCCGGTACGTCTGTTTTTGTAGAAATCGTCGATAATAGGCTGGTAGTGCGCGTCAAAGGCAGCTCTCTGAGCGCTGTCCATTCGTCCGATAATAGAGAGGTATGCACCTTTGAGGCGGGTATTTACGGTGTCGTTCAGCATCTTGAGGTCATAGATTATGTCAAGATCCTTGCCTATAGACATTTCCTGGGCGGCTGCGGCGGGTCTGCCGGCATAGTCGTCGTAGAATGTCTCAGGCACCGGGAAATTTGTGTCCTCGAACAGTGCGAGGTCGCAGGTGTCGGCAATCCAGTCGCGGTGTATCGCCTTGTGGTGTATCAGTAGTGCGAAAGGTTTGTTTTTGTCTCTTTCGTTTTCAAGCCAGTTGAGGCTCTTGTCGGTAATCAGAGTGGTGAGGTAGCCGTGTTCTGTCACTGTGTCTCCTTCCTGACGTATGAACCGGGGATTGTAGTAATCGCCTTGTCCGGGAAGAATTTCCCAGCGGTCAAATCCGGTGGGCAGAGTCTCGAGATGCCATTTGCCGAATATCGCGGTCTGGTATCCCGCTTTCTGAAGATATTTTGGAAATGTCGGCTGTGAGCCGTCAAACACACTCATCTCGTTGCTCAGAAATCCGTTTTTGTGGCTGTGCTTGCCGGTGAGCATGCATGCTCTTGAGGGCCCGCTGAGCGAGTTCGCTACAAAACTGTTTGTAAATCTCACACCGTCACGCGCAATGCGGTCCAGATTCGGAGTGTTGATGTAGCGGGTGTCATAACAGCTCATCATCTGCGCTGTATGGTCATCTGTCATTATGTACACAATGTTCATCGGCTTTTGCTGCTGTTGGTCAGCGGTCTTTGCCGTGGAACAAGAAACCAAAGGAGTGATAGCTGCTATCGCGGCTACCGGCACTGTTACCGAGTCGTGGCGTAATTTTGTCATTAGATAAAAGGGATTAAAAAATACAAATGCAAAAATAACGATAAAATCCGGATAATAATGTTATTTTTGCAGTTCTTTTACCGATAAAACAGACCGACAGCCCTGATTTTACATGATAAATCCGTTTTCTCATCCTATATACGTCATGCCCAAGCCGGTGGGCTCTTCCTGCAATCTGGCATGCGAGTACTGCTACTATCTTGAAAAGAAAGGGTATTACCCGGATGCGTCACGGCAGCTTATGAGCGATGCCACTCTCGAGGAGTTTGTCAGCCAGTACATAGCGGCACAGACCGTGCCTGAAGTGATGTTCACATGGCATGGCGGCGAGGCTACAATGCGCCCGGTGGAGTTTTACAGGAAGGCAATGGCGCTCCAGAAAAAGTATGGCGCAGGGAAGCGCATAGAAAACTGTCTTCAGACCAATGCCACACATCTCACCGATGAATGGTGTCGTTTTTTAAAAGAAAACGATTGGCTTGTGGGTGTGTCGATAGACGGCCCCGAAGAGTTTCACAACGAGTACAGGCGCACTGCCGCAGGCAAAGCCACGTTTCGCAATGTGATGCGAGGCATCCAGCTGCTGCAGAGGCACGGTGTGGAGTGGAACGCCCTTGCTGTTGTCAATGACTACAATGCGGATTATCCAGTGGAATTCTACCGATTTTTCAAGTCGATAGGATGCCGCTTCATTCAGTTTACCCCTGTGGTGGAGAGGCTTGCCGCCGACAACCGGCTCGCTGATGTGGCTACTGCCGGCGAAATGGCTCCGTTTTCTGTGACCCCGCGCCAGTGGGGCAATTTTCTCACAGGTGTGTTTGACGAGTGGGTGAAAGAGGATGTAGGGCAGGTGTTCGTGCAGATTTTCGATGCGACACTTGCCAATTGGGTCGGGGCTACCCCCGGAGTGTGTACGCTCGCCAAGCAGTGCGGACACGCGGCTGCAATGGAGTGGAACGGCGATGTGTACTCGTGCGACCACTTTGTTTTTCCGGCATACCGACTCGGCAATATCCACACTTCACACCTTATAGAAATGATGGGCAGTGAGGCTCAGCTCAGTTTCGGCGCCGCCAAGCGCGACAATCTGCCGGGGCAGTGCCGCAGTTGCCGGTGGCTCTTTGCCTGCAACGGCGAATGTCCCAGAAACCGTTTCGCAGTCACAGCCGATGGCGAGTCGCACCTTAACTATCTGTGCGAGGGTTACAGACAATACTTTGAGCATGTGGCTCCCTACATGGACTTTATGAAAGCGGAGCTTGCTGCCGGGCGACCGCCGGCAAATGTCAACGGCAAGCGGTTTTGATAGCCGCCCGCGCATCTGCAAAGAGCAGATTCCACACAATTGTAAAATAAATCAAAGCGCGGAATTTGCTCATAAAAAAGATTTTGTCTAAATTTGCACTCTGAATTGCGAATATAAATAATAAAAATATAAAATACGGCAATGAAAAGAACATTTCAACCTTCTAACAGAAAGAGAGTTAACAAGCATGGCTTCCGTGAAAGAATGGCAACAGCCGATGGCCGCAAGGTGCTTGCACGCCGCCGCGCCAAAGGTCGCAAACGTCTCACTGTAAGCTGCTCTATTGCCGGAAAATAAATTAAGGCGGCGCAAAACAGCCGCTTGAGTTGACCGGTCAGTAAACAAAACAACAGGGGCGCAGCCATTATGGTTGCGCCCCTGTTGTTTGTGATAGCCTCGGCTTATTGCTTGAGGTCAAGACGTTTGAGGGTTATGAGGGTCTGACCGTGCGCATCCTTAAGCAGGGCGGTTGAGGTGTCGGCGCCGGGCACAACAGTCTCCACCTGTTCAAGCGCAACAAGAAACTTCTGCTCGTTCTCTATGTCGGGACACATCATCCTGGTGGTGGCAAGATTCTTGAACTGGAGCGAATTTTGCTTGTCGGGGTCTACAAAAATGCTTCCGTTGAGTATGTTGCACCCGGTGTTGCCGTGAACTTTGAGTTCCGGCACATCTATAACAAGCTTCATGCCGCTTTCCTCGCTGATGCTCTCGTTGCCGAGACCGGTCACCCGCCAGGCTCCGTTTATAAAGGAAATATCGCTTTTGCGAAGAATCATAAGGGGTTTTCCGGCTGAGTTTTTCATATACAACAGATAATCATTGCCTATTTTTTCGATGTTAAACGAAGTCACGGTTTCGAAAGCCATGTTGATGCCGATTTCGTAGGGAGCGTCGGCGCAGTACTTCATGGTGCTCAGAAAGTCCGACACCTTGCGCATGTCGCCGCCGGGGGTCACTGCCATGTCGCCGTTAAGGGTGTTGCAGCCGTTGTCGGCATACACCCTGAGCTGGAAGGGGTTGACGCTTGTTGTGTCAAAAACAACGTATGGTCTGTCGTCAGAGGTCACGGCGGTGCCGTTGACATTGGCTACAGTCCATTCGCCGTACAGAATTTTGTCTATGGCGGCAACAGTTTCAGTAGGGGTCGCTGTCTTTACGTTGCCGGTGCTCTTGTCTGTGCTTACAGTCGGTTTGGGAGACAGAATCGAACAGCCGGTGGCTGTTATTGCCAACGCTGCGGTGGCAATCAGTAAATTTGAATGTTTCATTATATCCTTGAATTTTAATTATACCTATATAATATTATGACGAGGCTATTTGTTCACACCGGAGCTGTTCAGCTTGCGCGGAAATCCGAAAATAATGGACAGCGTCACGCACACGGCGAGCGCCCAGGGGTATATGAGATAGCGCCACGGCTCAGCCGGAGTTATGCCGGCAAGGCTGGTGGCAAGCAGGGTCTGTGCCCCGTAGGGTATGAGACACTGTGTTATGCAGGAGCATGTGTCAAGCAATGACGCGGTTTTTCTCGGGTCGAGTCCGAAGCGCTCGGCTATATCGCGGCTTATCGAGCCTGAGGTTATTATTGCCACCGTATTGTTAGCCGTGCATACATTCACCGCCGCCACCAGCACCGCTATGCATGTCTGCGCGCCACGCTTGCCTGAGGTGTGGCGGGTGAGTGCCTGCAGCAGAAACGATATGCCGCCGGTGGCTTTCACCACTCCGAGCATCCCTGCCGCAAGAAGTGTTATTATGATGAGATTGCCCATGGAGTCGATTCCCCCGCCCATGAATCCGAGCATATCTGTAGCCGATGTGCCGCCTGTCAATCCGAGCAGCAGGGTGGCGGCTATGCCGCAGCACAACACCACTGTGACATTGATGCTGCACACAGCCATTGCTATTATAATAAGGTATGGCAACACAAGCCACGGTCGGTCGGTGGCTTCGGCTGAAACCTCTCCGATGCCCGATGGTATGGCCATGTACGCGGCAAGGGTGACACACGCCGCCGGCACCGCAAGCCACAGATTGGCTCGAAACTTGTCGCCGGTATTGCACCCCTGTGTGCGGGTGGCGGCTATGGTGGTGTCGGAAATGAAAGAAAGGTTGTCGCCGAAAAATGCGCCGCCGAGCACCGCCGCCACTATAAAGGGGGTGTTTCCGCCAGACTCTGCGGCTATTTCTGCCGCAAGAGGGCTGAGCGCCACCACGGTGCCTACGGATGTGCCTATGGACAGGGATATGAAGCACGCCGCAAGAAAAAGCCCGGGCACTATGAACTCCGCAGGAAAAATGTGCAGGGTCATACTCACCGTGGCTTCCACCGCGCCTATCTCTCTGGCAAGCGAGGCAAAAGCTCCTGCAAGGATAAAAATCCACACCATGTACAGTATGTCGGAGTGTCCTGCCGAACGCGAAAACACTTCTATGCGCTCTGTCAGGCTCCTGCCTCTGAACACCGCGATGCTCCAGATGCACGCCGCCGCGAGAGCCACTGCAATGGGTATCTTGTAAAAATCGCCTATCACTGCCGAAACGGCAAGGTATAGAAGCAAAAACAGCACAACCGGCGACAAAGACAGGAGCCCTTTGCCTACAGATACTGTTTTATGCTGCGATGCTGATGTGTCCATATTTAAGTGCAAAGTAATTAAAAAAAGCTGTCATTGCCAACTGTTGTGCCTTTGGACAGGCTTATTGTGCCTATTTTCAACCACATAAACCGCACTTGCCACCTCAAGCCTCTTTGGGTGTGAAATAAAATTAGACACTATTGTGTTGTTTTATTTGAATCAGCGTATGTATATTTGCAATGCAAACAGCAGCTACAGCCGCTGTGGGGAGATTACACCATCTCGGCAATTCGGTGGCACTGCCTTCAGGCGAAGCTACTGAAAATGGTGGAACGGCTCTTCTTCCCGTGTCCGGACTTTCCGGCACAAACTTACATAGTGTTGCATCCCGTTTGCAATTTTATTAACATGATTTCCTTTAGGGATTTTTTTCCTGTGAAGGGATGTAGTGATTATTTAAAATGCAACACAGAAAAGACAACACGGATCTTGCCGAGTCAACATTGTTTATTGGAAAACTGATTGAAGAGGAACTGCGCCGACAGGAACGCAGTGTCACTTGGCTGAGTCGCAAAATTCACTGCGACCGCCGCAACGTCTATGACATTTTCAAACGTGCCGACATCGACACCAGTCTGCTGTATCGCATAAGTCAGGCGCTCCACGTTGATTTTTTTGAATGCTATTCAAGGCAGCTGGGCGCTCCTGCATTGCAGAGCCGCGTTTCTACGGCAACCATCTCTGAAAATACCCCCCCCCTATTGTTAGCCGCTTGATTATCAATAATATAGTGGCGGTGTGAAAAATAATTACACACATTCGGGACACATGCTGTCTCAAAAAACAACCTGTGAATATGCGCAATAAAGCTATTTTCGCATAAACGAATATATATAAACACATCATAAATTTAATAATTAATATTATGGCAAAGAAATCAGCTATTTCAGGAGAGTATATCATCACAGTTGAGGACAGTGGTACAGTCCGCGTATGCAAGATTTATGACAACGTCATAGGCTCGCTCCGCGAAATCGCCGCCACAAAAAACTTCGAAATCGACCCCAAATGGAACACTCAGGAAACCGGACGACGAATCGTCAAAGAATTCGGCGACGGCTCTATTGCTGAAATCGGAGAATATGTGGTGACACGCCGCGAAAACGGCAAAATCGAAACATACCGCACCTACGCAAACACCCTCGGAGCGCTCCGCGAAATCGCTGCTGAAGTCGGATTTGAAATCAACGAAAAATCAAATACCCGAAACAACGGCTCCAAGCTCGTTGACTTCATCAATGCAAATAAGTGATAGATGTTATGGCTGACAAAATTATAGAGGAGCTTACACGTCGCGTTGAGGAGCTTGAAAAGAAGTACTATGAGGTTAATTTCCCATATCAGAAACCGCCATATCCCTGTGTGGTGGAGCATATATGTATAAGTGGCTTGTATGGCAATTATGCGTTTCTGTTATCAGACGGGCAGATAAAGTTCAACCGAAGTTCAGCTTATGGTCAATCCTCCGGCTCTTTTGACACTGCTCCAACCACACTCGGTGCTATGGCTGAACGCGCCGGGGTTGAAGTGTCGCCTGCTGACATGAAGAAAAAGACAGTTGTCACTCCGAAGATTTTTGAGAAATTCGGAGGCATGAAATGGGCGTATATGGGCGAATTTATGGTTAACGACTATGGTAACTTGTATAGCATCGAATCGAAATCGCCTGCAGAGATGTTTGACACTTTGGAGAGGCGAGCTGCTGAGAAAGGCTGGTCATACACATTCAAGGTAGATTCCTCAGCCTCTGTATGGGACAATGTCAAGGCTGCTTTCAATGCAATAGATGTAGCATATGAAAGTAACAAAAAATCCTGAGTCTAAGGGAGAGCTGATTGAGGCACTGGCTACAGATGTCACAGAGTTTATTGAACGGGAACCGAGGTTGTTTTTCAATGAATGTGACATGCAGGTTCGCCTATGTGTTTATCTTCAGTCAACCGGTCATTATGAAGCAGTAGTTCCCGAGTATCGCATTCCTCTCGCTGAACTTGTGAGCCGTGGTGTGCCGGGTACAAGGGATGGCAAAAAATGGATAATGACCGGGGAATTCCCATGGAACAACGACATTTTTGCAGATATCGTGGTAAAGTCGCACGGACAATACGCATGTGTGGAATTGAAGTATGCCACAGCCCAGCTGCGAAATTCGCTGACTCTGTTTGACGAGCCCCTGCTTGGCAATGAAGAAATCATCAAGACACAGGCTGCATCCAATCTGGTAATGTATAGTTACTGGAAAGATGTCCGCAGGATAGAGGTGATTACCGAAAAATTTCACAACGTGGCGGGTGGTGTGGCACTTCTTGTGACAAACGACAATACTTACTGGGACAAACCTCGTGACAATGCGAAGTATCTGCCGTTTTCAACCCATGCCGACCGGGAAATCACACCCGGTGCGCTTGTCTGGAACGGGCAGCTGTCTTCTGAAAACCTGAAGTCTCACATGCCGTTCCACATATCGGGTCGTTATGTCTGCAACTGGCATCCGGCAGGGGTTACTGATGTTTCCCGTAAAGGTCACCCGTTCAAGTATATTCTGAATATTATAAATAAATTGAAATAATTATGGCAGTTAAAACCACAGCCTCCGGCAAAATGGACAAGCGTACCAAAGAGTACAAGGAGCTTAAAGCGCGCCTTGCCAAGGCTCGCGCCGCTAAATCCAAAACAGCAGCGCCAAAGAAACCCGCCTCGACACTGAAAAGAACAGCTTCGGGCAAAGTTGACAAACGAACCAAAGAAGGCAAGGAAATTGCAGCACGCATGGCGAAAGCGCGCAAGGCAAAAAATTCACTTGCCAACCGCCTGAAACGTCTTTTCCGTTAAATACAAACACTTAATAGAAATGAAAACATCAAATGCAACCATAGGCTCCATCCTTGCCGCTATAATCTGGGCTGATGGAGAATACTCCGACGTGGAGCGCACCACTGTCAGCGAAATAGCGGAAGCTCTCGGTCTTACAGAAAAGGAACTTACAATGAACGTGACAGCCGCCCTTGTCGAACTCAAAATATGGACGAGGCAAAAGCGACTGAATTAGCAGTGAAACACGCTGCCAAGGTTGACGACGAAGAAACCGGCGAAATCTTTCAGGCGCTCCTGCAAATGGCATTGTGCGACAATGTGCTCACCTATGGCGAGGTTCACAATCTCCTTGCGCTCGCCGATGCGCTGGACATTGACCAGGATGCTGCAGTGCTAATGTTGTGCGACCTCGTGAAGTCCGAACCCGAGCTTGAAGTGTCGTTTGAGCCGGATGAAGACGAAGATTAACGTTCAAATCATTAAAACACTGCAATGGCAAATAAAGTAAAAGTTTATGGCAAAGCGCAAAACCGCACCGCACTTGGCATAGCCCATGCTTACCTGGTGATGTATCCTCACGCCACTCTTGAGGATTTGCGCAAAGCTTTTCCCAATAACACTAATCCCGACTCCGGCGTGAAAGAGCTGTTTCTTCCGTTGGGCGAGGCTGAGACTTTCAACACAAAGATGAACCTGTACTTTGCCAAATCCGATGAGGTGTTTGACCTTGCCGACGGCTCAAAGGTAGCTATGGCTCAGGTTTGGTCAAAGCCTTCGTTCGAACGCATGGTGGAGCAGGGCAGCCTATACGGCATCGAGGTGGCTGAGTTTGAAAAAACCGCGCACCCCGGTCAAAAAGGCGGCTACCGTCTCGAATATCTGAACGGCTATGTGCCCCCGGTGTCCGAAGAGAAGAAAAAGGGCGGAGCATGGGTCTGGATTCTCCTCGCATTGCTGGCTGTCGGAGCTATTGCATGGTTTGTCTTCGGAAGCAAGTAACCCGAGCCTCTGATTGTGGAGAGATAAGTATTTGTGCGCGATACCGTATATATACAGCCAATCGAAGATATAGAAGCGAGCTTCAATGCCGCCCAGTTTACACAAGGCAAAAAACAAACAGCTTTAAACCATATTATTTAAATATCATGGCAGATTTCAAGATTGAGGGCCGTATGAAAGTGAAAGGCCTGAAAGAAAAATTCAAAGAAACATTCGGACTCACCCTCCGTGTATATACCACACTTGCCTGCAAGTCACCCGCAAAGGATGACGCCACACTGGCATCCATCCGTGCCGAAGGTGCAAAGGGTGGCGAGATAGTGGTCGGCTCCAACATCCGTGTCGGAAACTTTGAGAAAAAGGTGGCTGACCTCTACGGCATAGGAGTGCAGGTGGCAAATGGGGCAAATACCAAATTGTCCAATGACGACGACACACTTGCCGCCGCCTCTAAGAAATAATAGTTCAAACACATCAACGGAGTGAAACCGGTTTTGACAGAAAGGTTTCACTCCGTTAATTAAAACAAGTAATTCACATGGCACTATCAGCATCAACCAAAGCAAATATCGAGAATCTGAAAGGCATAATCGAAAACCTTAAGCGAGACATCGAGGCATACAACCGTACAATTAAAGCCAACAACTCTAAAACCGGCAGCAAGTCGGCAGGAGAGCACGCCAAGCAGCAAAAGAAATATGCTCAGGAAAAAATAAAAGGCTATCGCGAACAGATTGCAAATTATCGCAAGCAGGGATAGTATAGTATTAAATGGGCATGGTCTTTTAAACTGATATTCTCAAAAAAATGAAAATCCCCGGATTCTCTTTTTCATTGAAACGCGCTGTAGGCATAACGGCGGCAAAGCAGAAGTTTGCCCGCTCCACCGGCATTCCCACCTCGCGCGCCGGACTTGAGCGTAAGGTTGGCGCAATGGTTCTCGGAGCCATTCTCGGAGGCAGGAAAAAACGAAAATAAAATAGAATGGGAGATATAGTAAAGGCATTTCTGTACATTGTGACACTGCGCTGGCTGTTCAATGGCGGCTGCAAGACGCTCATTACAATACTGATTCTGTTGATATGCACAATCATGTATTTCACCGGCTCTTTTGACTGAAAACGGCATGAAAGAGCAATTGCGGCGGTTCAGGCACAGCCTTGGACTCGTTTTTGATGACAACCTCGGCACCCGGCAATGGTACAACATTGTCGACTGGGTCATAGTATTCATGATACTGCTCAGCTCAGTGGAGATATTTGTCTCCACTATGCCTGTCGGCGCACAGGTAATGAGGGTTCTTGACATAATAAATGAAGTGACGCTGTGGTTCTTTATCATAGAAGTGACGCTGCGCATCTGGGCTGCTCCCGAGCAAAATCCCCGTTTCAGCGGACTCAGGGGGCGGCTGCGCTACTGCCTGACATTCTACGGGTTCATTGACTTTGTATCCACATATCCGTTCATAATACAGTACTTCTGTCCGCTGCCGCTGGGCGCTTTGCGCATTCTGCGTACCGCACGCATCATACGCGTATTCCGCATCACACGCTATGCGAGCAGTTTCAACCTTTTATCTGACTCAATAAAAGAGAAACGCAACGAACTCCTTGTGTCAATGCAATTTCTCGTAATCATAACATTCATACTGTCAATAATGATGTATGTGTACGAACACGATGCCCAGCCCGAAGTTTATCACAACGGATTCAAGTCTGTGGTGTGGGCGTTCGCACAGTACATCGGCGACCCGGGGCAGTTCGCCGACACTCCTCCTGTAACAGTTCCGGGACGGATAATAGCCTGTATTGTCGGTGTCTTGGGCATAGCCATTGTAGCGGTGCCGGCGGGCATACTCGGCGCGGGGTTTACCGAGGCGATTGAAAACCGCAACTATGCTGCAAAAGTAACGGAAAACTCGAATAAACTGCGCAAAGCGTTTCAACGCAAACTTGACCGTCCATCCGGTTTTCAGGTAGTGCTGCCGTTCAACACAGTTGCGTCTTTGCAGGCAAAGCTGAGCATGACCACGGACGAGATAGTCAATGCGGTTAACTCCGAGCACGCTCCCCATTTCCGTCTGGTAAATCTTGCCTCATCCGTGCCCGTTTCAAGGCAGTCGGCAGACATTATCGCTGTAGAGCATTTTGTTGTCAACCGGTCTTATGGATGCATGATTGACCGCGGCTCTGCTGTAACGATAGTTTCCCCGTCAAGCCACATAGATGTAGGCATAGGCAACTGGGCTTTTTATCTCGCAGCTATAGGCGGATTCAATTATATAAGCCGCGAAGTCGGCGACCGAGCCGACATTCAGTCATTTTACCAGAATGACGATCCTGAAACGGTTCCGGGTTTGTCCGAATACCTTTGCGACTTGCAAGAATTCCTGAGCCGTGACGGGGCATGGTCGTTTACAGTCCTTGTGTCAAGCGGGGCTCTCGAGCCGGAGTATCCCACTCATGTTCATTTCTGCATCGGAGGTAAAAAAGGGGATGCCTCAACCGGCGGACCGGGACTTTTTGTCAAGGATTCAAAGCGTTATGAAGCCCTGTACAACGCGGTGGCTGAGAGTGTTCACACCCGGTTCGGACTTGAACCCGACCACCAGGTGTGTTATGACACTTCCGGCAATCGCATTTACCTGAGGCGAAACCGGATGCCCAATGAAAACAATGTCATTGTGAGAATTGAGTGGGCAAAAATACTCTGGAGTCTCGACCGAATTCTGATAGCCAAGGCTTTTGCCGAAGAGATATGGCGCGCCATACTTGGCAAGGAGATGCCCGCGCCGCCGCCGGAACTCAAAAAGAAACAGATCGGATTTGAGGGGTACCTGTAGCACTACAGCGGGATGTGTTTACCCTATTGCAGGCTTATGACCGGTTTCATTGCCGATATTTGACAGCAAAATGCGTCCGTTTTAGAAACTGTTTAAATTTAATTGTGAGGTTCATTGAGAGTATTTTAAGAGGTGTTTTTACGAGTCGAAGAGGGAGCATAGCGAGCTATGTGACCGATGAGACTCGGTGAAAACTCCCCATAAAAGACCTCAAGGAAGCCACAAGATTCACTATATAAATAATTTCGAATTAAATTTAAACAGTTTCTTAGAAAATGGCTGTATCTTTGCACCCGAAATGAAACACAAAATCACTTTACTGGCAGTTCTGCTGGCTGTTGTATTGCCCTCCTTTGCAAAGTCGCCGGAGATAGCTCCTTCATACGCATGGAAAATGCTCCCTCCGCTCGGACTGCATGAACCCGCCACCATAGACACCCTGCTGTGCAACTATTATCTGAAATCGGTGCCCTCCGATGTGTCACTCGCGTGGGCTTCGACTGGCAATCTCGGCAGCCAGGGCATAAACATGATATTTTTTGACCGCCCCGGCATGAGCGATTTTTTCTTTCACGACGCTCTTGCCCACTGGCTGCCCGAGTTGGGGAACCATACTTTTTACAACACCAGGATTCCGATGACCCTGCTCAGCTATAATTTCGGAGGAGGCAGAGACAACTCCCAGGACAGGCTCACGGGTGTGTTTTCCGGTAATGTGAACAAGAAGCTCCAGATAGGGGCAAATATTGATTACCTATATTCAAAAGGCAGCTACAACAATCAGGCAGACAAGAATCTGGCTTGGGGTCTGTCAGGCTCCTACATGGGCGACCGCTACGAACTGCAGGCGTTTTACAACCACTACAACCTGCTCAACAAAGAGAACGGCGGCATTACCGATGACCTGTATATCACGGACCCCGAGCTGCTGCAGGGCGGCAACGCGTCTATAAGCCCGAAAACCATACCGACCAGACTGACAGCGGCGCACAACAGGATAAAAGGTCAGGAGCTGCTTATAAACAACCGCTATAAAGTAGGCTACTGGCAAGTGACTCCGCCAAACGACACAGTGCCTGACGATACTATCGAGCATCGCGAGTACATACCGGTGTCAAGTTTCATATGGACTCTTGATTACCGCAAGGCGCACCACATGTTTCTGAATCAGTCGCCGCAGGAGGCCCGTGAGTTTTGGCGAAACACATATCTCCGCGATGACGGCACCAATGACGTAACAAGCTACTGGTCGCTGAAAAACACCGTTGGAGTGTCACTGCTCGAAGGCTTTCACAAGTATGCCAAATTCGGTATCGCCGCCTATCTGACTCATGAGATAAGGCGCTATAATCAGGCGGTAGACTCTATTCCGCTCGGTGCCGACCGACCGGAAGGGCTGACACCCTATCCGTTTGATGTCAAGCTGGCGCCAAAGGCTACCGAAAACCTGCTGTGGGCTGGCGCGCAGCTTACAAAACAGAGTGGCTCTCTGCTGAGGTATGATGTTACCGGACGCATAGGTTTTGCAGGTCCGGTTGCCGGAGACATTCATGTCAGCGGCAACGTGTCAACCCGGTTCAAGGTGTTCGACGATTCTGTGACAATAAACGCATATGGAAATTTCTCCAACGAGGAGGCTCCGTATCTCATGAAGAATTTTGTGTCGAATCACTTTATATGGCATAATGATTTCGGTAAAATACGCAGGCTGCGCCTTGGCGGCTGGCTGACCCTGCCGCACACCGGCACATATATCAACGCCGGTGTGGAAAACATTCAAAACATGATTTATTTCGGAGAAAATTGTATGCCGGTACAGAACGGCGGTTCCGTGCAAGTTGTGAGCATGACTCTGAAACAGGATTTCAAGGTGGGTATGCTGCATTGGGACAACAGGCTGACATTTCAGACAAGCTCTGATGACAGGGTGCTTCCACTCCCGAAATTCGCGGTGTACTCCAATCTCTACCTGCTGTTTAAAGTGGCGCGGGTGCTTCATGTGCAGTTTGGCGTAGACTGCGACTACTACACCAAGTACTATGCTCCGGATTATCAGCCCGCCACCACTACTTTCTATAACCAGAGAGAAATAAAATGCGGCAACTATCCGTTTATGAACGCCTATGCCAACATGAAACTTGGCAAAGCCCGTTTTTATGTTATGTTCAGCCATGTGAACCAGGGGCTTTGCGGCAACAATTATTTTGCCATGCCGCACTATCCGATGAATCCCCGCCGGTTTCAGCTCGGAGTGTCGGTAGATTTTGCAAACTGATATGAAAAAGCAACTGCATAGAATATCAAAGAAACAGATATCGCTGCTGACAGGGCTTCTTGCGGTAGCCGTTCTGCTGATGGTCGCGGCAAAGACATGCTCTGCGCCAGGAGTGTATGACAGCCGTCACAAACCGAGTGGAGGCGACACAGTGGATGTGGCGATAGAGTATGGACCGTTGTCGCTGTACCGCTACAATGACACTCTCGGCGGGTTTGCCTACGATTTCATAAGGCACATAGAGGCAAGTGCCGGGCTGCCGGTGAAGTTTCACCCCGTGATGACGCTCTCGGAGGCTCTTGAAGGCATAGACGAAGGCTATTACCGTATGGCTGTGGCAGCTATGCCTCTTAGCGCGAGTCTGAGCCGCAACTATGCTTCCACAGTGCCGGTTTTTCTTGACCGCCAGGTGTATGTGCAGATGCTTGACGATTCGGGCAAGGTGGAGGTCCGGACACAGCTTGACCTTGCCTGCCGTACCGTACATGTGATGTCAGGCTCGCCGGTGGCTGAGCGCCTCAGAAATCTCGCATCGGAAATAGGCGATACAATATATGTGGTGGAGGACAGCGAATATGGCAACGAACAGCTGTTTATCCTTGCCGCAACAGGTGAGATTCCCGGAGCGGTAGTGACTGAACGTACGGCAAAGGCTCTTGCCGCCGACTATCCGCGCGCGGATATTTCCACAGCAGTGTCGTTCACCCAGTTCCAGAGCTGGCTGCTGGGCAGAAACGACACAATTCTTCTGCACCGCATCGACTCGATAATAGAGTCGGAGAAGTCAAAGCGCTTTTACAAAGGGCTTGAGAAGCGTTATTTCTGAAACTTTGAAAGGTCTACGTCGATAGAGGCGGGGTACAGGCGGCGCGGGTCATGGAATTGCGCGCAGCTTTCGAGCATGTTGTCGAGCGTGCATTTTACCTTGCCGCAGAAAACCCGCTTGCCGTTCACTGTCAGTGTCACCGGTCTGTCAAGATTCACAAGGCTGCCGTTAAGGTACACTCTGAACTTTCCTGTTGTGGCGGTAGTGTAAGAGCGGGCAAATTTCAGGGCTATGCCCCATTTGCTGTCGGTTTCGACGGTGGAGTAGTCCACATTGCTGACGGTTATGTCCACATTGTTTCCGGTTATATTCATTTCGTAGCGGGTGCGCTTTTTGGCGGCAGGGCGCTCCATAACCTGAAGATTGTAGAAGCCGGTGCGGTGTATTCCGTCCATCTCGAAGTCTTCCCAGCTCACTTTTTTAGGGTAGGGGTTGCGCTTGAAAGCCGACAGCCAGGGGGTAGTCGGCCGGTAGTCTATTGCGTGTCCGTATCCGGGTATCAGTTCTATATTGTGAACATAGCCGGCGGGGTGCAGAGCCAAAAGGCTGTCAAACGCCTCCTTTGTGTAGCGGGTCAGCTTGTCGCGGTAAAATCCGAAATCGCGGTCGCCTGTGCGCAGCGAAAAAGCTATGTTGCGGCAGTTTTCGGCAGGTGCGTTGGCAAGCGGTTCTCCACCCGCCATTGGACCTGCGGCGGCAAGGTAGTCGGCATAGAAAGATGCGAGTCGCTGGCTGCCGTAGCCGCCTTCGCTGATGCCGAAAAAGTACACTCTGTCGGGGTCTATCTCTCCGCTTGCAAGAGCTTGCCTTAGAAGTTTTTCCCAAGCGTATTGCTTGCTTTTCTGCCACCAGCGGTACCATTCGCCGGTGCGTGGTATCTTAGGCACAAAGTAAACCGACGGGCTATCGGCGAATGTGCGGGCAAAGTAGAGTCCGTTGCTCCACTCTCTGTCGGGCGCTCCTGAGCCGTGAAGGTAGAGAAACAGCGGGTAGCCGCCTGCCGGCATGTCGCCTTTGCTGCCCCAGTAGTATTTCATCGTGGCGTCTGCCTCAAGATTTGCCGGAATTTTCCACTCTCCGCTGTCTCCCGAGGCTATCGGTCGGGGTGACGGCAATTTTTCTTCGTCAAGTTTCCTGTTGGCGTCAACCCATGCGCTCCATACAAGTGAGTCGGTTGCGGCAATGTCGGATATCTTTATTTTTTTGTCCGGAGAAAAACGGCTTACGTTATTGTTTTCCAGCACTGAAGAAAACCAGCGTGTGATGTCGGATTTAAGATTGGCATCGCCGGATGTTGCCAGTGCCGGCATTGCTATTGTGGCAACTGCGCCACATATAAGCCATTTGGAGAATTTGTTCATTAGTCGGGTATATAGTGTAATGATATGCAAAAATCAACAAAAAATCCGACTTCTGCAACCTCATTGCCCAAAATTGAGTTGACAGTTAGTGCGGATGTGGCTATATTTGCACTCCATTTATCAAAATTGTAATTATGAAGCATAGCTACAAGACTTGCGGCACATGTTCGCGGCAGATAGAAATCGAGGTCGAGGACGGAGTTATCAAAAGTGTGGAATTTATGGGCGGATGTCACGGAAATCTCCAGGGCATAGGCGCTTTGGTAAAGGGTCTTAAGCCGGAGGATGTGATAAGTCGCGTCGAGGGCATAAAATGTGGCAACAAGCCGACTTCTTGTCCAGACCAGCTTGCTCAGGCGCTTAAAGAGATAGTGTAAGAGCGCTAAGAACTCTAATAAAAAGTGCGTCACAGCCAACGCCGTGACGCACTTTTTGTGTGTATGTGGATGAAATCAGAGAAGTTTTACTGAGCGGGATATGAATTCTGACAGCTCTGAGCCTTTCAGCAGCCCGTTGGCGAGCAACGCAAGGTCAATAGTCTGCTTGACAAGTGGTTGGGTAGACGCGTATGACGCAATCTCTTTTTCGCTTTCCTTGCGGTTGTGGGTGGCTGTTTCCTCCAGGCTTTTGATTTGGTTTTCCTCTTCTTCGGTAGGCTTGCCATCCTTTGCCGCTTTGCGTATTTCGGCGATTTTTTCGTTGTTTTCGTTTATAATCGCGTTCATAGGCACAATCCGGGGCATTATTTCGGCATCGGCGCTTTCAATAATCTTCTTGATTACCGGCTGCTCGGTGTTGACTATGAGGTTGTAGCTGTCAGGCAGCTCGCCGTAGAAGCTCATTCCGGGCTGCATTGCAGCCATGTCTTTCATGCGCCGCATATATTCGCTCTGGGTGATGAGTACGGGGTTAGCTTCGGGCGACAGTGCCTCAAAAGAAACTATGAACTCTGCTTTTTCTATTTTGGGCAACTGGCTTCTGAACAGGGTGGAGAGCATTGCCCGTTTGTCGCTTGCCATTTCTACAGCCTTGCGGTCGGAGGAGGGGATAAGGTTGTCGATGACATCTGAGTCGACTCTGACAAACCGCGCTTTTTCAAGTTTGCTTTCGAGCAGACCAATAAAGTGGCTGTCAAGCTGTCCGTCCATCTGCAAAACGTTGTAGCCTCTGTCGGTGGCGGTTTTTATGTAGGAGTACTGAGCCACGGGGTCTGTTGTGTACAGGTACACCACATTGCCGTCTTTGTCGGTCTGAGTTGATTCGATGAGGGTGCGGTACTCGTCAAGGGTGAAGTGTTTGCCTTCGGTGTCTTTGATCAATACGAATTTCATGGCTGCCTCGCAGAATTTTTCATCCGTCAGCATGCCGTATTCTATGAATATGCGTATGTCGTCCCACTTTTTCTCGAAGTCGGGGCGGTCGTTTTTGAAAATCTCTTCAAGGCGCGATGCCACTTTTTTGGTTATGTAGCCTGATATTTTTTTGACAGCGGTGTCGCTCTGAAGATATGATCTGGATACATTCAGGGGTATGTCGGGTGAGTCTATGACTCCTTGCAGCAGCATCATGAATTCAGGTACCACACCCTCTACGGAGTCGGTTACATAAACCTGGTTGCAGTACAGCTGTATTCTGTTTTTGGTAATTTCGAAATTGTTCTTGATTTTGGGAAAGAACAGAATGCCGGTAAGGTTGAAAGGGTAGTCGACATTGAGGTGAATCCAGAACAAGGGGTCTTCCTGTCCGGGGTACAGCTCATGGTAGAAGTTGCGGTAGTCTTCGTCTGTGAGCGATGCCGGTTTCTTGGTCCAAGTGGGTTCGGTGTTGTTCACCACTTTGTCGCGGTCGGTGTCGGTCATCTTGCCGTCTTTCCATTCCTGTTCTTTGCCGCTCACGACAGGCACGGGCAGAAACCGGCAATATTTTTTGAGCAGTGAGTCTATTTCGCTCTGTTGCAGGAATTTTTTATTTTCGTCGTCAATGTACAGTATAATGTCTGTACCGCGTGTGCTCTTGTCAGCTGGCTCCATTGTGTATTCCGGTGAGCCGTCACACTCCCATTTCACTGCTTCTGCGCCCTCTTTGTATGAAAGCGAGCGAATTTCCACTTTTTTAGCCACCATGAAGGCTGAGTAGAAGCCGAGTCCGAAATGACCTATGATGGCGTTTGCATTATCCTTGTATTTCTCAAGAAACTCCTCGGCACCGGAAAACGCTATCTGGTTTATGTATTTTTCAATGTCTTCGGCTGTCATTCCTATGCCGTGGTCGCTTACAGTGAGGGTGCCCGCATCGGGGTCGACAGTCACTTTGACATTCATTTCGCCGAGCTCGCCTTTGTACTCTCCGAATGAGGCGAGAGTCTTGAGTTTCTGAGTGGCGTCAATTGCATTGCTCACAAGCTCGCGCAGAAAAATCTCGTGGTCGGAATAAAGAAATTTCTTGATTACGGGGAATATATTTTCAGTAGTAACCCCGATAGTTCCTTTTTGAGTGCTCATATATTATGAATGAATTTGGTTTTCTATTGTACTATAACAATTGAGCAAAAAAAATGCCACATTGACAATGTGACATTTTTATAGTGTGGCGGTGTGTACCTGACTGACATGATGTCAGTCGGCGGGTTTGATTTTTGTGGTTATTTTGTTCTGTTCCTTGTCAAAACCTACTTCAATATGGTCGCCTGCAGAGAGTTCTCCTGAAATTATGAATTCCGCGAGTTCGTCCTCGAGGTACTTCTGAATGGCTCTCTTCAGTGGTCTGGCGCCGAACTGCACGTCGTAGCCTCTTTCGGCAATGAAGTTTTTCGCATCGTCAGATATTGAAAGCGAGTAGCCGAGCGAGTCTATGCGTTTGTAGAAACCGGCGAGTTCAATGTCTATAATCTTGAATATCGATTCCTTTTCAAGCTGGTCAAACATCACAATGTCGTCTATTCGGTTTAGAAACTCCGGCGAAAAGGCTTTGTTGAGGGCTTTCTGCAGCACACCGTGCGAGTATTCCTTGTCAATGGCGCGGGTTGTGAAGCCTACGCCTGAACCGAAATCCTTGAGCTGTCGGGTGCCGATGTTGGAGGTCATTATAATAATGGTGTTTTTGAAGTCGACCCGGCGTCCGAGGCTGTCGGTCAGGCGTCCTTCGTCCATGACCTGCAGCAGCAGGTTGAACACATCCGGATGAGCTTTTTCGATTTCATCGAGCAGTACCACGGAGTAGGGGCGACGACGCACTTTTTCAGTAAGCTGTCCGCCCTCTTCGTAGCCGACATATCCGGGAGGGGCTCCGACAAGGCGGCTCACTGTGAATTTCTCCATGAATTCGCTCATGTCAATCCGTATAAGTGTCTCAGCCGAGTCAAACAGGTATTCGGCAAGTTTTTTTGCAAGATGAGTCTTGCCGACACCGGTTGGCCCGAGGAACATGAATGTGCCTATCGGTTTGTTCGGGTCCTTGAGCCCTATACGGTTACGCTGTATGGCTTTTACTATCTTTTCTATGGCGTTGTCCTGTCCGATAATCATGTTTTTGAGTCTCGGAGCCATTTCTTTGAGTCTGCGACCTTCGGCTTCTGCAATACGTTGTACAGGCACGCCTGTCATCATAGCCACCACTTCGGCAACCTTGTCTTCGTCAACAGTCTCGCGATGGGAGTTCAAATGCTCTTCCCATTTGTTTTTTGCCTCGTCAAGTTCCCGGCGCAGGTTCTGTTCTTTGTCTCTGAACGCTGCGGCGCTTTCGAAGTCCTGCGACTGGGCGGCCTTGAGTTTGGACTGACCGGCTTCCTCAATGGCTTTTTCTATGTTCTCAATCTCCTCCGGCACAGTTATGTTTGTCAGATGGACACGCGACCCGGCTTCATCAAGGGCATCTATTGCCTTGTCGGGGAAGTTGCGGTCGGTGAGGTAGCGTTCGGTGAGACTTACACAGGCCTTGAGGGCTTCTTCTGTGTAGTTTACGTTGTGGTGGCTCTCGTATTTATCCTTTATGTTGTGGAGAATCTGCATGGTTTCCTCTGCGGTAGTTGGCTCCACGGTCACTTTCTGGAAGCGGCGTTCAAGCGCTCCGTCCTTTTCGATGTTTTTGCGGTATTCGTCAAGCGTGGTGGCTCCTATGCACTGGATTTCACCTCTTGCAAGCGCCGGTTTCAACATGTTTGCGGCATCCATGGCTCCTGCGGAGTTTCCGGCGCCGACTATGGTGTGCAGCTCGTCAATGAAGAGTATGACATCTTTGTTTTTGGCGAGTTCCGTGAGTATCGCCTTGATGCGTTCCTCGAACTGCCCTCTGTACTTTGTTCCTGCTACAAGCGATGCCATGTCGAGCGACACAACTCTTTTGTCGAACAGTACACGAGAAACCTTACGCTGCACGATTCTCAGCGCAAGTCCCTCAACGATAGCCGATTTTCCTACACCCGGCTCTCCTATCAGCACGGGGTTGTTTTTTTTGCGGCGGCTGAGTATCTGGGCAAGGCGTTCAATTTCGGTTTCACGCCCCACAACGGGGTCCAGTCGGTTTTCTTCGGCGGCTTTTGTCATGTCGATGCCGAACTTGTCAAGCACGGGGGTGTCGTTGCCGCGTCTTGAAGCGGAGGTCTGCCTGGAGTCGGCAGACGAAGGCTCGGCAGGTCGTTTTGACGGACCGAAAGGCTGTTCTGCCTCATCGTCGTCCTCGTCCTCTCCGGAGAATCCGGCTCCCATACGCGGCGCGTCTGCCACATTGGAAAGCAGGCTGTACAGCGAGTCGTATGTCACACCGGCGTTGCGGAATGCGTCCATGTACGCAAGGTTCTGTATGTCGGCATTATGGAAAAGGGCGAGCAGCAGGTGCTCGGAGTCCACAGTGTCGCTGCGCAGCATCCTTGCTTCCAGCACGCTGAGCTTTATGAGTCTGTTTGACATGTCGCTGACTGACACCTGGGCGGCAGAGGCATCGCCGTAAGTGTTCAGGGCTTCTTCAAAAAGGTATTTGTCAAGGTTCTGCTGCAGCGCGTATGCCGAAGAGCTTGTGGCGGCTTTTTCTATGAGCCTGAAACCTTTGCTGTCGGAGTCGCTTATCAGAGCCATGAGCAGGTGTTCAGGCTGAATCACAGCCACATTGTGGCGCAGTGCCTGCTTGGTGCTGTCTGCGAGAACTTTTTTTAATTCGGGTGAAAAGTTGGTATCCATCAGTGCGTTAAGCTAAATTCTGAATAAATGGTGAAGCGTATAATGCTGTTTGTGGCTTCGTAACGGTGCTGTTGCAATAAGCGTGCCAAACCGGCTGCCGCACATATAATATATATTATTAACACACAAAAAACATTTCTTGCTCACCAAAATTACAATAAATTGCAAAATAATGCGTATCTTTGTATGATATTTAACAGAGCCACGGGCGCATTCATGTGCAAGCCGCATTTAATGGTATACGCTCCGGCTACAGAGTATAATGACTGTTTTTCAATATGATAGAAGAAGACAACATTCAAAGAATCGACATTGAAAAAGAAATGAAGTCGGCGTATATCGACTACTCCATGTCTGTAATCGTGTCGCGTGCGCTCCCTGATGTGCGCGACGGTCTCAAGCCGGTGCACCGCAGGGTGTTGTTCGGTATGAACGAGATGGGTAATACGTCGGACCACCCTTACAAGAAGTCTGCGAACTGCGTGGGTGAGGTTATGGGTAAATATCACCCTCACGGAGACTCGTCTATCTACGGCACAGTGGTGCGTCTTGCCCAGCCATGGGCGCTTCGCTACACACTTGTCGACGGACATGGAAACTTCGGCTCTGTGGACGGTGACGGCGCGGCGGCGATGCGTTACACCGAGGTGCGCCTCAAACGTATCGGCGAAGAGATGCTGAGCGACATAGAAAGCGACACGGTAGACTTTCAGCCCAACTATGACAATACCCGCCGCGAGCCGGTGGTATTGCCCACAAGGTTTCCCAATCTGCTTGTCAACGGTGCGAGCGGTATCGCCGTGGGTATGGCTACAAATATTCCCCCCCACAATCTTACTGAAAGCATCAACGCCTCTATAGCGCTGATAGACAATCCGGAAATCACGATACCCGAGCTGATGGAGCACATCAAGGCTCCCGATTTCCCCACAGGCGGCATTATCTACGGCTATAACGGCGTGAAAGACGCTTTTGAAACCGGTCGCGGACGTATAGTCATACGAGCCAAGGCTGAGATTGAGCAGGAAGCCAACCATGAGAATATCGTGGTGACCGAGATTCCCTACAATGTCAACAAAGCACTCCTTGTTAAATATATATCGGAACTGATAAACGAGAAGAAGCTGGACGGCATCGCAGGCATCCATGACTTCAGCAACTACAAGGGCATGCGCATTGTCATTAAGGTGAAGAGCGATGCAAACGCCAATGTGGTTCTGAACAAGCTCTACAAGATGACTCAGATGCAGTCGTCGTTCAGCGTAAACAATGTAGCGCTGGTAAACGGACGTCCGCGCACTCTGAATCTCAAGGAGATACTTCAGGCGTTTGTCGACCACAGACACGATGTGGTGATACGCCGCACAAAATTCGAACTCGGCAAGGCTCAGGAGCGCGCCCACATACTGGAGGGTCTGATAATAGCTTCGCAGAATATCGACGAGGTAATATCGATTATACGCGCAAGTGCTTCTGCCGAAGATGCCAAAGAGAAACTCACAGCCCGTTTCGGTCTCAGCGACGCGCAGACCACCGCAATCGTAGAGATGCGCCTGAAACAGCTTACCGGACTGGAGCAGGACAAACTGCGTCAGAACTATGATGAGGTTATGGCTGAAATACGCCGTCTCGAAGAGATTCTGAACGACGATTCAGTGTGTCGTGAGCTTATAAAGAGCGAACTTGCCGAGGTGCGTGACAAATACGGCGATGCCCGCATGACATCGATTGACTACACCGCCGGCGACTTCAACGCGGAGGATTTCTATGCCGACGACGATATGATTATTACAATAAGTCATTTCGGCTACATCAAGCGTACTCCTCTGTCGGAATTCAGAGCGCAGCACCGTGGCGGTGTGGGCGCGCGCGGCAGCAATACCCGCGACGAAGACTTTATCGAGCACATCTACCCCGCGTCGATGCACAACTACATGCTGTTCTTCACCAGCAAGGGCAGGTGCTACTGGCTCAAGGTATATGAGATACCCGAAGGTGCCAAAAACAGCAAGGGCAGAGCTATACAGAACCTGCTCAACATTGACTCCGATGATTCGGTGAACGCGTTTATCCGTGTCAAAGGGCTTGACGACAAAGAATTTGTCACATCGCACAACCTTGTGTTCTGTACCCGTAACGGTGTCATAAAGAAAACAAGCCTCGAGGCATACTCCCGTCCGAGGTCAAACGGTGTCAACGCCATTGTAATCCGCGAGGGCGATCAGCTGATATCTGTCGAGCTGACCGACGGCAACTCCGAAATATTGATGGCAAACCGCAACGGACGCGCTATCCGCTTCCATGAAAGCAAAGTCAGAGAGATGGGACGTGTGAGCGCCGGTGTGCGCGGCATGACTCTCGATGACGAAAACGATGCTGTAGTGGGCATGATATGCATGAGTTCCGACAGCGTCAACAATGTCATGGTGATTTCTGAAAACGGATTCGGCAAGCGCTCGCCCCTTGAGGATTATAGAATCACAAACCGAGGCGGCAAGGGTGTCAAGACTCTTAACGTCACCGACAAGACAGGCAGACTTGTGGCTATAAAGAGTGTGAATGACGAAAACGACCTTGTCATAATAAACAAGAGCGGCATAACACTCCGCATCCGCGTGGCTGATATCCGGGTAATGGGCAGAGCCACCCAGGGCGTGCGTCTGATAAATCTCGGCAAGCGCGGCGACTCTATAGCATCTGTGTGCTGTGTTGACACCGACCCCGAAGAGGAAGCGGACAAGGAGCTGATTGAACTCCAGGAGGAGGCGGCAGCTGCAAGCGCCGAAGAGGTTGTTGAAGAAATAACCGAAGAGGATGTTGTCGAGGAAGACCCCGAGGCAACAGAAGATGAAGAATAAACCTTAACAATAATTCAAACAAACCGACAATTATGAAAAAGTTTAGCCTTTTAGGCATTTGCCTTTTCGGAGCATTTGCACTTTCGGCTCAGACAGAAGTTATGAAAGAGGTTGAGCAGGCATTGAAGGGTGCCAACCCGGACTATGCTGCCGCGTTGGCAAAAATCAAGCCCGCCCTCACTGACGAAACCACGAAAAACGACCCTCTCGCCTGGAAACTCGCGGGTCAGGCCAACGAAGGTATCTACGACTCATTCTTCAAGCAGATGATGCTTGGCTCCGAGCTGTCAAACGATGACAAGAAAAAAGCGGGTACAGCTCTGCTTGAATGCTACAACGACTATCTCACCGCAATCCCGATGGACCAGCACCCCGACAAAAAAGGCGTGATGAAGCCCGGCAAGCTGGTAAAAGGAATGGTGAAGACACTCAGCGACAACTATCCCCACCTCCAGAGAGCAGGTGTGCTTCTCTTCGAGGCAGGCGACTACAACGGAGCCTACGATGTCTGGGAAATGTATGTGAACGTGCCTCAGAATCCGGTTCTCGGCAACAACGCGCCTAAGGCTGACCCCGACACCGCTGTGGGTCAGATAATGTACTATCAGCTGCTTTCAGCTCTTTCTGCAAATGAAAACAAGAAAGCCCTCGACAAGGTGGAGCCCATTATCAAGAGCGGCTACAACAACATTGACACCTATGTCTACGGCATCGAAGCAGCTCGCCGTCTCAACGACAGCATCGCCATGTACGAGCTTGCAAAGCGCGGCTATGAAAAATATGGCACTGAAAACATTTCGTTCATCGGCGAGCTTATCAACGATCGTCTTAACAAAGAAGATTTCGCAGGCTGTGAAACTCTTGTTGCTGAAGCGATAGCGGCAACTCCCGACACCAATACCGTAATCAAGAGCCAGCTTTATGATATTCTCGGCATTGTGTACGAGCAGCAGAACAACGACGCAAAAGCCATTGAAAACCTCAATAAAGCTATTGAGCTCAGTCCCAAAACAGCTAAAAACTACTATGACCTTGCCCGTATCATCTACAATCAGGCTGTGAAACTTGATGAAACAGTTGAAACAGAAGAACAGCGTAAGGCAGAAGTAGACCCCAAACTTCTCGAAGCTGCAAAATACTTTGAGAAAGCTTACTCGCTTGACTCTGAAAACCTCGATAAGATTCCCAACATCCTCTACCGTCTCTACTACCGTCTCGGCGACGGCTACCAGGACAAGGCAGAAGAGTGGAGCAACAAATAACGGTATTATATATACTAAGGTGTGCCTGGCAGTATTCCTGTCAGGCACTTTTTTTTTGACCGTCTGTTAAATTTGATGAACCGGCAGACCTTTTCGCGCCGATAGTGTTATATAAGTAAAACGTATTTAAACTTACTATTATGAAAGCACTGTTAGTTTTAGCCGTAATCTTCGCTCTTGTAGGAGCCGGCTGTATGGTTGCCACTCTTTTCACCGCAGGCAGCAATCTGGTTCTATTGTCCATAGGAGGCGGTCTCGCTCTCGTCGCATTTGTGCTGGCATATCTGGCATACCTCGGCAAATCAACGAAATAAGCCTTGAACAGACTCTTGATACACAGCAGGGACGCATTATGCTCAATGCGTCCCTGCCGTTGTTTGCTCCACCCTTGCACCAAACGGCTATTTTTATTACTTTTGCGGAGTTAAACCATTGTCCACCGGTATACATATGACACCGAAAGATACAAATGCCCAGTTTGAGGCGGCGATGAATACTTGCCGAGATATTTTTGAAAAAAAACTGCGCGATTACGGCGCCTCCTGGCGAATCATGCGCCCGCAATCAATTACCGACCAGATTTTTATCAAGGCAAAACGCATACGGTCGCTTGAGGTCAAAGGTCATTCAATGGTGGGCGAAGGCATCCTTCCTGAGTTCATGGCTATTGTCAACTATGGTATCATAGGGCTTATACAGCTGGAGCTTGGTTGGGCAGACACCGTGGATGTCACTGCCGACAAAGCCATGACTCTGTATGACAGATTTGCTCGGCAGTCTGCCGAGCTTATGAAAGCCAAAAATCATGACTATGACGAGGCATGGCGCGGCATGAGAGTAAACTCGTACACAGACTTCATACTGACAAAAGTGGAACGCATAAAGGAAATCGAAGACAACTGCGGCAACACAATCGTTTCAGAAGGGGTCGACTCCAATTACCTCGACATAATAAACTATGCGGTTTTCGGTATAATCAAACTCACTGAAGACAATGGCTGAAAACCGACAGCTGCCGGGATATGTGCCTGCCGTAGTGTGGATTCTGCGCATTGTGGTGGGAGCTGTGTTTGTCGTGTCCGGTTTTGCGAAGGCCGACGACATATATGGCTTTATATTCAAGATAGATGAGTATCTCGAAGTATGGAACATGTCACAGCCGCGCTCGCTCGTGCTTGTCGGAGCCATGGGGCTGAGCGTCTTTGAGTTTGTACTCGGGCTTATGCTGGTCTTTGGCTGCTATAAGCGCACTGTTGTGTGGCTGATGCTTGCCGTTATGGCATTCATGCTGCCGCTTACCGGCTACTTGTATGTCGCAGACCCGGTGCCTGACTGCGGATGCTTCGGCGATTTTATAATCCTGTCCAATGGCGCGACGTTTGTCAAGAACATCCTTTTGACTGCGGCGCTGGCGTATCTCTTTGTCTACAATAAAAAAGTAGCCGGACTTTTCGGCGCGTACATACAATGGCTTGTTGCTACAGTGTGCTCGCTTTACATACTCATAATCGGCATATATGGCTATACCCTCCAGCCGCTCGTGGACTTCCGCTCGTTTCCTGTCGGTACTTCGCTTGTGCCGGCGGAGGAAGATGGCGAGGACGCCGAATTTGAATTTGTGTACGAAAAAAAAGGAGAGCAAAGAGCCTTCACTGAAAGCGAATTGCCCGATTCCACATGGACTTTTGTCGACCGTCGCCTGTTGAATGCGCCCGAGGCAGACAAAACAGAGCTTGTGGTAATGGATTCCGGAGAGAATGTCACCGGCGAGGTAATAGCCTCGGAAGGCGAGCAGCTGCTGGTTATAATACCAGATTATGACAGGGCGGATGTGTCGAACACATACGTTCTCAATCTCATGGCAGACTATATCCGGTCGCACGGAGGCAATGTGGTGTCGCTCATAGCGGCAGACAGCAACGACATCGAGGAATGGAAAGACCTGTCAATGGCTGACTATCCGGTTTACTACGCCGAGCCTACTGTTTTGAAAGAACTTGCAAGAGGCATAATGCCGACCGTATTTCTGCGTGACGGAAAAATAGTGTGGAAGCGCACTACAACCAGCATTCCCCCGGAAATATTCGAAAATGCGGCAGATACGCCCGGACTGCTTGACACTCTTGCTATTGACGGATGTGCCATAGCGCGAAACCTTACTCTTGTGCTGCTGATAGTGCTCGCGGTGCTGTTTTTGCTCGACCGTAGCGGTCGGCTTGTGAAATGGAGCATTATGATAAGAAAAAAAGCCGGAAAGATGAAATAATTCGTAACTTTGCATCCGGGTGTCGTGACTGGCATCACTATATACAGAACAATTCATTATCAAAATACAAAACCCATTAAACGATGAGAAAGAATATTGTAGCCGGAAACTGGAAAATGAACACAACCCTCCATGAAGGTGTCGGACTCGCCAAGGACGTAAACGAAGCCCTCGGCAAAGTTAACGCAGCTTGTGATGTGATTATATGTGTGCCTTTCACACACCTCGCTTCTGTAAATGCCGTTATTGATTCTTCAAAGCTCGGCCTCGGTGCTGAAAACTGCGCCGACCACAAGAGCGGAGCATACACCGGCGAAGTCAGCGCCTCTATGGTAGCCTCTACCGGAGCGACATATGTAATTCTCGGTCACTCAGAGCGCCGTCAGTACTACGGCGAGACAGCCGAAACCCTCAAGGAAAAAGTGGCTCTCGCTTTTGAAAACAACCTCACCCCCATATTCTGCATCGGCGAGGTTCTTGAACAGCGTGAAAACGGCACATACTTCGACGTGGTGAAAGCTCAGATCGTTGACGCTCTCTTCCACCTTTCTGCCGAAGATTTCTCCAAACTCATTCTCGCTTACGAACCCGTATGGGCTATCGGCACAGGCAAAACCGCTACCGATGACCAGGCTCAGGAAATGCACGCTTTCATCCGTGGTGTAATCGCTGAAAAGTATGGCAAGGAGGTTGCCGACAACACATCAATTCTTTACGGCGGCAGCTGCAAGCCTTCAAATGCCCGCGCCCTTTTTGCAAAGCCCGACGTAGACGGCGGCCTTATCGGCGGCGCCGCACTCGAAGCCGAAAGCTTCATGGGCATTGTCACCGCCTTTAACTAAGTCGGTTCACCGGCAGGTTGTAAGAAATAACACCTTTGATATAGACTGCAAAAATATTTTTTGTATTTTTGCAGTCTATATATTTTACCAGTATGTCAAAACTATCTGCTATATGCGTGGCTATTGTTGCAGGCGTCTGCCTTACGGCGCATGCAGCGGGCAATGACGACATTGTCAGCCATATAACTGCCGGAGGCACCAACACCATTGTCCAGCCGCAGGCGCTCGCAAGATTGCTTGTCCGCCCGGCGGCTGTCAGCGCACCCGTGTCGCAGACATCCGATGCTGCCGATTCCGGTGTGGAAGAAAACCAGACCGCCACTGTGACACATGCTGTTAAAACAGCCGGTTTCCGTGTACAGGTGTTTTCCGACAACCGTCCCGCAGCCAAAGGCGAAGCGCGTTCAAAAGGCAGGGCGATATCAGGCAGATTTCCAAATATGCGCACCTATGTGACATATAACTCCCCGTACTGGCGCCTGAAAGTAGGCGATTTTCGCACAAAACGCGAGGCGGAAGACGCTGCCGAGGAAATAAGGCAGGCATTTCCGGCTTACAGCAGGGAGATTCGTGTGGTTGCCGACAAAATTTCTGTCGGCGCAAACTGATAGCTAATGGAATTGGAATACCCGACCGAGACAATAGACAAAATAGCCGGACACATAGAAGAAATTGTCAGGCTTCTGGGCGAGGACCCCTCACGCGAAGGGCTGCTCAAAACCCCGCAGCGTGCGGCAAAAGCGTTGTACTATGCAACTCAGGGCTATCGCTACTCTGAGGAGGAGACTGTTGGCGACGCTTTGTTCACAGCACCGTCGTCTGACCCTGTGATTGTAAAGGACATTGAATTTTATTCGTTCTGCGAACACCATATCCTGCCGTTTTTTGGCAAGGTTTCCGTAGGTTACATCCCTGACAAAAAGATTATCGGACTAAGCAAGGTGGCGAGAATCGTAAACCTTTTCGCACGCCGTCTGCAAACACAGGAACGCTTCACAAGGCAGGTGTGTGACGCCGTGGCTACCGCTGTTGGTGCCAAAGGTGTTATTGTTGTGTGCAACGGGCAGCATATGTGCATGAAAATGAGAGGCGTGGAGAAGCAGGAGTCCTCAACCACCACAATCGCCACTTCCGGCGATCTCGACACCGGTATGCGCCGCGAATTTATGGAGGCTTTGAAATATCAGTAGAGCAGTACTCGGCTCTATGGCATAAAACATAAAAAAGCCGTGAGAGAATAATCTCCCGCGGCTTTGTGTTTTATACAGTTAAAATGTTATTCCGCTTCTGCAGTTTCGCCGGCTTCGGTTTCGGTCTCTTCCGGCTGATACTCGGTTATACCGGCAGCGAGAAGTGCGTTATACCAGTTTAGCACCTTGCGGATATCGTTGGTGTACACCCGCTCGCGGTCGAAATCAGGTACAGCCTCGCCAAACCATGCGCGCACAGCCGCGTCATCGCCAAGACCCTTCACGTCTATAGCCTTGCCCTCTGCTTTTGCCTTTACAGCATCGAAAACATCGGCAAGCGGTTTGTCTTCGTCAGTGGTGTAAATGGAAATGTCGCCGAGCGACACAACCTTGTCGTGTGCGTAGGCGGGAGTGCGTTTGCCGGTGGAGAGCGATTCGACTATAAGCATGTTTTTGCCCTGGCTCACAAGTCTGAAAAGACCGGGTTTGCCGGCTATTGAAAGGATAGTTCTTATCATTGATTAATAAATAAAGAGTGAATTACCGGCTGCAAAAGTAATCAAAATCCGGTAAATTACACTAACTTTGCGGGGCATTGAATTGAAATTATAGATGGGCACTTTCTTTAAACTACTGTTTCAGCTGATATTGTCGCCTTCTCAGGGCTGGCAGGATGTGTCGCACGATGCCGTCGAGCCCCGCCGCCTTGCATCGTCAGGGTTCTATCCGCTCATAGCGCTTGCGGCGGTGGTCTTTTTCCTGCAGGGGATATACCACCCCGGACTGTTGTCGTTCGGTATGATGTTTCAGGAGGCGATAGTCATATTCGTGCAGTATTTCCTGTCCTATTACTTCGCGCAGTTTGTGTTCTCGTGCTTTATTCACCGCTATGTCATGACCGACCCGAGCGAGAAACACAACTGTACATACATTCTTTTCGGGCTGTCGCTGCTCGCACTTGCCTCGCTGGTGGAAAATTGTCTGCCGATATACCTTCCCGTGCGCCAGTTTTTCGCCATATACATAGCCATAGTGTTGTGGCGCGGTGTCAGATACATGGCTGTATATCCCGAAAAGGTGGGACATTTCATGCTCATGAGCATAGGAGCCATACTTTTGCCTCCGTTCATTATAAACTTTCTGTTCAATATCATAATCGGGCTGCCCGCATGATATTAAGAGGTTGTTTAAAAACAAGAGTTAAAATCTGAGTGGTGTATCTTATAGATAAATTGTTGTAAATTAGGAAGGAGCATAGCGAGCTATGTGACTGACGAATTTCAACAATTTAGCAAAAGAGACACCAAGGCTCAGGTAACTAAAATATACTCAAACATGAAATTACTAAAAGGAAAAAATATAATACCCTCGCTTGCGAAAGTTTTGGGCGCCTATGACTCTTCATCTCAGTCACATAGCTTGCTATGCTCCTTCGATTCAGAGCCATATCCACTTCAAACCTTTCGCTCAGAATTTAACTATTGTTTTTAAACAACCTCTAAACAAGCTCTAAGATACTGATTGATGAAACTCAAAGGTTCAGACATAAACATACGAAACCGTCGGGCAAGGTTCGACTATGAGATTTCCGACACATTTACTGCCGGAATGGTTCTTACAGGCACCGAAATTAAATCGCTAAGACAAGGCAAAGGCTCGCTGACCGACAGCTTTTGCTTCGTTGCCGATGGCGAGGTGTGGGTCAAGAACATGTACATCGCCGAGTATTTCTACGGTTCGTACAACAACCATTCGGCTCGCCGCGACCGCAAGCTGCTGCTTACCAAAAAAGAGATAGCCAGGCTTGGCAAGGCTGGCAAAGAATCCGGCTTTACCATTGTGCCGCTTAAGGTTTTCATCAGCGAAAAGGGGCTTGCAAAAATAGTCATAGGCATTGGGCGCGGCAAAAAAGAGTACGACAAGCGTCAGAGCATAAAAGAGCGCGACGACAAGCGCTCGATTGCAAGAGCATTCCAGAAATAAGCCATAATAGCTTTCTCCTTTAACACTTTCTCTTGAAATTTTAACACTTGGCAAATTTATAAGATGAGGCTGTGTCAAAATAGGCGCAGCCTCTTTTTATAAGCTGCTGTAAAACATAAAACAAAGCCCTGACTTTCGCAAGCCGGGGCTTTGTCATGTCAAAAAGTTTTTGTAACTTAGTGACATAAAACAAATTAAATGTTCACAAAGTTACATACAAAATCTTACAGTAACAACGACAGGCTGTTTTTTCTCAGGGCTGGCGCATGAGATTTAACTCAAATTCAGTCAAAAATTCACCTGATTAT
>ERZ777305.595-NODE-595-length-58092-cov-11.921498_pt1 | contig 58092 bp, 50 predicted proteins | sample MGYA00374965_ERZ777305 | MGnify/ENA primary metagenome ERZ777305 (study PRJEB29328, sample SAMD00013331) | mouse gut metagenome | study: EMG produced TPA metagenomics assembly of the Metagenome analysis of fecal microbiota from mouse which was promoted...
GGCGTAACGCCTGTTTTACGAAAAGGCATCGATATTCGGGCAGCAGCCTGCGGAGTGACCGCGTGCGAGCATCGCGAACAATAGCGGGCCTCCGCGCGCCGAGCCTGCGGCCCGCACGGTTCTTCGAACCGCATTTATATATATAATTCACACGCGCCAGCAAAGAACCGCGGCAGAAAGGATTTCGGAAAAAGGGCGGTCGTGGCGACGGAGCGTAAAAAATCGGAGACTTTTTGATCCTCAAAAATGCGAAGCATCCGATTTAGCGTAGTCGCGAGACCGACCCCGAAATCGTTTCACCGCGGCGGCTTTTGGCGTTACCTTTTGGCCGCGCAAAAGGTAACGTATATTTTTTCAGGAATTCGGGCAGCAGCCTGCGGGGCTCGCGCAATGAGCGAATGCGAATAGCGGGCCTCCGCGGGGCAGAGGCTGCGGTCCGCACGGTTCTCCGAACTGCATTTTGCTGACGCACGTGAATTGTCGACAAAATCTATCTTCGGCGGCTGCGGGGGGGGGTGCACCAAAGGTGCGAGCCGCCGAAGATAACACCGCAAAGCGGTGCGCTGACGCGTGTGGATTAATGCAATTCGAAGAACTGCGTGCAGGCGTAACGTTTTACGAAAAGCGCGTCGATATTCGGGCCGCAGCCTGCGGCCCGAATGCCTAAATATACGCTACCTTAATCGAGACTCTGCATTTCGATCAGTTTGGCATAGATGCCCCCCGCGGCCAAGAGCTCGGCGTGGGTGCCCTCCTCGGCGATGCGGCCGCGGTCGATGACGATGATGCGGTCGGCGTTGTGGATGGTGCTCAGGCGATGGGCAATGACGATGGAAGTGCGACCCTCCAAAAGCGATGTCAGAGCGTCCTGCACCAGCTTCTCGCTCTCGGTGTCGAGGGCCGAGGTAGCCTCGTCGAGGATCAATATCTCGGGATTCTTCAGCACGGCGCGCGCTATGCTGAGGCGCTGCCGCTGGCCGCCCGAGAGCTTCATTCCGCGGTCGCCGATATTGGTGGCGTAACCCGCTTCGGTCTGCATGATGAAGTCGTGGGCGTTGGCCACGCGCGCCGCCGCTTCGATCTGCTCGGCAGTGGCTTCGGCGCGGCCCATGGCGATGTTGTTGCGTATGGTGTCGTTGAACAGCACCGTATCCTGCGACACGATTCCCATGTGGCTGCGCACGCTGTCCTGCGAGTAGTCGCGCAGCGACACGCCGTCGATAAGGATATCGCCGCCCTGCGGGTCGTAGAAGCGGGGCACGAGCTCGCTCAAGGTCGACTTTCCGCCGCCCGAAGGGCCTACCAGAGCCACCGTCTCGCCCTTGCGGACGGTGAACGATATGTCGTGCAGCACCTCGCGCGACTCGTCGTAACCGAACGACACTCCGCGGAACTCGATCTTGTCGCGGAACTCGTCGAGCGTGCGCGCGTCGGGTTTGTCGGGCACTTCGCTGCGGGCGTCGAGTATCGAGAAGATGCGTTCGCCCGCGGCGATGCCTTGGTTGATGTTGGCAAACTGGTCGATGAACGAGCGCAGCGGGCGCGTGATCTGCGAGAAAGCCGCTATGTAGGCGACGAACCACGACGCCGACATGGTGCCGCGCATGACCAGAGCGCCGCCGAAGATGAGCACCGCCGATATGGCCGTTATACCGAGAAACTCGCTCATGGGCGAGGCGAGTTGCTGTTTGCGGGCCATCGACAGCGCGATGTTCGAGATCTCGGCGTTTATGGCGCGGAACTTGGCGCGCACGTAACCGAGCGCGTTATAGCTCTTCACCGCCTTGATTCCCGTGAGCGACTCCTCCATCACACTCACCATGTCGCCCATGCGCTCCTGACCGCGACGAGCGGGGTGGCGCAGGCGTTTCACGATGGAGCCTATGATGAGTCCCACTAACGGCAGGTAGATGAGCGAAAAGAGGGTCAGCTCCCACGATATCTTCACCATCATCACGAGGTAGCCCACGATGAGGAACGGCTCGCGGAAAGCCACTTGCAGGGTGTTGGTGATGCAGAACTGCACCATCATCACGTCGGAGGTGATCTTCGACATTATGTCGCCCTTGCGCTGGTCGCTGAAGTAGCCCACGTTCATGCCCATCGTATGTTCGAACATCTCGTTGCGCATGCGTTGCAGCGTGCGGGCGCGCATCGTCTCCACGGTCATCGAACCCAAGTAACGGAACAGGTTGCTGAGCAGGTTCGAGCCGATCAGTATGGCCGAGAGCAGCCCCAGCAGGTAGGTTATGCGGAACTCCTCGCCGAAGATACGGGTGTAGGCGTAATTGAGCACCTCGTTCAGGCAGTCGCCCGAGAGCGAGAGGCGCGGGAAATCGTATGTGGGGCGGAATGCGTAACCGTCGGAGAAGAGGGTGCCGACGATGGGCATTATCATCGTGTAGGTGAAGGTGTTGAACAGCGCGTGGAATATCGAGTAGAAGAAGTAGGGCACTGTATAGCGGCTCAACGGCTTGGCGAAGCCGAGCAGTCGCAGGTATGTTTTAAGCATGGTGTGTTTCATATTCAAAATGTGAGGCTACAAATGCCCTTCGGCGGCGAACTCCTCCACGGCGCGTTCGAAGCGCGCGACCGTCTCGGCCATCGACACGAACGACTTGCCGCCCGCGGCGTTGCGGTGGCCGCCGCCCTCGAAATAGCGGCCCGCGAAGAGGTTGACGTCCACGTCGCCCCGCGAACGCAGCGACACGCGGATGAAGTCGTGGTGCTCGACGAATATGGCCGACATCTTCATCTTCTTGATGGTGAGCGGGTAGTTGACGAAACCTTCGCTGTCGCCCTGCTGGAACCAGAAGCGGCGCATCTCCTCCTCGGTGAGCGACAGGTGGGCCACGGTGCCCTTGCGCAAGATGCGCATCTTGCGGTTTATGACGTAACCGAACAGTCGGGCGCGACCCTCGGTGAACGAATTGTAGACGTTGTTGTATATCTGCGGTATGTCGATGCCCGTCTCGGACAGAGCGGCTACGGCGCGGAACAGGTCGGAGGTGATGTACGAGAACGAGAAGTTGCCCGTGTCGGTCATCATGCCCACGTAGAGCACCTCGGCTTGCGCGCGCGTGACGGTGTCAGCTCCCCACAACCGCTCGATGAGGCGGTAGACCAGATAGGATGTGCTCGACGACTCGGGGTGCGAGAACATCAGATCGAAAGGCTCCGTCGGGTTCAGATGGTGGTCGATCAGGATGCGTTTGGCCGAAGTGTTGGCCGCGATGAGTTCGCTCAGGGCGTCCAGACGCGAGAGCGAGTGGAAATCGAGACAGAAGATCAGGTCGGCCTCTTCGACGGCGCGCGCGGCGCGGCGCTCGGAGTCGGTCTTGAATATCACCACGTCGCGTATGCCCGACATCCAGTCGAGATAGTAGGGATACTTGTTGGGGACGATGCAGGCGACCGTATGTCCCGCGCGGCGCAGAGACTCGGCCCATGCGATGGACGAGCCTATGGCGTCGCCGTCGGGGTTGGTATGCGAAAGGATCACTATCCGTCGTTGCGGAGTCTCCAAAAGACGGCGCAGAGCCTCGATATTCTGTGCTGACAGTTCCATGATGTCGGGGTGTATGGTCGGCGCGAAGTCCCTCGCGGGGTCGGCGCGCGGACGCGTTATCGGACAAAGGTAGTAAAACTTCGCAATTACGGCAAGCATGCTCCCGAAAAGGTTTGCGCGGTTACGCCATGTATGATGGAATAATGTCCGCCGACGGCGAAGCGTCGTTCGGGCCGCGGCCTGCGGAGATCGCGAACGAGTGCAAAACGAGTTGCGGGCCTCCGCACGCCGAGGCTGCGGCCCGCGCGGTTCTGCGAACCGCATACTCCCCGCCGCCCGTCAGGATATTCGCTCGACCAGTATGCGGGGATCGCGTTGCAGCAGCTCCATCAGGGCGTCGTCGTCGCGGCGACGGCGCGACTGCACCAGCAGGTCGGCGCGATAAATGGTGCCGTCGGAGCTGCGTTCGCGGTCGAGAGCATAGGATATGACGGCGAAACCCTCGTTACGCAATGTCTTCAGCGCGACGGGTATGGCGTCGCGGTCGAGGGTCGAGAACACTATCGGCGTGCGGTGGGAGCTGAAGCTGCCGAAGATGAGGTTGAGCACCTCCAATCCCACGAGCGTCAGCACCGTGGCCGCGGCGGCGACGCCGTACATTCCCGCGCCCGTCGCCATGCCCACGCCCGATATGGCCCACAGACTGGCGGCGGTGGTGAGTCCGCGCACGATCTGACGCTGGAATATGATGGCCCCCGCGCCGATGAAGCCTATGCCGCTCACCACCTGCGCCGCCACGCGGCTCGGGTCGAGACGCAGCCCGTCGTGGGCGGCGAGAAACTCTTCGAAGCCCCATTGCGACACTATCATGAAGAGCGCGCTGCCCAACGACACCAGAAAGTGGGTTCTGAATCCCGCCTCCTTGACGCGCCACTCGCGCTCGATGCCCACCACCGTGCCGAGCAGGCCCGCCACGACCAGACGCAGTATGAATGTCCAAGTCATATATTTACCTTATAAATTGTTTTCGGCGGCCGCGTATGCCGCGCCGCATTCCGACATACGGATTCGGCCCGCATAATGTTTCGCGGCGGCCGGTATGCGATAAAAAACGGACGGCATCTTCGATGCCGCCCGATAACGAACTCTACAGCTCCAGATCGCCGTCGAACACCTCGTGCCACGGCAAGCCCTGCACGTTGAGCTGCTCCATGAACGGATCGGGATCGAACTCCTCGACGTTCCATACGCCCGGGCGCTTCCACAGCCCCTTGAGGAACATCATGGCGCCGATCATGGCGGGTACGCCCGTGGTGTAGCTCACGCCCTGCATGCCCGTCTCGAGGAACGCCTCGTGGTGCGAGCAGTTGTTGTAGACGTAATAGGTGCGCTCCTTGCCGTCCTTCACGCCGCGTATGCGGCAGCCGATAGAGGTCTCGCCCTCGTAATTCTCGCCCAGATCCTGCGGGTTGGGCAGCACGGCCTTGAGAAACTGCAAGGGCACGATCTTCATGCCTTGGTACTCCACCTCGTCGATGCGGGCCATGCCGATGTTCTGAATCACGCGCAGGTGGGTGAGGTACTCCTGACCGAAGGTCATCCAGAAACGCGCCTGCTTGATGGTGGGGAAATTCTTCACCAACGACTCCAGCTCCTCGTGATACATCAGGTAGCTGTCGCGGGGACCGATGTTGGGATAGGTGAGATCCTTGTGGATCTCCAGCGCGCCCGTTTCGACCCACTCGCCGTCTTTGTAATAGCGGCCCTTCTGGGTGATCTCGCGGATGTTGATCTCGGGGTTGAAGTTGGTGGCGAAGGCCTTGTGGTGGTCGCCCGCGTTGCAATCCACTATGTCGAGGTAGTGTATCTCGTCGAAATGATGCTTGGCCGCGTATGCCGTGAAGATGCCCGACACTCCCGGGTCGAAACCGCATCCGAGAATCGCCGTGAGGCCCGCATCCTCGAAACGCTTCTTGTAGGCCCACTGCCAGCTGTACTCGAAATGCGCCTCGTCGCGCGGCTCGTAATTGGCCGTGTCGAGATAGTTGACGCCCGCCTGCAAACAAGCCTCCATGATGGTGAGGTCCTGATAGGGCAGCGCCACGTTGATGGCGATCTCGGGGCGGAACTCGCGCATGAGGGCCACCAAGGCGTCCACGTCGTCGGCGTCGACCGCCGCGGTGGAGATATTGGGTTTGCCGATGGCCGCGGCCACCGCATCGCACTTGCTTTTGGTGCGGCTGGCGATCATGATCTCGGTGAACACATCGGGATTCTGCGCCAATTTGTGAGCCACGACGGTGCCGACACCTCCGCAGCCGATCAACAATACTTTGCTCATGTTGCCTTATTAAATTTATTGTGTTTCTGTTTCGTTATCCTTTTGCGAAGATACTATTTAATTTCGCATCCGCAATGCCCCGAACGGACGGAATGCGAAAAAATCGTCCGACGACCGAGGTTGCGGTTCGAAGAACCGCGCGGGCCGCAGCCTCTGCCCCGCGGAGGCCCGCAACTCGTTCCGCACTCGTTCGCGTTCCCCCCGCAGGCCGCGGCCCGCACCCGTTATTCTAAATAGGTATATCCGTACAGCCCCGAACGGTAGGTGTTGAGGAACTCCTTGCCCTCTTCGAGCGAGATGCGCCCCTGCTTCACCGAGCGCGCCACCCACGCTTCGAGCATGCGCACCATCCGCTTGCCGTCCCAGTCGACGTAATCCAATACGTCGTCGATCGTCTCGCCGTCGATCGTCTGGTCGATCTTGTATCCGTCCTTGGTCACCGATATGTGCACGGCGTTGGTGTCGCCGAACAGGTTGTGCATGTCGCCCAGAATCTCCTGATAGGCTCCCACGAGGAACACGCCCAGATAGTAGGGTTCGTCGGCCCGCAGCGAGTGGACGGGCAGGCTGTTGGCGATGGTGTTCTCCACGATGTAGGATCCCACCTTGCCGTCGCTGTCGCACGTGATGTCCTGCAACGTGGCCTGACGGTCGGGACGCTCGCCGAGCCGCTGGAGCGGCATGATGGGGAACACCTGACCTATGCCCCACGAGTCGGGCAGCGACTGGAACAGCGAGAAGTTGCAGAAATATTTGTCGGCCAGCAATTTGTTGACCTTGTGCAACTCCTCGGGCACGCGCTTCATCTGCGAGGCGATGTGTTTTATCTCGCGCGTCACCGACCAGTAGAGCTTCTCTATCTGGGCGCGGGTGCGCAGGTCGATCAATCCGTGCGAGAAGAGCTCCAGAGTCTCCTCGCGTATCTGCTGCGCGTCGTGCCAGTTCTCAAGCACGCTGCGCTGGGTGAGGTTGTCCCAAATCTCGTAAAGGTCCTTCACCAGACGGTGGTCGTTCTCGCCCACCTCCCACTCCTCGGGCATCTCGGGCAGCGACGCCGTCTCCAACACCTGCATCACCAGCACCGAGTGGTGCGCGGCGAGCGAACGGCCGCTCTCGGTTATGATGTTGGGATGCGGCAGGCCGTTGCGGTCGGCGGCGTCCATTATCTGGTAAATGACGTCGTTCACATACTCCTGCATCGAGTAGTTCACGCTGCTCTCGCTGCTGGCCGAGCGGGTGCCGTCGTAATCGACGCCCAAACCGCCGCCCGCGTCGATGAAATCGACGGGGAAACCCATCTTGTGCATCTGCACATAGAACTGCGACGCTTCGCGTATGGCGGTCTTGATGTGGCGTATGTTGGTCACCTGACTGCCTATGTGGAAGTGAATGAGTTTCAGACAATCGCCCAACCCTTTGGCCGTAAGCATCTCCAACGCCTCCAGCAACTCGCTCGACGTGAGGCCGAACTTGCTGGCGTCGCCGCCGCTGTCCTCCCACTTGCCGCTGCCCGACGAGCCCAACTTGATGCGGATGCCTATGTTGGGGCGCAGGTTGAGACGCTTGGCGATGTCGGCTATGAGGTCGAGCTCGTTCATCTTCTCGATCACCAGATAGATGCGCTTGCCCATCTTGTGGGCCAGCAACGCCAGCTCGATATAGCTCTCGTCCTTGTAGCCGTTGCATATGATGAGCGAATCGCTCTCGGCGTTCACCGCGATGACGGCGTGCAGCTCGGGTTTCGAACCCGCCTCCAGACCGAGGTTGAACTTCTGGCCGTGGCTTATGATCTCCTCAACCACGGGGTGCATCTGGTTCACCTTGATGGGATATACCGAGAAACACTCGCCGCGGAACCCGTACTCCTCGGAAGCCTTGCGGTAGCAGCACGACATGCTCTCGATGCGGTTGTCGAGAATATCGGGGAAGCGCAGCAACACGGGAGCGCCGATGTCGCGCAACGCCAATTCGTCCATCACCTCGCGCAAATCGACCTCGATACCGTTCTTCTTGGGTGTGACGACCACGTGTCCCTTATCGTTTATGCCGAAGTAAGAGACTCCCCAGCCGTTGATGTTGTAAAGATCGGCCGAATCTTCAATGTGCCATTTTTTCATTCTCGCAATAGTTTCCGTTACGGGTTAATGATATAAAAATTCCGTTTCGCGGCTTGGCCGCGGCGGAATACGCGATTCCGCTGCAAAATATCTGCAAAGATATTAAGTTTTGCAAGAAAAGGGCACGAATCCGCATTTAATGCGGCCCGAACGGAATATTTTTCGCATGATTATTCACTCGCAGGCCTGCGGGGCGTGGGCGTAACGCCCGTTTTATGAATTATTGCGACTCTTCGAGTCGCGCAGTTCGCCGCCGCCCCCTTGCGGCGGACTGCAACTCGCACGAGGCTCGTTTTGTCCTCCGCCGTCGGCGAACATCTGGCTGACGCACGTGGATTAATGCGGTTCGAGGAACCGTGTGGGCCGCAGCCTCGGCGCGCGGAGGCCCGCTATTGTTCGCGATTGCTCACATGCGAGCCCCCGCAGGCTGCGACCCGAAATCTCAAAAATCCCCCGAAAACACTAAAACAAAAAAAGCCGACCCTCGTAAGGATCGGCTTTAAGCATTCCGCTCGGCGGATTACTTGTTCTTCTTATCGTAACGTTTTGCGTAACGGCTCATAAACTTATCCACACGACCGGCGGTATCCACCAACTTCATCTTACCCGTATAGAAAGGGTGCGACGTGTTAGAGATTTCCATCTTATACACAGGATAGGTTTCGCCGTTCACTTCGATGGTCTCTTTTGTCGAAACGGCGGACCGACACAAAAACACGTGGTCGTTCGACATGTCCTTGAACGCCACTAAACGATAACTCTCCGGATGAATTCCCTTTTTCATTTTCGTTCGTTTTTGAATTTTATTGCTTAAGCGCGACAAAGATATGAATTTTATTTTCACCGAGCAACAATCGCCGTTACTTTTTTCTTCATTTCGGCCGGACCATACGCCGTCCGTGCCTCCGCCCGCGGTTCGACGCTCGCCGAAGAGGCTTTATTATTAATAGGTGTATGCGAAAACGGAGCGACGAACACTTTTTCCGACATAAAATTTTATTTTCCGAAATTTTGTCGTATATTTGCCGTCGCAAAAGCCTCGGTGAGAGGCCGCGTGCGGATCCATAGCTCAGTTGGTTAGTAGCACCTGACTCATAATCAGGGGGTCGTAGGTTCAAGCCCTACTGGATCCACGCAAGAGAGACCGTTTGCAATATGCGAACGGTCTCTCTTTTTTTCGTGGTGTGGAGCGCGCGACGGCGCGGCGGAGAGCGGTTTCGGAGCTCGGAGGCGATTGGCGGGGCGTGAAGCTCGCGGTTTCGGCGCGCTCGGTATGCTATATAATATGTCCGAACGGGCTATTTGCGAGATTTTTTAATGTTTTTCTCGAAAAAACTTTGACATTGTTTTTTAATTCGGAAAAGAGTTTTTATATTTGCACTCGATTTTTCGGCTCCGCATGTCGGGACGAACGATCGGGTTCTTTGAACGAGCGTCGTAGGGTGTTTCGGAATTTTCGGGTCGGGCGATAAAAAAATCGACGATAAATTTGGAAATTAAAAAATAATCCCTACCTTTGCATCCCGTAACGGTTGAAACGCCGATGTAGCTCAGTTGGCCAGAGCAGCTGATTTGTAATCAGCTGGTCGGGGGTTCGAATCCCTCCATCGGCTCTGACTGATTTTCGCGAGTCGATAGTCAACTGTTGAAATACTTGGGAAGATACCAGAGTGGCCAAATGGGGCAGACTGTAAATCTGCTGGCGTACGCCTTCGGTGGTTCGAATCCATCTCTTCCCACTTGATCGACCGATCGGGGTTGCATGACGTCTCTTGCGGACAAAGGGTAAGCTGCTCTGATGCGGTTTGTTTTTGCGGAAGTAGCTCAGTTGATAGAGCATTAGCCTTCCAAGCTAAGGGTCGCGAGTTTGAGCCTCGTCTTCCGCTCACGAAAGATATCTGTACGGCACGCCACAGACCGCCGAAACGGTCGCCGGCAGTGTTGTACTTTTATCTGTAAAGCGTTTTTTTTAAGTAACTTTATAGAACTTAATACTTATTATAGCTATGGCAAAAGAAAAATTTGATCGTTCGAAACCGCATGTGAACATCGGTACTATCGGACACGTTGACCACGGTAAGACGACCCTTACCGCTGCCATTACCACGGTGCTCGCCAAGAAAGGTCTGTCGGAGCTTCGTTCGTTCGACTCTATCGACAACGCCCCCGAGGAGAAGGAGCGCGGTATTACCATCAATACGGCTCACGTCGAGTATCAGACCGCTACGCGTCACTACGCTCACGTAGACTGCCCGGGACACGCCGACTATGTGAAGAACATGGTTACGGGTGCCGCTCAGATGGACGGTGCCATCCTCGTAGTTGCAGCTACCGACGGTCCGATGCCCCAGACCAACGAGCACGTTCTGCTCGCAAAGCAGGTTAACGTTCCCCGTATCGTCGTGTTCCTGAACAAGTGCGATATGGTCGACGATCCCGAGATGCTCGATCTCGTCGAGATGGAGGTTCGCGATCTGTTGTCTAAGTACGATTTCGACGCAGACTGCCCGATCATCCGCGGTTCTGCACTGGGCGGTCTGAACGGCGAGGCTCAGTGGGAGGACAAGATCATGGAGCTGATGGATTCTGTCGACGCTTACATCCAGATTCCTCCTCGTGACAACGAGAAGCCCTTCCTGATGCCTGTCGAGGACGTATTCTCGATCACGGGTCGTGGTACGGTTCTTACCGGCCGTATCGAGACCGGTATCATCAAGGTCGGCGATCCCGTCGAGATCATCGGTTTGGAGGAGAAGATCCTTACCTCTACCTGCACGGGCGTGGAGATGTTCCGCAAGCTGCTCGATGAGGGTGAGGCCGGCGATAACGTAGGTCTGCTGATGCGTGGTATCGACAAGAAGGAGGTTAAGCGCGGTATGGTCGTTGCCAAGCCGGGTTCGATCACTCCCCACACGAAGTTCTCGGCCGAGGTCTATATCCTGAAAAAGGAGGAGGGTGGCCGTCACACTCCGTTCCACAACAAGTATCGTCCCCAGTTCTATCTGCGTACGATGGACGTAACCGGTGAGGTTGCTCTTCCCGAGGGCGTAGATATGGTCATGCCGGGCGACCACGTGACGATTACCGTTACGCTGATCTATCCTGTTGCCTTGAACGAGGGTCTTCGCTTCGCAATCCGCGAGGGTGGCCGTACGGTAGGTGCAGGTCAGGTATTGAAGGTTATCGAATAATTTTCGATAATCGCAGGGACGGATGCGTCCGTCCCTTTTATAGGAGCATAGTTCAAGGGTAGAATAGCGGTCTCCAAAACCGTTGATGGGAGTTCGAATCTCTCTGCTCCTGCCAATTCAGAAGAGAGGATTATGTTTAAGTACGTAAAAAATTCATACAACGAGCTGGTCAACAAGGTAACTTGGCCGACGTTCTCGCAGTTGCAGAACTCGACGATCGTCGTCATGGTAGCCTCGGTGATCTTCGCCTTGATTGTGTTGGCGATGGATATCACTTTCGAGAGTGTTATGAACGCCATCTATAATCTGTTGGGTTAGTTGAAACGTTTGAGTGATGAGTGAGATTAACAAACAATGGTATGTCGTTCGGGCTATCGGTGGTAAAGAGAAGAAGGTCAAGGAGTATATAGAGACCGAAATCCGTCATAGCCATTTGGAGGATTATATCTCGCAAGTACTTATTCCGACCGAAAAGGTCTACACGATCCGTAACGGAAAGAAAGTATCTAAGGAGAAGGTTTCGTATCCGGGCTACGTCCTGATCGAAGCCGCATTCGTAGGTCAGATACCGATTATCATTCGCAATATTCCTAATGTGCTCGGCTTTCTTGGCGATACCAAGGAGGACAGCCGCAAGATGAATCCGACGCCTCTTCGTCCACAGGAGGTAAGCCGTATTCTGGGGCGTGTCGACGAGTTGAGCCAAATGGACGAGGAGAACGAGGTTCCGTTCTTCGTCGGCGAGACCGTCAAAGTTACGGACGGTCCGTTCTCAAGCTTCCAAGGTACCATTGAGAGTGTCGACAACGAGCATCGTAAGCTCACTGTATCTGTGAAGATATTCGGCCGCAAGACTCCTATGGAGTTGAGCTTTACACAAGTTGAAAAAGAATAATTAACCAAGGAAAATTATGGCAAAAGAGGTTGCTGCATTTATTAAATTGCAGATCAAAGGTGGCGCAGCCAATCCTTCACCTCCGGTAGGTCCTGCGTTGGGTTCGAAGGGAGTCAATATCATGGACTTCTGCAAGCAATTCAACGCCCGCACTCAGGATAAGGCGGGAAAGGTTCTTCCGGTCATCATTACGGTTTACAGCGACAAGTCGTTCGACTTCGTGGTTAAACAACCGCCCGTGGCCATCCAGCTCAAGGAGGCAGCCAAGATCAAGAGCGGTTCGGCTCAGCCCAACCGCGACAAGGTCGGCGAGGTTACTTGGGAGCAGGTAAAGGCTATTGCCGAGGACAAGATGCCCGACATGAACTGTTTTACCGTCGAAGCCGCTATGCGCATGGTTGCCGGTACTGCCCGCAGTATGGGTATCAATGTAGTCGGTGAATTTCCTAACATGTAATTAAGATTACCAGATGAGTAAGTTGACAAAAAATCAAAAGGCAGCCTACGCCAAGGTCGAGCCCCACAAGGCTTACAAACTCGCCGAGGCAGCATCTCTTCTGAAGGAAATTACCTTTACGAAATTTGATGCTTCGGTCGATATCGACGTGCGTTTGGGCGTGGATCCCCGCAAGGCGAACCAGATGGTCCGCGGCGTGGTTACCCTGCCTCACGGAACCGGCAAGACGGTTCGCGTTTTGGTGCTCTGTACTCCCGAGAAGGAGGAGGAGGCCAAGGCAGCAGGCGCCGACTATGTAGGTTTGGACGAGTATGTGGATAAGATCAAGGGCGGTTGGACCGACGTGGATGTTATCATTTGTACTCCCAACGTCATGGGTAAGGTAGGTGCGCTGGGTCGTATTCTCGGTCCCCGCGGTCTTATGCCCAACCCCAAGACGGGTACGGTTACGATGGATCTGGCCAAGGCCGTTACGGAGGTGAAAGCCGGTAAGATCGACTTCAAGGTCGACAAGTACGGTATCATCCACACTTCGGTCGGCAAGGTGTCGTTCACACCCGAGCAGATCGTCGACAACGCCAAGGAGGTGATAAACACCATCATCAAGTTGAAGCCGTCGGCAGCCAAGGGATCGTATGTGTTGAGCATATATCTCTCGACTACGATGAGCCCGGGCTTGGAGATTGATTCCAAATCAGTAGAAACGAAGTAAAGAAGGAGGATAAGAGATGACAAGAGAAGAGAAAATGGCCGTTATCGACGGTCTTGCAGAGCAGCTCAATCAATACCCTCACTTCTATATTACAAACATCGAGGCTCTTAACGCCGAGCAGACCGCAACGTTGCGTCGCAAGTGCTTTGAGAACGGCATCAAACTCGTCGTAGTTAAGAATACGCTGTTCGGCAAGGCTCTGGAGAAGGTGGAGAAGGCCGAGACTGATTTGGTGAACGTATTGGAGGGTTCGACGTCTGTCATGTTCACCGAGACGGGAAAGGCTCCCGCCGTCGTAATCAAGGAGTTCCGCAAGTCGTGCGACAAGCCCGTTTTGAAGGCCGCATACGTCGAGGGCTGCGTTTACGTGGGTGACAATCAGATCGAGACGCTTTGCAACATCAAGAGCCGCGAGGAGCTCATCGGCGATATCGTCGCACTGCTCCAGTCTCCGGCCAAGAATGTTATTTCTGCATTGCAGGGTAGTGCAGGTCAGAAGATTGCCGGCTTAGTGAAGGCACTCGAAGAAAGAAACAACTAATCAAACAAACAACAAAAAAACTTAAAAAAACAATACAACTATGGCAGATGTAAAGGTATTAGCTGAAGAATTGGTAAATTTGACAGTTAAGGAGGTAAACGAATTGGCTACTATCCTCAAGGAGGAGTATGGTATCGAGCCGGCTGCTGCAGCTGTTGCAGTCGCTGCACCTGCTGCCGCAGGCGAGGCCGCTGCTGCCGAGAAGACTTCATTCGACGTTATCCTGAAGAGCGCAGGTCAGGCAAAGCTTCAGGTTATCAAGGCCGTTAAGGATTTGGCAGGTCTGTCGCTGGGTGATGCCAAGGCATTGGTCGACGGCGCTCCCAAGGCCGTTAAGGAAGGCGTATCTAAGGAGGAGGCCGAGTCTATCAAGGCCGCTCTGGAGGAGGCCGGCGCTGAAGTTGAGGTTAAGTAGTTGATCTACTTATAGATTTTCAGACAACTCGGGTATAGAGCTTACGCGATGTTAGCTCTATACCTTTTCTGGTCTAAAGGTCGGGAGTGCCTCGGAGCTGTGCCCGTTCTTTAGGATTTTTCGGATGCTCTCATTGTGTATGGTACTTACACTGAGGGCATTAGCGGGATAAAACGTTGCCCGCTTTTTCGGGGTGCGCACCCCGTGAGTACTCACACTTCAACAAAAATGATTTAAGATGTCTGCATCAAAACAACAACAACAAAGAATTAGCTTCTCTACTGTCAAGAACAGGGTTCCCTACCCCGACTTGCTGGAGGTACAGCTTAAATCATTCCGAGATTTCTTCCAGATGGACACCACGGCCGAGAATCGCAAGCACGAGGGCCTCTACAAGGTGTTTCAGGAGAATTTTCCCATTACCGACACACGTAACAACTTCGTACTGGAGTTCATCGACTACTATATCGACCCGCCCCGCTACTCGATTGAGGAGTGTCTGGAGCGCGGTCTGACTTACAGCGTACCCCTCAAGGCCAAACTGAAACTCTACTGCACGGACGACGAGCACGAGGATTTCGGTGTGGTGGTGCAGGATGTCTATTTCGGCACCATCCCCTACATGACCGACCGCGGTACGTTCGTATTCAACGGCGCCGAGCGCGTGATCGTTTCGCAGCTGCACCGCTCGCCGGGCGTATTCTTCGGCCAGAGCATGCACACCAACGGCACGAAGCTCTACTCGGCGCGTATCATCCCTTTCAAGGGATCGTGGATCGAGTTCGCGACGGACATCAACAACGTGATGTACGCCTACATCGACCGTAAGAAGAAGTTGCCGGTAACCACGCTGCTGCGCGCCATCGGATTCGAGGCCGACCAGCAGATTCTGGAGATATTCGATCTGGCCGACGAGGTGAAGGTGACCAAGACTAACCTGAAGAAGGCCGTGGGCCGCAAGCTGGCCGCGCGCGTTCTGTCGAGCTGGGTGGAGGATTTCGTCGACGAGGATACGGGCGAGGTGGTGAGCATCGAGCGTAACAACGTCATCGTTGACCGAGAAGTGGAGCTTACCGAGGAGCATATCGAAGCCATCATGGAGAGCGGCGCCAAAACGATATTGCTGCACAAGGAGAACGCTTCGGGCATCGACTTCTCTATCATATACAATACCTTGCAGAAGGATCCCTGCAACTCCGAAAAGGAGGCCGTCGTGTACATATACAGACAGTTGCGCGCCTCGGAGCCGCCCGATGAGGCTACGGCCCGCGACGTGATCGACAAGCTCTTCTTCTCGGACAAGCGTTACGATCTGGGCGATGTGGGCCGTTATCGTATCAATACGAAACTCAACCTCGACATCGATCCTTCGGTACGCATCCTTACGCGCGAGGATATCATCGAGATTATAAAATATCTGATTCAGCTCATCAACTCGAAGGCCGAGGTGGACGATATCGACCACCTGTCGAACCGTCGTGTCCGCACCGTGGGCGAGCAGCTTGCCAACCAGTTCTCGGTGGGCTTCGTCCGCATGGCGCGTACCATCCGCGAGAGGATGAACGTTCGCGACAACGAGGTCTTCACTCCCGTGGAGCTCATCAACGCCAAGACTCTGTCGAGCGTGGTGAACTCGTTCTTCGGAACAAGCCAGCTCTCGCAGTTCATGGATCAGATCAACCCTCTGGCCGAGATCACCCACAAACGCCGTCTCTCGGCGCTCGGTCCGGGCGGTCTGTCGCGCGACCGCGCAGGTTTCGAGGTGCGCGACGTGCACTACACCCATTACGGACGTCTCTGCCCGATCGAGTCTCCCGAAGGCCCGAACATCGGTCTTATCTCGTCGCTGTGCGTGTATGCCAAGATTTCGGACATGGGATTCATCGAGACCCCTTACCGCACCGTGGAGGGCGGCAAGGTCGATCTGGATAATTCGCATATCAAATATTACTCGGCCGAGGCCGAGGACGGTCACATCGTGGCGCAGTCGAACGAGCCGCTGGACGACGAGGGCAACTTCCTCAACCCCGACCGTATCAAGGCGCGCGAGGGCGCCGATTTCCCCGTCATCACCTCGAACGAGGTGACGTTGATGGACGTGGCTCCCAACCAGATCGCCTCTATCGCGGCCAGCCTCATTCCGTTCCTCGAGCACGACGACGCCAACCGCGCGTTGATGGGATCGAACATGATGCGTCAGGCGGTGCCTTTGATTACCTGCGAGTCGCCCATCGTCGGCACGGGTATCGAGAAGGATATGATTACCGACAGCCGCATTCAGATCGTGGCCGAGGGCGACGGCGAGGTCGTTTTCGCCGACGCTACCACGATCAAGATCAAGTACGAGCGCACCGAGGAGCAGATCGTATGCTCGTTCGCTCCCGAGGTGACGACCTACGAGCTGCCGCGTTTCCGCCGCACCAACCAGAATACCACCGTCACGCTGAAGCCCACGGTTCTCACGGGCGACCATGTGACCAAGGGCCAGATCCTCACCGAGGGTTACTCGACCCAGAACGGCGAGTTGGCGTTGGGCCGCAACCTGAAGGTGGCGTTCATGCCTTGGAAGGGCTACAACTTCGAGGACGCTATCGTTATCTCGGAGCGTATCCAGCGCGAGGATATCTTCACCTCGGTACACGTCGACGAGTATATCATGGAGGTGCGCGACACCAAGCGCGGCGTCGAGGAGCTCACCTCGGACATTCCGAACGTGAGCGAGGACGCCACCAAGGATCTGGATGCCAACGGTATCATCCGCATAGGCGCCAACGTGCACCCGGGCGACATACTCATAGGTAAGATCACCCCCAAGGGCGAGAGCGATCCATCGCCCGAGGAGAAGCTGCTCCGCGCGATCTTCGGCGACAAGGCCGGCGACGTGAAGGATGCTTCGCTCAAGGCGCAGCCTTCGCTGCACGGCGTGGTGATCGACACCAAACTTTACAGCCACGCGCAGAAGGAGGGCAAGAAGAGCAAGGCCGCCGAGCGCGTTCAGCTGGAGCAGCTGGATCAGAAGTTCGCCGCCGAGATAGCCGACCTCACCAAGGTGTTGGTAGCCAAGCTCTATACTCTGGTCGAGGGCAAGACGGTAGCCAACGTCTCGGACTACTTCGGCGTGGAGCTTTACGCCCCGGGCGCCAAGTTCTCGCAGAAGATGCTGGAGGATATCGCCACCCGCGAGGTGGAGGAGAAGAGCGGCGTGATGATGGGTTACCTTAATCTCGGCACCTGCAAGTGGACGGGCGACGATCATCTCGACCACCTGATCGAGACCACCATCAACAACTACACCATCGAGTGGAAGAAGGCCGACGCGCGTATCAAGCGCGAGAAGTACAACCTCACCAACGGCGACGAGCTGCCCACTTCGGGTGTCATCCAGATGGCCAAGGTCTACATCGCCAAGAAGCGTAAGCTGAAGGTGGGCGACAAGATGGCGGGACGTCACGGTAACAAAGGTATCGTGGCCAAGATCGTGCGCGACGAGGATATGCCGTTCCTCGAGGACGGTACGATCGTCGACATCTGTCTGAACCCGCTGGGCGTGCCTTCGCGAATGAACCTCGGTCAGATCTACGAGACCGTTCTGGGTTGGGCAGGCCGCGAGTTGGGACTCAAGTTCGCCACCCCGATCTTCGACGGCGCGTCGCTGGAGCAGATCAACGAGTACACCGCGCAGGCGGGCGTGCCGCGCAGCGGTCGCACCTACCTCTACGACGGCGGCACGGGCGAGAAGTTCGACCAGCCGGCCACGGTGGGCGTGATCTACATGCTCAAGCTGGGCCACATGATCGACGACAAGATGCACGCCCGTTCTATCGGTCCCTACTCGCTCATCACGCAGCAGCCGTTGGGCGGTAAGGCGCAGTTCGGAGGCCAGCGTTTCGGAGAGATGGAGGTTTGGGCATTGGAGGGCTTCGGCGCCGCCAATATCCTGCAGGAGATCCTCACCATCAAGTCGGACGACGTGATGGGCCGCGCCAAGGCTTACGAGGCGATCGTGAAGGGCGACAATCTGCCGCGACCGGGCGTTCCCGAGGCCATGAACGTGCTTCTGCACGAGTTGCGCGGTCTGGCTCTGTCGGTCAAGCTCGAATAAAGATGCAGGTATAACAGTAAAGTAAAGAGATTAACGTATTATGTCAATCAAAGATAATAAGCAACCGAACGGTTACAGCCGCATTTCGATCGGTCTGGCCTCTCCCGAGGAGATTCTGGCGCAGTCGAGCGGTGAGGTGCTGAAGCCCGAGACGATCAACTACCGTACCTACAAGCCCGAGCGCGACGGTCTGTTCTGCGAGCGCATCTTCGGTCCCGTGAAGGATTACGAGTGCCACTGCGGAAAGTACAAGCGTATCCGTTACAAGGGTATCGTCTGCGACCGATGCGGCGTGGAGGTAACGGAGAAGAAGGTGCGTCGCGAGCGCATGGGACACATCTCGCTGGTGGTTCCCGTGGTGCACATCTGGTATTTCCGTTCGCTGCCCTCGAAGATCGGTTATCTGCTGGGCATCCCGACCAAGAAACTGGAGTCGATCATATATTACGAGCGTTATGTGGTAATCAACGCGGGCGCCGCCGCCGAGCAGGGCATCGAGCGTCTGCAAACGTTGGCCGAGAAGGAGTACCTCGACGTGCTGGCGGCTCTGCCGAAGGGCAATCAGGCTTTGGACGACAGCGATCCGCAGAAGTTCGTCGCCAAGATGGGCGGCGAGGCCGTATACGAGCTGTTGCAGTCGGTGGATCTGGATTCCATGTCTTACGCGCTGCGCCACAAGGCTTCGACCGAGACGTCGCAGCAGCGCAAGAGCGAGGCTCTTAAGCAGCTGAACGTCATCGAGTCGTTCCGCGCCTCGAACGGCCTGAACAAACCCGAGTGGATGGTGCTGAGCGTGATCCCCGTGATCCCGCCCGAACTCCGCCCGCTGGTGCCGCTGGACGGCGGCCGTTTCGCTACGTCGGACCTGAACGATCTCTATCGCCGCGTTATCATACGTAACAACCGTCTGAAGCGACTCATCGAGATCAAGGCTCCCGAGGTGATCCTGCGCAACGAGAAGCGTATGTTGCAGGAGGCCGTCGACTCGCTGTTCGACAACTCGCGCAAGAGCAATGCCGTCAAGAACGAGTCTAACCGTCCGTTGAAGTCGCTCTCGGACTCGCTCAAAGGTAAGCAGGGACGTTTCCGCCAGAACCTTCTGGGTAAGCGTGTCGACTACTCGGCGCGTTCGGTCATCGTCGTAGGTCCCGAGTTGAAGATGCACGAGATGGGTATCCCGAAGGATATGGCGGCCGAGCTCTACAAGCCGTTCGTCATACGTAAGCTCATCGAGCGCGGTATCGTCAAGACGGTCAAGTCGGCCAAGAAGATCATCGACCGCAAGGACCCCGTCATCTGGGGCATATTGGAGAATGTCATCAAGGGTCATCCGGTACTTATGAACCGTGCCCCGACCCTTCACCGTCTGGGTATTCAGGCTTTCCAGCCCAAGCTGATCGAGGGTAAGGCAATGCAGCTCCACCCGCTGGCATGTACGGCGTTCAACGCCGACTTCGACGGCGACCAGATGGCCGTGCACTTGCCGCTGGGCAACGCCGCCATATTGGAGGCGCAGATCCTCATGCTGGGCTCGCACAACGTGCTCAACCCCGCCAACGGAGCCCCCATCACGGTGCCTTCGCAGGATATGGTCCTCGGACTCTACTACATCACCAAGCCCCGCAAGGGCGTCAAGGGCGAGGGACTCGTATTCTACGGTCCCGAGGAAGCGATCATCGCCTACAACGAGAAGCGCGCCGACCTGCATGCCACGGTGAAGTGCGTGGTTCGCGACGTGGACGCGCAGGGCAAGCCTTTCGAGGAGTTGAAGGAGACCACCATCGGCCGCATCCTGTTCAATCAGGTGGTGCCCGAGGAGGTGGGCTATATCAACACCGTGCTGACGAAGAAGTCGTTGCGCGACATCATCGCCGTGGTGCTGAAGACGGCCGGCGCCGACAAGGTGGCCAAGTTCTTGGACGATATCAAGAACATGGGTTACCGCATGGCCTTCCAAGGCGGACTGTCGTTCAACCTCGACGCCGTGGTCATCCCCGAGTCGAAGCATAACCTCGTTCAGGAGGGCTACGACAAGGCCGACGCCATCATGGAGGACTACAACATGGGTCTTATCACCAACAACGAGCGTTACAACCAGATCATCGACGTCTGGACGAACATAAACAACAAACTCACCAAGGAGGTGATCGATACCTTGATCAAGGATCAGGACGGTTTCAACCCCGTCTACATGATGCTCGACTCGGGAGCCCGAGGTTCTAAGGAGCAGATCCGCCAGCTCTCGGGTATGCGTGGTCTTATGGCCAAACCGCAGAAGTCGGGAGTCGAGGGAGGTCAGCAGGTCATCGAGAACCCGATCCTCTCGAACTTCAAGGAGGGTCTTTCGGTGCTGGAGTACTTCATCTCGACGCACGGTGCGCGTAAGGGTCTGGCCGATACCGCCCTTAAGACGGCCGACGCGGGTTATCTGACCCGTCGTCTGGTCGACGTGGCGCAGGACGTGATCATCAACGAGGAGGATTGCGGCACGCTGCGCGGTCTGACGGCCACGGCCATCAAGCGCAACGACGACGTGGTGCAGACGCTTTACGACCGCATCTTGGGCCGCACGGCGTTGAACGACGTGATCCATCCCCTCACGGGCGAGGTGATATGCAAGGCGGGCGACGAGATTACGGAGAGCATCGCCGAGGCTATCGAGAAGTCGCCGCTGGAGTCGGTGGAGATCCGCTCGGTGCTCACCTGCGAGGCGCGCCACGGAGTGTGCGCCAAGTGTTACGGCCGCAACCTCGCCACCGCGCGCATGGTGCAGAAGGGCGAAGTCGTGGGCGTCATCGCGGCGCAGTCGATCGGCGAGCCGGGTACCCAGCTTACGCTGCGTACGTTCCACGTCGGCGGTGTGGCCGGCGGCACGGCGGTGGAGACCAACGTGGTTTCGAAATACGAGGGTCGTCTGGAGATCGACGAGCTGCGCACCATCAAGGGCAAGAACCAGAACGGCGATCCCGCCGATATCGTGATCTCGCGTCAGTCGGAGTTCCGCATCGTGGATCCCAAGACGGGAATCGTGCTCTATACCCATGCGCTGCCTTACGCCTCGATGCTCTACAAGGCCGACGGCGCCGACGTGCAGAAGGGCGATCTGGTCTGCGAGTGGGATCCCTACAACGCCGTCATCATCGCCGAGACCGAGGGTAAGGTGGCTTTCGAGAGCGTTATCGAGGGCGTCACCTACCGCGACGAGCGCGACGAGCAGACGGGTCTGTCGGAGAAGGTGGTCATCGAGTCCAAGGACCGTACGAAGAACCCCGTTATCCGTATCGTGAACAAGGAGGGCGAGGACGTGAAGAGCTACAACCTCCCCGTGTCGGCTCACATCATGGTGAAGGACAACGCCAAGATCAAGGCGGGCGACATACTTATCAAGATCCCCCGCGCCGTCGGCAAGACGGGCGGCGATATCACGGGAGGTCTGCCGCGAGTTACCGAGTTGTTCGAGGCTCGCAACCCGTCGAACCCCGCGGTCGTATCGGAGATCGACGGCGAGGTGACCTTCGGCAAGATCAAGCGCGGTAACCGCGAGATCGTGGTTACGTCGAAGCAGGGCGATGTGATGAGGTATCTGGTGCCTCTGTCGCGTCAGATCGTGGTGCAGGAGAACGACTTCGTGAAGGCGGGCATGCCTCTGTCGGACGGCGCCATCACGCCGAGCGACATCCTGCGCATCCTCGGCCCGACGAAGGTGCAGGAGTACATCGTGAACGAGGTTCAGGAGGTGTACCGCATGCAGGGCGTGAAGATCAACGACAAGCATTTCGAGGTGATCGTGCGCCAGATGATGAGCAAGGTGAAGATCGAGGATCCGGGCGATTCGCGTTTCTTCGAGGATCAGGTAGTCGACAAGTGGGAGTTCATGGATGTGAACGACGAGCTTTACGACAAGGTGGTCGTTGAGGACGCGGGCGACTCGCAGAGCGTGCAGCCGGGCCAGATCATATCGCTGCGCAAGCTGCGCGACGAGAACTCGTCGCTCAAGCGCCGCGACCTGAAGCCCGTGAAGGTGCGCGACATCGTTCCCGCCACTTCGAATCAGGTGTTGCAGGGTATCACCCGCGCGGCGTTGCAGACGTCGAGCTTCATCTCGGCCGCCTCGTTCCAAGAGACGACCAAGGTGCTCAACGAGGCTGCGATCCAAGGCAAGGTCGACCCGCTGGAGAACCTGAAGGAGAACGTTATCTGCGGTCACCTGATCCCGGGCGGTACGGGTCTGCGCGATTACGACAATCTGGTCGTGGGACTCAAAGCCGACATCGACAATCTGGCGAGCGCGGCGGAGTAATCGGCCGTACGACAATAAAGGAGGCAGCGCGAACGTCGGTTCGCGCTGCTTTTTTGCATATATTTGCAACGGTTAAATCCTTATTGACAATGAAAGTCGTAATAGACAAGGCAATACCTTATATCAACGGCGTTCTGGAGCCGTACGCCGCCGTGGTGTACCGCGACGGAGGGGCGTTCTCGCGCGAAGATGCGGCCGACGCCGACATGCTCGTCGTACGTACCCGCACGCGTTGCGACGCGTCTCTGCTCGAAAGTTCGGCGGTGAAGCTCATCGCCACCGCGACCATCGGTTTCGACCATATCGACATGGAGTACTGCGCCGCTCGCGGTATCGAGGTCGTCACGGCCGAGGGGTGCAATGCGGCGGGCGTGCTGCAATGGGTCGCGGGAGTCTTGGCCATGTCGGCCGCCGCGGACGGCATGCGGCCCGAGAACACGACGCTCGGCATCGTGGGCGTGGGACATGTCGGCTCGCTCGTGGAGCGTTATGCTCGCGATTGGGGCTTTCGCGTGTTGCGCTGCGACCCGCCGCGCGCGGCGCGCGAAGGGGGCGGTTTCGTTTCGCTCGACGAGGTTATGGCCGAGTCGGATATCGTGACGCTGCATACTCCGCTCGACGCCTCGACGCGCCACATGATCGATAGCCGCGCGATAGGACTCATGCGGCCCGACGGCATGATCGTCAACGCCTCGCGGGGCGAGGTGGCCGATACCCGCGCTCTGCTCGACGCGCCGCAACGGCTGTTCCTCGACGTGTGGGAGCGCGAACCCGATATCGACCGTCGTCTGCTCGAAAAAGCTGTCGTCGCCACGCCTCACATAGCGGGCTACTCGGCGCAGGGCAAGGCGAATGCCACGGCGGCGGCGGTCGCTGCCGCCGCGCGCCGCTTCGGGCTGCCGCTGGCGGGGTGGTATCCGCCGCAGGTGCATCCCGCCGCGCGGCGCGCTATTTCGTGGGAGGAGATGTGCGCCACCGTTCGCGATTACTGCGACCTCGCGGCGCAGAGCGCGACGCTGAAAAGCCGCCCCGAGGCGTTCGAGTCGCTGCGCAACGGTTACGACTACCGCGAGGAGTATTTTTAGGCGACGCCTGCGGACGATTTGCGATATGGGAAAGGCTGTTCGCCGACAGAGGGAGAACGGGGTTGCCGTTGCACCGCGCAGCGGCACTATCTTCGGCGGCTGCGGGGGTCGCGCCTTCGGCGCGAGCCGCCGAAGATAAACTTTTCCGATACTCGGGGGCGAATGATGTCTTCCCGAAACATAATTGCGTTTTATTTCGTATATTTGGCTTTGCCTTAGGTACTCCCGCTCGGCAAAATACAAGTAAACTTGTTTTTGCCCTCGCTTATTCTTACCTTTGCCGCGAGGTAAGCGTCGTGCGGAACGCTTCGGCGGGGCTTCGGCCGCGCCGATCCGACGACATCCGTTGATATTATGATCGAATCCCTGTTGAAACCTTTGGCCCGCTTCGGCGGCGCCGATTTCGCCATGCGTTTGTCCGTTTGGCGTATGCGGCTTTTGGCCGCTATGCCCGCAGGCAGATATATTCTCCGAAAACTCTATGCGCCTGCCGCCGACAAGCTTGAACGCGAGGTGTTCGGGATGCGGTTCTCGTCGCCCGTGGGCATCGCCGCGGGGTACGACCGCGACGGCGCTGCGATCGACGCGCTCGATGCTGCGGGGTTCGGATTCGTCGAGGTGGGATCGGTCACTCCCCGTCCGCAGGGCGGTTCGCCGCATCCCTATCTGTTCCGTCTCGCGGGCGACAGGGCGTTGCTCAACCGCGCCGTGATCGAGTGCGCGGGCGTGGAGCGGGTGATCGGGAACCTGAAGCGGCGCAGCGGCTCGGCTGTCGTGGGCTGCAATCTGGCGAAGAACGCCGCGACGCCCGCCGACGAGGCGCCTGCCGATTATCTGCGTTCGTTCCGTTCGCTCTATCAATACGCCGACTACTTCACGGTCAACCTGTGCGACAACACCACGTCCGACATCTATGTGCCGAGCGACCGCGAGAGCATAATGGCCATCGTGGAGCCGCTGTTCGAGTTCCGACGCGGCCAGAACCGATATTGCCCCATCCTTCTGAAGATCTCGCCCGATCTTAACGACGAGCAGATCGATACCGCCATCGACATAATGCTGGAGACCCCCGTGGACGGCATCGTGGCGTGCGGCGGCACCTCGGGACGTTACGGATTGGAGAATTCGTCGGCGGTGATGCACTCGCTCGGCCGCACGGCGGGAGCCTTGTGCGGGCGGCCTCTGCGCGAGCGGTCCTTGCAGATCGTGCGCCGCATATACGAGCGTTCGCACGGCGCCTATCCCATCATCGGCTGCGGCGGCATATCGACTCCCGACGACGCGCTGGCGATGCTGGAGGCGGGAGCGACATTGGTGCAGATATGCACCGAATTCATATACGGCGGCGGGCGTTCGCTGCGCGACATACGCACGGGGTTGAACGAGCGTTTCCGCAAGATCGAGATGCGCAAGGCGCGCGAGGCGGGGCGTGAGCGAACCTCGCCTGAGAGAGATTTAAACGAGACGGAGAGATGATAAAAGCCACGATTATAACCATCGGCGACGAGATCCTGATAGGGCAGATCGTCGACACCAATTCGGCGAGTATCGCCAAACGCCTTAACGAGGCGGGCATTTCGGTCGACGAACGCATCTCGGTCGGCGACGATGCCGAGAGGATAGCGGCGGCGGTGCGGGGCGCGCTCGACCGTACGCAGGTAGTGATCCTGACGGGCGGTCTCGGCCCCACGAAGGACGACATAACCAAACATACGCTCGCCCGAATGTTCGGGTCGCGATTGGTCGAGAACGCCGAGGTTGCGGAGCACGTGCGCGCGATGCTGGCGCGTCGCGGCATAGAGTTCAACGAGCTGAACCGCTCGCAGGCTCTGGTGCCCGAATGCTGCACGACGCTGTTCAACCGTCACGGCACGGCCCCGGGCATGTGGTTCGAGGCCGAGAACGGCAGCGTGGCCGTGTCGTTGCCGGGCGTTCCGTTCGAGATGGAGCATTTGATGGAGGACGAGGTGATGCCGCGTCTGGCGAGCCGTTTCGCGCCGCACGCCAACGTCCATCGCACGATGATTACTTCGGGCATGGCCGAGTCGATGCTTGCGGCCCGCATCGCCGAGTGGGAGAGCGCCTTGCCGCGCGACATGAAGCTGGCCTATCTGCCCTCGCCCAACGTGGTGAGGCTGCGCCTTTCGGCGTACGACGTCGAGGATGCCGAGGCGGTGCGCGCGCGGATGGATGCCCTTTTCGCCGAGCTGTACGGGTTGATTCCCGACAACATAGTGGGTTTCGAGGATGCCTCGGTGCAGGCTTTGGTGCACGAGATGCTCTGCGCCGAGGGCCTGACGCTCGCCACGGCCGAGAGTTGCACGGGCGGAGCGATAGCGTCGCGGTTCACGGCGATGGCGGGAGCCTCGACCTATTTCCTTTTGGGGGCCGTGACCTACAGCAACGAGGCCAAGCGCGATGTGCTGGGCGTCGATTACGACGACATAATGCGTTGCGGCGCGGTGAGCGAGACCGTCGTGCGGCAGATGGCCGAGGGCGCGCGACGCGTGTCGGGAGCCGATTACGCCGTGGCGACCACGGGCATAGCGGGACCCGGGGGCGGGACGCCCGAAAAACCCGTCGGCACGGTGTGGTTCGCCGTGGCGACCCCGCATCGCACGGTGAGCGTGATGCGCGACTCGGGTACCGACCGCGGGCAGGTGATAAACCGCGCGGCGGCATACGCCATACGCATGTTGTACGACGAGCTGAAGCGCGATTCGGGCAGGAGATGATTTTTAGCGTCGCAATGCCTTAAGGCATTGCTGTCTTCGGCGGCTCGCACCTTCGGTGCCCCCCCCCAGCCGCCGAAGACAAGCTCTCGAATAAGATGAATTCATAAACGAATACGACCATGATAGTCCAATCTATTCTCGACACCGACCTTTACAAGTTCACCACGTCGTACGCCTACTTCAAGGCCTTTCCGCAGGCCGAAGGCACCTTCCGGTTCCGCGACCGCGACCTGACCGAATACGACGATGAGTTCGTCGCGCGTCTGCGCGCGGCCTTCGACGATCTGTCGCGTCTGTCGCTCGGCGACGACGAGTTCGCCTACATGGTGGGCAACTGCCGCTTCATCCCGCAGAACTATTTCGAATGGCTGCGCGGGTTCCGCTTCGACCCATCGCGCATAATGGTGTGGCTCGACGACGAGCGGCACCTGCATATCGAGGCGTCGGATTTCATGTACAAGGTGACGCTTTACGAGATCCCGATCCTGTCGATAGTCTCGGCATTGCGCAACAGCGGCAATCCCGTCGACATGAGCGGAGTCCTCGACCGTCTGCGGGCCAAGATCGAGTTGTCGAACCGCGAGGGGCTGCTCTTCTCCGATTTCGGTACGCGCCGCCGCTTCTCGTTCGAGGTGCACGAGGCGGTGATGAAATACATCCGCGCCGAGGCGAAGCACTGCGCGGGCACGTCGAACTGCTATCTGGCCATGAAGCTCGGGATGAAGATGATCGGCACCTATCCCCACGAGTTGCCGATGTTCATCGCGGCGGTGAACGGCGGCCCGCGTCAGGCCAACTACCTCGCCATGGAGGAGTGGGTGAAGGTTTACGACGGCTATCTGGGCATCGCCCTCACCGACAGCTTCGGTTCGGAGGTCTTCTTCAAGAACTTCTCGAAGAAGCACGCCTCGCTCTTCGACGGCGTAAGGCAGGATTCGGGCGATCCGCTGCGCTTCATCGATATCGCCATAGCGCGTTACCGCGAGCTGGGCATCGACCCCATGACCAAGACCATCATATTCAGCGACTCGCTCGATTTCCCCCGCGCGGCCGAGATCAAGCGCGCGTGCGAGGGGCGCATACGCTGCTCGTTCGGAATCGGCACCAACATCACCAACGACACGGGTTACGCTCCGTGCAACATCGTGATGAAGCTCTCGACGTGCCGCATGAACGACAAGCAGCAGGTCCGCAAGTGCGTGAAGCTCTCGGACGTGAAGGGCAAGGCGATGGGCGATCCCGCCGAAGTGGAGCTCTATCGTCGCCTGCTGGAGTAGGTTCCGCAAAGCCTGCGGCATTCCCCGCGCCGCGGGATGCGCGAAAACGGAAGCGCTGTCCGAAATGTCGGGCAGCGCTTTCCTCGCTATTCACAGCATCGATAATATGTCGTACGCGGCGCGTCGGCCGCGCTTTCGCGGTGTCAGGCCTTTCCCGACTTCATGCCGAGGCCGAGCACAGGATCCTCGCCCGCGTGAGGCTGCGGGATCTCTATCTTGCCGATGGTGCTTTCGTAACGGGTTATGTTCTCCTGCAACGAAAAGAGCAGCCGTTTGGCGTGTTCGGGGGTGAGGATAACGCGGCTCTTTACCTTGGCCTTTTTCAGCCCGGGGAGCATGGCGGCAAAGTCGATGATGAACTCCGACGTCGAGTGGGCTATGATCGCCAGATTGGAGTAGTTGCCCTGAGCGATCTCTTCCGAAAGATCGATGTCGAATCCCTGAGTTTGAAGCTCTGCCATAAGAGAGTGTTTTAAGTATGTTACAAATATACTCTTTTCGGTCGCGCGGGGCGTCGGGACGGCCGCAAAGTTTTCCATAAATTATTAACAATCGGGCGAAATGGTCGGGCGTGTTTTAATATTCCGTATTAAATTCCTAACTTTGTCCCTCGTGGCCGCCGCGTTGTCGGGTCGAACGTATGCGGACCGCTTTTCGTTAAAAACCGAATCGCCTGAAATGTTTGTAGATGTAATCGATATACTGCTCAGAGGCATGTGCGTGGGGTTGGCTTCTTCGATCACCGTGGGGCCTGTCGCCGTGCTGTGCATTCAGCGCACGCTGAGCAAAAGCCGCCGTTCGGGACTGGCTTCGGGCATGGGCGTGGCTTGCGCCGACATGCTCATGGCGATCATAGCCTTTTTCTTCTATTCGATGCTACAGTCGAGCATCGAGGAGTACAGCGTGGTGCTTCAGGTCGCGGGCGGTATCTTCGTGGTGATAGTGGGTGTCTACATCTTCTTCCAAAACCCGGTACCCCAGATACGCAAGAACCGTGCAGGAAAGACCAACCTTTGGCAGGACTACTCGTCGATGTTCGTCTTCACGCTGGCCAACTTCGTGGTGGTGATTCCCTACCTGCTGGCCTTTTTCGCCATGTTCAACGTGGGCATGCAGTCCGACGACGGCATGGCCTCATCGCTGCGCAGCGGCATGACCATCCTCGGCTTCCTCGCGGGGGCCTTGCTGTGGTGGTTCGCTCTGACGCTGACCATCGATCTGTTCCGCAAGCGGTTCCGTCCGCGCCACATGCTCACCATAAACCACGTGGCGGGCGTCATAATAGGCGTTTTGGGCATATACACCATAATTTCTACTTTTTTTAACATTCTGCCGGATCATGGAGCGTTGTAACGACGATGCCCGCAAGGGCAAAAAGATAGTCATAGCCGTCGACGGATTCTCGTCGTGCGGCAAGAGCACTTTCGCCAAGGCCATAGCCGCGCGGCTGGGCTACATATTCATCGACACGGGGGCGATGTACCGCGCCGTCACCCTCTATGCGCTCGACCACGGAGCCATCCGCTCGGGCATGGTCGACGAGGAGGCCGTGGCGGCTCTGCTGAAGGATATCGAGATCACGTTCCGTTTCAACCCCGAGCGGGGCGCGAGCGACATATACGTGAACGGCGATCTGGCCGAGGGGCGTATACGCACCATCGAGGTGAGCAACTGCGTGAGCCGCGTGAGTTCGATCCGCGAGGTGCGCGAGAAGCTGGTCGCCATGCAGCAGCGCATGGGTCGCGACCGCGGCGTGGTGATGGACGGCCGCGACATCGGCACGGTGGTGTTCCCCGACGCCGAAATGAAGATCTTCATGACGGCCGATCCTAAGGTGCGGGCCGAACGCCGTTATGTCGAGCTGCGCGCCAAAGGCGACGAGGTGAGCATGGAGGAGGTGCTGGAGAATGTCGTGTCGCGCGATCGGGCCGACATGAACCGCGCGATTTCGCCTCTGCGTCAGGCCCCCGACGCCGTGGTGCTCGACAACAGCCGCATGAGCGTCGACGAGCAGATGGCGTGGTTTATGGAGCGTTACGAGAAGATGGCTTAATCGCCTGCGATTGGAGCGGAGCGACCGAAGTCCCCTCCGAGGAGGGGATTTAGGGGAGGGTCAGAATTGCAAACGCGGCCGGAGGCCGCGGGTAACGGCCGTCGGATGCGGGATCAGGCCGCAGAAATTATGGGGATTGTTTTATTGTTTTGATATGTACGTGGAGATAGACGGCAATTCGGGTTTTTGCTTCGGCGTGGTGCGAGCCATCTCGAAAGCCGAGTCGGCTTTGGCCGAGTCGGGCGGCGAGGTGTATTCGCTGGGCGACATCGTGCATAACCGCATGGAGGTGCAGCGTCTCGAAAACATGGGGCTGCGCACCGTGATGCACGACGACATGCCCGCTCTCAGGGGGCGCGACCTCTTCATCCGCGCGCACGGCGAGCCGCCCTCGACCTTCGAGCGCGCGGCCGAGCTGGGGATCCGCGTGATCGACGCCACGTGTCCCGTGGTGGCGCAGTTGCAGCGCAAGGTGGTGGCGGCACACGAGCAGATGAAGTCGGTGGAGGGTCAGGTGGTGATCCTCGGCAAGAAGGGTCACGCCGAGGTCGTGGGACTCACGGGTCAGGTGGCCGAACCCACCGTCGTGGTGGAGCGCGAGGAGGATTTGGGCCAGATCGACTTCACGCGTCCGATATTCTTTCTGTCGCAGACCACGCAGAGCGTGGGGCTGTTCTGGACGCTGGCCGAGCGAATGAAGGAGCTGCTGGGCGACGAGAGGATGCTCACGGTGGACGATACGATATGCCGCCGCGTGTCGAACCGCGAGCGTGCGCTGGAGGAGTTCGCGGGGCGTTTCGACGTGGTGCTGTTCGTCAGCGGCAAGAAGTCGAGCAACGGCAAGGTGCTCTTCGATGTGTGCCGCGAAGCGAATGCCCGCAGCTATAATATCGAGGAGGAGGGCGAGTTGAGGCCCGAGTGGTTCGAGGATTGCGCGAGCGTGGGGATATGCGGCGCCACTTCCACCCCCGCGTGGCTCATGAACCGCGTGGCCGAGGCGGTGCGCGAACGCTTCGCGTAGAGGGGCTGCTGTTCGCCGACGGCGCGGGCGTTACGCCCGTTTTATGACGAGACCGTTTCGGTTCGCCGACGGCGGAGGACAAAACGAACCTCGGTGAGTTGCAGTCCGCCGCGTGGGGGCGGCGGCGAACTGCAGATATCGCAAAGCGATATCGAGATACCTGCGTTAAGGTTTTTATAATTAATTTTGCTGTTATGAGATATGCGGTTAGGGCGATAAAATATTTCGTCGCTTTCGTCGTTTTATATTTGGCCGTAACGTGGCTCAGCCTGCGCGCTTCGGGGCTGGACGTATCGGTGCGGGATTCGGTGCTGGCCACCATGCGCACCCCGCGCGGCATTGCGCTGGCGGTGGCGGTCGCGCTGCTTTCGGCCGCCTATCCCAAGTTCGGATTCATCACGCGCCGCGTGGAGGCCTCGACGGAGGAGGACCGCGAACGTATCGTGACGGCTTTCGAGACCTCGGGTTTCGGCCTCGCGGCCGAGGAGGACGGCGCGATGATCTTTCGCGCGGGCAATCCGCTGCGCCGCCTGCTGCTACTCTTCGAAGACGAGGTGCGCGTGGAGCAGTACGGGCAGTGGGTCGAGATAACGGGCATACGTCGCGCCGTGGCGCGCGCGGCCTATCGGTTGGAGTGGTATATGGATAACAAGAGAAGATGAAAAGAGCGATCATAAGATTTTTCGCGCGCGGCGGCGCCCTCCTTACGGCGGGGGCGGTCGTGGCGACGGGCGTGTGGGCCGTGAAGGACGACTTCGGGCTGGGACGCAACATGGAGATAATGGTCAACATGATGCGCGAACTCTCGACGCAGTATGTCGACGAGGTGTCCCCCGACAAACTCATGTCGGACGGCGCGGCGGGCATGGTGCGCAACCTCGATCCCTACACGGGCTACATGTCGGAGGAGGGTATGGACGAGTTCGAGGTGATGGCGACGGGCAAATACGGCGGCGTGGGCGCCACGATCCGCATGAGGCGCGACAGCAGCGGCGTGGTGGTGGCGCAGCCCTACAAAGGCTCGCCCTCCGATCTGGCGGGTTTGAAGATCGGCGATCGGTTCGTGCGCATCGACGACGAGGACGTGACGAAGTGCACCACGGCCGAGATCTCGTCGAAGCTCAAGGGCGACCCGGGCACCAAGGTGAAACTGGCCGTCGAGCGTCTGATGACGGGCGAGATAGAGGAGATGGAGCTTACGCGCGCCCGCATCTCGATCCCGGGCGTGCCGTATGCGGGCTTCGTGGCCGACAGCATCGGCTACATACGCCACAACGACTTCACCGACGGATGTTACGACGAGATGCGCGCCGCGGTGGAGCGTCTGCGCGCCGACGGCAAGTTGAAAGGGCTTGTTCTCGACTATCGCGACAACGGGGGCGGCAGCGTGCCAGAGGCGATCAAGATTCTCTCGATGTTCCTGCCCAAGGGCACCGAGGTGCTGACGATGAAGGGGCGCACCGAGCGTTCGACGCACACCTACGCCACCGAATCGAATCCCGTGCTGCCCGACGTGCCCATCGTGGTGCTCGTGAACGGCAACACCGCCTCGGCGTCGGAGATCGTGAGCGGCGCGTTGCAGGATACCGACCGCGCCGTGCTCATGGGGCAGCGCTCTTACGGCAAGGGGCTGGTGCAAACGCTGGTGCCGCTGGGCTACAACGCCTATCTGAAGCTCACCACGGCCAAATACTACATCCCCTCGGGGCGTTGCGTGCAGCGCATCAACTACTCGGCGCATAACGACAAGGGCGCGGCGGAGATCATCCCCGATTCGCTCATCGGCGAGTTCGCGACGCGCAACGGCCGCAAGGTGTACGACGGCAAGGGGTTGATGCCCGACGTGAAGACCGATCCCGAGTATATCAGCACCTTCGCCGTGATGATCTACAATCTGGGATATGTCGAGGAGTTCCTCGACGATTACATGCGCCGCCATCCCGACATGAAGGTCGACAACGCCACGTTCGCCATATCGGACGCCGATTACGAGGATTTCGTGAAGTTCATGGAGGACAAGGAGGTGCCTTACGAGTCGCAGACGCGCATGGCTCTCGACCTGCTGAAGCGCACTTCGAAAGAGGAGCGTTACGACGCGGAGTTCGCCGACGAGCTGCAACGCATAGAGTCGAAGCTCAAGGACCAAAAGACGGATAACCTGCGCCACTACCGCGCCGAGATATCGGAGCTGCTCGACAACGACATCGTGCTGCGCCACAACTATTACGAGGGCGTGATCGAACACAACCTCGTGTCGGACAGCACCGTGATGAAGGCGGTGGAGCTGCTGCGCGACGGCGAGCGTTATCGTCGCATTCTGCGCGAGCAGGACACCGAGCGCAATTGACCGGCGGCAGGGCGATGAAATTCTCGAGCAAAATAAAATTCTCGTTCCGAGGCAGGTTGTCGATCCTCACGGTCGGCATGGTGCTGGCCGTGCTGTCGCTGCTCTACACCAACAAGCTGGCCGACGTGCTGAAGCAGAAGGAGCAGAACGACGTGGAACTGTGGGTGGCCGCCATGGAGCGCGTGAGCCGCGAGACGTTCGGCAACTATCTGGTCGATCCGCTCATATCGGCCATCGTGAGCTCGCAGAACAACATCCCCTTCATCATCACCGACGAGAATCTGAATTACGTTTCGAGCAACCGCATCCCGAACGAGATCATTCAGGATCCCGACAAGTTCGAACGCAAGATCAACGAGCTCACCGAGGAGAATACTCCCCGCACGGTGCGCATCATGTGGACGAGCAACCAGTGCCACATCATATTTTACGGCAAGTCGCAACTGCTGCGCGCTCTGTACTGGTTCCCTTACGCGCAGTGGGGCATCATAGCCATATTCTTGATATTTACCTATATAGCATTGCAGTCCACCAAGCAGGACGAGCAGAACCGCGTGTGGATCGGTCTGGCGAAGGAGACGGCCCACCAGCTGGGCACGCCCACCTCGTCGCTGTTGGGGTGGATCGAGTATCTGCGCACGCAGGAGGTCGCGCCCACGGTCGTGGACGAGATGAACAAGGATCTGGCTCATCTGATGAAGATCGTCGACCGCTTCTCGAAGATCGGGTCGGAGACGGTGCTGTCGCCCAACAACGTCAACGAGGTGGTGGGCGAGTCGGTCATGTATTTCCGCAAGCGCATTCCGCGCAACGTCACTCTTTCCTACAACGGTCTGGCGATAGCCCCCGTACAGGCCAACCTGAATGTCGCTCTGTTCGAATGGGTGGTCGAGAATCTGATGAAAAACGCGCTCGACGCCATGCAGGGCCACGGCGCGATCGACGTGAAGGTGTGGTCGAACGACAAATCCGTCATGATCGACGTGAAGGATACGGGCAAGGGCATCCCCAAAAACAACTGGAAACGGATTTTCGAACCCGGGTTCACCACCAAGACACGCGGCTGGGGCCTCGGTCTGTCGCTTTCGCGCCGCATAGTCGAGGATTACCACGAGGGCAAGATCGCCGTGGTCGACTCCGAGGTGGGGCGCGGCACCACGTTCCGCATAACTCTTAAACGCGTTCTGGAATGATGCCTCGGCCGATCGATACCCGCCCCGACAGTCTTGCCGCCACCGTCTCGGCGCGCTTCGCGGACGACGCGCCCATGATCGCGCGCGATTCGTCGCGCGGCGTTGCCGACAGTTGCCTCGCGCCCGATCGTATTGCGGGCGGCATGACGGATCGGTGGCTGCTCGACGGCGAGACCCGCCGCGGGACGGACGCCGTCGCGGTCTTCGGCGACGAGTCGCAGCTCGTCGCGGGCGAAACGTTCGTCGGCGTCGCTTCGGAGGACGAAACCTTCGCGGGCGATATGTTCACTGTCGCGACCGAGCAGAGCGTTCCCGAGACGGCGGCGGGCGAGGAGGGCGTGTGGGCCGCGGCGGCGGTGAATCTGTTGGTGATAGGGGTGGTGTCGGTCTACATGTTCTGCATATATCGCTATTTCGACGATGTGGTGGCGTTGTTCCGTTCGGTCTTCCGCCGCAACGTCATGTCGTCGGGGCGCGTGGTGGAGCGTCGCCGCAGCGAGATATTTTACGGGTTCCTCGGCAAGCTGTTCCTGTTGGGCGCGGCGTTCGTCGGGGTGCTGGCGTCGGAGGCTGCGTTGCGCCGCGGGGAGTTCGCGGAGTTGAATATTTTTTACGTTCCGCTCGCGGCGGTGGGCGTATTTTTGGCTGTCGTGGTCGCGCAATATGTCATGTTGGCGGGCGTGGGGTTGGTCACACGGTCGTTCGCCGACGTGGCGACGCTGGTGCGGATAAGATTGGTCTATTTCGCGCTGGCCACCGTGATGGTGGCTCCCGCCATGCTCGTGGCGCAGATCTCGGCGGGAACGGCCGCCGAAGCGTGGTTTGCCGCGGGTTGCCTCTCGGCGGCCGTGGCGGCGTTTTTCTTCCTGCGCGAGAGTCTCATGCTCTTTATTTCTAAAAAAATTTCGATTTTGCATTGGTTTTTGTACCTTTGCACAATCGAAATCATGCCGTTGAGTTTTCTATGGCGGGCGGCTATCGGATTGAGACAGTAAAAACGCTTCGAGAATGGTAAAAAAAATTTTGATATCGCAACCGCGTCCTGCGGTGATTGAGAAATCTCCTTTTTATGAATTGGCGGGCAAGCACAAGGTCGAGGTCGATTTCAGGCCTTTGATCCGTGTGGTCGGCGTGACGCTCAAAGAGTTCCGCGCCCAGCGAATCGAGATACTGGACCATACGGCCGTCATCTTCACTTCGCGCACGACGGTCGACAGCTTTTTCAAGGTGTGCGAGGATGCGCGCATCACCGTTCCCGAAACGATGAAATACATCTGCAACACCGAGGCCGTGGCGCTCTATCTTCAGAAATACATCGTCTATCGCAAGCGTAAGATATCGTTCGCCGACGGCTCGTTCACGGGGCTGCTGGAACTTATCATCAAGCATAAGAGCGAACGGTTCCTGCTGGCGCTCAGCGAACCCCACAAACCCGAGCTGCCCGAGACGCTGGCCAAGTTGAAACTCAATTTCGACCCCGTCATTCTGGCTCTCACCGTCGCCGCCGACATGAGCGACATGCGCCCTGCCGATTACGACGTGCTGGCGCTCTATTCGCCGTCGGACGTGAAGAGCGTACTCGAAAACTTCAAGGTCGAGGAGCTGCCCGTGGTGGCGACATTCGGCGAAGGCACCCTGCGCGCCGCTCTGGAGGCTGGCATGAAGGTGCGGGCGTCGGCCCCCTCGCCCGAGGCTCCGTCGATGGTGAAAGCGCTCGACCTCTATATCGCCAAGGTGAAGAAGGGCGAGGAGATCGGCGACGTGGAGCTGGTGAGCGACGCGGCCAAAGAGGAGTTCATCCGCTCGCAGCAGAGCAAGCTCGCGAAGAAGACGCGTACGCGCAGTAACACCACCGAAAAGAGATAGAAGATGGAACGCGCGGATTCTGCACTGCCTCGAAGATCGTTCACGTTGCCCCGCAGCGAACGCCTGCGTTCGATGAAGGCCATACGCCGAATGTTCGGCGAAGGGCAGGGCGGGTTCGTCTATCCTTTCCGTTACGTATTCGTGGTCGGACGCGACGGCGCGATGAAGGATGCCGTTCCGATGTCCGACGGATCCATCGAGATGCTTTTCTCCGTTCCCAAGAAATTCCACAAACGGGCCAACCGTCGCAACCTGCTCAAGCGACGCACCCGCGAAGCCTATCGCCTCGGCCGCGAGGAGTTGCGACGCGCCGTCGTCGCGTCGGGCGCCGAGGTCGATGCGGCGTTGATCTATTCGGCCAAGGAGTGTCACAGCTATAAAACCATCGAACATGCCGTGCGGCGGATTCTGGAGCAGATCGGCGAGCGTATTTAAGTATGCGTGCGCCCTGCCTCTGTTGGCCGTGGTGCGGTTCTACCAATATTGCATATCGCCTTTCACGCCCCCGTCGTGCCGTTTTACCCCCACCTGCTCGGCATACGCCGTCGAGGCGTTGCGCAAGCACGGACCTCTGAAAGGGGGATGGCTTACGCTCAAACGTCTGTCGCGCTGCCATCCGTGGGGCGGCAGCGGTTACGATCCCGTCCCTTGATTTTCAAGCTCTCGGACCACGATACATGCGTGCCAGCAAAACTCGCAAAAGATAACGTATATTTTTAGGCATTCGGGCCGCGGCCTGCGGAGCCTGCAACGATGCGAAAGCCGTTGCGGGTCTCCGCGCGCCGAGGCTGCGGCCCGCGCAGTTCTTCGAACTGCATTAATTCACGTGCGTCAGCCAATCCCGCGGCAGGAACGATTTCGGGCAAAGGGCGGCCGTGGCGACGGAGCGTTAAAAATCGGAGACCTTTTGATTGCTTCAAAAGTGCCGAAGGCATCCGATTTAGCGCAGTCGCGAGACCGGCCCCGAAATCGTTTCACCGCGGCGGCTTTTGGCGCAACCTTTTGACGTCAAAAGGTTGCATAGAAAAAAAAGAAATGCGGTTCGCAGAACCGCGCGGGCCGCAGCCTCCCGCCAGCGGAGGCCCGCAACTCGTTTTACACTCGTTCGCGTTCTCCGCAGGCCGCGGCCCGCAGGCGTAACGCCTGCGCGCAGCCCTCCGCCGTCGGCGAACAGCCTATACCCCGAAATCATATCATCGGACAGGTCCGCTTGCAGGCCCGAAACCCGATCGAGTCGAGCGAAAACAAAAAAATCGCTCGAAAACGAAAAAAAATACTACTTTGCTATACAAAGTATAAATTTTGTCCTTATATTTGCATCAGGAAAATATTAAACCGTACTAAAATATCTTGCATTATGAAAGAGACGATCAATGTGAACATCGCACAACAAGCCTTCACGATGGACATGGACGCTTACTCTGCACTCACGGCATACCTCGACGACATCGCGTGCCGCCTGCCCGAATCGGACGCCGAGACGTTGGCCGACATCGAGAGTCGCGTGGCCGAGATATTCCGCGAGCGGGTTCCGTCGCCCATGATGGTAATCACCTACGGCGTGGTGCGCAGCACCATGACCCAAATCGGCAGCCCCGAGAATTTCGGCGCGGCCAATCGCCCCAAGCAGGATCGCGTCGTCGACGAGGATCCGCTTCGCAAAAAGTTGTACCGCTCGCGCACCGACCGCTCGATAGCGGGAGTCTGCGGCGGCATCGCCCGCAATTTCGACATCGACTCGACGCTGGTGCGCGTGTTGTTCATCGTGGGATTCTTCGCGGGCTTCTCGACGCTCGTGCTCTACCTGATACTGTGGCTCGTGCTGAAGGAGGAGCCTGCGCAAACGATAAATTTGAAATAACATCATAAAAAGAGGAAAAGTTATGAACGAAGAAAATGTAAAGGTTCAGATGCGCAAAGGCATCCTCGAATATTGCATCCTCGCAATATTGTCGCGGGAGGACTCTTATGCGCCGAAGATCATCGCTGAGCTCAAGCAGGCGCAGATGATCGTTGTGGAAGGAACGCTCTATCCGATCCTCACGCGACAGAAGAACGCGGGTCTGCTGACCTACCGCTGGGAGGAGTCGCCGCAGGGTCCGCCGCGAAAGTACTATATGCTGACCGAGGCGGGCCGCCGCCAGCTCGCGCTTCTGGACGAGGCGTGGGACGAGATGGTGGAGCAGATCAAGGTGATCCGTCACGGCAAGGCGGCGCCGCAGCCGTCTCGGGAGCCCGCCCGACCCGACGTCGCCTACGAGATAGACGCCGACCCCGACCATGCCATGGAGTAACGACAGATGTAAAAACAACGTAAAAACACGAAACGATATGAATAATTCGGTTATGAAATTCACGATAATGTGCGCCGCGGCGATGATCTCGGTATCGACCTTCGCGGCAGGTATAAATCTCAAGGGCAGCGGCAAGGTCATCACCCGCACCCAACCCGTCGCGGCATACGACGCCATCGAGGCGAGTCGCGCCGTGCGCGTGATAGTCGAGGAGCGCACGGGCGGCGACGCGATCATCGAGGCCGACGACAACGCCATGCAATACGTGAAGGTGGAGGTCGACGGCGGCACGTTGAAAATCGGATTCGACAAGCGCGTCAACGGCGTGTCGAACGTCAACGTCAAGGTGCGCGTGCCCTATTGCGAGGGTCTGAATTCGCTCGACGCGTCGAGCGCGGCCTCGATCGTCGTCGAGCCGACGATAAATGGCGAGAGCCTGACCATCGACGCGGGTTCGGCGGGAAACATCAGTTTCACCAAGGCCGAAGTGACCCGCTGCGCGATCGACGTGAGCTCGGCTGCGAAGGTGTCGGGCGCGGTGAAGAGCGACCGTTGCGAAGTGGAGGCGAGCAGCGCGTCGAACACCGAACTGGCCATGCTGACTATGGCCTGCACCGTGGAGACGAGCTCGGCATCGAAGGTCGTGCTCAGCGGCGAGGCGGGCATCGCGTCGCTCGACGCGAGCTCGGCATCGAAGATCGACGCTTCGGAGCTCAACGCCCGCAAGGCTTCGGCCGACGTGTCGTCGGGCGCGAGCATCAAGGTCAACAGCTCGCGCGAGCTGGACGCCAAGGCTTCGTCGGGCGGCTCGATCCGCTACAAGGGCCCTTCGACGCTCGCGCTGACACAGACGACTTCGAGCGGCGGCAGCGTAAGCCGACAGTAACGTACCACAACCGTAAAAACACGAAACGATTATGAACGAAATAAAGAAATGCAGCATCGCAGGGGTCTCGTTCACGCTGGAGAACGACGCCTACGACGTACTGAGCACCTATATCGAGTCACTGAAAGAGACCTACAAGGACGACCCCGACGGCGAGGAGATCATCGCCGACATCGAGGCGCGCATCGCCGAACTGATCCTCTCGGCGCAGAGTCCCGAATCGATCATCTGCCGTCCGTTGATCGACAACATCGTCAAGCAGCTGGGTTCGGCGTCGCAGATCGACGAAGAGCACGGCGAGCAGACGCGCCATGCCGAGACGACGGACCAAAACGGCAATCCGCGCATCCCGCGCCGACTCTACCGCGACATGGAGAACGGCAAACTGGGCGGCGTGTGCGCGGGTCTGGCCAACTACTTCGACACCGATCCCACGTGGATACGTCTGGCCGTATTCGCGCCGCTGTTCGTGTGGCTCTTCAGCTCGATCGGCATCCTGCGTTGGATCCAGCCCTTCTCGGCCAACATATTCGGCTTGGTGGTATTGGGCTACATCATCATGTGGTTCGCCGTGCCGCGAGCCTCGTCGGCGCGCCAGAAGCTGGAAATGAAGGGCGAGCGCATCACCGCCCAAAGCATCAAGGAGGCCACTTCGGAGCAGCAATACGTCAACGCGGAGCCCGAACGCACGCTCATCGCCAAGATCGTGTGCGTGCTGGGAAACATCCTGCTCATCCTGCTCAAGATCATCGCCGCGTTCATACTGGTGGGCCTCGTGCTCGGGGCGAGCCTGCTGGCGCTCGTACTGGTATGTATCATGCCGATGTTCGCCTTCGAATTCTTCACGGGACTCATGCTGCTAACCTTCCTGCTGGTGCTCATCATTCCCCTCGTGGTGTTGATCTATCTGTCGATACAGTTGCTCATCTCGCGCCGCCCGCGAGGCGGATTCATGCTCGGTTCGCTGCTGCTGTGGCTCGCGATGCTGGTGGTCATGACCATCTCGGCGGTGAAGTCGCCCGCAAGTTTCGAGCGTCAGATAAGCAACGCTTTCCGTTCGGTGTTCGAGAACGACAACGAGGCGTTGTACGAGGAGTTCACCGAGGATGAGATCGAGGATTTCCGCGAGAAACTCGACGGCCGCAGCACCGCGATATTCACCAACGGCGATCTGAAGCTCTCGGTTTCGGGCGAAAGCGACAACGTGAAACGCTTCTCGAAACGCGTGCAAATCGACGACGACGGCCTGAAGGTTTCCGACGGCAAGGGCAACGAGCTGACGATCGACGAAAAGGGAGTGAAGATCAACGGCAAGCGAACCAAGAAATTCACCTTCACCTTTGGCGGATTGCAAGTGTCGGTCGACGGCGACAAGACCCGCATAAGCGCCGAGGCTGCGGACGACGCGCCCGCTGCCGCCGAGAGCGAAACCGCGGCCCCTGCGGTTTCGGAAGCCGAGACCGTCGAGGCCGTCGAATCGCCTGCCGAAACGAACGCAGAATCCGCCGCCGAGGATAACGCCTCGGCCGAGACCCCTGCGGCCGCCCGAAACGAGCAATAACAGACCATAACCCATAAGCAACTCTGTCGAGAGGCTGCCCGATTCGTCGGACAGCCTCTTTTTCTTTCGTGAGTTGCGGTTTTTCGCCCCGCGGGAGGCAACGGCGTTCGCATCGTCGAGCGGCCCGAGCTCGTTCCCGTCATGCCGCCGAAGACGGCGCCGCGAATCGGCGCGAATCCTTTTCCGCGTCGTCGCTCAAAACCGAAAAACGGCCGTGTCCCTCGTCGGGGCGCGGCCGTGCCAGCAATCAATAAATATAAATTCTACGAAAAGAGTTTTCTGTCAATCTTCGGCGGACTCCGCTTCGGTCCTCGTCCGCCAGCACCGCGTTACTTGCGGCCGAACTTCAGGTCGACGCCCACGCCCAGCACGCCGCTGCGACGCTTGTAGAGGGTGGTGCAGTCGATGTCGCCCACCAAGGTCGAAACCTTGCTCACGACCGAACGTTTGTCGTAAAGCGAGAAGAAGTAGCCCGCGTTCAGGCGCACCTTGCGGTTGATGTTCCACGCGCCGCCGAGACCGATCGAAGTGGCGCTCAACACGTGGTTGGTGTCGGTGAAATATGCGTCCGAGGTGCTGTATACCGTGCGCTGCACGCCCGCGCTCACGAGGAATTTCTCCGAGAGGTCGTACTCCGCGCCGAACATGTACTCGGCCGTGCCCGCGTCGATCAAGGTCTGCTTGTCGTCGACCATGTGGGCGTCCTTGTCGAAGAAATAGTGGTACTCGGCCGTGAGGCGCAGACGACCGTCGGCGAACGACTTGCCCAGCGCGAGGCTCAACATGGCGGGGATATCGTTAGGGGTCTTGCCTCCGTCGGCGTAGGCGTTGCCAGCCGCCGCGCCCAGATCGTCGCGCTCGGTGTGGTTGGTCAGGGTCATAGCGGTGCGGAACTCGTAACGCGCCGAGGCCGACCAGCTGCCCTTTCGGAAATAGAGCGCCAGCGAGGGGTTGACGCCCCAGCCCTTCTGGATGCAGTCGACGTATTTGTCGTGCGTGAGTTCAGCGTACGCCGAGGCCAGACCCGCCAGCTGCGGCTGGTTCTGGGCCAGCAACAGCCCCGATATGGCGGTCAGGAAGTCGTCGGCGCGAATCATGCTGCCGTCGAAGCCCAGCGCGGGAGCCGTGGGGTTGACCATGATGTCGTTGATATGGCCGTCGTATTTGTTGCGGGTGTAGTTGAGGCGCACCATCGCCGAGGCCGACAGCCAGTCGGCGAGGCGGTATGCGAAACCGATCTGTCCCGACAGATTCATCGTCAGACCGCGAAACGAGCAGGCCAGCGAGTATTGCGACGCCGAGAGTCCGTAAGCCTGACCCAACGCCGATATGGCTGCGGGGAGCACGGCGAACTGCTGCTCGAACGAACCCAGACCATCGTTGAACTTGATGCGACCGCCGCCGCCCGACACGCCTGCCGAGAGGAACAACGCCCAACGGTCGCGCTTGTAGGTAACGTGCAGGTTGGGCACCACGGGCGACCATATCTTGCCCTCGAAAGTCTGCGAGCCGTTGCCCGGGGTCATGGCACTCATGGCGAAGGGGGCGTAATCCATAGTCGTGGTGCGGGTCATAAATGCGCTCTGGGCGTTGAGCGACAGCATCCAGCCGTCGTCCATGAACGCGGTGCCCGCGGGATTGTAGTAGGGAGCGTCGGCATCGAGCGTGACGCCGCGCGTGATGTGGCGGAGGAACGCCGCGCTTTGATTGGTGTTGGTGAGGATGCCTCCGGCGAGCGCGCTGCCCGCAAGGGCGATCGAAGCCGCCGAGGCGAGGATGAATTTTCCGATTTTCATGTGTACGATAATTTAGTCTGCGCGGGGATCGTCTGCCGACATCCGCCGCAGGGCGTCGACGGCCTTACGGCCGCAGTCGAAGCGGATGCAAAAATGAACGATTATTTCCGATCCTCAAAAAATATGTGGCCTATCGGCTCATCGGGGTATGAGCAAACGTCTGTGAGTGGCGTAAAAGGTCTATTTTGTGGCGAAAACGCCCGCAAAATATTCTAAAAAGGAATTGGCATGTCCGAAAAGTCGCTTCCGCGAACCGATTGGCGACGGCGGTCCGCGAAAAATTTCGGCGGCTTCTTTTGCCGAATCGACGAAAAGAGATATCTTTGCGCACGTAACTGTTCTCCTTGCGGTCGGCATCGCCGATCGGGAGATGAAAAGGGAAAGGGTGGAAATCCCGTACAGTTCCCGCTGCTGTAAGCTCCTCCGCCGCGCGGCGGACACAGGCGCAAGTTCTCTCAACCACTGATCGTCGGGATCGGGAAGGTGCTGCGTTCGGAGCGAGCCAGAAGACCTGCCGTTGCGGCGCATGCGCGAGAACTAACCTGCGGCGAACGGGGTTCACGCGTCGATAATAAATCTGTTTTTGACGAATCGAAACGCAACATCGCGCCGATGCTTCGGCGTGCCGTATCGTTTTTTGCGACGGTATCCGTTCGGGGTGCGGAGCGTTCGGACGTGGCTATACATTATTGAAAACCTTAAATAACAGAGAGATGAAAACAATCAAATCACTCGCCGTGCTGCTGGCCGCCGCTGCCTTGGCCACGGCATGTTCGGACAACAACGAGGATCGCACCAAAGTAGCCGTCGTCACCTTCGAGGGCGCCGCTTGGACCCCTTACGTCGCTGCGACGGTCGGAAAGACCTACACGGGCGACGTCGCGACCGAGAATTACGTATGGACCGACGCCGCAACGTCGCTGTCGTCGACCCCGATCTTCACCGATTACGGCGAGTCGGGCAAATTCTTCGGCGGCGGATGGATCGTATCGTCGTACAATTCCAAGGATTTGGCCGCGTACGGCAGCTACTCTTACGATCTGTATGTCTACAACGCCGAGAACGCCGATGCCGTGAAGGGCGGCGGCCACAACGGTTCGGATAATTTCCTCGTCGGATTCGGCAACGCCGACGAAACGCGCGACAATCGTCCCACGCTGGAGTTCGCCGACGGCAAGGCCCGCACCGTGAAAGGCTGCTATGTCAACTCGACCTGCTACATTCTCAACATCATGCGTAACGGCAACGACTTCTCGCCCGCGCTGGGCGACGAAGACGAGGTCTTCATCTGCGCCACGGGTTACGACGCCGCGGGCGCCGAGACGGGCAAGGTGTCGCTCAGCTTCGCCAAGAAGGACAAGATGATCGACACGTGGACGGCATGGGATCTCTCGTCGCTGGGCGAGGTGACCAAGATCCGCTTCAGCATTTCGGGCGGTCCCGAAAACGAATACGGCATGACGACCCCGACCTATTACGCCATCGACGACGTTACGGTCGAGTGGGAGGAGTAACCTGCCCGCAGGAGGCATAACGCCCGTTTCAGACATATCATGCCATCTCGTCGACGCGCGAGATGGCATGACGTGTTATATATATGGTAGCCGACACGTCCCGACGATGCCGAGGGGCGTTTTTGTGCGCAGACGTAATTGTTTTTTACGAAATAATGCTAAATTTGTAAGGCTTTACCGCGCGACGTGCGCATCGCGCGGCCAAGCCCGAACGTAACCCGACTAACCCCGACCCGTTATGAAACGACTTTTATCGATCGTCGCGGCGATTCTTTTCGCGCAAGCTCTCTTCGCTCAGGCGTTGAGTCCCGAGACGCTGGCCAAGCGCGCCAAACGCAAGAATCTCACCGTCAAGGAGTGGAACACCGATTCCGCCAAAAAGAGCCGTTGGCTCGACCATCTTACGGTTTACGACGAGAAGGGACGCAAGGTCGAGGAGGCCGAATACAACCAATTCGGGCAGGTGGAGCGCGTAACGTGCGAGTACGATCCCCAGACCGACAAGGTGGTGCGCGAGGTGGTGTACGACGATCGCGACAAGCCCGTGCGCATACGCAAATACGAGTACAACGACGACGGCACCAAACGCAAGCAGTACAACTACCTGCCCAACGGCAAGCTCTATACGGTGAAGGTCTTCGAATACGTGTTCGAGGATTGATGTACCATGCCTCGGCGGCCCCTGTTCCCATGACATACGAACAACTCAACTCCCTCGCTCTGTGGCGGCGAATGCCGACCATCGGTCTCGACGAGATGTCGGCAGTGAAGCTGATGAATCGCGTCGACACGAAGTATGTGCTCGGCGAGGAGCAGTGTCTGGAGATGTTGCGACGCGCGGCGGACGACTATTCGGTGCAGACGATAGGCGGATGCCGCGCATGCCGTTACTCGACCCTCTATTACGATACGGAGGATCGGCGCATGTACGTGTCGCACCACGACAGGCGCGCGGCGAGGCAGAAGATCCGCACGCGCACCTATGTCGAGTCGGGCGTGAGCTTCGTCGAGGTGAAGAACAAGACCAACAAGGGCCGCACCGAGAAACGCCGCATGCGCATCGACGCCGATAGCTTCGCCGCGGTGACGCGCGACGAGGCGGCGGCGGAGTTCCTGCGCGGCGCGGCGCACTATCCGCCCGAAGAGATAACGCCCGCTCTGGCGACCGCGTTCGAGCGGATAACGTTGGTGAACCATGCCCGCACCGAGCGGCTTACGATAGACTGGAACCTGCGGTTCACCGACGTGCGGGCCCGCTCGTCGGACGAACGCAACCGCTGCGCGGCGGGGATCGACGACGGCGCGTTGTCGATTGCAGCGGACGACGGGGGCGTGACGGCCTCGATCGCGGGCATGGTGATAGTCGAGCTGAAGCAGGACGGCATGGCGTTCTCGCCCATGAAGCGCATCCTCGGGCAGTTGCGCATACGGCCGCTCAAGGTGAGCAAGTATTGCATCGGCACGGCGTTGTCGGCGCCGCGCGTCAAGAGCAACCGTTTCAAGGCGAAGATACGGCGCATAATAAAGACGATAAACAGTAAAAACGGATAACGCATGATTCAGGATTTTCAGGACTTCGACCCCTCGATAGCCGAAGAGTTCGGTTACGACATCACCTCGCAGATAAGTTTTCTCGGGGTGCCCTTGTGCGACACGCAGAACCTCATACATCTGTTGATGCGCTTCGCGTTCAACCTGCTGGTGTCGTGGCTCATAGTGCGTTTCTGCTACTACCGCAAGAGCGGACGGCGCGATTACGTGCTCACGTTCATGCTGTTCAGTTCGGCGATGTTTTTGCTCATATTCCTCATGGAGAACGTGAAGTTGCAGATAGGTCTCACGCTGGGCCTGTTCGCCATATTCGGCGTGATACGCTACCGCACCGAGACGGTGCCCGTGCGCGAGATGACCTATTTGTTCATCATCATCGCCACGGCGGTCATAAACGGTCTGGCGCTCAACATATCCTATGCCGAGCTCGTGGCGGCCGACGCGCTGGTGGTCGCGCTGCTGTGGATCATGGAGAGCCGCCTGCTGCTGCGGCACACCTCCGCCAAACTGGTGCTCTACGAGCGCATAGATCTCATCGTGCCCGAGCGGCGCGCCGAGATGGTGGCCGATCTGGAGCGGCGTCTCGGCATCAGGATCGACCGCGCGGAGGTGGGGCATGTCGATTTTCTGCGCGACGTGGCCTTCGTGAAGGTCTATTACGAGCTGCGCGAAGGCGAGGGCGGCAGCATCGACACGCTCACCAAAGCGAGCAGGTTCGTGGAGTAGAGCTCCGCCGAAGCGGGGCGACGACAGTGTCGGGTACGAATTAATAATAGAAAAACTAAATCGTATGAAGAAATTCCTTATTGTTTTGGCGTCCGCCGCGACAGCTCTTTCCGCCGCGGCCCAGACCCTGCCTTTGACCGAGAGCTCGACGAGCGACGTGCAGGGCCGTTTCCGCGCGGGGCTGACCGTCCCGATAGGAAAGAGCGTGAACGTGCAGTGGAGCGAGCAGCTGCGACTCGGCGACAACTTCGGCTCGGTGGAGAAGGTGGTTTCGAGCTTGGGCGTGGACTACAAGCCCCTGCCTTTCCTGAAGTTGGGGGCCGAATACTGCTTCGTGAACGAGCACGACGCGGTCGAGGGCTGGGACATACGCCACCGCCTTAATCTCGACGTCGCGGGCAGCTATCGCGCGGGCCGCGTGAAGCTGTCGTTGCGCGAGAGGGTGCGCCTGCGCTTCCGCAGCGATTCGGTGAACAGATTCGAGAAGCCCGATCCGTTCGTCACGCTGCGTTCGCGAGTGAAGGCGGCGTACGACATCCGTCACTCGCGTTGGGAGCCCTATGCCTACGCCGAACTCTACGTCACCCTGAACGCCCCCGCGCCCGTAGGCAACTTCAAGACCGACGCCTTTTCGCACGACAACTACATCAACCGCGTGCGTCTGGCCGTCGGCACGGAGTATAAGATCGACAAGCGCAACAGACTCGATTTTTATTACATGGTGCACTTCAACCGCGAGTTCCGCGCCCGCTACAAGGCGGGCAGCGGCGATATGAAGGAGTGGTCGCTGGCCAAGCAGTGCAACCATGTGTTCGGTATAGATTATAATTTCAAATTGTAACGCAATGAAAATTCCCTCCCCGATCCGCGATCTTCGTCCGCTCGTCGCAACGCTTCTGCTGGCGGCGGCGTGGGCGGCCGTTCCGCGCGAAGCGGCGGCGCAGAGCCTGCGTGCCGACCGCGCTCCGATATACATAGTCAACGGCGCGCGCATGAGCGAGGAGGACGTGAAGGAGATCGATCCAGCCGACATCGTTTCGAACGAGCTGCTGCCTGCCGACGAGCAGACCGTGGCCGAGTACGGCGAGCAGGCGGCCAACGGCGTGATTATCCTGACGCTGCGTTACGACACGCCCGCGCGTTTCGAGGCGGATGGCGCGCCGACGAGCTTCAGCCGCTACATTGCCGACAGAGTGAAGTGGGACGAGACCGATCCCGTGGCGCGGGTTATAATCTCGTTCGCCGTCGCGGCCGACGGCTCGGTCGAGGTGAAGGATATCCTCGAAGCGACCGATCGGCGGCTTCTGCGCCGCATTCAAAAGGCGTTGGACGAGGCTCCGAAGTGGATCCCCGCGCTGAAGGAGGGCGAGGGCGTCGCCACCGACCATGTGTTGAGGATCACCCTGCCCAAGGGGCGACAACTCCCCCGCGAGAGGGTCGTTTTGATAAGATAGCGCCTCGGCGGCTGCCGCGAGACCGCGGGAAAATAACGATTCGTAACCGAACGCGCGAAAAAAACTACGGTTTTGTTTGTCGTCCGTTTGAAAATTAATAACTTTGTTTCAAATTTCAACCCTCGGGCATTGCCGTCGGGGCTTTGCGGAGGCGGATGCGGTTGTTGAGGTTCGACAGCATGCTGTTCGCCGACGGCGGCAGGAGTGCTCGAGCCGAAGGCGAGTTGCAGTCCGCCGCGAGGGGGCGGCGGCGAACTGCGCGGTTCTTCGAACCGCAAAAAACATGCGTCGGATCTAAAATCAAGCCTCCGATAACGCAATGGCATTATATATACGGAGCGCAGCGACCGAAGTCCCCTCCCGAGGAGGGGATTTAAGGGAGGGTAGGATTTGTAAATGCGGCCTAAGGCCGCAAGTAACTGCCGTAGGATTTGAAAACAGGCCCCGATAACGCAGGAACATTAATTTAGACACTGACTAATATGTACGGAAAGATCAAAGAACATCTCCGGAAGGAGTTGGCCGACATCAAGGCTGCCGGCCTCTACAAAACCGAGCGCGTAATCGAGTCGCCGCAGCGCGCCGAGATCGACGTGGCGGGCAAAAAGGTGCTCAACTTCTGCGCCAACAACTATTTGGGCCTCTCGGACAACAAGCGTCTCATCGAGGCGGCCAAGAAGGCGATGGACGAGCGCGGCTTCGGCATGTCGTCGGTACGCTTCATCTGCGGCTGTCAGGATATCCACAAGCAGCTCGAAAAGGCTATCGCCGACTACTTCGGCACCGAGGACACCATCCTTTACGCCGCTTGCTTCGACGCCAACGGCGGAGTGTTCGAACCGCTGCTCAACGAGCAGGACGCGATCATTTCCGACGCGCTCAACCACGCTTCGATCATCGACGGCGTGCGTCTGTGCAAGGCCGTGCGCTACCGTTACGCCAACGCCGACATGGACGAGTTGGAGGATTGCCTCAAGCGCGCTCAGGCGCAGCGTTTCCGCGTCATCGTCACCGACGGCGTATTCTCGATGGACGGCAACGCCGCTCCGCTCGACAAGATCTGCGCGCTGGCCAAGCAGTACGACGCGATGGTGATGGTCGACGAGTGCCACTCGGCGGGCGTATTGGGCAAGACGGGCCGCGGCATCACCGAGCTCTATGACCTGCGCGGCGAGGTCGATATCCTCACGGGCACCCTCGGCAAGGCCTTCGGCGGCGCGGTGGGCGGTTTCACCACGGGCCGCAAGGAGATCATCGACATGCTGCGTCAGCGTTCGCGTCCCTACCTCTTCTCCAATTCGCTGCCCCCCGCAGTGGTAGGCGCCGGAATCGAGATGTTCAAGATGCTGGCCGAGAGCGACGAGCTCCACGACCGTCTGGCCGCCAACGTCGAGCACTTCCGTTCGAAGATGATCGCCGCAGGCTTCGACATCAAGCCCACGCAGTCGGCCATCTGCGCCGTTATGCTCTACGACGCCAAGCTGTCGCAGGACTTCGCGGCCCGCTTGCAGGACGAGGGCGTTTTCGTCACGGGATTCTACTATCCCGTCGTTCCGAAGGGGCAGGCTCGCATCCGCGTGCAGGTGTCGGCAGGCCACACCACCGAGCAACTCGACCGTTGCGTGGAGGCTTTCGTGAAGATCGGCAAGGAGCTTGGAGTATTGAAGTAAAACGGCTTGTCCGCAATATATCTCGATATTGCAGCCGCGATATCGAGATATATGCACTTATTACGCAGACGAGTTTAACATAAAATCGACGCTATGGCAAAAACGACATTGGATTCTACCGACAAAAAGATACTTCGTTTTCTGATAAAGAACGCGCGCACGCCCTTTCTCGAAATAGCCCGCGAGTGCGGTATTTCGGGCGCCGCCATCCACCAGCGCATAAAGAAGCTGGAGGATATGGGCGTCATTCAGGGCAGTCGTCTGGTGGTCGTTCCCAAATCGCTGGGATTCGACGTGTGCGCATTCATCAGCATTCGGGTGTCGGACATAACGCGGCAGGAGGATACGGTGCAGCAGCTCAAAAAGATCCCCGAGATCGTGGAGTGCCACTACATAACGGGGTCCTACAACCTGATGGTGAAGCTCTACTGCATCGACAACGAACATCTGATGCGCACCATCTTCGACCACATCCTGCACGTGCAGGGGGTGTCGAGCACGCAGACCTATATTTCGCTCAACGAGTCGTTCCAGCGCGAAATTTACGTCGATTGTCTTAACTGACGACTCCCGACGCGAGCGCGCGGCGTCCCGCCTCGCTCCGTTCGGCGCGTTTTCCCCGATATACGTTACTTTTCGCTCGGCCGAAGGGTAACGTATTTTATTGTATAATTAGGTATGCGGTTTAATGGGCCGCAACACACGCGCCAGCACACCGCTCGGCGGTGTTATCTTCGGCGACTCGCGCTTTATGCGCGACCCCCGCAGCCGCCGAAGATAGGTTTTGAGAGAAATGCACACGCGACAGCAAAATGCGGTTCGCAGTACTGCGCGGGCCGCAGCCTCCGCCCAGCGGAGGCCCGCTATTCGCATTCGCTCATTGCGCGAGCCCCGCAGGCTGCGACCCGAATATCGATGCGCTTTTCGTAAAGCAGGCGTTACACCTGCGCGCAGTTCGCCGCCGTCGGCGAACAGCAGGTCTTCGCGCGCCGAATTGTTTATATACAAAATTTGTGTTACATTTGCGACCACATACGAAACGACCGCAGCCCGTGCGCGCTGCAATGTCGATAGGGGAAACAACTCCTTATACCTTATAGAAAACTGGGAAGCTCCCGCGAGGGAGAGTATTTTTTAACCGGTATAATTGTTGTCGGCCCGAGTTGTTGTCCTACCTCGGTAATACGGGTAGGACTGACTTGGGCGTGGTGCGATTCCGGTTGAAAGGTGATTCCCAGTACCGTCTATAAGGAATCAAGCCGCGCCCCTTTTTTATATGCCGACCGAGCGATTCGCTCCGCGCTGCCCCGTTCAGGGTCGCATTTGGTATTATCTCAAAAAAGACGTAATTTTGTAAAGGCGATCGCGCGCCTTTCGCTTAGTAGGGAGCGACGGACGCGCGCCGCGAAACGATAACCATAAAACCACCGTAACATGGGATTTTTCGATCTTTTCAAAAAGAAACAAGATAATTCGACCCCGCAGTCGCCCGCGGCCGAGGCGCGCGGCGAGTCGCAGCAGCCCGAAACGGCCGCGGAGGAGCGTCGTGAGCTGGCCGAGGGGTTGCAGAAGACCAAAACGGGACTCTTTTCGAAGCTCGCCCGCGCGGTCGCGGGCCGTTCGAAGGTCGACGACGAGGTGCTGGACGATCTGGAGGAGGTGCTCATAACCTCCGACGTGGGCGTCGAGACCACCGTGAAGATTATCGGGCGCATCGAGGAGCGCATAGCGCGCGACAAATACATGAACGCTTCGGAGTTGAACTCCATCCTGCGCGACGAGATCGCGTCGCTTCTGGAGGAGTCGCACTCGTCGACCGAGAATTTCGGTTTGGAGGTCAAGGAGGGCATGCCTTACGTTATGATGGTGGTGGGCGTGAACGGCGCAGGCAAGACCACCACCATCGGAAAGCTCGCCGCGCAGCTCGTCAAGGCGGGGCGCAAAGTATATATAGGTGCGGCCGACACGTTCCGCGCCGCGGCCATCGACCAGCTCGCCGTATGGGCCGAGCGTGCGGGAGCCGTGATGATACGTCAGGAGATGGGATCCGACCCCGCCTCGGTGGCGTTCGACACCCTCAAATCGGCCGTCGCCAACGGCGCCGACGTGGTGTTGATCGACACCGCGGGACGTCTGCACAACAAGGTGGGGCTTATGAACGAACTTACGAAGATACGCAACGTCATGGCGAAGGTGATCCCCGACGCGCCGCACGAAGTGATGCTGGTGCTGGACGGCTCGACGGGCCAGAACGCTTTCGAGCAGGCGCGTCAGTTCACGCAGGCGACGCAGGTTACGTCGCTCGCCATAACCAAACTGGACGGCACGGCCAAGGGCGGCGTGGTGATCGGCATCAGCGACCGTTTCCGCATCCCCGTGCGTTACATCGGCATCGGCGAGGGCATCGACCAACTGCGCATGTTCGACCGCCGCGCCTTCGTGGATGCCCTGTTCGGAGAAAAGGAGTAGGAAAATGGCAGAGATATCGGAATATTTGAATCGCATAATTTGCGACGATTGTCTTTCTGTCATGCGCGACATGCCCGATCAATCGGTCGATCTGTTCGTCACTTCACCGCCGTATAATCTCAAGAATTCCTCGGGAAACGGCATGAAGCACAATACCCGTTCGGGAAAATGGGCCTCAGCTGCGCTCAGATTCGGATACTCCGATTACGACGATTGTATGCCGCACGAAAAATATGTCGAGTGGCAGCGGGCGTGTCTCACGGAGATGTTTCGATTATTGAAAGATGACGGAGCCATATTTTACAATCATAAATGGCGGGTACAGAACGGATTGTTGCAGGATCGGCAGGATATCGTATCGGGATTTCCCGTAAGGCAGATCATAATATGGCGCAGAAAGGGAGGAATCAATTTCAACCCTGGATATTTTCTCCCGACCTATGAGGTCATATACATGATAGCCAAGCCCAAATTCAAGTTAGCACCCAAAGCTAACGCCGCAGGCGATGTCTGGGAGTTTACGCAGGAGATGAACAATTCGCATCCGGCACCGTTTCCGGTGGATCTGATAAAACGGATCATTTCGTCGACCAATGCCCGAATAGTATTCGATCCATTCATGGGCAGCGGAACGACAGCCATAGCGGCCATAGACTTGAATCGTAATTATATAGGTACGGAAATTTCTCGACAGTATTGCGATAGCGCGGAGACGAGAATACAAGAGTTCAAGACCAAACTAACGCTGTTCTAACTTAAGCCCAACTACAGACATGGATATCAAAATTTACACGAAGGAATCTCTTATCGAGGAGTTTCATAAAATAGCGGCGCTGGGGTGGGTACCGAACGCGCGTCCCGGGAATTCGGGTGGCGTCGGAAATACGTTGGAGGATCTGTTGGGTATCGAGGAGAACAATCTACCTATTCCGAATGCTGCCGAGTGGGAGTTGAAGGCTCAGCGAAAGAATACCCGATCGCTAACTACGCTTTTCCATATCGAGCCATCGCCGCGCGCATTGAAGTTCGTTCCTGAAATATTTTTGAAAAAATACGGTTGGCGTCACAAAGAGGCCGGCAAGAAATATCCCGAGTGCGAAAAGAGTTTCCGCCAAACGATTTGCGGAGACCAGTGTACCGACAGGGGATTTCAGGTGACGCTCGATTTCGAAAACCGCCGTGTGCAAATATCGTTCGATCATACGAAAGTATCGCCGCGGCATAGCGGGTGGCTGCAGAATATTCCTTTGGGCGAACTCGATCCGCAGCCGTACTGGGGATTCGACGATCTCGCCCATAAGGCCGGCACCAAACTTTTGAACTGTTTCTATGTGCAAGCCGACGTGAAACGCGTGAACGGGATGGAATATTTCCATTATAACAGCGTTCAACTATTGAGGAAATTTTCATTCGTCGGATTTCTCGCACAGATAAAATCGGGGAACATATTGATCGATATCGATGCCCGAACCGGACACAACCACGGCACCAAATTCCGCATGCGTCAAAACTGCCTGCCCAATCTATACGAGGAGGCCATTCGAATAATATAGCAAATGAAGAAAATCAACGTCATAACCCTCGGGTGTTCGAAGAATACGGTCGACAGCGAGCATCTGATGGCCCGACTCGCGGCGGCGGGATACGAGGTGGTGTTCGACAGCGAACGCGCCGATGCCGACACCGTGGTGATCAATACATGCGGTTTCATCGGCGACGCCAAACGCGAAAGCATCGAAACGATACTCGCCGCGGCGGCAGCCAAGCAGGCGGGACGCGTCAAGCATCTGTTCGTAATCGGCTGCCTGAGCGAACGGTATGCCGACGAACTGCGCGCCGAGATCCCCGAGGTGGACGACTACTTCGGCGCGCGCGACTGGTCGGGCATCATCGCCGCGCTCGGCGCCGAGTCGCGCGACGACCTTGCGACCGAACGTGTGCTCACCACGCCCGATCATTACGCTTATCTGAAGATATCGGAGGGCTGCAACTGGCTCTGCGGCTATTGCGCCATACCGCTCATTCGCGGCAAACACGTATCGGTGCCGATGGAGACCGTGCTGGAGGAGGCGCGCCGACTGGCTGCGCGCGGCGTTCGGGAGTTGATGGTAATCGCGCAGGATACCACCTATTACGGCATCGACCTCTACGGCCGCCGTCGTTTGGCCGACCTGCTGACGGAGCTGTGCCGAATCGACGGAATCGAGTGGGTGCGACTTCATTACGCCTATCCCGCCTCGTTCCCCGACGAGGTCATCGACACGATGGCGCGCGAGCCGAAGATATGCAAGTATCTCGACATCCCGTTCCAACACATTTCCGACCGCATGCTGTCGGCCATGAAACGCCGCCACACCAAAGCCGAGGCGATGGATCTCATCCGCCGTCTGCGCGAGCGTATCCCCGACATCGCGCTGCGCACGACCCTGCTGGTGGGCTATCCCACCGAGACAGAGGCCGATGTGGCCGAATTGGAGGAGTTCGTTCGCGAGGCGCGTTTCGACCGACTCGGCGTGTTCCCCTACTCCGAAGAGGAGGGAACCTACTCGGCCGAAAACCTGCCCGACGACGTGCCCGACGAGGAGAAACAGCGGCGCGCGGATCGGATCATGGCTTTGCAGGAGCGCATCTCGCTCGAGAACAACCTTGCCCGAGTGGGTCGCGTCATGCGCGTTGTGGTCGATTCGCGGCAGGGCGACTATTACGTCGCGCGTTCGGAATACGATTCGCCCGAGGTGGATCAAGAGATATTGATTCCCGCGGCGGGTCGTCGCCTGCTGCGCGGCCGTTTTTACGACGTGCGCATCACGGGAGCCGAGGATTACGACCTCTATGCCGAGGCGATCGGCCCCTCGCGCAAAAAGAGGTAACGGTGTCGGGAAACGTCCGTTAGCAATATTAAAACGACTGCGGGCGGCGATAAAATTTGCAGATAACGTATCTTTTTGCTATCTTTGACTCACAAAACCGTTACAGACCGACGCGAATGGCTTGCAAGAGTATCATAACGCACATCGAGGCGCAGGCCGCGAGGCTTATCGATCGTTGCGACAAACTCGAGGCCGAATGCGACCGACTTCGGCAGGAACGCGACCGTTTGCGCGCCGAGATGCGCGGGCAGCAGGAGCGTGCGCACGAATTGCAGAGCGAGGTGCAACGCCTGCGGCTGGCGGAGGGTCTGAGCGGCACGACGACGGATAGGGCGAAATCGCAGGCGCGTATCAACCTGTTATTGCGGGAGGTGGATAAGTGCATAGCGTTGCTCGCCAAAGCAGAGAGCTGACGCACGGGACATGGCAAAACAAAAGATAAATCTTAAGGTCGCAGGCAAGGCCTACTCGCTGACCATCGACAGCGAAAAGGAGGAGATTTACCGACTGGCGGAACGCGATGTCAACTCCAACGTCGGAAAATTGCAGAAGACCTTCGGCGAGAGTTTTTCGGTGCAGGATTGTCTGGCCATCACGGCTTTGCAGTTGAGCATAAACGATATAGCCGTAAAACGCGAAAACAGCCTCGCGAGCGACGATCTGGCGGCGTTGGACGCGTTGTCGCAGAAGCTCGACAAGCACCTGAACCGCATAGCCCGCCAACCCCGCAAGGGGCAGAAGTAGGCGTTCGGGCGGCAGCAGGGGCGGGGAGAGTCGGGCAGGCCGCCGCCGAGATATCGGGACGGGCCGCATACGGGATGAACGGACGAGGGGCGAACGATAGACGGACAGAGGACGAACGGAACGAAATATGTAACGTTTACGCATATAAAACAGGTTCTTTTGATACGAAAATCTACCCGCATAGATTTCCTTATAGCTTTGCGAAACTGAACACTTATCACATTGGGTAAACTCTCGGTTTCTCAAAATCAGGCCTTGACCCGCCTCGCGCGGGTGTGCTTCGCGCACCGTTGGACGATTGCGAACTCCGGAGCCCCACACCTTGACTTATCGGCAGATTCGTCAAACAAGAAAAGGAAACTCTGTGCGGGTTTTTTATATCCGCCGCCGCGGCACGGTTTGCGGCGCGACGGTTGAAATACTTGAAACCAAATAAATTACTTAATATACAACAATGGGAACATCGCTAATAATAGTTATCACAGCCATCATATCGGCCGTCGTGAGCGTAGGCGTCTACATGCTGGTGACAGCCTACATCACCAAGAACACTATCAAGAAACAGTGCGGCGCGGCGCTTAAGGAGGCCGAAGCCGAGGGCGAGATGATAAAGAAAGAGAAGATCCTCCAAGCCAAGGAGAAGTTCATCCAGCTCAAGAGCGAGCACGACCGCATGATTAACGAGCGCAACCAGAAGGTGGCGCAGAGCGAGCAGCGCGCCAAGCAGATCGAGGCCAATCTGGCGGGCCAGCAGCGCGATCTGGAGAATCGCATCAAGGAGAACGACCGTCTGAAGGAGCAGATGAACAACCAGTTGCAGGGTCTCAACGCCAAGAAAGAGGAGCTGGCGGGCATCATCCGCGAGCAGAACGTGCGTCTGGAGCAGATCTCGGGCATGAGCGCCGACGACGCCAAGAACATCCTTATCGAGAACATGAAATCGGAGGCCAAGGCCGAGGCCGCCTCTTACGTCAACGAGACCATCGAGGAGGCCAAGCTGACCGCCACCAAGGAGGCCAAGCGCATCATCGTGTCGTCGATACAGCGCGTCGCCACGGAGACCGCCATCGAAAACGCCGTCACGGTGTTCAACATCGACAGCGACGAGGTGAAGGGCCGCATCATCGGCCGCGAGGGGCGCAACATCCGCGCACTGGAGGCTGCCACGGGTATTGAGATCATCGTGGACGACACCCCCGAGGCCATTATCCTGAGCGGTTTCGATCCCGTTCGCCGCGAGATCGCGCGTCTGGCTCTGCACCAGCTCGTCACCGACGGCCGCATACATCCCGCCCGCATCGAGGAGGTCGTGGCCAAGGTGAAGAAGCAGATCGAGGAGGAGATCGTCGAGGTCGGCAAGCGCACCGCCATCGACCTCGGTATCCACGGCCTGCATCCCGAATTGATCCGCCTTATCGGTAAGATGAAATATCGCTCGTCATACGGTCAGAACCTCTTGCAGCACGCTCGCGAGACGGCCAATCTGGCTGGTATCATGGCGTCGGAACTCGGTTTGAACCCCAAGGCGGCGCGCCGCGCGGGACTTCTGCACGATATAGGCAAGGTGCCCGACGACGAGCCCGAATTGCCTCACGCAATAATCGGTATGAAGCTCGCCGAGAAGTACAAGGAGAAGCCCGACGTATGCAACGCGATCGGCGCCCACCACGACGAGACCGAAATGACATCGCTCATAGCACCCATCATTCAGGTGTGCGACGCCATATCGGGCGCACGCCCGGGAGCGCGCCGCGAAGTCGTGGAGTCGTATATCAAGCGTCTGAAGGAGATGGAGGACATCGCCCTTTCATACCCGGGCGTCGTTAAGACCTATGCCATTCAGGCGGGTCGCGAGTTGCGCGTGATCGTCGGCGCCGACAAGCTGTCGGATCAGGAGTCGGAGTCGCTATCGCACGACATAGCCAAGAAGATTCAGGACGAAATGACATACCCGGGTCAGGTGAAGATCACCGTGATCCGCGAGACCCGCGCCGTAAGTTACGCGAAGTAACCCGTCGGCCGAGCCTTTTCAACCTCCCTTTGCGGAATCGATTCCCGCAAGGGGAGGTTTTTTTTGTGCGACCAAAATACGCATGCGCCGGCACACCGCTTTGCGGTGTTATCTTCGGCGGCTCGCACCTTCGGTGCGACCCCCGCAGCCGCCGAAGATAGATTTTGTCGACAATTCACGTGCGTCAGCCAATCCCGCGGCAGGAACATTTTCGATAAGCCGAGTGCAGAGCCGAACTTGTTCGAGCTCTGCCGAGGCGAGAAAATGACTGCGCAAGCGAACGATTTCGGAAAAAGGGCGGTCGCGGCGACGGAGCGTTAAAAATCGGAGAACGTTTTCGATAAGCCGAGAGCAGAGCCGAACTTGTTCGAGCTTTGCCGAGGCGAGAAA
>ERZ777305.596-NODE-596-length-58007-cov-4.120703_pt1 | contig 58007 bp, 48 predicted proteins | sample MGYA00374965_ERZ777305 | MGnify/ENA primary metagenome ERZ777305 (study PRJEB29328, sample SAMD00013331) | mouse gut metagenome | study: EMG produced TPA metagenomics assembly of the Metagenome analysis of fecal microbiota from mouse which was promoted...
AGGAATATAAAATGAAATTTGTTAATGTAACAGATAAAAACTTTGAAGATATATTTTTAGTATCGGCAAAGTATGAACAGTGGCAGTATGTGAAGCATCAGATATTTGATATGGTGAATAATTATGCCGCCGTTATTAATGGGGAGTATCTTCCCATACCCTTTTTGGTATATGAAAATGATAATGTCATAGGATTCGTTCAGGTTAATTATTTTGATAGAAAAAACTTATTTGAGATATGTAAATTAATAGTTCAGGAAACAGAGCAGAACAAAGGATACGGAAAGCAAATCTTATCAGAAATAATTAAATGGCTTTGTATCAGATATGGTAAGGGAAAAATAGCCGCTAATTATAAAAAATCTAACAGTATTGCAGATAAATTGTTTTCAAGGAGCCGATTTCAAAAAAACGTATCAGAGGATGAAATAACTGCCGTCATGGAAATCAATAATAGAATGGCAGAAGAATTAGAAAGCGAGTTTGAGGAAATACCATATTCTACGGTAGATGAGTTTGCAGATAAAATAAAAAAATCAGGGAAGTATCCTGAGGAGATAATCGGAAATAAAGACGGAATTAACTTTAGAAAAATAAATATGAAGGATTGCAGTAAAATAATTGAGTTTAAGCTGCTTGAAAATCAAGAGGATTACATTATGCCGTTTGTAGATTCGATGGCAGAATCCTATAGCGATTTATTTGAGGAGGAAATAACCGTAACCTATGGCTTATGTAATGGTGAAGAGCTTGTTGGATTAATAGAAATACGGTATGTGAAGGGTAAGGATTTTCCAGACTTGAAGGACAAAATGGTATATGAGCTGTTTCGCATATTGGTGGATAAGGAGCATCAGAACAAGGGATATGGGACAAGAGGAATTAAGCTGTTTATGGATTATGTAAGGAAAAGGCCTTTAGGAGAAGCAAATGATATTGTGCTTTCGGTAGTTGAAGGAAATAATGTGGCGTTAAGCCTTTATGAAAGCTTTGGCTTTAAAATTATCGGCGGGGATAAGTATGAACATATAGCTATGAAATATGTTCAATAGAAAAAATATGAGCCGCGCTATGAGCCGCAGATATAATATGTACAGACCAAAAGTTTTCGGATTTATTTTCAGATTTATTTTTAATTTCATATGCAAAACATAAGCATAATATGATATACTAAAAGCAGTGGACAAATCCAAGGAGGGTACATATTTTATGAGTCAGAATACAGATATAAAACCGCCAGTGGAGGTGCGTTATAAAAAGGAGCTTGAAGCGCTGCAGGCGACAGATACGGGAAAGCGTCCCTTAAATTGGAAACTGTCTCCAAGGGCAGTACGTACGTTTATTCTGGGAAGCAGAGAGCCTGTTATGTGGAACGGGGAAGAGCTTACAATACGGAAAAAATATCTGGGAAACGATGCGTTAGTGGAACGGTGTATTATTACTTTGGCGGGAAACCGGGGGCTTATGCTGGTAGGAGAGCCGGGAACAGCCAAGACAATGCTTTCAGAGCTTTTATCGGCAGCCATAAGCGGTATCAGCACCAATACCATTCAGGGAACGGCTGGAACTACGGAGGACATGATTAAGTATAGCTGGAATTATGCGCTGCTTTTGGCAAAGGGGCCTGTAAGGGAAGCGTTGGTTCCGTCGCCGCTTTATGTGGGGATGGAGCAGGGAATACTTACACGATTTGAGGAGATTACAAGAACGCCTGCGGAAATTCAGGACAGCTTAATAAGCGTTTTAAGCGATAAGGTATTGAATGTGCCGGAGCTTTCAGACGACGGACTTCTCTTTGCAAAGGCAGGCTTTAATGTAATTGGAACAGCAAACACAAGAGATAAGGGCGTTAACGAGATGAGCAGCGCCCTAAAACGACGGTTTAATTTTGAGACAGTTATGCCTGTCCGTGACGTGGCTCTCGAAAAGCAGATTATTGTAAATGAGGTGGAGGAGCTTTCAAGGGTAAATCAGATAGATATGCCGGTGGATGAGGACGTGGCAGAGCTTTTGGCATCAACCTATCATGAGCTTAGGGAAGGCGTATCCTCCATGGGACACAGAATTGACAGACCTTCTGCGGTAATGAGTACGGCAGAGGCAGTGTCCGTATACTATCAGACAATGATGAATGCCTATTATTATGGTGATTCCAGAATGGATATGGGATGTCTTGTGCAGAATCTTGTAGGCGCAGTACAGAAGGAAAATAAAGAGGATATGGAAAAGCTTAGAAGCTATTTTCAGACTGTTGTGAGAGATAAGGGAGGAAGTGAGGGAAGCCTATGGAGCAGCTACTACGAGGCGAGGAAATACCTAAGGTAAACCCTTATGACCTGACAAATTCTGTGGTATATTTTCCCATACGTCATCATAGTCCGGTATGCGCCTATCATCTAAAAAAGGCAATAGACGAATATAATCCTGACTGCATTTTAATTGAGGGACCCAAGAATGCAGGCATCATGATACCTGTGCTGGCGCATGAGGATACGAAAGCGCCGGTGGCCTTATATTATTTTTATAAGGATAGTAAGGGACTTTTAAGTGAAGAAAAAGAAGACTATAAATGTTATTATCCCTTTTTGGACTGCTCTCCGGAGCTGGTGGCAATTAGAGAGGCAGCGAATAGGGGAATTGAAGCGGATTTTATTGATTTGCCCTATGGAGAGATTTTATTAGGAACAGCTGATAGTAAAGGGATAAGGACAGAAGGAGAAAAGCAGACCTACAATGACGACTATCTGTTGAGCCGCAGCAGATATATTAATATGCTGTGTGAAAAAGCAGGACTTAGAAGCTTTGATGAGCTGTGGGAAAAATATTTTGAAATAGGCGGCTTATTTCAGGACACAAAAAGCTTTGTATGCCAGATGTTTGACTATTGCACTCTTTCAAGGATACATACCCCTAAAGAGGATATGGAAGAAGACGGATGCCTTCTTAGGGAACGGTACATGGCAGGACAGATTATGGAAATGACTGCAAGGCATAAACGTATTTTAGTTGTCACAGGGGGATTTCATACATATGGTCTGATGGGACTGCTTGACCAGGGAAAATTAGAGCCTGTAAGGCTTCATGATATTGAAGAAGAAAATCAGGGGGTATATCCCCTGGCATATTCCATGGAGGCGGCAGACGCATTAAACGGATATGCCAGCGGTATGCAGTCTCCCGGCTTTTATCAGAAAGTATGGGAGCATATCATTAAGCAGGAGACGCCAGAGGGTTCTTATGAGGAGGCAGTTCTTCATCAGCTGGTAACTACAGGACGTTTAGCAAGAAAAAAGAAAGAAGTACTTTCCTCCTATGATATTATCTGCGCACTTTCTATGGCAAAGGGACTGGCGGCTCTTAGAGGAAAAAGAGAGCCGGGGCTTTATGAATTAAATGATGCGGCGCTTGCATCCTTTGTAAAGGGAGAGAGGAGTCCTTCTACAGATTTGCCTCTTAGGATACTTAAGGATAGAAATACGGGAGAGCAGGTTGGAAGCCTTTGTAAGGCTTCACCAAGACCGCCGTTGCTTACGGATTTTGAGGCACAATGCGGGAAATTAGGCTTTAAGCTGCAGTCAGCAGTACCTAAAGAGGTGACGCTGGAGCTTTTTACAAAGAAGAAGCATATGGCTATGAGCCGTTTTTTATATAGAATGGACTTTTTAGGAACGGAGTTTGGGAAAAGAAAAAAAGGAGCAGACCTTATAAACCGTCGTGACAGAAACCGTATACGTGAGGTATGGAGCTACTCCTTTTCAAGCAATACATTAGCAGCGCTTGTGGATAAGTCAATGCTTGGAGGAACTGTTGAGGAGGCGGCAAAAATACAGCTTCTCCGTCAATTTGAAAAAAGCCGGACAGGAAGGGAAGCCGCGCGTCTGATGACTCAGGGATTTCTTATGGGATTTTTAGAAGAGCAGTCTCGTATGGAAGAGCATCTAAAGGAGATACTGGCGGAGGACGGAGATTTCTTTTCTTTGACGGAAGGATTATCTATGCTTAAAATGCTGTACCAGCTTCAGGAGCTTTATCAGGTGGAGGCGGCGCCTAAGCTTAAAGAGATGATAGAAAGCTGCTTTTATAAAATTATACAGCTATTGCCGTCTATGTCAGGCGTTAAGGAGCAACAGCAGCAGTCGTGCATGGAGAGCTGCCTGTCCTTGTATCAGATAACAAAGCATAAGGAATTTGAATATTTCAGACAGCCCCTTTTAGAATCATTCACAAGGCTTTTAGGCAAAAAGGATATTAACCCGGGGCTTGAGGGCGCGGCGCTTGGACTTTTATATGGTGATGACAGTAAGTATGATAAGCAGATTAAAGAGGCTGCCGCCGGATATCTTCAGGGAACGGAAAATATGCAGATGGACAGCGGAGCCTTTCTCAGGGGTTTGTTTTACACAGCCAGGGATTACGTGTTTGTCTGTGATGACTTTATATATATGATAGATGAGCTTCTCGGAAAATTGTCAGCAGATGCGTTTATGAAGCTTCTGCCGGAGTTCAGGCAGGCCTTTGGATATTTTACCCCTTTAGAGATTAACAGACTGGCAGAAAAGGCAGCTTTGCTTCATGGAGTAAAGAAGAAAAGTCTTATTGGAGGAAGAAAGGTGGCTCCCCTGGAGTATGAGTATGGTGAATTGCTTAATGAATATGCCCTACAGAGAATGGAGGAATAAATATGAGTACCAATCAAATAAACAGGTGGAGATTGATACTTGGCAGCTATGCGAAAAAACAGATAAGCTTTAATGAAACAAATCCGCTGGAAAACGGCATTTCATATATGGATTTGGAGGAAGTTCTGGATTTTCTGTATAACAGAGAGCAGGGAGAGGATGTACGCAGAAATGGAGGAACGGAAGGCAGCCATTTAACAGCAGCCACATGGATAACCCGGATAAGGAAGCTGTTCCCTAAGGAAACAGTTGAAATACTGGAGCGTCATGCCTTGGATAACTATGGTATGACAGAGCTTGTGACAGACCGTCAGGTGTTAGAGAAGCTGGAGCCAAATCAGGAGCTTTTAAAGACCGTTTTACAGCTAAAGCATCTTATGAAGGGCGATGTTCTTGATACGGCAAGGAGAATTGTGAAAAAGGTGGCGGAGGAGATTGCCGCTAAGCTTAATCAGGATATCTGCCGCTCAATGCTTGGCAGGGTTGACAGAAATGCAAGCAGTCATGTTCCGTCTATACGAAATTTTGATATTAAAAAGACTATTCAGAAAAATCTAAAGCATTATGATATGGAAAATAACCGGCTGATGCTGGAACAGGTGTATTTTAGCAGCAGAATAAAAAAGTATAGCCAGTGGCGGGTAATTATTGCTGTAGATGAAAGCGGCTCTATGCTTGATTCGGTTATTCACAGCGCAGTTATGGCGGGGGGTTTTTGCTAAGCTTCCCATGCTTGATACACGCCTTATAATATTTGATACACAGGTAGTAGATTTAAGCGGGAATCTGGAAGACCCTGTGGCAACCCTTATGAGTATACAGCTTGGGGGAGGCACCTATATTGCCGGAGCATTACAGTATTGCGAAGCATTGATTGAAAATCCTCATAAGACTATGATTGTGCTGGTTTCAGACCTGTGCGAGGGGGGAAGTGTCAATGGGCTTCTTGGTGTTGGCAGGGGAATAATTGAAAGCGGAGCAAAGCTTATATGTCTTACGGCTCTTGATATGGATGCAAATCCAAGCTACGACCGTCATACCGCGCAGCGTCTGGCAGATTTAGGCGCTCATGTGGGAGCAATGACGCCGGAGGCTTTGGGAGATTTTATGGGAAGGCTTATGAACGGATAACAGGAGGGAGCGGCGTATGGAGGAGCTAAAGTCTTTGTTGCGGCAGGCAGATGATGATTATTTGGCAGGTCTCAGTAATAAAGGAACAGTGAAGCGCGCATATAAGGATTTGGAGCTGGAAAGCCCTGCTTTGACATGGAAGGATAAGGAGGCGCAGATTGACCTGAGAGAGGAAACCTGTATTATCAGGGTTCCGTTAGGAAATAGTGGCTGCAGCTGTCCGTCGCGAAGTATCTGCCGTCACATTGTGACAGCAATTTTATGGATGAAAAGGGAGTATGGAGAAAAGAAAGAAGAGCCGGATATATGTGAGCAAAAAGCCGGGAGCATAGTTGATGAAGGAAATATGTTTATTCAAGAGGCTGACAGGAAGATTGAATTTGACGAAATACTTAATATTCCAACAGACAGGTTAAAACGCGCATGTGGCCGCCGGGGATTTACGCAGTTTATTGCGCATATAAGATTAGGGGAGTTTCCGGATATAGAGGAGAGTTCAATTATAACAATGAAACTTCCTTGGGAAAATGCTACTATAAAGCTATTGGAGCCATTTTCATATTCGACCTGCTCCTGTCACAGTAAGGAGCTGTGTGTTCATAAGGCGCAGGGGGTATTGGCTTATCAGATAAAAAAGGGTATGCTTACTTTAGAGGAATTAGAGGATTTACAGGAGTCAGAGGCTGTTTGGGATAAAAACTTAGTGGATAAAGCCTGTAAAAGTATATGCGGGGAGATTACCATGCAGCTTTCCACAGGTTTATCAAGGCAGTCACCTCAGGTATCAGAAAGCATGGAAAGACTGGCAGTCATTGCACACAGGTCAGAGCTGCCGGAGCTTGAGAGAAGCTTGAGGGAGGCAGCCACAGAGTATCAGCAGTATTTTGAAAGGTCTGCGGCTTTCAGAAGTGAAGTATTGTTAGGCAAGCTTTTAGATATATATAAAAAAGCAGATAAGCTTATGGCAGCACAAGACCAGAAGGAAATTCGGGCTTTGGCCGGAGCTTTTAGAGATACATATGAGCCTGTAGGAAGGCTTCGGCTGGTGTGCATGGGAGGCCGTACCTTTTTGGGGAAAGCAGGCTATGAGGGTGAAATTTATTATTTCTGGGAAACTGAAAAAAAGAAGTGGTATACATGGACAGATGTACGTCCTGTGTTTTATGAGGATATCCGTAAAAAACCGGCGTCTGTTTCTAACCAATCTCAGGCGCCGTGGGGCTTAAATTGTACCAGAGAGCAGATGCAGGAGTTGGAGTTTGAACTTATAAATGCCAAGGCTGCAAGCGGAGGACGGCTTTCGGTCAGTCAGGAGACAAAGGCAGAAATTATAGGAAGCAGAAACTTAGAGGATGAGAAAATAAAACAGATAATTTCATGGGATTATGAAAAGCTGTTGGATAATAATTTTAAAGGAGGGTTAAAGGAAAGTAAGGACGGGGCGGGAAAGGTCAATGACAGGAGGGAGCGGTTGGCGCTGGTTGGAGCCGTAAAATGGGACGAAACTGATTTTGATGAGGTTTTGCAGAGATTTTCATGGAGTATATATGACAGGCAGGACAGAAGGCTTTACATTTCTCTTAAGTATACAAAGGAGGAGAGGCTGACAATTAATATGCTTGAAAGACTGGTGCAGCGGCTTAAAAATCGTTCCGGGTGTAAAATTATTTTTTTCGGCTCATTGTATATTGACGAGGAGGGACGGCTATGCCTTTTCCCGATTGAATTTTTTATGAGGGAGGAGAAGGATAATATTGAGACAGGAGCGGTAAAGGACATAGATGATAGCAAAGCTATAAATAATAGCAAAGCTATAAATAATAGCTTGAATAATTTGCAGCTGCCGGTAGTAACCACATTTTCCTTGTACCTAAAAGAAGCGCTGGGGCAGATGTCAGACCTGTTTGTAAGTGGTCTTTCCTCTGTTTGGGACGATACAATACAGCGGTTATCGGCTTTTGCAGAGGATTCGGAGGGACTGGGGCTTCATGAGGCAGGTAAAGAATTTTCAAATATATGCCGTCTTCTAAAGGAAAAGAGACATAATATGGAATTTAATCCGGAGCCGGTGATTAAGGCTATGGCAAGATTAAATGAATATCTCCTTGCATGCAGGAAAAAGGCAGATTATGACAAAGCGTTATGCCTGCTTAATGAGCAGTAAAGTTAAAAAAATATTTGCACAGTGCAGGTAAGTATATAAAAAATATGGAGGAAGCATTATGAATTTAAATGAGGAGCGTAATTATCAGCGGCTTTTGGACACACTTGATGCCATGGGGCTTGAAGATGAAAACAGAAAGCTTGCAGAGGAATACTTTGATATTATGAAGGGGGAAAATAAAGAGCTGCTTTTTAAAGTAAAGCATCAGGATTTTTCTGTGCTGGACGATAAGAAGAGAGAAATATGTACCAAATATGCGGAGCATTGCAGGAAACGAAACAGGATTGAAGAGCTTGGGAGATTTGTGAAATTTGCGGCGGCAGTGGGAGGCTCCACATCATATTATGTGTTGATTTCTTATGGCTGGAATTTAGACCATATACAGGATTTTCTTACCCCGGAACAGATAGAGGCTGTCAGGGCAGAGGGAATTGTATGGAATGAATATTATGTGAAAAGAGCAGGAGACTATATAAAAGCGTCTCCCCAGATACTTAGGGAGGCTATGAAGCTTTGCTATAATGAAAGTGATAATGCAAAGGTACTGCTTGCAGGCCTTAGTCTTTATTATACAAAGACAAAGAAAAGCAATAAACTAAAAGGGAAAATTTTTAAGGAGGAGCCTGATAAAAATGAAAGGGAAACAGTCAGCTTCTTAGAGAACAGCCTTATAGAGAGTATAGATAATCTTTTTACAGGTGCAAAGCCTTCTGAGGTGGAGCTGGATAATATGAAGTCCTTTGTGAGGAAGGGAAAGCCTGACGAGAAGCTTCCGGAGGAAATATATAATGCCTTGAGAGGAAAAGCGGTGTCAGAATATCTTATTACTCTTCTGGCAGGCGTTTCATTTATGGCAATAGAGTATTCAAAGACATTTGTAAGGTTTATTCATTTATCCGCTGCAATAAATCATACAGTTACATTGAACGCATGCCTTGAGATGGGAGGAAGACCGTGGTTTAATAAGAATATTTCTATGTTAGAGGATGATTTTCCTGTGAGAAGGGAAGATTTTATGCTTTGGTGTCTGGAGCATAAAATTTTTGAGCCTTTAAAGCGCGCTGCAGAGAGTGAGCCAAATGTAATTAAAAGTATGGTTTCTATGGTTTCGACAGAGCAGTATCAGGAGCTGTCAGCCTGTGTCAGGGAAAGTAATACTGATTTATACAGAGAAATTAACGCCTCGGGAGCCAAGGAATTTCATTTGAAGCTGGCAAAGGAGCTGGCGGATGATTATAAACAGGGAAGTGAGGAGGTTAGACAATATTTGCTTGGAGAAGCTGACCTTGATGTTTTGTATCCCTTTGTAGACGGATGGAGAAAGGAATGGTATTATAGTACATCAAGATATGAAAAAATAAACAAATTACTTGATAATGCTAACGAGCAGCAGATGTACCGACGGGGGCTGGTAATGGAAGGATTATGTCTTAAAAGTGGGTTTTTTACATATTACTGGAAGCCGTGTAAAAATAAAAAAATAAACAGAGACGCAATAATAGAAATTTTAAATATATATCAAGAAGAAAAGCTTCCTATAAGCTACCAGCTAGAGCTTCTGGGTGGAATACATGACGGCATTTATCAGGATAAAGAAAAGGTAAAATTCATTAATGAATGTGTATATGCCATAAGTCAAAGGAAGACAGAGTATGGAGAGGAACTTGTAAGGCTGTCAAAGGAAGGAACTGCCACAGTAAGGTATATATGCATCAGCTTTTTAAGCGAGTTCTGGCAGGATTATAAGGAGGAGCTTTTATCCTGTGCCGTAGACAGCTCTAAGCAGGTAAGGGAAATTCTGGCGGCAGTTTATGCAATCCATAAGGAATGTGAGCCGGAGATAAAGGCTATGCTTTCTTCAAAAAAATCACAAGAGAGGGAGATGGCAGTACTTGTGATAAAAAAATGGGGAGTAGATTTATGGAGAACAGATTTAGAGGCTGCCTTAGAAAAGGAGAAGAGCAAGAAGATAAAGGAGCTGATACAGGTATATCTTGGTATGGAAAATACTGAGGAGGCAGCAGTAACCATGACCTGTGACGATTTGGTTAAGGAGCTTCTAAAGGGAGGAAAGAAGCGGAAGGTATCATGGGTAACAGAGACTTCGTTATCACAGGTACATATGACAGACGGAACGCCGGCTTCAGAGGATTACATGGCCGCCATTCTTGTAGCTTATGCAGACATGGGAATACCGGGGGTGAATAAGGACAGCGCAAGACTTGCAGAACAGTTAAATAGTGCAGAATTGTCATCATATATGGTAATGCTGTTTAATAAATGGCTTGAGGAAGGTGGAGAAGCTAAGAAAAAATGGGTGCTTTATGCGGCGTCAATTCATGGCGGAGACGAGATTATACCTGTTATTTTTAACCAGATTCAGGAGTGGCCGAAGGCAGCAAGAGGCGCTATAGCGGCAGAAGCAGTAAGGGCTCTGGCATTAAACGGAAGCTCCACAGCATTGCTCTTAGTAGACCAGATATCACGTAAATTCAAGTTCCGTCAGGTAAAGAAAGCAGCAGGAGACGCCCTTAATTATGCAGCAGAGCAGTTAGGTATTACAAGGGCAGAGCTGGAGGATAGAATTGTGCCAAACCTTGGCTTTGATGAAACCATGGAGCAAAGCTTTGATTACGGAACCAGAAGCTTTCGTGTTGTTCTTACCACTGCACTGGAGCTGGAGATTTATGATGAAACAGATAAAAAGCTTAAGAGCATGCCAAGTCCGGGGAAAAAAGATGATTTGGTGAAGGCAAAGGCAGCTAACGACGCATTTAAGCTATTGAAAAAGCAGCTAAAAACCGTGGCAGGTAATCAAAAGCTTCGCTTAGAGCAGGCTCTTTGTACTGAACGTTTGTGGACTGTAGGTCAATGGAAGGAGCTGTTTGTGAAGAATCCTGTTATGCATCAGTTTGCCGCAGGACTTATCTGGGGGCTTTATGAAGGAGGAAACTTAAAGGAAACCTTTCGCTATATGGAGGATGGAAGCTTTAACACTGTAGATGAGGATGAGTATGAATTTCCGGCAGAGGGAATGATTGGGCTGGTTCATCCTATTGAGCTTTCAGAGGAAGACTTGTCTGCATGGAGAGAACAGCTGTCAGATTATGAGGTAATTCAGCCGGTAGAACAGTTGGAAAGACCGGTCTACAGAATTGCTAAAGATGAAGAAAATCAAAAAGAGATGACGCGTTTTGGGGGAATGCTTCTAAATGGATTATCACTATCAGGAAAGCTTCAGGGGATGGGCTGGAACAGAGGAGACGTAGAGGACGCAGGCGTCTATTACACCTTCTGCCGTGAAGACGGAGATGTGAGTGTAGAGCTGGAGTTTTCAGGAAGCTTTGTAGGCGACGAAAATGAAGAGGTTACCGTATATGGCGTTATTTTCCGCAGGAGAGGGGCAGCTTCAGATAATGGAGGCGATTACAGGAAGAATAGAGAGAATAGTCAATATAAGCTTAGTGAAATAAGTCCCAGATACTTAAGCGAAATTATTCTTCAGCTTACAAGGGCAACTGCTTCAAGTCAGGAAAGGCTTTCCTATCCGGAGTGCAGAAGATAATATTATAAAAGTTACAATATGATAAATTTCAGGAGGAAAAAGACTTATGGAAGACAATAGGAAGACACATTTATCAGCATTGGATGAGTATATAAACAAGGTTTATATATTAGTTCTGGCAGTAATACTGGGAGCGTGCCAGTGCGCGGGAATTTTGTACACCTTTGAAAAAATTATGGGCTGGCTGCCTTCAGTCAGCTGGATAGCGTTAATTGTATTTGACGTTTCAAATGTTTTTTACCTTTTAATCGGAATATTTTTTATTAAGACAGGATTTTCAGAGGGACACGTAAAAAAATCCAAGCTTAAGGAAGTGAAAATATTTCTCTTAGGTATAGTATTGGTTCAGTTTAATTTTATTATATATATGGTTCCGTCTAAAGATTTTTGGAGCTTTGCATTTTTCTTTGTTGTGCTTATGGCATTCTTTTTAGATTATAAAATGATTATCATAGCATCGTTAGAGGTTGGAGTGTCATTAGTGGCATCATGGATTATAAAAGCTGATGTATTACTGCCTTTGAAGGACGGAATGTTTATGCCAAACATACTTAACAGAATTGTTTGCGTAAGCCTCTCACTTCCAACAATAGTACTTTTAACATATCTTATAAGCCGGTTTCTTGTCAATGCAAAGAAGGACGAAATGGAGCGTAATAACGAGCAGGTAAAAAATGTGCTTAATTCTGTACAGGCATTGTCAGATAAGCTGTTTCGTGCAGGAAACGCCCTTTCACAGATATCAGAAAATGAAAGCACCTCCGTGGAGGAATTGTCAGCTACAAGCGAGCAGCTTCTTGAAAGCAGCAATATGCTTGGCACCAAGACAGAAGAAAGCATGGCTAACCTTAATGAGCTTGACGAATGGAAGAATGTGGTTGCAGACAATGTGGAAAAGGTTGAGATGACATCAAACGACTTGCTTAATAAGTCAAAGGAAAATGAAAAGCAGCTGTCAGACCTTAAATCAATCAACAAGGATGTATCAGATTCAATGGTTGCAACAACAGACGTGGCTCGAAAGCTGTCAGAGGCGGTGGAGCAGATAGGAACAACACTTAGCCTTATTAATGAAATATCCGAATCAACTAATTTACTGGCATTAAATGCATCTATTGAAGCAGCAAGGGCAGGAGAGGCCGGCAAAGGCTTTGCGGTAGTGGCGCAGGAGGTAGGAAATCTGGCAAACAACACAAGGGAATCCCTTGAGGAGGTAGAGACAGTAATAGCAAGAGTACAGAGTAATGTAGATGAAATAATAATGCATGTGGGTGAAAACTCAACAAAGCTTGAGAAGCAGAACGAATATTTTACAAATGTATTTGCCGGAATAAAGGATATGACAGAGCTGCTTTTAGTATCGGCAGCTGCGGTAGGTACAATGGGAGAGGCTCACGGTAAGCAGGCTATGGTTATAAAAAATACCGTATCAATAAATAAGGAGATAGCCGAAAGCATAAGAAATGAAAACACCCAGTTTAATTGTATCAATGACATGGTAGAGAGCAATGTAAACGATATTTCAGAGATGACAGCCCAGATTAATGCAATTAACGAAATGGTTGACGAGATAAATAAGCTTTTAAAAAGTGAAGAATAGATTTATGAAAAGGGTAAGCAATATATTCAAAAGGGAATATGTACTTACCCTTATTATTTAGAATAATATTTAGAGTATTAATAAATTCAAATTGACAGCTTTTGTATAAAATGTTATGATTATAGCAATATGTAAGTCAAAAATATCTCAGTAAAATATAAAAATTAAAAAATAATATACATCAAAAGAGAAAATCAGTTACGTGTAAAACAAAATGTTTGTCTGCGTAATATAAGGAATTAAAAGTAATAGATAAAAGGATAAAAATTTTAAATAAAATACATTCAGATAAAATATACAGATAGATATTTGCTTATATATTAATTTAAAAAATTGAGGTATATGCGTATGAAGAATGTGATTATTGAAGGTACAGGCGTTTATATTCCAACTAATAAGGTATATAATGAGCAGTTGGATGAGCATTTTGAGAAAAGAGGACTTAGTGCACATAGTCTGATGAATCATTTGGGAAGAAGAAAGCGTTATTTCATCTCAGAAGGAGAAAATACAATTACAATGTCCATAAACGCAATTAATGACTGCGTGAAAAAAAACAACATTAATCTAAAGGAAATAGAGATGGTTGTTGTATGTACAGATACACCGGAGTATCTTTTTCCGTCAGATGCCATGAAAATAGTAGGATTATATGGTGAACAATTATCAAATGTAAAAACAGCATTCACATTAAACAGCAACTGCACAGGTATGATACAGGGAATTGATGTGGTATATAAATATATGAAGGCATCAGACATAAAGAAGGCGCTGGTAGTGGGATGCTTCTGTATAACGCCTATAGCGCTGTGGACAGACACTGTAGTATATGCTACATTTGCGGATGCTGCGGCATGTGTTGCACTTACTATGAGTGATGGCGAGACAAGAAAGGGCTTTTTGGATACAAAGGTATCCGTGAATGCAGGCTATCACGAATATATTACATATCCTAAGTGCGGAATGTCAAAGGTTCCACTGAAGGCAATAGAGCCAAACGAAAAGAGGCTTGAATGGAATCCGTTTCCTATGGACTTTATTCCTGAGGAATGGACAAAGGCAATAAAAGAGGTGCTTGGACGGAACGGATTAGAAGCGAAGGACATTGATTATTATATATTTTCACAGCTTAGCGATGTGTATAATACGGAAACATTAAATTTACTGGGAATTTCACCTGATGATAAAAAGTATTTCTTTGTGGGTAAGGAGTACGGCTATACAGGCAATACCTGTCCTATATTATGCTTAAACCGCATGTGGGATATGTATTCACAGCCGGATACAAAAATTATTATTTGCACGGTAGGTGCAGGATATTCTATAATCGTACAATTATATCAATTTTAGGAGGATGAAAGTGACGTATGAGCGAAAATAAAAAGGTATATTTATCTGCGTTAGATGAATACATAAATAAGGTTTATATATTAGTCCTATTATTAGTACCGGGAGCATGCCAGTGTGCAGGAATTTTGTATACTTTTGAGAAATTCATGGGATGGCTGCCGGCAGTTAGCTGGATAGCGCTTATAATATTTGATGTTACTTGTCTTATTTATCTTGCAACAGGAATATTCTTTATTAAGACAGGATTTTCAAAAGGACTTGTTAAGGCGTCTAAGCTTAAGCTGGGAAAAATATTCCTTGTGGTAATAATGTTTATTCAGTTTAACTTTATTTTATATATGGTTCCTGCCAAGGATTTTTGGGGCTTTGCCTTTTTCTTTGTTATACTTACATCATTCTTTTTAGATTTTAAAATGGTAGCCATAACATCATTGGAAATTGCCGGCTCCCTTGTAGTGTCATGGATTGTAAGGGGAGATATACTGCTTCCTTTAAAGGATGAAATGTTTATTGCAAACATGCTTAACAGAATTGTTTGCGTAAGCCTTTCACTGCCAACAACAGTGCTTTTGACATATCTTATAAGCCGGTTTCTTGTTAATGCGAAGAAGGATGAAATGGAGCGTAATAACGAGCAGGTAAAAAATGTGCTTAATTCCGTACAGACATTGTCAGAAAATCTGTTCAGCGCAGGGAACGCCCTTTCGCAGATATCAGAAAATGAAAGCACATCAGTGGAGGAATTGTCAGCGACAAGCGAGCAGCTTGTTGAAAGCAGCAATGTACTCGGAAGCAAGACAGAGGAAAGCATGGCTAATCTTAATGAGCTTGACGAATGGAAGAATGTTGTCGCAGATAATGTGGAAAAGGTTGAAAGGACATCAAATGACTTACTTAACAAGTCAAAGGAGAATGAAAAGCTGTTATCAGACCTTAAGTCAATTAACAAAGAGGTATCAGATTCAATGGTTGCCACAACAGAAGTGGCGCAGAAGCTGTCAGAGGCAGTGGAGCAGATAGGAACAACTCTCAGTCTCATTAATGAAATATCAGCGTCAACCAATCTTTTGGCGTTAAATGCGTCTATTGAGGCGGCAAGGGCAGGAGAAGCAGGAAGAGGCTTTGCGGTAGTGGCGCAGGAGGTAGGAAATCTGGCAAACAGCACAAAGGAATCTCTTGACGAGGTAGAGACAGTTATAGCAAGAGTACAGAGCAATGTTGATGAAATAACAATGCATGTGGGTGAAAACTCAAGAAAGCTTGAGAAGCAGAACGAATACTTTACAAATGTATTTGCAGGAATAAAGGACATGACAGAGCTGCTTTTAGTATCGGCAGATGCCGTAAGCACAATGGGAGAGGCTCACGGTAAGCAGGCTATGGTTATACAAAATACTGTATCCATAAATAAAGAGATAGCTGAAAGCATAAGAAATGAAAACACCCAGTTTAATTCTATCAATGACATGGTAGAGAGCAACGTAAACGATATTTCAGAAATGACGGCGCAGATTAATGCAATTAACGGAATGGTTGATGAGATTAATAAGCTTTTAAAAAGAGAGGAGTAAATAAAAGCAGCATAAAAATATATAACGAAGAGCCTGTTGACGGAAGCTTTAAAACCGGCAGAATAGTTTATCTGCCATATTCGTCAGCAGGTTCTTTTTTGCTGTCATTATAAATTATGGAAAATAGCGGATGCAGATAAAATAAAGTCTCAACTAATGGTAGAAGGAGTTTCAACCAATGGACTATTGCTTAAAAAATTAAAATAAGTTATTATTAATAAAGCACATCAAGAGCTTTAGCTTAAGAGCTTTAGCTCTTTTAGTTCTTATAGAAAAAGCTGAAAGGAAAAATATTTATGACGGATGCAAAGGATAAAAGTAAAAAGGACGGAAAGCCTAAATATAACATGTGGCAGAATTGCGGATATATGATTGGCATGGCTTGGAGGGAAAAAGAAAAAAAGGTTTTGGTTTTGTCATTTTTAACAGCGTTATTTACAGTGGCAGTCAATTTAATTAATCTTTATATTTCACCGTCCGTTTTATCAGCAGTTGAAAACAGAGCTTCAATATTCCGGCTCATAATTATAGTATTGGTATTTGCAGGACTGCTGATGATATGTAATGGAGCCTTGGCGTATATTGACAGAAATATACAATATGGAAGAATACAGGTAAGAATGGCTGTTATTGCGGCGCTTAACAAAAAAGCGGCAACAACCTCATATCCTAACGTTTTTGATGAGAAATTTATAAAGCTGCTTACAAAGTCAGGTGATGCTACAGGCAATAATTCTGCGGCAACAGAAGCCATTTGGATTACTATGACAAACTTATTTAAAAATATTTTAGGCTTTATTATTTATATGCTGTTGCTTTTTTCTCTTGATTTTTGGCTGCTTATAGTCATTGCCGCTACCACGTTAACAGGTTATTTTATCGGTAAGCGTGTAAATGAATATGAATATCGTCATCGTGAAGAGCTTTCGGAATATGAAAGCAAAATGTGGTATATAAACGGAAGGGCTGAAGATTTTGGAGTGGCTAAGGATATTCGCATTTTTGGCATGAGAGCGTGGCTTGAAGAGCTTTCAGGAAAGGCTATGGAAGCGTTTACGTCATTTCATAGAAAGGCAAATGGAATTTATATATGGGGAAGGATTGCAGACCTTATTCTTGCATTTATACGAAACGGAATCGCATACGCATACCTGATTACAATGGTATTGGATAATGGACTTAGCGCTTCAGAATTTTTATTATATTTTTCCGCTGTGGGCGGCTTTACGTCATGGGTATCGGGAATACTGGGAGACTTATCGGTTATGCATCGCCAAAGCTTAGATATATCTACCGTAAGAGAATGTATTGAATATCCTGAGCCATTTAAATTTAATAAAGGAGAGCCTCTTTATCCTGATAATGAAAAGGAATATGAGCTTAAGCTTGAAAATGTATCGTTTAAATATCCTGAAAGTGAGGAATATATTCTTGAAGATATTAATCTTACTCTTAAGCCGGGGGAAAAGCTGGCGGTTGTGGGGCTTAACGGAGCAGGAAAGACAACCCTTGTTAAGCTTATGTGCGGATTTTACGAGCCGACCTTAGGAAAGGTGCTTCTTAACGGAAGGGATATAAGAGAATATAACAGACGTGATTACTATAAAATGTTCTCGGCGGTTTTTCAGAGCTTTTCCCTTCTTGCTGCGACAATAGCAGCTAATGTAGCCCAGTCTGAGGACTCCATTGATATGGAAAGAGTCAGGGAATGTGTAAATCAGGCCGGTCTCCTTGAAAAAATACAGTCGCTGCCTGACGGATTTGAAACATATTTAAACAGGTCAGTTTATGAAAACGCAGTTATGCTTTCGGGAGGAGAAACCCAGAGGCTTATGCTGGCGAGAGCATTATATAAGGACGCGCCCATTATAATACTTGACGAGCCTACGGCAGCCCTTGACCCTATTGCAGAGGCAAATTTGTATCAGAAGTATAATGAAATGACATTGGGAAAATCCGCTGTCTATATATCTCACAGGCTTGCTTCCACAAAGTTTTGCGACCGGATTATTTTCATAGAAGATAACAGGATAACGGAGGAGGGTACGCACCAGGAACTTATTAATAAAGGCGGCAGATATTCAGAGCTGTTTTTAGTTCAAAGCAAATACTATAGAGATGAGGTCAGTGAAAATGAAGAAAGTAAGAGATAAAAAAGAAATTTCCTTGAGGGTTTCCCATAAAGAGGCATACATTATAAACAAAAAAGCCTTTAAATTAATTTATAGTCATTATCCTCAAATGATTATATCATGGATTGGGTGTGTTATTTGGAATGCTCTTACACCATACGCTTCAATATATATGTCTGCATTGATTATTGAGGAAATTTCCACAGACAGAAATCCTGAAAAGCTTAAAAGCCTTGTGATAATTACTTTAACAGTAACAGCCGCCATATCGCTTATAAACGCCTTTCTTTCAAAATGGAAGGATACGCAATGCGCAGGAATGTTTTATAAGGTAAACAGAATTCTTACAAACAAGCTTCTTGACATGGATTATGTCACTATTGATGACATTAAAACCCATGAAAGGCTTTCAACAATAAAGCAAAATCAAAATGGGGGAGGCTGGGGACTTATCAGGGTTATATGGAATTACGATTCAATTATTTCTGCCATTTTTACCTTTATCGGAGGTATTGCGCTTACAGTTTCCCTGTTTGTCAAAGCTGTTCCCCAAGGCTCAGGCAGGCTTACGGCGCTTAATAATCCGGTGTTTATTTTTGCAGTTATTGGCATAATGCTGTTGGTTACATGTATTTCCCCTGCATTATCAAACAAGGCAGGAAGCTATTATGCAAACAGGGCCGAAAATCATAATCTGGGAAACCGTCTTTTCGGTTTTTTCGGGTGGCTTGGGCACAGTCGGGAATATGCATCAGATGTGAGAATTTATCGTCAGGATTTAATATGTGATAAGTATAATAGTGACAAAACAAATACCTTTGGCTCAAAGGGAATCTTTGCAAGGATGGCAAAGGGACCGGTAGGCTTGTATAATGCCGCAGCCGCTGTTGTGTCAGTGATATTTACGGGAGTTGTCTATATTTTTGTATGTCTTAAGGCTTATGGAGGCGCCTTTGGCGTAGGTCTGGTCACACAGTACATAAGCTCAATAACAAAGGTATCCGCAAGTGTTTCACAGCTTATTGAGACAGTGGGGGATATGAGAAATAACGCTTCATTTCTTAAGCCGGTATTTGATTTTCTTGAAATACCGAATACCATGAGACAGGGAGATAAAGCGATAGAAAAGAATGACTGTATTGATTATGAAATAGAGTTTAGGAATGTTTCCTTTAAGTATCCGGGAAGTGACGAATACGCATTGAAAAACGTCAGTATGAGACTTAAGGCAGGAGAAAGGCTTGCTGTCGTGGGTGAAAACGGAAGCGGGAAGACAACCTTTATAAAGCTTTTATGCCGCCTTTACGAGCCTACGGAGGGAACGATACTTCTTAACGGTATAAATATAGCAGATTATGATTATTTAGAATATTTATCAATGTTTTCCGTTGTATTTCAGGACTTTAGGCTGTTTGCCTTTACCCTTGGACAAAATGTAGGTACAAGGGTTGAATATGACAAGGAAATTGTCGAAAGCTGCCTTTGTAAGGCAGGTTTTGGCGAGCGTCTTAATAAAATGGAGGAGGGAACGGAAACATACATATATAAGGAATTTAGTAAAAAGGGAGTGGATATTTCAGGCGGGGAGGCTCAGAAAATAGCTCTTGCCAGAACTCTTTACAGAGCTTCACCTTTTATAATTCTTGACGAGCCGACGGCGGCTCTTGACCCTGTTGCAGAGTCGCAGGTTTACAGTAATTTTAATGATATTGTGGGAGATAAGTCTGCCATATACATAAGCCACCGCCTTTCCTCATGCCGCTTCTGCAACGATATTGCAGTATTCCATAAGGGAGAGCTTGTGCAGAGGGGAAGCCACGAGAGCCTTAAGGAGGATGCAGGAGGAAAGTATTACGAGCTGTGGAATGCGCAGGCCCAGTATTATAATTCATAGAAATACCTTATGCATAACGCTGGCTTGTTCAGCTTTTAAGGCGATAGCATAAAGGATAGCAATCAAAAATTTGGCAGAGCCAAATTATAAAGTGCCGCTGCCCCGCGGCACTTTTTTTAGCGAAGTATTTGGATTCTGTACGCAGTAGTCTGAGGCGGTATGCTCATTGTCATAAACGCTGCGTGAGTTACCCTGACTCTCATACCCGGAACAAGAGATGAAAATCTTGTGCTTCTGCCAAACGGCGTTAATATAACTGCATTTGGAGCAACATTAAATCTTATGACAGACGATAAATTTGAATTAGTCATAACGGTAATAAAGAGGTTAGTACTGTCAGTGTTAATAATCCTTCCGACGGTTGTATTATTCATGGAAGGACGGTTTACTACCTGTATAACAAATGCCTGTGACTGTGGAGGAATGCTTCTTGTCATGGCAGCAGAGAAGGATGCGTTTATAATCATTCCGGGCTGCAGCTCATCTGCAGATATGGAATTTCCGCGCTGGCCTATAATTATTGTGTCTCTGTCTGCAATTAATGTAACAGTTTTTTCCCTGTTATTACATCTGACACATTCGTCATATGATATGGTTATAAAGCTTGTTGTGCGGTTAGAGGATATATTTTGTATAACGGCGTTAAAGGCATTGATAACAAAGTCATTTCCTATAAAGGCATTTATATCCTGTAATGTATCTGTATTATTAAATTCATCATTGAGGGAAGCGTTAAATGTATTAAAGTTGTTTATATTATCCATGTTTACCTCCGGATAGATATTTTAATTAGAAATGCTCGTTATAGTATATGCAGAGGATAATGCAAGGTTACAGTTATATACAGGATATGAGAATGTAATTAGGTGAGCGTCAAGAATGAAAAATAGTGCCAGATATAAAATATAAAATAAGAAAAATTGTTTGTTTTATGGTATAATGTTGACGCAGAAGGACATTGCGTCAACTTATGATTCCATGTGTGCTAAAGCACACAAAATTATGGTATAATAGTTTCGGCACAGCCGAAACATGCAAGTTGCTCTGCAACTTTTTATGTGCAAAAAACTGCACGGGAATATGGTATAATAGTGTGAAACATGCAAGTTGTTCTGCAAACTTGTGAATGTGCAAAACGGCCCATAAAGCCGTGGTGAAATGAGGAGAAACATGGAAATTAAAAATAATAACCCTTCGGGAACAATAATGTTCCATATAAATAATCTTAAAAAGGAAAAGCAGCTTAAAGAGCTTTCCAGAAGCTTAGGTTTTGTCACAAGAGCCATTAAGCAGCAGGATATAAATAAGTCTGTAGGCAGCATATGCCTGCAGGGAGGAATTAAAGGCGGAAGCTTGGTTTCAAAAGGGGAAAAAATAAAAGCGCCTGATAAATATAAGCTTCCCGAGCTGATTATTTTTTCAGGGCTGTCTGACGAAAATATTGATAAATTTCTTGAAGAATACAGGAAGTCAGGCATAGAGCCGGTAGGCTTAAAGGCGGTAGTGACGCCGACAAATATATCATGGAGCATATATGAGCTTGTGTGTGAGCTGGAAAAGGAAAAAAGCATTGGATTGTGATTTTACAAAAGGAAATATAACTAAAAATCTTTTAAAATTTTCACTTCCCCTAATGGCAGGAAATCTTTTGCAGCAGCTTTATAATATAGCTGATACCCTTATAGTGGGAAGATATCTGGGAGAAAATGCCTTAGCGGCAGTCGGCTCCTCGTATACGCTTATGGTATTTCTTACCTCCATATTGTCGGGATTGTGTATGGGAAGCAGCGCATATTTTTCCATGCAGTTTGGAAAAAAGGATGATGATAGGCTGAAAAAGGGAATTTTCATGTCGTTTATCATTATAGGAATAATATCGCTGGCGATTAATATAGCAGCCTTTACAGGCATTGACGCAATAATATGGTTTATGAGAGTAAAGGGAGCTATAGTAAAGGAGCTTATGAGGGAATATTTGCTTTGTATATTCTCAGGGATACCTGCCGTATTTTTGTACAATTATTTTGCAAATCTCTTAAGGTCTGTTGGCAATTCCATGATTCCACTTGTTTTTCTTGGAATATCGGCAGGTTTGAACATAGCCTTAGATTTGCTTTTTGTCATAGGCTTTAAGCAGGGAGTAAATGGCGCCGCTGTTGCGACAGTTATAGCCCAGTATGTATCGGGTGTTGGAATTACAGTATATTACGCTGTAAAATGCAGTGAACTCCATATAAAAAAAGTACATATGAGATGGGAGGGCAGTATATTAAAGGAAATTACAGGCCTGTCAGTTCTTACATGCGTACAGCAGTCGGTTATGAACTTTGGAATACTTATGGTGCAGGGGCTTGTAAACAGCTTTGGAACAGTGGTGATGGCAGCCTTTGCAGCAGCGGTAAAAATAGACTCATTTGCCTATTCTCCTGTTCAGGATTTTGGAAATGCCTTTTCTACATATGTTGCGCAAAATTACGGTGCAGGAAAGATGGACAGGATAAAAGAAGGAATGAAAAAAGCTGTTCTTCTTGTGTTTGTATTCTGTATGGCTATAAGCGGGGCTGTATATGTTTTTGGAAGCAGATTAATGTCATTGTTTGTTGACAGTTCTAATACAGATGTTATAGCTGTGGGAGCAGAGTATCTTAAGATAGAGGGAGCATTTTATTTTGGTATAGGACTGCTGTTTATATTTTACGGATATTTCAGGGCAGTGGGAAAGCCGTCTGTTTCAGTGGCCCTTACTGTTATTTCGCTTGGAACAAGGGTTGCGCTTGCATATATGCTGGCGGCCTTTTTGAAGGTGGGAGTAATTGGAATATGGGCGGCGGTGCCTGTCGGGTGGCTGCTTGCTGATATTGCGGGAGCGGTATTTTTAAAAAAACATAGAAAGACATATACAAGCTAATATATTATTTGAGAAAATTAAGAAAGCGAGGTATTTCACATGAACACCCCAAAACCGTTAAAAGCAGGAGACAAGGTTGCAATAGTCAGCCTTTCGAGCGGAATGCTTGGCGAGGAATATTGCAGTCACAATATAGAAAAGGGTATAAAAAGATTAGAGCAATTCTCTCTAAAGCCTGTTTTTATGCCTAATGCACTTAAAGGAGTAAAATATCTGCATGAGCGCCCTGAAAAGAGAGCGGAGGATTTAAAGAGCGCATTCACGGATACCTCCATAAAAGGAATTATCTGCTCCATAGGCGGCGACGATACATACCGTCTGCTTCCGTATCTTATGGAGGATGAGGAATTTAAAAAAGCAGTATCAAATTCGCCGAAGCTGTTTACAGGCTTTTCCGATACAACCATAAATCATCTCATGCTTTACAGGCTTGGACTTCAAACCTACTATGGACCATGCTTTATCTGTGATTTAGGCGAGATAGCAGATGAAATGCTGCCCTATACAAAAAGAGCCTTCAGCGGGTACTTTGAAGATTACAGAACGTGGACAATTACCCCAAGCGATATATGGTATGAGGAAAGAAAGGATTTTTCTGCGGCGGCATTAGGAACAAATCGCGTGGAGCATAAGGAAGCTCATGGCTATGAGCTTTTACAGGGAAATCCTATATTTGAAGGGGAGCTTTTGGGAGGCTGTCTTGAAAGCATTTATGATATATTAACCTCGACAAGATATAGTGACGAGGGTGATATATGCAAAAAATATAATATTTTTCCAGATAAAGATATATGGAAGGGAAAAATAATGTTTTTGGAAACATGTGAGGAGAAGCCAGCTCCGGAAACTGTTTTTGAAGAGCTTAAGGCTATTGAAGAAACAGGCGCATTTGACGCTGTAAGAGGAATTATTGTAGGAAAGCCACAGGATGAAAAATATTATGAAGAGTATAAGGAAATTTACAGGGAGCTTCTTGGAAAGCGTGAAATATCAATTTTATATAACGTGAATTTTGGACATGCAGCTCCAAGAGCAGCGCTTCCCTATGGAGCCATGGCAAGGGTAAATTATGACAAACAGGAGATTTCCTTTATAAAATAATAATACGGACATGACTTTTTTCAGCTAATGCTTATAATGTACTTATAAGGCTTAAGGTAAAAAATAAGAGAGGAAGAAACCAATATGAAAATTACCAACATGAGAGTGCAGTGCCTGAGCAATCCAATAGGAATTCAGGAGTTAAATCCTGTGCTAAGCTACACGCTAAAGCCGGAGGATTTGGAAAAAACAGAGGAAGGGAGCATACATATTTGTCAAAGCAGGTATCGCATACTGGCGGCGTCAAAAAAGGAGCTTCTATATGATGATATTGGCGATTTATGGGATTCCGGCACAGTAGAGCAGCAGGAAACCTTTGGGATTGTTTACAGGGGAAGAAAGCTTTCCTCAAGGGAAAAGGCTTACTGGAAGGTAAAGGTATGGGACAATGAAGGACACGCTTCCTGCTGGAGCCATATTTCCTCATGGGAAATGGGATTATTCAGTGAAGACTGGAATGGGGAATGGATTGGACAGGGAGATGACTACGATGGCGATAAATCGTCGTCGCCTATGTTTGTTTGTGATTTTACCGCCGATATATCGGATATTAAGCATGCGCGTCTGTATATAAGCGGTCTTGGAATTTTTCAGGCATATTTAAACGGGAAAAAAATATCGGAAAATCTTTTTGAGCCGGGGGAAAGCGACGCTGCAAAAACGGTTTATTATGTTACCTATGACGTAAGCGAAATGCTGATAAACGGTGACAATGCTTTGGGAGTGATACTTGGAAACGGCCAGTATACTAATTTTCAATATAATCCTGTTATGACAAATCCCGACGGAACACTTAATCCTGCCCACAGGTATCAGAAGAATGACGGAGGCTTTATTAAGCCGGGAATAAGCGGCAATAAAAAGCTGATTGCGCAGCTTGAAATAACTTATAAAAACGGAGAAAGAGTTACGGCAGTATCCTCCGGCAAAGGCTGGAGATGGACAGAGGGACCTGTGGTTTTTCAGAACTGGTACGGAGGAGAGGACTATGACTCAACAAAGGAGATACAGGACTGGAATATGCCCGGAGGCGGCAGAAATGGCTGGAAGCCGGCAGTCATAATGGCTTCGCCTAAAGGCAGGCTTATTGGAAGGGAGTTTCTTCCTATTAAAATAATGGAGAAAATACCGGCAAAAAGCGTGAGAAGGTTAAAAAACGGAAATTTTCTTGTAGATATGGGCAGAAACGGAGCAGGCTTTCCGGAAATAAACCTTATGACAAGCCCGGAAATGAGAGGAATGTGGATTAAAATGTATCCTGCCGAGCTGCTTAATGAGGATAAGGAGGGAGTAAACCAAGCCTCCTGTACACAGAGCTGGAGTGAAAGGTTTCAGTGCGCTATTATTGATTCCTACAGGATAAAGGGAACAGGCAATGAAACATGGCATCCGTCTTTTTGCTATCAGGGCTTTCAATATGTTGAAGTAGAAGGCTGGCAGCAAGAATTAACTGCAGAAAACTTTAAATATTGTATTATCCGCACAGCTAACGATAAATTGGGATATATTAAGAGCTCAAATGAAAGGCTTAACAAAATAAATCAAATGGTGGAACATTCTATGGAAAGCAATATGTTTGGAGCCTTTACCGATTGTCCCCAGATTGAAAAGCTGGGCTGGATTGAAACGAGCCATCTGATGTTTCGCTCATTGGCAGGTACTTACGATATAAGCTCATGGATGAGGAAAATAATACATGATATTACAGATTCACAGCTTGACAGGGAGCAGGCAGAATATGAAAATAACGAGCCGGAAGGCTATGTTCCCGCTATTATTCCCGAGTATCAGAGGATTGTAGGGCTGCACCGAGACCCTAATTGGAACGGAGCGTGTATATTTACCCCGTGGGAGTATTATATGTACTATGGAGACAAAACAATACTTAAAAAATGCTATCCGGTAATGAAAAATTATCTTAAGTATCTTAATGGCTGCGTTAAAAACGGAGTACTTGAGGATTATGCCCAAATGGGAGAATGGGGAGAGCTTCACGGAAATACGCCTTCGGTTTTGGTTGCTACCTGCGCCTATTATAAAATGCTAAGGATTATGGAGAAGGCAGCGCGCATTATGGAGGATGAGACAGAGGCCCTTTCAATGAAGGATATGGCAGAGCTTACAAGAGCTGCATTTTATAACCACCCGGAGTGCTATGACAGCCAGACAAAAAGCTATGGAAGCGGAAGCCAGTCAAGCTATGGATACGTCCTTTCCGTAGGGTTAGTGCCTGACGGACAAATACCGGAAACCGTAGAAAAGCTTGTGGAGGTAATAAAAAATAATGATTATCATCTGTCATCAGGGGAGGTAGGCTTAAAGCAGGTATTTCTGGCCCTTGCAGAAAACGGTAGAAATGACGTGATATATAAGATGATAATGAATAAGACAGCTCCAAGCTATGGCTTTTTTGCCGATATGGGCTTAACCACCCTGCCGGAATATTGGAATTGCCATGAGCTTTGGAACGGAATGGTAAGAAGCTTCAATCATGCAATGATGGGACATGTAAAGGAATGGCTGTCCTTTTATATGCTGGGAGTAAAGCCGCTTGAGCCGGGCTTTTCAAAGGTAAAAATATCTCCTTATCTGCCGGAGGATATTGACAGGCTTGAGGGTGAGGTTTCAACACCGTACGGGAATATATATGTGCTGTGTGAAAGGACGGATAAAGTGGTCAGGGTGAAAACAAAAGCGCCGTACGGTATTTGTGTAATGGATTAAATATATTATAAAAACAGACTGCCCCATTTACATGATGTTTAAAATCATGTAAACAGGGCAGCCTTTTTAAAAACTTATCTACAGTGTCCGCCTCTATGACCGCCTCCGTGTCTGTTTCCATTTGCGTGATGGGATGTGTAATTATCACAGATACCGTCATCATCAGCGTCGGTAAAATACCTGCCGCAGTCAGGATTTGTCGTGCAGTAGCCGTCGCATATACCATTATTATGAGCGTAGCCGCAATTATTATCGTAATAATCGCAAACGCCGTTATTGTCCAAATCAGTGTAATTTTGTCTAACCTCCGGAGCAGCTTTTAATGAGTTTGGAACAATAATTGACAATGCAATGGTTATTGCTAAAATTCCTAAGGATACTGTTCTCATATTGCCTTCCTCCATTATATAGTATGGTTATATATTTTTAAAATATCACAAATATAAAAATATGTAAATAGCAAGTTCATGTTTTTATAAACTTATTGTCCTTAAATGTTTTTTTAATGATTTTTTAAAAAAGACCGTTTACTAAAATTTTAGAAAACGGTACAAATGGCTTAAATTGGGACTTTTTATAAATATGTGTTTTTATGAAATGGGTAATTTTAGGGTATTTTTTACGCTACTAGTGACAAGCTAGTGACAAACAAAGTACAAAATATAGGACAGCTCAAGTATGAGTTGTCCTATATTAATTCAATGGCTTTTCTTAGCTGCTCTATATCCTTGTGTGTGTATATCTTCTCTGTGACATTATTACCCGAAGAATGACCAACAAGACGTTTAATACATATCTCATCAGCTCCGGCATTGCTTAACAGTGTCACAAAGGTATGCCGGCAGTCATGGGGCGTATGGTAAGTGGTAATACCGGCATCAGATACAGCCTTCTTATAAGCTGCAGAGTAGGCAGCCACTGTCATATTAAACCAACCGTTATTGCGACGTCGCAAGACCATATCGAATATTTTGGAATGTATGGGTACAATTCTGTTTTTGCCAGCCGCCGTTTTAATACCGCCTTTGTATGTTCTGTTTTCAAGGTTTATATCGCTGACGGCCAGTTTAAGCAGTTCACCAATACGCCAACCGCTATACAGAAGTATAAGCACCATGTCAATATTAGGTAGGCCTTTATTGTAAGCAGTCCACAGCTTTTCTATTTCCTCGGGAGTAAAAGGTACTCCGTGAACATCATCATCCGGCTTGGTTATCTGAATATATTTAGCTACATCCTTTTGAACAATATCATACTGCATTGCATAATCATACATTTGATTAAAGAGGTTGCGTACATGCTCCATACATGCGTGTGACATCTCCCAGTTGTCTAATATGCTCTGCAGGTCATCTGTCCGCAGGTCCTTAAACGGTCGGTCATGGAGCGCAGCACATTTGTTATATGCCATTACGGTACAATTTATAGAGCTTTGGGAATACTTGCGTTTACCTTTTACGTATTTACGTTCAAAGAATTGGTTATAAACCTCTGTGAAGGTCATTATGTTTATTTTTATGTCATATGGGGAACGGTTATATTCAAGCAGGGCAGAGGTAGCGGTGTCCTTGTCCTCAAAGCGGCCCAGTACGTCATATTTAGGGTAATTGCGTTCATCCATATGTGTGTTTACTCTTACTTCAAAAGGCTGTCTGCGGCGACCTGACAGCTTTACAATGGTACCGCTGCCGTTTGAACGTCTGTAAGGTCTGCCTTGTGGCATATTGTATCATCTCGCTTTCGTATTGGGGTCATTTTCGGCTTTTTGGTGTCCAACCTATAAAAGGTATTGGGTTGAACAAAAAATCGAAAAAAAGGGGTAAATCTGGGCGTAAAAAAATACACCTTGCAAAACTGGTGCTTAGATGATACAATATAGCTTGTGTAGGGCTAATGTATCGGCTAAGCCGGTTAATTAGTTTCTAGGGTGCATCTGTTGGTAGCAGGTGCACTTTTTTTATTTGACAAATGAGGGGAAACCCTTTATAATATACTTAACAAGGGAGCCGACAGCTAGACACAACCTAGCCACCCGGCATAATATGTATTACTTAAATAGCGCTACACTGTCCAGGTGGGAGCGCTATTTTTTGTGCTTGTTATTGGTTACAAGGGTTATAACTGCACATAGCATAATGATAAAGGTAAATAATTCAGACCATGTTATCATTGGCACCAACCCCCTTTCTGCTGGGTGGCTGGTATATCGCCCCACCGGCTCCCCGGTTAAGTATATTATATTGTCAAGGTGCTTGGCTCCACAAAATAATGGAGCCGTAGCTAGACGCTAAATTTTTAGCGTAATGATTTGCTCAATTTTGAGCGCAACTACAGTGTCGAAAATTCGACGCTTTAGTTATTCTTTGTTTGGCTGAGTAGGTGCATTAATCGGTATTGCTTTTAATTCTTCTAATGCACCATTAAGCCATGTATTAATAACGTCTTGAGTTATACGATTATCTTTATATAGCTCATTAAGTTCATTATATGTGCTGATAAAACGAAGAAATTTGTCGTTTTCGGGAAGTGTTAAAGCCCATTCATAGTTGTACATTTTTTCTCCGGGTAATAAAAAATCGTTGTCAGTAATATCTACTTCATATTGTTTGAATTTAAATTCATAAGGAGATACATCAATACTACAAAGTTCTACAATTTTAACAGCAATATCTTCATAATTCCTAATGTTCGGTTTTTCACTTTGTTTTTCGCTTAAACCACATAACCAATCAATCGATACATGACATTGCTCTGCTATACCTTTAATAATATCTAATGAAGGGTTTTTTGAGTTGTTTTCATAAGCCGAAAGTGTTGCAGCAGTACAACCAACAAATTCAGCAAAGTCTTTTTGCGTCATATTTAAAGATATTCGCAATGTTTTTAATCGATTTGCTAATGTTGAAAAGTTCCCCATATAATTACCTTCCTTTCAAAATATAATTATATGATAAAATATAGTTTAAATTATTTCAAGCAGAAAGTCAATAGTTTGCTAAAATATATTTTATATAAATATATATTGACAAATATATATACTTGGAATAATATATAAATGAAAGGAGGTAAAAATAAATGCGAATTGACAGAGTAAAACTGGTAGCAGAACTTACAAGACGGGACATGACACAGAAAGACTTAGCAAACAAGACAGGCGTATCCCGGGCAACCATTAACTACATTAAAGGCGGAAAATGCTGCTCTAATGAAGTAGGTAACAAGATAGCTGCTGCCCTAGGTGTAGACGTAACCGACATAATCGAATAGCTGCACCCTTTGAAAACTTATTAACCCATAGCGAAAGCTATACAATATCTCGACTACCGTTTTGGTACCCGAGACCCATAGCGAAAGCTACAACCCTACACAACTACCAAATACCATACAGAAGGGAAGTGATAACATATGCCGCCAAGCAGAGACTACAGCATGCTTAGGGTAAATACAAGGGCTTTATCAATAGCAATGGCAAAAGCAGAGCTACAGCCTAAGGAGCTGGCCGCCAAAGCCGGAGTATCAGACAACATAGTATACACCATGCGGCGGGGCTGTCTGATAAAACCTGTATACATAGGCAGGATATGCAAGGCTTTAAACGTAAAGGTGGAAGATATGGTTGAATAAAGAAGAATTTTACAAAAACATAACACCTGATACGGCAGCAGATGAAGCCTTCTGCAAGTACTTATACTATGAGTTTTTATACGATAAGCCATACTTTAACAGAGTATGCGAAAAGCTCCAAAAACAGGGCAATATCAAAGCCATGAGGGCATATAACGAATGGCTAAAGGCTTATCTTGAAAAAGAAAGGCAGCAGGCTAAAGAAACAGCCCAGTGGTATGTAAATTTCAGAAAAAATCAGAGAGAACAGGAGGAAAGAGCATTGAAAAAGCGCTACAAAGAGGAAAGAGAACAGGAGGAAGCGGAATGGCAGAGAATACAGGCGGCAGAATTACTGACGCAGAAAAAACAGCTATTAATGCAGAAATTGCAAAAATAGACCAACAACTGGCAGAACTGCAGGACACAACATATAAAGCTGTTCTTGACAACGGCAAATTCAGACCAAGAAAAAAGGTTGAAATGCCGGTAATAATGAACGGGACAGACATAGACCTAAACCACATAGAAAGGATAGACTTTATAATTGATAATCTGCTGTCCCCCGGCTTGTCCATGCTGGCAGCAGACCCAAAGATAGGAAAATCATGGTTTTCATTACTAATGTGCCTGTGTGTGGCCCAGGGAATAAAATTCCTTGATTATGACACCAAAAAATGCAACTGTTTATACTTTGCCCTAGAGGACAGCGACAACCGCATGAAATACAGAATAAAGCAGATATACGACGGTCAGAAGCTGCCATGTACATTTAATTACAGCACAAATGTTAATGACCTGTCCAATGGACTTATGGAACAGTTAGAGCTTGTATATAACAGCATGAAAGACTTAAGGCTGATAGTCATTGATACACTGCAATGTATCAGAGGGCAGTATAACAATAAAGACGGCGGCGCCTATGGCTACGACTACAAGGAAATGAACTTACTTAAATCATTTTCAAAAGAACATAATCTTTCAATGCTTCTGATACACCACACAAGCAAGGCAGACAACCCCAACGACCCGTTTTTTTCCATATCCGGCACAAGAGGACTTACAGGAGCCCTTGACCTGATGATGGTCATTAAAAAGGACAAGGCAATGGACAGGCAGGCAAAGCTGTACATAAGGGGCAGAGACATAGGAGAGGATGCCTTTGTTATGGAGATGAAAAACTGCAAATGGATAAAGATAGGCACCCTTGAGGAAATGGAAGAACAGAATGCGTTACAGAAATACAGAAACAACCCTGTTGTAATGGCAATAAATAAGGCAGTTGAAGAAAGCGGAGAATGGCGGGGAAGAATGAGCGAACTTATAGAGCTTGCAGACAAAAACGGTATACATATAAGCCTTACACCCCAAAAGCTAACGTCGGAAGTATCAGCCTTAGAGTATCAGTTAAACAGGATAGACAATATTCAGCATGGCACTATTAATAATGGGAGTGGTGCAAAAAATCATATATTAAGGAGGGTGAAAGATGTTCCATTTAATTAATTTTCTGTATATATATATAAACCGTTTATTTTGTTGATAACCGTTGATAGCCGTTTATATTATCTATTTATCAACGGTCGTCAACGGTATCAACGGTATAGAGATGTAAGCATACTATCAACGGTCGTCAACGGTATCAACGGTCGTCAACGGCAAGAAATACCTAGAAATGGCTATGAACAAAATCAAGAAAGGAGACAACACACATGAACAAAGCAGAGGAAATGTACATAGAAGCCCTATTTTCTGATTTTTTAGAAAAAAGGCAGGTAGCAGGACATATAAATGAATGAGCAGATAAAGGAAAAATACGACATGTTCAGCGACATATGGCGATTTTATAAGGCGCATGCAGGCAACCCCAAAAACTGGGATGAAATAATGGCAGGAGCGGGGAATTTAAGCAGGAAATACAACGGACAGCTTACAGTAGATTTATGCGTGGCTGTAATAAACGAGCTGGAGAGAGAGGAGACAAACATATGCAGTCATTAGAATATGTCACAAGGTGCGACCTGTGTGGAGAAGTAATAACAATAGGCAATAAAACAAGGAAACCCATGGACACCTTGAAAATCAGGTTTAATGCTAAAATAGCCGGTCAGGATATAACCAATACTAAAGATTATGGACATGTATGTGCAAAGTGCTTAACTGAAATCATTACACCAATGATTGAAAAAGCAAGGAAAGAGCCTAATGTAACAGTAGAGATATTAAAACAGTAAAAAGCCCTTAGAGAAGCAGCAACTTAACTAAGGGCAGCAGTCGGGCATATGCCAACAAATCCAATTACAATATAGCATATGCCCGGCAGAAAGGAAAGAGGAAATTTATGAAAAATATAGATTATAGGGAAAAGATAGTTGAAATACTGAATAAAACAAATAATAATGAATTGTTAGAACTTATTTACAGATTTTGCAAAAAACTTTTTATTGATGTTAATTCATGAACTGCATAGGGGGGGGCAGCATATCGCTGCTCCCAAACGTATTCTACTAAAAATTTAGTAAAATCTAGCATTTATAATATGGGATATGTTGAAAAATGTTGAATTGAATTTTTATAAGGTGGTGGGTGAATGAAAATCAGAGTTGCATATACAGAGGGTGAACAGGATAAGAAAAAGCTGCTTGAGGAAACAACAAAACGGTTGTTTCCAGCTACCAAAGTGAAAGAAACTGCACAGAAAGACGGCTTTTTACATACTGTTTTGACTATTCCGAAACATGGAAATGCCACAAGATAGGCGGTTGACTATATTTATTATATATGATATTCTAATAACAGAACAAAATATGGCATGAGTACCGCATCGCTTAGTTTCATCTAATTGTTTTCTTGGGTGGTGTTAGTCTTTTGCAGTTTGTGGCATAGCTGTGATAAAGGCATGGGAATAACTGATTTTTTTGATTGTTTGGTCAGTTGTTGCTCATGCCTTTTTTTGTTTGTCAGCATCAGCCCACTTCGGGCGTAAAAAGAAGGGAGATTTAAAAACCATGGAAGATAATATCAACCAAAACGCAAACCCGGCATCCAATCAGGGAACAGGGGAAAAGACCTTTACACAGGAGGATGTAAACCGTATTGTTAGCGAACGCCTTGCAAAAGAGAAAGCAAAGAGCAGCGGGGAAACAGACCTTGCAAAAAGGGAACAGGAACTTGCACAAAGGGAGCTACACATGACCGCAAGGGAAATGTTATCAGAAAAGGGGTTACCTGTGCAGCTTTTCGATGCTCTGAATTGTACGGATGAGGAAAACTTGAAAAAGAGCATTGCAACAATAGAAACAGTATTTAATGAGTATAAAGCGAACGCCACAAGCAATATAAAATTCAAAGGCTTTCAGCCGGGTGGTACCGGTATAATACCGACCGCAGGAGGGACTACGGGAGACTTGGAAATAAGAGAGGCTATGGGGCTTCGCACGTGACAGAAAGGAAGCGTAAAACATGGCTATAAATTTAGCAACAAAATTTTTACCGTATGTTGATGAAAAATTCAGTACGGAAAGCAAGAAATCATTATTAACCAATCAGGATTTTGACTGGACAGGGGCACATACCGTAAAGGTATACAAGGTAAGCACGTCACAGATGAACGACTACAAGAGGAATACATCTGAAGGGATGACAGCCTCACGCTATGGAGAGGTCAAAGACCTTGATGCAACTACAGAAGAATTTACCATGCAAAAAGACCGTTCATTTACATTTGTCATTGATAAATTGGACTCTGACGAAACAGTGAAGAATGTACAGGCAGCTTCGGCATTGGAAAGGCAGATAAGAGAAGTAGTTATCCCGGAAGTAGATGCTTACACCTATGGAGTAATGGCAGCAGGAGCAGGCATAAAGCCAACAGCCATAGAGCTTACAAGCGAAAACATCTATGCAGAGATAATCAAAGCCGGCAACGAATTAGACAATGCGGAAGTACCGGAAACAGGACGTATTATCATTGTGACACCGGATATATATGTATTGATGAAACAGTGTAAGGACATCACAATGGAAACAGACATAGGTAATGATTTAAGGCTTAAAGGTGTTATCTCAAATCTTGACGGAGCAATGATTATTAAGGTACCCGCTGGCCGTCTGCCTGAAAACTTCGGTTTTATGATTGCACATCCTTGTGCAACGGTAGCGCCTACCAAACTGGAGGATTACAAAATACATGAGGACCCGCCGGGCATTAGTGGTTCGTTAGTAGAGGGTAGAATTGCTTATGATGCGTTTGTACTGGAGAATAAAAAGAAAGCAATTTATTATCAGGCAGTAAAAGTACCGACAACAACCAAAAACAGCGGAGAATAAGGACAACAGGGGCTATGTTATCAGGGCATGGCTCCTTTTTTATCCTTACAAATATGACTAAGGTGTATATGATGACCGGGTAACTATCAGTTACTAAGTTATTGAACAGGAGCCGGTCAAAAACATGACATAGCATGACATTGAAATATGTATCGTGGAGGGATATTTATGACTAACGAACAACTGGTATTAAGAATTAAGGCAGGGGATAATATAGCCCAAAACATGGAACAATTATGGCTTCAGACAGAAAAATTTATAAGAACAATAGTTCAGCGGTATAATGGATTAGAAGAAACAGATGACCTTATACAGGAAGGGTATTTAGGATTACAGGAAGCAGTCGACCATTTTAACATAGATAAAGGGGTTAAATTCCTAACATATGCGGGATATTGGGTAGATAACAGGGTAAGACGTTATATCAACAATATGCGGCTTGTAAGAGTCCCTAGATATATGCATGAGGATATATTTAAGTACAACAAATTTATAAGCGATATGGAAAAGAAGTTAGGCAGAGCTCCAACAGATACGGAAATAAGCCGTTATTTATGCAAAGGAACAGATAAGATACATGAAATAAAAACAGTGGCGGAAAGGTGCAAAATTGAAAGCCTGGACAAGCCTTTAGATAACATGAACAGCAATTCAATAGGGGACATGATAGCCGACAGCAGCGATATGGAGACAGATATAATAAGCAGTATGGATAATGACCGATTAAAGGAAATATTATGGTCCATGGTTGATGAATTAGGGGAGAAGCCAGCAGAAATAATCAGGAAGAAGTATATTGAATGTAAAACATATAAAGAAATAGGGCAGTTATTGGGATATACATTATATAAAGTACGTGATATGGAAAGTAAGGCATTAAAGGAGATGAGGAGCACAAGAAAAAGAAAAATACTGGCTCCCTACATTGATGATTATATATATAATAAGGCAATAAAGGGCGGGGGAGTTCGTACATTTGAAAGAACATGGACAAGTTCAACAGAGTATGCGGCGCTTTCATTAACCGGCAGTTTTTCATAATCTTATGAAAAACCCCTATTTCTACTAGTGACAAGCTAGTGACACAGAGAATATAAAAATGCCGAAAAATAAGGGTGTAATTTATTCCTGTTTTTAATGATTTTTTAATAATTACCATGCTATACTCTACTCATAAAAGGAAAGGAGCAGGCAGAAAATGTTTTTTAGAATACTTAAGCGGGACTTAAAAAGAAAAAAGACAATGAATATAATACTTCTTCTGTTTATTATTTTGGCGGCAATGTTTATAGCAAGCGGCATTAATAACATGACGTCAGTTATGACAGCCCTTGACGGATACTTCAAAAAGGCTAATGTGCCCGACTATTGGTTTGCCACCGCATATGAGGAGGAAATAAACAGGTATAAGGAATTTGCAAAAGAAAACGGTTATGAATATGCCATAACGCCTCTTATGCAGATAAATCCCCAAAATATAATAATAAAAGGAGAGAAATTTGATTATTCAAACACAAGCTGCGTTTCAGCCATTAGCGATAGTCCTAAGGTGTTTGATAAAAATGATAATGAGGTAAAGCATATTAACGACGGAGAAATATATGTGACGGCAGAACAGGCAAATTCCGATAAAAATGATTTTCACTTAGGAAACACAATAACCATAACAGAAAACGGAAAAACGAAAACCTTTACCATAAAGGGCTCGGTAAAGGATGCATTGTTTGGCTCGTCAATGGTTGGAATGACAAGATTTCTTATAAGCGATAACGATTATGCATTCTTTAAAAACGAACAGTCTAAAGAGTGCTATTCTGTAAGCATATATACAAATGATGATGCTTACTATGAAAAATATCTAAATCTTGAGCTGAACACGATTTTTAACATAAATAAATCAGGCATAAGAATGATGTACATGATGGATATGCTTATGGCGGCAGTATTTCTTGTGGTAAGCATATGCCTTATACTGATTTCCATGGTTATATTAAGATTTACAATAAACTTTACCATGAGTGAGGAATTCAGAGAGATAGGCGTAATGAAGGCTATAGGCTTAAAATGTAAAAATATACGCAGGCTTTATATAATAAAGTATTTAGTCATATCTGTAGCGGGAGCTTCAGCCGGCTTTGCCTTAAGCATACCATTTGGAAATATGATGCTTAAGGATGTGTCAGAAAATATTGTAATACAGGGAGCGGGAGGCGTATGGCTGAATGGCGTGTGCGCTGCATTTACGGCAGCGGTTGTAGTGCTGTTTTGCTTTATGTGTACCGGAAAAATTAAGAGATTTTCTCCTATAGATGCAATAAGAAACGGTCAAAGCGGGGAAAGGTTTAAGGCAAAAAGCAGGCTTTCCCTTGAAAAAAGCAGAATCAAGCCCCTTGTTTTTATGGCTCTTAACGATATATTAAGCGGAGTCAGGAGATTTATTTCTATGATACTTATATTTGCGCTGGGACTTCTGCTTATAGTCATACCTGCAAATACGGCAAATACATTACAGTCTGAGGGTATAATAAAGTGGTTTAATATGTCGGAATGCGACGTTGTGTTAACTGATGAAATGATGCTTCAGGGTGATGGAAACACAAAGGAAATGTTGATAAAAAAGCTGGAGGATGTAAAAAAATTTCTTAAGGAAGAAAATATTGAGGCGGATGTATATCAGGAGATTATGTTCAGAATGACTGTTCATAAGGATAATAAGAAGGCTTCCTCTCTGGCGTTTATCGGTATTAACGGAGTTACCTGCAGTGATTATGATTATCTTGAGGGAGATGCGCCCCAGGATGTAAATGAGGTAGCGGTGACAAAGTTTACATGTGACAAGATAGACGCTCATATAGGCGACTATGTATATATTAATAACGGAAAAGAAACAAAAAAATATATTATAACCGCAATATACCAGTCTCTTAACAATCTGGGGGAGGGAATAAGATTTTATCAGGAGGAGAATCTTGATTTCAGCTATGCCGCAGGCTGCTTTGGAGTTCAGATAAGGTATAGGGATAATCCTGATTCAAAGGAGATAGGGGAAAGAAAGAATCTTTTGTCAGAAAAATATCCGGGCGTAAAAGCGTTTACGGCAGGAGAGTACGCCAATTATATGATAGGCGATGTGGCAGCTCAGATTGACAGTATAAAGCTGTTAATATTTATAGTGGTCGCCGTAATAAATATGCTGGTTACTGTGCTTATGGTAAAAAGCTTTATTACTAAGGAGAAAAATGAGATAGCGCTTCTCAAGGCATTAGGCTTTAAAAACACTTATATAGTAGGCTGGCAGACCCTTAGAATAGGAATAGTGTTTATAATTTCAATGCTCATAGTGTCAGCAGTATCGTTACCGCTTTCAAAGCTTATAATTACCCCTATATTCAGAATGATGGGAGCAGAGAACATGAAATTTAAAATAAATCCGGCAGAGATATATATAATTTATCCGGTGATTATTTTTCTGGTAACTACGCTTTCTGCCATGCTTACGGCGCTGCAGGCAAGAAAGATAACTACGTCAGACATATCAAATACAGAGTAGGAGAGGATTAAAATGGAAAAAATATTAGAAGTAAAGGATTTATGCAAGACATATATTGTAAATAAGAGACAGAATAATGTTCTGAAAAATGTAAGTTTTTCTGTAATGGAGGGGGAAATGGTTGCTGTTATGGGACCGTCAGGCTCAGGAAAATCAACCCTTCTGTATACTGTGTCAGGCATGGATAACATGACGGCGGGGGAGAGCGTTTTCTGCGGAAAAAGTATATCTGCCCTCCCGGAAAATGAGCTTTCAGACCTTAGGCTTGACAGGATGGGATTTATTTTTCAGCAGATGTATATGCTTAAAAATTTAACGGTCTTTGACAACATACTGCTGCCGTCCCTTTCCTCAAAGGCAAACACAAAAAGCAGACAGGAAAAAATCAGGTACGGACAGGATTTAATGAGAAAGCTTGGGATTATAGATATAGCTGACAACGATATAAACGAGGTTTCGGGAGGACAGCTCCAGAGAGCGTGTATATGCAGAAGCATGATAAACAATCCTAAAATGATATTTGCCGACGAGCCTACGGGAGCGTTAAACAGAGCGTCATCAGAGGAGGTAATGAATGAGCTTAAAAAGTTTAATGACGAAGGGACTGCCATTATGCTTGTAACCCACGACGTAAAGGTTGCGGCTAAGTGTACGAGAGTTATGTATATAGTTGACGGAAATATAAAGGGTGAGTATAATCTTGGTAAGGAGGAAAAAGAGACTTCTTTTAGGGACAGGGAAAGAATGCTTAGTAACTGGCTTATGGAGATGGGATGGTAAAAAATGACGGATATACTTATTGTGGAGGATAATAAGGAGCTGGCGGAGGTGCTGGGTGATTTTCTCAGGGCGGAGGGATATATAGTATCAACGGCCTTAAGCGCAGAGCATGCTGTTTCTATGTTTGAAAGGTATGGAGCTAAGCTTGTTATACTTGATATTATGCTGCCCGGGGCTGACGGCTTTGAGGCGCTTAGAAGAATAAGGGAAAATGACAATACGCCGGTAATTATAGTAAGCGCAAAAACGGAAAAGGACGATAAGCTGAATGGTCTGATGCTTGGAGCCGATGATTATATAGAAAAGCCGTATGATATAGATATACTTATGGCAAAGGTACGGGGAATATTTAAAAGAAGATATCAGACTGACAGTATAGTGTGCGGGGATTTAACCCTTGACAGGATAAAATGTACAGCCAAAAAGAAGGACAGACTGCTTAATCTTAATACAAAGGAATTTGCGCTGCTTTTATATCTGGTGGAAAACAAGGGAAGGGCGGTCAGCAAGGACACCTTATTTAATAAAATATGGGGCTTTGACAGCGAGAGCGAGCAGCAGACCCTTACGGTACATATAAAGTGGCTGAGGGAAAAGCTTGAGGACAATCCAAAGCAGCCAAAGCATATTATAACCGTGTGGGGAGTAGGCTACAGGTATGAGGAATAGGTGACATATAAATGAAAGCATATAATAAATATATGATATGGGCCGTGATTATTGCGCTGTCAGCTATAATAGGTATAAATACTGCCATATTACATGGAGACAGCTATAACAGCCGCAGATACATGGTGGAGATTGAGCGGGCGGCAAAGGAAATAGGGGAGCTAAAAAGTATCGATTTGGAAAAATATCCTCTTATACATGAAATAGAAAAGTCATCTGAAATAACAGATGACTTTTTGGCAGGTTCAAATTACGATTATGTCATAAGAAAAATAGATAATATATATTACAGATTTGATTATATAAGAGAAGGCGCGACAGATAAAAGGCTTCTGCTCCTGGTAAATCTGATTATGGCCATAGCGTCGGTACTGATTTTCGGAATGTTCGTTTTTGTTAAGCATATAATATTAAAGCCATTTAACAGACTGAATAATGTGCCCTATGAGCTGGCGAAAGGAAATCTGAATGTTCCTTTAAAGGAGAATAAAAGCAGATTTTTCGGAAGGTTTGTATGGGGACTTGATTTACTTAGGGAAAAGCTTGAAAAGCAGAAGAAAGAGGAGCTTGATTTACAAAAGGAAAAGAAAACTCTTATTTTATCTATTTCCCATGATATAAAAACGCCCCTCTCAGCTATAAAGCTGTATTCAAAGGCGTTGTCAAAGAATTTGTACAGGGATGAGAATAAGAAACAGGAGATATATGAAATACTGGGGAAAAAGGCAGATGAAATTGAAGCCTTTGTGTCTGATATTATATTGGCGTCAAGGGAGGATTTTTTAAGGCTTACGGTAAATTCGGGAGAGTTTTATCTTAAGGAGCTTATGAAGGCCGTGGAGAGCTATTACGGTGAAAAGCTTGAAATCAACAGAACGGAATTTCTCATATATAAATATAACGACTGCATATTAAAGGGAGATTTTGACAGAAGCGTTGAGATTATACAGAATATAATAGAAAATGCCATAAAGTACGGAGACGGCAGCTTTATCGGAATAGATTTTATTGATGAGGAGGATTGCAGGCTTATATCAGTTATAAACAGCGGAGCAACCCTGAAGGAGAGCGAGCTGCCCCACATATTTGACAGCTTTTGGCGGGGCTCAAATTCAGAGGGTCATTACGGCAGCGGATTAGGACTGTATATATGCAGGCAGCTTATTAAGAAAATGGGCGGAGATATATTTGCGTGTATTGAAGGAGATATGGTAAAGGTAACCGTAGTTTTCAGGAAGGGATAGGAAGTTATAAAACATTGAATAAATTTATAATATATACTTTAAATTATAAGAAAAAAGTGGTAAGATAATAACAGGTATTCAGAAAAACCGTTGAATAATTTTTGTTTATGTAAAATGCTACAGAAGCGAGGAGATAAGATTATGTTGATGACACTAATACCATTATTTGATGAAAATATGACAGTATGCGCATATTCATTATTTACACAAAAACAAAATAAATTTATTAATACCAGAGCGCTGGGAATGGGAGAAATGGATGGAGTGACACAGCTTGAGGGACTTGAGATTATTGAGAGCATGGGCTTAAATACCATATCCTCAGACAAGGAGGTATTTATCCCTATAAATAACATATCTATATTTGCAGATATAGAGTCCCAGTGTACGAAGCATCAGGGAAGGGTAGCCTTTCTCATTGACAATACCATACTTCCTGAGGATATGTACGTAAACAGGATTTTGGAGCTTAAGAAAGCAGGCTTTAATCTTGCCATCAGAAAGCTTGAGGTAAAGAAGTACCAGGAATATGCCCGTATACTTCAGTATGTGGATTATATGTTCCTTGACCATAAGCGTATAAATATGGACAGCGCCCGCATATTTTTTTCAAAGATGTATCCGCAGATTAAGCTGTGCGCAGGAAATATTGACACACAGGAAACCTTTGAGGCGTTAAAGGAATCAGGCGGCTATCAGTTTTATGAGGGAGAATTTTACCGTACTCCCGTAACTAAGGGAGAGCATGAGGTAGCGCCCCTTAAGGTTAATTATGTAGAGCTTTTGAATATGGTAAACAAAGAAGACTTTGAGCTTACCACCGCCGCAGATATTATAGGAAGAGACACGGCTCTTGCCATTGACCTTCTGAAGGTGGTAAACAGGGTTGCAAGAAATTCAGAGATTATATCCATAAAATATGCGGCGGCAATGCTTGGACAGAAGGAGCTTAAGAGATGGATAAATACGGTAGTTGCAAATAAGCTTTATTCAAATAAGCCAAATGAGGTCACAAGGCTTTCACTGCTGCGGGCAAAGTTTGCAGAAAATCTTGCGCCGTTATTTGAACTGGCAATGAAAACACAGGAGCTGTTTCTTATGGGACTTTTTTCAGTCCTTGACCTTATTATGGAGAAGCCTATGGAGGAGGCTCTTAAGGTTATACAGGTGTCAAAGGACATAGAGGATGTGCTTATTAAGGGAGAAGGCATACTGGCGCCGTTATACGGATTTATGATAGATTATGAAAATGCCAACTGGCAGGAGGTCTCAAGAATCATGGTAGTGGAAAATATTTCCATGGATGACGTGTCAAAGGCGTATATTGGCGCGTTAGAGTGGTACAGGGATTTGTTTGCAGATTAATAAAATATTGGAGGATAAAACTATGGAAGAAAAGCGTAGGGCAAAGAGAATGAAGGTTGATATGATGCTGGAAATCTCAAATCTGTTTAAGCAGGATAATATTGTTATAAAGAATATTGACGCGCCCATAAGAGTGGCAAATATATCAAAAAGCGGTATTGGATTTGAGTCAAAGGCCGATTTGCCTGTCGGATATTACTTTAACGCCAAGATAGAGCTTGGGGGCAGTGAAAATGCATTGTTTGCAGTTGTTCAGATTATCAGGTCTGAAAAAAGGGAGGACAGTATGTTTTACGGCTGTCAGTTTATAGGTATGGCTCCTGTGCTTGAGTTTATTTTTGACGAATATGAAAAAACTCTTAATGATTAGTAACATAAAGGAAATATAAAATCTTATTGACCTTAATTTAATGTTGTTATACAATAAAACCGCGGCTTGACTGACAGGCCGCGGAGTTTGATTATTGATGAAAATGGTTTAGATACGCACTTATCAGAAAGAGGAAGAAAATGGATAGCTTACAGTTTAACGGATTAAATGAAAATATCGGGGATGAGCTTCATGAGGAATGTGGTGTTTTCGGTATATATGATTTGGATGGTAACGACGTAGCATCAACCGTTTATTATGGCTTGTTTGCATTGCAGCACAGAGGGCAGGAGAGCTGCGGTATAGCAGTAACCGACACAAACGGACCAAAGAGAAAGGCATTGCTTTCAAAGGGAATGGGGCTTGTAAATGAGGTCTTTACGCCTGACGATTTAGACAGGCTTAAGGGAAACATAGGCATAGGCCATACCAGATATTCTACGGCAGGCAGCAGCACAAGGGAAAACGCCCAGCCCCTTGTTATCAATTACGTAAAGGGCACGCTGGGACTTGCCCATAACGGCAACCTTATAAATGCAAACGAGCTTAGACATGAGCTTGAGTATTCTGGAGCAATATTCCAGACCACAATAGATTCAGAGGTTATTGCTTATCATATAGCAAGAGAACGGATAAAATCAGGCTCAGCCGAAAGCGCTGTAAGAAATGCAATGAAAAAAATAAAGGGAGCATATTCCCTTATAGTTATGAGTCCGAGAAAGCTTATAGGAGCAAGGGACCCCTTCGGTTTCAAGCCTCTTTGCATAGGAAAGAGAGACAATGCATATATTATCGCCTCAGAGACATGCGCCCTTGACACCATAGGCGCATCGTATGTAAGAGATGTGGAGCCGGGAGAGATAGTTACTATTACTGAAAAAGGAATTGAGTCGGATAAGTCGCTCTGCCTTCCAAAGTCTAAGGAGGCAAGATGTATTTTTGAGTATATTTATTTTTCAAGGTCGGACAGTATTATAGACGGAGTAAGCGTGTATAATTCACGTATTCTGGCGGGAAAATACCTTGCAATGGACAGTCCTGTGGAGGCTGACCTGGTAGTGGGAGTTCCGGAGTCGGGAAATGCGGCGGCATTGGGATATTCCCTTCAATCAGGCATACCATACGGAACTGCCTTTGTAAAAAACAGCTATGTGGGAAGAACATTTATCAAGCCAAAGCAAAGCAACAGGGAGTCAAGCGTAAAGGTTAAGCTAAATGTGCTAAGCGAGGCAGTGAAGGGAAAAAGAGTTATCATGATAGACGACTCTATTGTCCGGGGAACTACAAGCGGAAGAATAGTAAGCATGTTAAGGGAGGCAGGAGCAGCAGAGGTACATGTCAGAATTTCATCTCCGCCGTTTCTGTATGAGTGCTATTTCGGAATAGATATTCCGTCAAGGGACCAGCTTATTGCAAATAACAGAAGCGTGGAGGAAATATGCCGTCTTTTGGGAGCTGATACATTGGGCTATCTCAGGATTGAAAGACTTGGGGAAATGGTAAACGGACTTCCTATATGTACAGGCTGCTTTAACGGAAAGTATCCGCTGGAGCCGCCTAAGGATGATATAAGAGGAGAATTTGATAAGTAACAAAGGGTCGTCTAAAGCTGACTCTTGCAAGAATAGGAAAGAGAGGATAAAAAATGAGTAATGACAGGTATGTAAGTCCGCTTTCGGAGAGATATGCAAGCAGGGAAATGCAGTATATTTTTTCGCCGGATATGAAATTCAGAACGTGGAGGAAGCTTTGGATAGCCTTGGCTGAGACGGAGAAGGAGCTGGGACTTAATATAACTGACGAGCAGATAGAGGAGCTGAAGGCTCATGCTGAAGATATAAATTATGATGTGGCAAGGGAGAGGGAAAAGCTTGTAAGGCATGATGTTATGAGCCATGTATACGCCTATGGGGTACAGTGTCCAAAGGCTAAGGGCATCATCCACCTTGGCGCAACAAGCTGCTATGTAGGAGATAACACGGATGTAATAGTTATGACAGAGGCCCTTAAGCTTGTCAGAAAAAAGCTTATAAATGTTATTGCTAAGCTTAGTGATTTTGCAGAGGAGCAAAAGGCGCAGCCAACCCTTGCATTTACGCATTTCCAGCCGGCACAGCCAACCACGGTGGGAAAGAGAGCCACCCTTTGGCTTATGGAGCTTGTCCTTGACCTTGAGGATTTAGACCATGTGCTTGACGGCATGATGCTTCTCGGCTCAAAGGGAACGACAGGCACCCAGGCAAGCTTTAAGGAATTATTTGAAAATGACAGTGAGAAGATAAATAAAATTGACCCCATGATAGCAGAAAAAATGGGCTTTAAGAAATACTTCCCGGTGTCAGGACAGACATACAGCAGAAAGCTTGACACAAGAGTGGCAAACGTGCTTGCGGGAATAGCAGCAAGCGCTCATAAGTTTTCTAATGATATAAGGCTTTTGCAGCATTTAAAGGAAGTGGAGGAGCCCTTTGAAAAGAACCAGATTGGCTCGTCAGCTATGGCGTATAAGAGAAATCCCATGAGAAGCGAACGTATTGCTTCCCTTTCAAGGTATGTGATGATAGACGCTTTGAATCCCGCCATTACATCAGCCACCCAGTGGTTTGAGAGAACTCTTGATGATTCTGCAAACAAGAGGCTCAGCATACCGGAGGCATTTCTTGCAATCGACGGAATACTTGATTTGTACTTAAATATAGTAGACGGACTTGTGGTTTACCCAAAGGTTATTGAAAAAAGGCTTATGAGCGAGCTTCCGTTTATGGCAACAGAGAATATTATGATGGATGCCGTAAAGGCAGGAGGCGACCGTCAGGAGCTTCATGAGAAAATAAGAACGCTGTCCATGGAGGCAGGAAGAAATGTAAAGGAAAAGGGACTTGAAAACAACCTTCTTGAGCTTATAGCGGCAGACGAGTCGTTTAATATGACACTTGACGACCTTAAGAAGACAATGGAGCCGGCAAATTATGTAGGCCGGGCGCCAGAGCAGGTAGACGACTTTATAAGAGAAGTAGTAAAGCCTATACTTGAGGAAAATAAGGAGCTGCTTGGCATCAAGGCCGAGATAAATGTATAAAAAAACAAAGATTAAATTTACTTATAATAAAACATATGCTATACTCATAAAGTAATAGGTGCAAAATATAATGTAAAATATTTATGAGAGAGCATATGTTTTATATTGCGTAAATATAGTCTTCTGCAATAATCTATTACAAAAATATATCTTATTTAAAATGTGATTTTATTACATTTAAAGGATAGTGTGAAACGGAGGATTAGATATGGTAAGAGCAGTCGTAGGGGCAAACTGGGGTGACGAGGGAAAAGGTAAGATTACCGATATGCTTGCTGAAAAAAGTGATATTATTGTACGTTTTCAGGGAGGAAGCAACGCAGGACATACTATAGTAAATGATTATGGTAAGTTTGCGCTTCATATTCTTCCTTCAGGCATCTTTTACAGCCACACTACATGTGTTATAGGCAATGGAGTTGCATTCAATGTTTCAGACTTTTTTAAGGAAATCAATGACGTGGTATCAAGCGGCGTTCCTAAGCCGAGAATTTTAATTTCAGACAGAGCACAGATAGTAATGCCATATCATATTATGTTTGATACTTATGAGGAGGAAAGGCTTGCAGGAAAGTCATTCGGCTCTACAAAGTCAGGTATAGCCCCATTTTACTCAGATAAGTATTCAAAGATAGGCTTTCAGGTTTCAGAGCTTTTTGATGAGGAAACCCTTGTTGAGAAGGTAAACAGAGTATGCGAGCTTAAAAATATTATGATAGAGCATTTATATCATAAGGAGCTTGTTAATAAGGATGAGCTTATAAAAACCCTTCATGAATACAGGGATATGGTGGAGCCATATGTTTGCGATACGGCGTTGTTTTTACAGAACGCCATAAAGGAAGGAAAGACAATTCTTCTTGAGGGACAGCTTGGTACGCTTAAGGACCCTGATTTTGGTATATATCCTATGGTAACATCCTCACATACTCTTGCAGCGTACGGCGCTATAGGCGCAGGTATTCCTCCGTATGAAATAAAGGATATTATAACGGTAGTTAAGGCATACTCAAGCGCAGTGGGAGCAGGAGAATTTGTCAGTGAAATTTTCGGCGACGAGGCTGACGAGCTTAGACGAAGAGGCGGCGACGGCGGCGAGTTTGGAGCGACAACAGGCAGACCAAGAAGAATGGGATGGTTTGACTGTGTAGCCACAAAATACGGCTGCAGAATGCAGGGCGCTACACAGGTGGCATTTACAGTTCTTGATGTGCTTGGTTACTTAGATGAGATACCTGTTTGCGTAGGCTATGAGATAGACGGAAAGGTAACGAAGGACTTCCCTGTTACCTGCAAGCTTAAAAAGGCAAAGCCTGTGTATGAGATTCTTCCGGGCTGGAAATCCGATATACGTGGTATAAGCAAATACGAGGATTTACCTGAAAACTGCAGAAAATATATAGAGTTTATTGAAAAGGAAATAGGCGTAAGGATAACCATGGTATCAAACGGCCCTGCGAGACATGATATTATTTTCAGATAAAAATTATTTTTTAAATTTTATATTATGATATTTTATCATAATATAATAGGAAAGAAAGGCTTATGAAAAATATAAAAAGAGTTTTGGCTGTTGGAATGATTATAGTGCTTGTGGCAATGTATATATGGGCATTTATAGCATCCCTGATGACCGGACCCAAAGCAAAAGGCATATTTAATGCAGCAATATTCTGCACCGTATTTTTTCCTATACTTCTCTATGTGTATATGTGGACAGCCAAATGGCTGAAGGGCAGAGGAGTTGATAAAAAAGCTGATTTAAAGGAGCCGTCGGAAGAAACAGGACATGATGATAAGGGAAATATATAATACGGGGCTTGTTAGTCTGATTATATGGTTGTTTTGCCAAAATTAATAAAAAAGTAAAATGTGAAATATGAAAGGATGAATAAAATGGCAGCTGAGGAAAATAAGGAATATACATTACTTGAAACATGGAGAGGCCTTGCGTATGGCGGCGGAAAGTCTCAAAAAGAAATGGATATGTTTTGGGCAAATTATTTTAATTATGAGAAGGGGATATATGAGCAGATACTTGCCGAGCCTGAAAATGTAGTTACAGGTACGGTTAAGGAGCTGGCGGAGAAATATAATGTTGAGCTTCTTATTATGGTAGGCTTTCTTGACGGCATTAATGACAGCCTGAAAAATCCTAATCCTATAGAGGAGATGACAGAGGATACGCAGGTTAATTTAGGCTATGATATTGAGCTTCTTTACAAAAATATGGTAGAGGCAAAGGCTGAATGGTTATATACGCTTGACGCATGGAATATACTTATACCGGATGAAAAGAGAAGAAAGGAATTGTATCTTGAACAGAAGAAGTCAGGCACGGTTATAAAGGAGAAAAAGGTGGGAAGAAATGACCCATGTCCTTGCGGCTCGGGAAAGAAGTATAAATTTTGCTGTGGAAAATAAATTTATTGATGTTGACATCAGTCTTTTGACATTACGGGCGCCGTTAAAGGCGCTTCTGGAAAGGATATATGTATGAAGAAGCTTTTGTTTATATATAACGCAAAGTCCGGAAAAGCAAAGATAAGAAAGTACCTTGTAGGAATAATAGACATATTTATTAAGTCCGGCTATAGTGTTGAAGCATATCAGACACAGACCCAGAAGGACGCCATGGTACAGGTTGAAAAACGTGGCAGGGACTTTGACATGATAGTGTGCAGCGGCGGGGACGGAACATTAAATGAGGTTATTACGGGACTTAGGAACAGCGACTGGTATATAGAAAAAAGAGTGCCTATTGGATATATTCCGGCGGGCTCAACAAATGATTTTGCCGTGAGCATAGGACTTCCAAAAAATATGCTTAAGGCAGCAGTGACTGCCATGAATGGAAGAAAAAAGAATCTTGACGTAGGCACGTTTAATAACATGAGCTTTGTTTATGTAGCGGCATTTGGAGCATTTACTGATGTTTCCTATAGCACGTCCCAGGAGCTTAAAAACATACTTGGGCATAAGGCGTATGTACTTGAGAGCATCAAGGAGTTTGTGCCTACCATACATAGTACATATCATATAACTGTTATTGCAAACGGTAAAAAGCTGGAAGGTGAGTTTGTATATGGAATGGTAAGCAATTCCAATTCTGTAGGAGGCTTTAAGGGTATTACCGGAAAGGATATAGGCTTTGATGACGGAGTGTTTGAGGTTACGCTTGTCAAGCCATTTTCTTCTCCATTTGAATTTCAGGAGATTGTTACATCGCTTATAACGGGAAAAGGCAGCAGAAGGGTATTAAGGTTTAAGACCTCCATGCTTAAGGTTTACTCGGAGGATAAGATAGACTGGGTAGTAGACGGTGAATTTGGCGGCTCCGTAAGAAAAGCAGTTATAAAAAATCATCATAAGGCCATAAGCATGGTAACAGGCGAGAACATCTGTCACTAGTTTAATTGAAAAAATAGCCAAAAAAATTAAGAAAATTGGCGAAAAAATAAAAAAAATGACAAATTTAATAAAATTTTGAAATAGTCGGTTTACACCGGCTATTTTTTTGTGTATAATGAGTCAGCGTATATAAATATACAATAGCACAATTTCACTCTGAAAACGTAGATACGATTATATCAAAATAAAAATCAGAGAAATCAGAGAAAAGTGAATTGGCTTTAGTACCATATATTATATAGGAAATGTGGGAAAGAGGAGAATTTTATAATGAACGAGAAAGAATTATTAGAAAGTCTCGAAAAACTGGTGGAAATAGGCAACAGTAAAAAGGGAGTACTTGAAGTCACGGAAATTAATGATTTTTTTAAGAATTCAGAGATGTCGGTAGAGCAGATGGAGGTAGTTTATCAGTATCTTGAGGATAAGAAGATAGATGTGCTTACCATAGTGGATGATAATTTCAATGACGAGGATTTGCTGCTTGAGCCTGCTGACGAGGACTTTGAGGAAGAGGAAAACATTGACTTGGAGGCTGTTGATTTGCTGGAGGGCATAGGTACCGAGGACCCTGTCAGAATGTATTTAAAGGAAATAGGAACAGTTCCACTTCTTTCAGCGGAGGAGGAGCTTCGTCTGGCAAAGAGAAAGGCTGAGGGAGACCAGGCGGCAAAGGAGAGGCTTATAGAGGCAAATCTCCGTCTTGTAGTCAGCATAGCAAAAAGATATACCGGAAGAGGCATGAGTTTTTTGGATTTAGTACAGGAGGGTAATCTTGGGCTTATAAAGGGTGTGGAAAAGTTTGATTATGACAAAGGCTTTAAGCTTAGTACATATGCCACATGGTGGATAAGGCAGTCAGTGACAAGAGCCCTTGCAGACCAGGCAAGAACTATACGTGTGCCTGTCCATATGGTGGAAACAATAAACAGAATGTCTAAGATGCAGAGAAAGCTTACTCTTGAACTGGGCTATGAGCCGTCTACGGCAGAGCTGGCAGAGGCCCTTGAAATGAGTGAGGAAAAGGTTCTTGAGATTATGCAGATAGCAAGAGAGCCGGCTTCACTGGAAACGCCTATAGGTGAGGAGGATGATTCAAATCTGGGAGATTTTGTAAAGGATGATAAAACCGTGACTCCTGAACAGAATATAGAGTCGGTCATGTTGAGAGAGCATATAGATATACTTCTTCAGGACCTGAAGGAAAGAGAAAAGCAGGTTATTGTCCTTAGGTTTGGTCTGGAGGACGGACATCCACGCACCCTTGAGGAGGTAGGAAGGGAGTTTAAGGTTACAAGAGAGCGTATACGTCAGATAGAGGCAAAGGCGCTTAGGAAGCTTAGAAATCCTGTAAGAAGCAAAAAGATAAAGGACTTTCTCGGATAATTCAATAAAAAACAGACAGCCTTTTAATCTTAAAAATTAAAAATATAAAACATATCACCATACATTCTGATATAAGTCTGCAGAGATGTATGGTGATTTTTTGTTAAAAAAGCATTGACAAAACTAATGGTATAGTGTACTATTTAACTAGAACAGTGATATGCTGTTCTGCCTATAGGTTATATACTGTAAGGAGGTAAATGTGGATTTTAAAAATAATATTCCGATTTATCTTCAGGTCATAAATGATATTAAACACAGAATAAGCGTAGGGGAGCTTAAATTAGGGGAGAAGCTTCCGTCTACAAGAGAGCTTGCAGTAAGATATCAGATAAATCCAAACACTGCAGTACGGGTTTACAGTGATATGGAAGGGGAGGGCCTGTGTTTTACAAAAAGAGGGCTTGGTACATTTGTGACAGAGGATGAGGAGAAGTATTTGTCTGTAAAAAGGGAGATGGCAGACGAGTATGTGGGAGATTTTATAGATAATATGAAGGGGCTTGGCATAAATACCGACGAGATGATAGAGCTTATAAAATGCCATGAAAAGTAACATAATGGAAACATTTGAAGTAATCCTAAAAGAATAATAATATATGCATGAGAATTACGTACGTATGACTGCAAATGCATAAAACTAACGGGAATCTGATGCATATAGGAAAGGCGGCAGTAATGTTAAGGTGTGAAAATTTAGAAAAAAGATATATGAATGTTACAGCAATAGCTGATATTTCCACAGAAATAGAACCGGGTAAAATATATGCCTTGCTTGGTCCTAACGGAAGTGGAAAGACTACATTGATGAAGGTAATAGCAGGGCTTATTAAGCCTACGTCAGGAAAAATTATATTTGAGGAGCAGCCTATAGGCATATATTCCAAGGCCCATATAGCTTATATGCCTACGGAAAGCTATTTCTACAATTATATGACATGCCGTGACGCGGGAAATTATTATAAGGATTTTTTTGCCGATTTTGATGAAAACAAGTATTATTATATGTTACAGGAAATGGATTTAAATCCGCTGCAGAAGATAAGCAAAATGTCGTCAGGTATGATGGCAAAGGCAAAAATAGCGATTACCATGGCAAGAAACAGTAAGCTTATTATGCTGGATGAGCCTCTTAACGGCATAGATATTATTGCAAGGGAAAAGGTTATACATACTGTAATTGAAAATGCAAGGCCTGATAATGCCATTATTATGTCAAGCCATCTGGTTGACGAGCTAGAGAAGATAATAGATTATGCTATATTTATCAGGCAGGGACAGGTGGTAATGCAGGGAGATGCGGAAAAGCTGCGGATTGAAAAGGGTATGTCAATAGTTGATATGTATAAGCAGATATATGCTTATGACGCTGTTTAGGAGGTGGGAGTATGTTTAAATTATCAAAATATGAAATACGAAAGAATATTTTAGGGCTTGTTATTATGTTTGGAGCCATAACAGGGCTTGAGATATATTTTTTAATAAGTGCATTCCTTGAAAATGCAAGGCATACGACTATATCAAGCAGTTTTTTAATAATGTCAAGCGTAATAGCGTATTTTGGTGTTCTTATTTATGGAGTAGCTTCATATTCAAAGGAGCTAAACAGGAAGACAGGGTATATGACATTTATGACGCCGGTTTCTTCCTTTTCTATTATAGGCTCAAAGCTTATTTCCACATTAATCGTAGGAATATTTTTTGTAGCTTTGCTAGGTATACTTGCAATGATAGATATGGCAATAGTAGAAAATGTTTTTCCTCAGACTAAGGTATTTTCAGACTTTATTGATGCTATTGCAAGGTCCTTTGGCTCCAATGCAGGAAAAATATGGATTAGCGTCGGCATAGGAATATTCAGTATGCTTATCGAGTCCTTTGCCATAGTTGCCATTGCATATATGTCAATAACTCTTACAGCTACAATTTTCCAGAATAAAAAATGGAAAGGTCTGGTCAGTGTTTTAATATTTATTTTAATTATGATTGCTGTGGTTAAGCTTGCAGGTCTTATACCTGATATTTACACAACTCCGGTAAAGTGGTCCCAGGCTATAATAAATGTAATTCCTCTTATTATATATATGCTTGTGGTTGATTCAGCCTGCATATTCGTAAGCGGAAGATTATTGGATAAAAAGGTAAGCTTATAAAATCTATATATGCTATATAAAAAATGACTGCTGCAAGATAAGCCTTGTTCTATGTAGGCCTTATTTTGCAGCAGTCATTTTTAGACGACACTTTTTATATAATAGGAAAGTTCGTCAATCAAGCAACAAGCTTGACTCTGCCAAACATGCAAGTTTCGGCTAAAGCCGAGACTTTTTTAAATAATAGGAAACTTCGTCACGTGAGCAACATATTCGGCTCTGCCGAATTTGCAACTGTCAGCTCTGCTGACACTTTTTTATCTGATAAAGTTTGTTTTATAACCGCTTTCAGCTACAGGAGCGTCAATACCGTTTTCCTTTCCCAAAGCTATACATTTTAACAGCCAAGCCATATTAAGAGCTATGTTCCTCATGGTCTGAAGTCCTTCGGCATCCTTTAGAACATCATTAGGGAAGGAGCCGTGGACCATATTCCAATATGTGGAGGAAACCACAGGCATCTGCGCGATGGTGAAGTATTTGTTTAAAACATCAAAGGAAGCCGTTGTACCGCCCCGTCGTGCAGAAGTGACTGCCGCCCCCGGCTTGTGGGCAAAGGCTGACTTGCCTGCATAAAAGGCTCTGTCAAGAACTGATAATATTCGTCCGCTAGGGTGGGCATAGTAAACAGGAGAGCCGAATACAAAACCATCGGCTTTAGCAGCTTTTTCTATCAGCTTATTTACTATGTCATTGTCATATACACACTGGTTGTTTAATTTAGAGCAGGCGCCGCACCCTACGCAGTCACGGACAGGCTCGTTTCCTAAAAAGAAAATTTCTGTCTCAATATTTTCCTTATTTAAGACCGTGGCAATTTCATTAAGCGCCGTATATGTACATCCGTCCTGTCTGGAACTGCCGTTTACAAGTAATACTTTCATATGCTTTACCTCTTTTTTTTAATAAGTATACGCTTAAATAATAAAAAATACAATCATTTTTAAAAAAGTGTTAAAAAAGTTTCTTTTACATTAGGAATATGTGTGATAAAATTAAGAAATATTGGAGGAAAGTAAAAAATAAAAGGTGTAATGCATTTAAACTAAAAATAATTTACAGAAAGGAGCATAAGAAATGTATAGTATTATTTTTAAGGATAACGAGCTTAAGGATAAGGGAAAGCTTGAGGTAATGTCAACGGGGGAAAATAAATATCATATAAGCGGAATGGAAAATGGTGTGTATAATGTGAGAATATATGCAGGCGACTTAAATGATGACGGAGATATAAATCTTCATTGTATTTTAAATGGGGAAAGACAGTCGCCTATCTGGGTGACAGACAGAAGCATATGTCACAAGGATTACCACACAACGGTAAGCGACGGGTATATTGACGTGGAATTTTTCGGCAGGTATGTCTGTATACAGGGTATAGAAATTTCAAAGAGAATAGATGATATTTTAAATGATGTAAAAGCGGAAATTGATACGGACAATATGCCGTATAAAGTGAATATCACATTTTCAAAGCCATCAGCTTACAATAGATTTTTTATTTATAAAAGGCAGCTTGGAACAGGAAGGGATGCAGAAAGAATAGAAATCAATGCTTCAAAATATACAGATACAAATGTACGGCTGGGAGAGACATACGAGTATTGTATTTGTATAGCAGACGACCTTGGGTTTGAGGGTAAGCTCAGTGAAAAAATATCAGTTACGGTAAAAAATCAAAGAATAAAAAGTATTCCTGTGTGCGATTTAAAGGTAAAGACAATAAGTGAAACTAAAAGTATAATATCATGGCAGCTTCCGGAAACAGAAACACAGCAAGCGCCTGTTTCCTATAGAATATACAGAAAGACTGATTTATGCCGCTATAAGCTGTTGGGAGAGGTAAAGGCAGGCGGCGGACAGGAATTTGAGGATAACGCCATGGTGACAGACAGGGAATATACATATGGAGTTCAGGCTCTTAACGCAGGAGGCTATTCAGATATTGTATCCGCAAAATCCCAGGTGGCTGCGCCTCTTAGAAAAAGGCAGATGGAATATTTAGACAGAGGCGCAATAGCAGTATATACATCAGACGGTATGTTTATTGCTTTCAGGCTTAACGGTTGGGAATACATTGAAAAGGCAGAGTATAATATATATGCCGACAATGTGCTTATAAGTACAATACCTGCTTCGGGAGCTACAAACTATCTCCATAAGGAGGGAACGCCGGATACGGTATATGTTATAAAAAAGGTGGTAAACGGAGCAGAGGAGAAGGAGGGCTACAGGGCAAGAAATTTAAAGCATAATTATTTTGACATTCCTGTTAGAAAGCCGGAGGATTACAAGGCGCCTGACGGTCATACCTACAGCTACACGGCTAATGATGCGTCAGTTGCAGATTTAGACGGCGACGGCGAGTATGAAATTATATTAAAATGGGACTGCAACGGCAAGGATAACTCCCATAAGGGATACTCCGGCATAGTATATATAGATGCCTACAAGCTTGACGGCACCTTTATGTGGCGTATAGATATGGGAAAAAATATACGGTGCGGAGCCCACTATACACAGTTTATGGTATACGATTTCGATGGCGACGGATATGGGGAAATGGTAGTAAAGACGGCAGACGGAACTACAGATTACGCAGGAAATGTAGTAGGGGATAAGGACGCCGACTGGAGAAATGAGGACGGATTTATTATAGAGGGACCTGAATATCTGTCGCTTATAGACGGAAGAACAGGGGTGATTATTGATACTGTAGAATATGACCCTCCAAGGGGAAATGTAGCTGACTGGGGCGACTCGTGGGGAAACAGGGTGGACAGATTTCTGGCATGTGTTGCATACCTTGACGGCGTTCATCCAAGCGTTGTTATGTGCAGAGGCTACTATGACCACGGCAGGCCTACTCATCTGGCTGCATATGACGTAAAGGATAAAAAGCTTGTGAAAAGGTGGAAATTCAAGGCTGACAAGGATGAAAACATTGATTATACAAATCAGGGCTTTCATAATCTTGCAGTAGCTGATGTAGACGGCGACGGCTGCGATGAGATATTATACGGTGCGTGTGTTATAGACCACGACGGCACAGGACTTTATACAACAGGACTGGAGCATGGAGATGCAATGCATGTGGGAAGATTTACAAAGGACAGCAAGGGTTTTGATTTCTTTGGAATACATGAGCATGCCAATGTTCCGTACGGATTTGAGGCGAGAAATGCAGGTACGGGAGAAATAACCTTCGGCAGGTTTACAGGCAGGGATACAGGCAGAGGACTTTGCGCAAAGATAGACCCAAGGTACGAAGGCAATCAGATGTGGATAATGGACGGCGACGGAATATATAATTATTCCGACGGAAAGAAAATATCGGAGGTCTCTCCCCCATCAATTAATTTTGCAATATGGTGGGACGGAGACCTTATAAGGGAGCTTTTGGACCATGACTGGTACGGATATGATACAAACGTAGGTATTCCTAAAATATATAAATGGAATTATAAAACGGAGGAGCTGGATATAGTATTTTCAACTGACGGCGTGCTTTCAAATAACGGAACAAAGGGCAATCCGTGTCTTCAGGCAAGCATCATAGGAGACTGGCGGGAGGAGATAATATGCAGGGGAAAGGACAGTACATTTCTAAGAGTATATACAACTACTGACATAACACATCACCGCTTTTATACATTTATGCATGATTATGTATACAGACTGGGTATAGCGTGGCAGAATACAGCATATAACCAGCCTCCTCACACCAGCTTTTATATAGGGGATGATATGGAGTATATTCCAATGCCTGATTACACCTACATAATGGCAAAAGAAAAATAATCTTTACATGTGTCTTGTCACATGTAAAGATATATGCTATACTCTTGTAAATTAAATCTTACAAAGAGAAAGGAAGCTTTTTTATGGAAGCAGACATAGTAATAGCAGGGACAGGCGTAGGCGGATTGTTCAGCGCATTAAACCTTCCGGGAGACAAAAGGATAATAATGATGACAAAGGCAGATGCCATTAGCAGCGACTCATTTCTTGCCCAGGGAGGAATATGTGTCCTTAGGGATGAAAATGATTATGACAGCTATTTTGAGGATACCATGAGGGCAGGACATTATGAAAACAGGAAAGAATCAGTAGACATAATGCTTCGCCAGTCCCGGGAGATAATAAATGACCTAATCGGATACGGGGTGGAATTTGAAAAGAAAAACGGGGAGTATGTATATACAAGGGAGGGAGCCCATTCTAAGCCCCGAATTATGTATCATAAGGATATTACAGGAAAGGAAATAACAAGCAAGCTTTTGGAAAGAGTAAGAGAGCTTAAAAATGTCACTATAATGGAATATACCACCATGACAGATATTATGGTGGAGAATAATGTGTGTGTGGGGGTAGAGGCGGTAACAAAGGAAGAAAATGAAGACGGGGCTACAGAGGATATACCTATTAAAATATATGCAGACGACGTAATAATGGCTACAGGCGGCATAGGAGGAATGTACAAACATTCCACAAATTATCCCCACCTGACAGGAGACGCTCTTAATATAGCGCAGAAGCATGGTATAGAGCTTGAAAATACGGATTATGTACAGATACACCCGACAACATTATTTTCAAGAAAGCCGGGAAGAAGATTTCTTATATCTGAGTCTGTAAGAGGCGAGGGAGCGGTGCTTTACGATAAGAACCATCAGAGGTTTGTAAATGAGTTGCTGCCGAGAGATGTGGTTACAGAGGCTATACATAAGCAGATGGAAGAAGACAATACGGAGTATGTATGGCTTTCCATGGAAAACATACCGAAGGAAACCATACTTTCTCATTTTCCAAACATATATAATCATTGCATTGAGGAGGGCTATGATGTGACAAAGGAGCCTATACCTGTAGTGCCGGCGCAGCATTATTTTATGGGAGGAATAAAGGTGGATTCTGACAGCAGGACAACCATGGAGCATTTGTATGCAGTAGGAGAGACAAGCTGCAACGGAGTCCACGGCGCTAACAGGCTTGCAAGTAATTCGCTTCTTGAAAGCCTTGTGTTTGCAAAGCGGGCAGCCAGAAAAATACAGGGCTTAACGAATGAGCCGGCAAAATTAAAGGATTAATCTTAAAGGATTAATCCTTGAAGCTTTATGAGATTATTTCAAAAGACCGTGTTATAAGGACAGGCGTCTGAATTATGGGACAAAGTAAATGAGCTGAAAAAAATAATGAAAGACTAACTATTAAAAGTCAAGTCTAAAATGGAAGTTTTTTGAATGAAT
>ERZ777305.598-NODE-598-length-57858-cov-6.789440_pt1 | contig 57858 bp, 62 predicted proteins | sample MGYA00374965_ERZ777305 | MGnify/ENA primary metagenome ERZ777305 (study PRJEB29328, sample SAMD00013331) | mouse gut metagenome | study: EMG produced TPA metagenomics assembly of the Metagenome analysis of fecal microbiota from mouse which was promoted...
ACTACTGCCTAAAGAGGTGGTAGTAAATCTAAATATCAACGTGTCAGTACACTAGCATAAAATAGTAATTCATCAACAATTATTAATACAAAATTAAGGTAATTGTGCTTAATTTCTTTTTATTCTTATCTCTTCTCAAAACAATGTCGCCCTTGAAAACAACAAGTAGATATATTATAATCTTAAAAAATTATCTCTTCCATTTTTTCAATTGGATTTTTAGTATATAATTAAATTCGAAATTGTATAATTGAGTACTTACTTCAAATTATCTAATTAATTCAAAATAAAGTAAACGCCATCGTAACATATATACACTTAATTTCTGTTAGGTACTTTTTTCATTCTAATATGAGGTTATCTATGAAAAAGTTAAAATATAATAAAATTACAAAAGAATTAACCGTAGAGGAAAACGAAGTAAATAAAATAATTAAAATAAAAAATTTTTTTGAAAAATATAAAATATTTTTCGAAATATTTTCATCAGTTTTTTTAACAATTATGAGTATTACAATAACCGGAATCGGAATTGAAATTAATAAAAGAGACACAGAGATAAGTGAAAAAGAGTTAAGTATATTAATTAATGACCGTGAACCATATTTTACAATAAAAAGTAAAGAGATTAGCAACTTAAATGAAGATGTTGCAATAACTCAGTATATTGTTACAAATAAGGGAGGTTTAATAACATCAGTTAATATATATTCAATCAAAAAAGATTTAATAATCAGTTTTTATAGCCATCGCACTGGAAAAACAATTAAATGCTATAGATATTATCTTCCTGATACTTTTGAATTGAAAGATGAAACTTTTTCAGCATACAATGAAGACGAGAAGGCTTTTTATTTTTTTGAGTACGACAAACAAAAAAGAGAGGAATTTGTAGAAAAATTAACTGACGAACTTGAAATATCTTTTGCACCTTATGATGACGTGGGTATAATTATATATACAAGTAATCGAATAGGGTTTTCGTATATTAATTATAAAAATGAATACTATAATAGTTCATTGCTTTTCGATGATTATGGAATACATAAGGCTTCACCGAATGCAAACGGAATTTTTATAAGAAGAATAGAAAGAGGAGATTATGATACCCGGTCAATTGTAGAAGAACTTGAAAAATATGTAAAAAACAGTTTAGACTCAACAATCTAGAAATATCAAAAATCATTCAATTTAATATACCCTCTAACTAATAATATAATAACATCTAAATTTATACATATGAACGTCTTTTAAAACAATAACTGAACTGGATGTAAAATATTTTAATTTTATATATCTTGATATCATTTGGGGAAAAGTAGTTTTTTAATAAATAATAAGCGACTTTTGCCACCAATCATACCACAACAGATAAGCTTATTTAAATACTTTAAAATGTATTTTTGCAAACCATGAGACTGCAGAAAAAGAAAAATTCAAATTAATGTAAGCCTTGCAATTTCACGCCGCATATGTTATCCTGAAATTCCCTTTCATTAAAGGGGACAACTGAATATTTTACCTGCGGTATCCGACTGGCAAAATCCAGCGGAACCAGACCGGCTTGGCAAGATATGAAAATATAACTACCAGGAGGAAGCAATTCAAATTTGCACGTCTGCTGAAGCAGACAGATGGAGGTAAAAATGATTACGATGGAACATGTATGCAAATCGTACCGGATTGCAAAAAGAAACGCAGGTTTCGGTGAAGCCTGCAAAGCGCTTTTTCACCGGGAGTATGAAACAGTTCATGCCCTTTCGGACGTAAGTTTTACCATTCACGACGGTGAAATAATAGGCTACATAGGTCCGAACGGAGCGGGCAAAAGCTCCACCATCAAAATTCTGAGCGGAATATTGACTCCCGACAGCGGAACCGTTCTCGTAGACGGAAGGGTTCCTTATCGGAACCGAATCGAACATGTCAGCCAAATCGGCGTCGTGTTCGGACAGCGTTCCCAGTTGTGGTGGGATGTTCCCGTCATAGATTCCTTCGCGCTTCTGAAGGATATCTATTCTATTTCCAACGAACAGTACAGACAGAGCCTTGAAGAATTAACGGAATTACTGGATTTGAAAGAACTGCTGCGCTCTCCGGCAAGGCAGCTTTCTCTCGGACAAAGGATGCGGTGTGAGATTGCCGCTTCTCTTTTACATCGTCCGCGCATTCTTTTTCTGGACGAACCGACGATTGGTCTCGACGCAGTTTCCAAGCTGGCGGTACGCGACTTCATTCTCAAACAGAATCAGAACGCGGGAACGACCGTCATCCTGACCACCCATGATATGCAGGATATCGAAGCCCTTGCCAGCAGAATCATTCTGATTGGAAAAGGGCGTATTCTGATGGACGGCACGCTGGATGATATCAAAAGAGGCAATGACGACATCGACCAGACAATTGCCGAGCTGTATCGTTCCTATGATATCAACTGAACAGAAAGGAGCGTGTCTGACATGAAAAAATACTTTTCTTTTTTCCGGCTGCGCTTTGCCATGGGACTGCAGTATCGCATCGCCGCGCTTGCGGGAATTTTGACACAGTTCTTCTGGGGACTTATGGAAATCATGATATTCCGCGCCTTTTACCAGACCGATGCTTCGGCTTTCCCGATGACTTTGTCCGCCACCACTTCCTACATCTGGCTGCAGCAGGCTTTTCTGGCCTTTTTTACGGCATGGATGATGGAAAATGAAATTTTTGATTCTATCGTGAACGGAAACATCGCTTATGAATTATGCCGGCCCATCGACATTTATAATATGTGGTTCGCCAGAAGCATTGCCAACCGGCTTTCCCGAGCCGTGCTGCGTTGTTTTCCGATTTTATTCGTAGCAGCTTTTATTCCTTATCCGTACGGAATTGCCGCTCCGGCCGGCCCGGCTCACTTTCTGCTTTTTATCGTGACACTGTTCCTGGGTCTTGCGGTAATGGTGTCTTTCTGCATGCTTGTATATGTGCTGACCTTTTTTACCATTTCGCCGCAGGGACTTCGGATTCTGTTCGTTTCCTGTGTGGAATTTTTTTCAGGCGCGCTGATTCCGCTGCCCTTTTTTCCCGAAAAAATAAGGCAGGTTATGGAACTGCTGCCTTTCGCTTCCATGCAGAACGTGGCTCTGCGCATTTACAGTGCGGACATGAACAGGCAGGAAATCGAAAGAGCCGTTCTTTTACAGATTTTCTGGCTCATCGTCGTCACACTGAGCGGTAAGCTGCTCTGCAAAGCGGCGGAAAAGCACATCACCGTACAGGGAGGCTGAAACAATGCCGGTATCACGATAAAAATGAAAGGACAGATTCCACGATGAATAAAATACGTTTTTCTTTCAAACTATACCTTCACTATGTCTCTATAAACGTCCGCTCGATGATGCAGTATAAAACGTCTTTCTTTCTGACCGCGCTCGGACAGTTTATGGTTTCCTTTAACGTCTTTCTCGGCATCTTTTTTATGTTTATGCGGTTTTCCAGCGTGGAGGGATTTTCATATAGCGAAGTTCTGCTCTGCTTTGCCATTATTCTGATGGAATTTTCGATTGCGGAAATGTTTGCCCGCGGATTTGACTGTTTCAGCGGCGTCGTGCGCTCCGGTGAATTTGACCGCATTATGGTCCGGCCGCAGAATGAAATTATCCAGGTCCTCGGAAGTAAGTTCGAACTGACCCGCATCGGCAGAATGTTACAGGCTGTCGTCATGTTCGTTTACGGTATTTCCAAAAGCGATATTTCCTGGAGTTTCCCCAAAATTCTGACCGTCATTTTTATGCTTATCGGCGGCGCTTCCGTTTTCTTCGGCCTGTTTCTTGTTTACGCGGCGCTTTGTTTTTTTACGCTGGACGGTCTGGAATTTATGAATGTCTTTACGGACGGCGCAAGAGAATTCGGCAAATATCCTATCGGCATTTACGGGGAAAAAGTACTCCTGTTCACGACATTTGTAATTCCCTATGCGCTGATACAATATTACCCGCTGTTGTACCTTCTGGGGCACAGAACGTCGGCATTTTATATTTTTCTTCCATTGTTCGCGTGCCTGTTCCTCGTCCCGACGATGCTGTTCTGGAAATTCGGCGTCAGGCATTATGCGTCAAGTGGGTCATAAGTTTTCGGCAAAGCATCCAGTGACAAATTCTTATGACGAATCGTTTCATGACAAATCATCTCATAACGAATCGTCTTACGACGAAGCGTCTTATGATAGCTTTAGAACTTCCCTTTAACACAGCCATCGGATAAACGCCGTTTTATCCTCGCTGTTATAGCCGGCCTGTCTGTAAAAGTTCAGTGTGCTCTCCTGTTTGGAACCGGTCAGAAGCATCATTTTATAACAGTGCTCCCGTTCCGCAATTTCTCCGGCATACTGCAAACAGGCCGTCGCCAGGCCGCGCTTTCTGTACCGTTCATCTGTAATCACATTTTCTACAAAAGCGTAAGGCTGCTGATTGTGCGTCAGATTCGGAATAATCACGCAGACACAGGACGCAACGATTTTTCCGTCCTTTTCCGCTACGATTATATGATGGTCCTTATCCTCCAGAATCCGCCGCCACAACCCGGATATTTCCGGCGTTCTTTCCGGCATCGGGTTTTGATGAAGCTGCATATAGAGCGTCATCAATCCGTCAAAATCCGTTTCCCGCATTTCTCTTATCATGAAAGTTCCTCCGTTTTTCCTGTACATTTTCCGTTTCTTTCTTCTGACGTCCGGCTCTTCCCATATCCGAAAGCGCCAGACCAAATACAGCAGCCGTCCGGCTCCCGTCAATGCTGAACATTCTGCCCTTTCATCATTTCCATCAGATTGAACGGCGGCAGGATTCCGTCAATCAGTTCATACAGCGCATCGTCGAAATTTGTCCGCACTTCACACACCCTGTCCAGAATCATTGTCGGCTCATGCTCCGTCGTCACCGCAGGCCAGGCAGGGAGCTTTTCAAAACCGGGAGTGCCGCTTTTTACGAAGTTCATAAACGCACCGAAAATCTGCTCTTCCAGTTTGTCCGTTACGCCCGGCATACCGCAGACTTCGACTTTATCCGTATTGTGGAAAAAGAACGGAATGTCCGAACAATGCCATGCAATCTTATTGTGCATAAAAGGAAACTCCAGTGTAAAATCATACAAATATACATTGGTATTTCCGGCCTCTGCGAAAAGCTTCGCAAGCTGTTTGGAAGGCTGACGCATCGCCCGGTCAACATACAACACATCCATTGGATTCTTTCCCGGATAAGCCTTTGCAAATGCCTGCATTATCGCTTTCGTGTATTTTCCATATACTTTGCCGACAATTTCTTCCATTTCCGGCTCCGTCAGTTCCAGCTTATTAAATGAGGCCGGCGCAAAAGAAAACTCTCCGAATACCGTTCCTATCATCACAGGAATTTTTCCCGCCGGCTCCCGCAGTCCATGCCCCAACGGATGTCCCTTATAATAATCGTTTATAAGCGGCGCACCGCCGATATATCCGCCCTTTTCCGCTATTGCCGGCCGTACTTTCAAATATGCCTTTGCGAGCTCGTAATAAGGCACTGTCTCCAGTTTTTCGATTTCCGCTTCTTCGATATGGAGCTCGTCCAACAGCGCACGCACGATTTCGCGGCCGTCTCCCGTACAGGACGGCTGAACCCCGTCGCTGCTGACGCCGCTCATCATCAATCCTTTATGAAAAAGGCCGTCCGCCGCTTCAATCTGCATCAAATCCGCGACCTTCATACCGCCGCCGGACTGTCCGAAAATTGTCACGTTATGCGGGTCGCCTCCAAATAAGGCAATATTTTTCTGAATCCAACGAAGAGCCGCAACCATATCCGCATGCCCGGCATTTCCGGAATTGGCATATTTTTCCCCAAACGGTGACAAATCCAGATAGCCGAGAATATTCAGTCTGTGATTAACCGACACCACCACCACATCGCCGAACATACACATATTAAACCCGTCGTACGCAACCTGCTCAATGGAAGACCCTGCAAAATAGCCGCCTCCGTGAAGCCAGACAACCACTGGTTTTTGCACTTTATCATCGAGTGTCGTCGTCCAGATATTCAAACTCTGACAATGTTCATCCTGGGGCCAGTAACGATGCGGAACCATCAGTTCGCCTCTCGGTATATCCTGCTCCAGCAGCGGACACACAAGGCCGTAGGAAGTGACATCTTTCACACCGTCCCATTTTGCTTCCGACGGCATCTGGAAGCGCTCCGCATGTGCATACGGAATCCCCTTAAAAATATATTCTCCGTTATAGAAATACCCTTTCAGCCTCCCCGATGTTGTCTGAATCTCCGGAACTTCATCATACTGAAATATTTTGACCATATACCGGCTGCCTCCTTTTCCCTAAAAGCTTTCTCCCTGTTCGTTCAAACGCTTCTTCCCTCTTTTACATGAAATCAGTTTTGCGCCCCCAAACATAAGGCTAAGCAGCAAAACAATCCACATATCAACCTGGAAAATAAATGTAAAAATAATCTGTGATTCCGCATCGTTTGAGATAAAAGATAAAAATAGCCGTGCTCCTGTATAATTCCCAAACATGGCGGCAATCAGCATATTTATCTGCAGCAGCAGCCAGGATTTCAAGTCATGGCTCCATTTGTAATTCTGATAGCAGAAAAATAATTGCAGGAATGGCAGAAACAGGAAAAAAACAGCGCCTGCGGTCAAATACATGATACCGCATAAAGGAACAATGAAATAATTAGCTCCTATCCTGATAACCCATTTTTTCATCCTGTTCTGCCCCCATAAATCCGGTCATGCCGCTTCACGGCGTCTTAACCCCTGAAAAAAGCGGTCTTGTCTTCTGTTAAAAAATTCCGGGAAGCGGTTTATTCATTCAGCTTTCTGATTTCTCTGTTAAAACAGGACAGCATACTGACTGCAAATCCGCAGATTCCCGTACACAGAAACATCGCCGCCATCCCGCTGCCGCTGCCCTTTCCCACAATCTGCCCAAGCAGCATTGCGGGCTTTGTCCCGGCGTTCATAAACGGCTCGAATACATAATCCGCCAGATATCCGCCGAGGAGGATTCCGACGGGAATCGTACTGTACTGAACCGCGTTCCGCACCGCAAACACTCTTCCCTGCATTTCTGCCGGCACTCTTTTGTATAAAATCGCATTCTGATTCGCCATAATAAACGGAATCGGAATACTGGCCGCTATCGCCGCAGCCGACCACCAGAACCCGTTTCTTCCGACCGCCATGAGCAAGTCGCCGAACAAAAAAGACAACGCTGCCGAAAGATAAATCCCGTCTGCTTTGCGGCGGCTTTCTTTCTTGAGCGATACAAAAATGCCGCCGGCAATCCCTCCGGCTCCCATGAAGGCGTTGACCATTCCAAGCGTCATACTGCTGCCGCCGCTCCTTGCAAGCACCATCGGCGATAAAATATTTTCGTAAGTCAGCCGTGAAAAAAAATTAATCAACGCCATCGTGAGCATGATGTGAAAAATGCCCCGTTCCTTTTGCAAAAATGCAAATCCTTCCGCGATGCCCGCAAACGGAGAACGATAATCCTTTTTTACAAACTGGTCCGGTATCCGAATCCAAAACAGTAACACAAAAAATGCCGTCATAAAAGATAGCAAATCGACCAGCAGAATCAGCGAAAGCCCGCCCGCCGCGAAAAGCGCCGCCGCCAGCATTGGACTGAATACAACAATCAGATTCTGTGAAAAAGAATTCATCCCGCTGACATTCGATATTTTATCCTTTGGCACAAGCTTTCCGACCGCTACCGCTGAGGCCGGCTGTTGAAACGCCGTTGTCACCCCGATTACTGCATTGATGATATAGATGTTCCGGATTTCCAGCCATCCGGCCGATAACAGCCCAAAGACCGCTGCCGTTCCGGCTGCCGCAATGCAGTCCGCCACAAGCATAATCGTCTTTTTCCTGTGCCGGTCTACAAAAGTTCCGGCAAAAATGCTGACGAAAATAAATGGCACATAATTGCAGAAAGACATTAACGAAACCGATAAAGCGGAACGGCTCTGTTCATATGCCCACAGCACAAGCGCAAATGACGTCATTGAGCTTCCGAGTTGTGATATACTCTGGCTAATCCATAAAACAATATATTTTTTTAAATTTTCCATTGAATTTTCTCTCCTGTTTATTCGTATTTTAGCAGAATAAAGAAGTACAAAACCCAACGGGGGACCTGTTTACCTCTGCACAAATTTTGTCCCGTCATCAGGCTTTGTACAGAGTTCAATGCTTAAATCAATCCGCATATGGCACATCATAATGCTTCACCTCACAATCTAATCATTTCGTTTTGCTCTACCTGTCTTTATCTTCTTTCTCCAAAAACTTTTACTCATGTTCCCGCACATACTGCAGAAATTCTTCCGTTTTGGACCAGTATTGGATTCCCCAGTTTTCGAAATTCCATTTTTCCATGTATTCATTACATTCGTAATCAATATAGTACAGTTCTTTTTCCTGCACGACAAAGTTTGTCGGAAAATAGTCGATATTCAATCCCACCGCGTAAAACCGCTCGCACATTTGTCTGACCTGAGACAGATACTCCGGCTTCATTTCGTCAAGCCGCACAAGCTCATATATCGTTTTCCCTTCGATATACTCTTTCAGAATCCGTTCTTCCCGTATATCCGCTTCCAATAATTCCGGCATTCTGATACCAGCTTCTTTTAATCTTCGATAATCGTTCATTTCCGCTTCCATTTTGTTGCCGAACTGATAATAATCGCAAGGCTCATGATGAATCTGCTTTAATACATACTCCCTTTGACCATCGGAAGCAAGATAAGAATAGCCACCTTTTCCTTTTCCCAGTAATCTGACAGTTGAATACTCTTTTCCGTTTACCTGCATGATGTTCCTGCTTTCTTCCAGCGCTTTCTGTCCGATTTCATCGGACGCTTGCTTTTCTTTTGCGGTTATTATATCATAATTTAAAGTGGATTGGGAAGGGAGCATTTTATGGATAAATTAAACCGGGAAACAGCGGATATCATGGCGGAGCGCTTTGGGAAGGATTCGATTATTGCACTGGCGACCGCAGAGGACGGCATTCCTCATGTGCGAAATGTCGATGCTTATTATGAAAGCGGTTCGTTTTATATTATCACTTACAGTCTTTCCAACAAAATGAGGCAGATAGCGCAAAATCCTGTCGTTGCCATCGCCGGCGACTGGTTCACCGCTCACGGCGAGGGCACTGATTTGGGATATTTCGGCAACAAAGAAAACAAAGAACTGGCGCAGAAATTAAGAACTGCTTTTTCCGAATGGATTGATAACGGGCATAACGATTTTAGCGACAAAAATACCTGTATTCTGCGCATCCGGTTAACCGACGGCGTTCTCTTTTCTCACGGCAGGCGTTATGAAATTGATTTCACGGAATAAATTGATTTTTATATATTTATAATGGAGAAAAAAATGGTTACGAGAGCAGATATTTTAAAATATGTCGATAAACACTATCACACAAAACCAGAGCATTTATGGGAAAAATATCCGACAAGTGAGATTTTGCGCCACGAACGAAATCGTAAATGGTATGCGCTGATTACAGACGTTTCACGCAATAAGGTGGGTCTGGAAAGCGACGAACTCATCGATATTCTGAATGTAAAATGCGAGCCGGACCTGGTCTTTGCGCTCTCTTCACAAGCCGGCTTTTCTCCTGCCTGGCATATGAATAAAAAACATTGGCTTACCATTATTCTGAATGGCACCGTCGCTGACGATGAAGTATATCGTTTGCTTGACCTCAGTTATGAATTGACAAAATAAATGGGCGGTTGTATAAAAAGAAGCGTAAAAAATATCTTCCATTATTGAGAGCGTTTCAGGTTTTGTGTCAACTTAAAACGCTCTCTTTATTCCGATAAACAGCATTCGAAGATTCGTCATTATCAGTCATGTGTATAACCGCTAAAAGACGGTTTACAGAAAGATGTCATGTTCTTCTTTTTCTGCCGGCATTCTTGCTTGCTTTCTGTTTCGATAAACTTTTTAATGCACTATGCACCCTGCGGTTCTCAGGTTCCCATGTCAGCGCTTCCTTTAAAAGTTCTTTCGCTTCTTTTTTACTTCCCGGTTTCTTTGCCAGCACGATACCTAACTCTAATTTGGAACGATAATCCCCGTCATTTATCGCAATCGCCTCCCGTAAAACTTTCTCTGCCTCTTCCAGCTTTTCTATCCTTGTCTTATCCAACTCCCACTCCTTGCCTAATATTCTCCCTAATACAGTTCGCGACTGAACATGATTTGCGTCTATTTCCATGGCCTCCCGTAAAACTTTCTCTGCCTCTTCATAACGTTCTTGTCTTTCCAACAATATGCCCAATTCCGTATGCGGCGGAAGATTATAGGGGTCTATTTCTATCGCTTTCTTAAAAAGCTCTTCCGCTTCAATATCCGCAGCCCACTCTCTTCTACCCGCTAATAAAATTCCAAGTTCCGTTCTCGCGGGCACGTTTTCTGTATCCAAATCATTAATTACTTCCCGAAACAGTTTTTCCGCCTCTTCCTCTCTTCCTCTCCCTCCATGCCTCGACAATAATTTCCCCAACTCGGTTCTGGACTTGACATCCCCTTCATCATTACCCATGACCTCCCGAAGCTTTTCTTCCGCCAATTGGTATTTCCCCAGTTCCCTTAAAAAAATTCCCCATTCCGTATATAATTTTTTGAAAACAAGTTTTTTACCGGCTTCCGGCGCCAGCTCATTCAGACGTTCTTCTATCTGAACAGGAGAAATATGCTCATCCCGCCAATTTGACCATAAAAGCCCCAGGCATAAATTAGCTCTCTCCTCTTTAGGAAGCCTGATTTTTTCTGTCTGCGCATATGTATAAATCTTATCCATAACGCTCCAATAGTTGACTTGCTCTATACCATTCTTTTTTCCTTTCTGCATTTCCTTTTTATTTATCATGTTAAGCAATAAATCTTTGATTTCCTTCTCTTCCATACTGTCCAATAAGTCCGCCAGGATGTCACTGATAGAAACTTTTCTTTTATTAAACAGAAAGAAAAGTTCCGCTACCACATCGTGTTTCGGCATCATGATATTATCCTTTTCCTGAAAAATAACCGGCTCGATATGGTGTGACATAAGCCGCGCTTTTAAACTGCGCCTTAACTCTCGTTCTTCTATTTCAGGAAAAAACCTGCAAAAAAGGGAAAGCTTTATTGAGATATTGAACTCCTTTAATGCCGCAATAATACCATATAAATAGAAACCCTTCCTGACTCCGCTAAATTCACTTGTGATAAAGTCTCCCCACTCTTCCCAATCCATTTGAATTCCGTCAGGTCTGTCCGCGTTCTTTTTCAATTCGAACAATGCCCGATAAATGAGTTCAACCAGACTGACGGACGGTTTTTCATATTTATCTAATATAGTCTGAATACTATATTCTTTTTTCTCCTCCGTTATAATTTCTTCCTTCACGAGATAAGACGTACATTTTTCCAATATTTCTTTTCTTCTTTCCGCCGAATCCTCGAAAAAAAATTCCTCGTAGTTATTTAAATGAAACTTCTGTTTTTCCTGATTAACGCCCCGCAGATAAACAACGCCTGCGCCATCAAACCAATGATACAGGTAGTTTTTATCAGAATCCGTAAGAATTGCAAGCCGATTGGTTCGTTCCGCCAGGATAATCTGTACCCGTGCTTTATCCTGCCATACTTTTTGCAGCATGGAAAGCGAAGCCCTTCCTTCAAATGGATTGTCAATACACAGTAAAATGCGCTGCTTCTCCGCCGCCAATAGAAGAGCTTCCAAAAAATTTTCTGCGTCCTGCTCTGCCATCTTATTTTCTCTGGATAATGAAAGCCAGACCGCTAAATTGCCGTCTTTTACCCATTGTACCGCGACGCGCATCATCAGGCTCGTTTTGCCAAGCCCTCCGTTCCCGGAAATAATAACCGGTTGATTATTCCGCAGCAGTTCCATTACCTTCTCATTCGCATCGGCACAGGGAATATCCCTGTCCGCACTGATAACACGCAGCATCGTGTAAAAATTATTATCCACCATATAATAATATTTTACATCCAAATCGCGACAATCACACTGACTGTCTGTAATGCTCTTTGACGATAAAATATGCGCCGTTCCGCTGATGCCCTGCTTCTTCATTTCTTCCGCTAATACGGAAATGCTTTCTGTCATTCTTTGTATATTCTCTACCATGTTCATTAATTCATGTTGCTTGCTCTCCGCCAGCAAGCTGTGCATCCACTCTACATAATCCGGTATTTCCATCCATTCTTTTATCAGATAAGGAAGCATAACCTCCGCTTCTTCCTGTGTCGCAATCCCTTCTGACACCATATCGGGTACGCAGGGCAAAATATCCCGTTTCAGACAAGACTCCCAATAACCAAGTATGTCTTCTCTTTCCGGCTCCCCCAGACTTTCCTGTTTATATTTCCGGTAGTCACGATAAAGCCGATAGGCTTTCCCGGCCTGTCTGCGCATTTCCTTCTTCATTTCGCTGCTATGTGTATCGCCCGTCTTTTTCCATTGCTTATACATTTTGACTATCAGCCCGGCAAATTCAACACCTGTATTTATGTCTCCGAACACATCAAGTATACGTTCTATCAAATTATCTTTTGTAGCCATCTAAATACCATGCCTTTCTCTCAACCTGTAAAAAATTTAATTTTGCAGTAGTCTTCTTTTGTAATTGGAGTTTAATACATATGTATCGGCTCATTTCCCGGTTTTGCTTCGCTATTTATCTGTCGATTTTTTCCGTTTTTTTGTCTGTTTTTGCCTGTTATGACTCCGGCCGAATATCATTTCACCGGAGAACATCAGAATCTTCATATAAAATGATACACCAGATAACGAAAAGGCTATCCTCCTGCCACAAACAGGGAATAGCCCGATTTCCTCAATATAATAAAGTATTACTAAATATAATCGTTTATTATGTTATTCATGAACAATCCATTTTCCCTTCTCCGGTACATTTTATTCTCCGCCGGTTCCAAAAATTTCCTTCTCTATTTTTGCAATCAGCGACAAATCGGCGGGAAGCCATTGTACCTCATACAGCGTATCTTTCGTAAGCCACTTTGCTGCCTCCGCCTCTTTTAATGTCAGATTCCCTTCCCGCATTTCCGCCAGAAAACATTTCATGGAAAGATGAAACGTCGGATAATCATATTCAATCGTCTCAAACAGCCCGCCGACTTCAATCTCCGTATCCAGTTCTTCTCTGATTTCCCGCAGCAATGCGGCCTCTGGCAATTCTCCTGCCTCTACCTTGCCGCCCGGAAACTCCCACTGGCCCTTGAATTCGCCATAGCCTCTGGATGTTGCGAAAATTCTGGCAGGCGCTTTCATGTTATCACAGATAATTGCCGCTACTACTTTGATTGTTTTCATACAAATAACCATGCCTTTCTCTCAGTCTGTAATACAAACTGATTCTACCTCTTTTGAAACAATAATACATGTTCTTTTTTTATTCGTGCCTGTTGATTAAATGATTTCCTGTTCGTATCCAGATTTCTTATCCAGCGTTCCTCACAACGCATATCTATCGATTTCATCATTTCTATAAATCTGTCTCCCACCTGAACTGGTGTTCCGTTCACAATAGCATCTCCCACCACAATCAGGCAATATGCCTTCTTTTTCATAATCCGTTTCCATTCCAGAAAGCATTTTTCCATGTCTTCAAAGTACTTATCCGGTTTTGCCCCTTTACGGGTAAATGTATCATGTTTACCAATTTCATTATCCCGCGCAAAGGCAACATCTCCATCGACCCATTGTATTCTGTGCCTGTGATATTTATGGTAATCATAAGCATTCAAATATGGCGGTGATGTAATTATCATATCAATTGTTTCCGGAAAAATATTATTCAGCTTTCTTCCATCTTCCTGTAAAACCTTTGCAGTTCCGGATTTTCGACTGTTTATCTCTTCAATGCTTTTAATAACTGATTTTAACTTTGTTTTATAACTTTTATATACATTTTCTTCCATATAGTCAAAATATTTTTTCGCATATCTCGTGTCGCTGTCCTGATAAGATACTTTGACAATGATTGCAGATAAGCAGCAAAGCGCAACCAGTTTTACATTTCCTTCCAATTCGTAAATACAGGCCCGCAGCCTCCCAAGTTCTTCGACAGCCTTTTTATCAAACCAGTATTCCAAGTTCTGATAAGCCGGAACACTGGGCGCTAATTCTTCACGCTTAATCAGAAAATCAAAGGAATCTAAAAAATGTTTCAATTCTTTGATTTCATTATCCGAATATTTCACAGACTTTGTTTTACTGATTAAACAAGCTATGGGATTATTGTCGATGCCTATCGCATTTCTCCCATGCGTAACTGCTTCAAGCAGCGTAGTTCCACAGCCCGAAAACGGGTCAAGTACAGTGTCTTTCTCTCTTGTCCATAACTCCATTGCTTTCAACGGTATTTGCGGAATCATCCTTGCCGGATACGGATGAACCGCATGCATATGCTGCTGTGTATCTTCTCCCGTGAAATCCCAATCCGTCGATTCCAGTTTGTCTATCGGAGCACTTGTAAATATTGCTTCCCGTTTCATATATCCCGCTCTTTTCTAAATATCATTATTGCTTCCGCAGTGCTGCGGTTATTATCATAACCTAATGTTGCTTTCAGCATGTCCATGTCAAGATATGCCTCTTTTATCCATCCTGCTTTTTCCGAAAGATTCCACAAAAGCAAATTCGTTTCTATTATTATTTTTTCTTCACCTAATTTTGTGCTGTTATTCCCAACGACATAAAACGCCATTGCTCCCGGTTTTAACAATTCTCTTGCCGCTTTCATGGAATCAAGCATATCCAGAAAATATTTTGCCAATAACGCAGGTAAATTTCTTCTTCTGAAACCAATTTCCGGCTTATGATTTATTTCTGCAATTTTATCTATCAGACTGCAAATCTCATCCGTGAGCTCACTTTTTCTGTTTTGATAGGTTCTCCAGAGTTCCATTCTGCGCTTTTCCGTAATCTCTCTGTTACCGACCATATCTGTGTTACGCGCCGGAAATTCTTTTCTTTTCATTAATCCCAATATTATAATACTAAGACGGTCCGTATCCAGATAAGGCAACGCTGTTGCATACGGCGGGGAGGTAATCATTACATCACATTTTTCTTTATATTCTCCGGCAATATAAGCGGCATTCACTGTATTTCCCTCAATGACACGACTATTCGGAAGATGAAAATTCTGAATATAATCCAGGTAGCCAAACATTCTGGAAAATTGCTTTTCCGCCTCCTGTTTAAATCTTTTCATGGCAGTCCCCTTTATATAAACCCCGACTTCTTTCCGCACCCGAAGGTCCGATTCCTTCTGCCATGATAATTCTCTGATAATATTGCTCAGGTTAATCCGGAATAAATCAGCTATTATTTCGTTTTCCAGCGTACTTACAGCATTTAAAATAATATGGATATCAATAAGCGCATCTTCCGCAAACCAGCCGGCTAAATATTCCAGGTCTTCTTTATCCCATCGATTTGTATAATCAACATTTTCGTAATTAATGTTTCTTTTCAATTTTTCATACTGCATTAAAATCTCATTCTTATTTATCCCGAGAATCCCTGCTTTTACCTTTGTAATCAAAACTGAAAGCGGATTGAAATCAATTCCGACAGATTTCATTCCTCTGACTCTGGCTTCGCACAAAGTCGTCCCGCTGCCGCAAAATGGGTCAAGAACAAGGCTGTCCTGCGCAATGCCTGATATATTGATACATGCCCGTACCAACTGCGGAAAAAATTTCCCCTTGTACTCATGTATATCATGCAAACCATACCGCAAAATTCTTGTTTTTCTGAGATTTATCCCGCTTTCATCGCACAGGCTTCGTTCGCTCTGCCGCTCTCCATTATATGTGCTTTCCATCATAACCTGTACCGTAGCATGTACAGATGAATCCCCAACAGTTTCCCAATATGCCAGAGAACGAATAAGCGCCGTATCGGATATACTGATATCCAAATCATATGTACCATCTTCACAAAAATCAATGTCTTCAATTCCGGCAAGACTCTTTAATTCCATTATCCCAAGAATTTTCTCAAATGGTTTAATATAGGGTTTCATTTTTAATTTCATAATAATCCGCCATCCGAATATTTATTTGTTATCACAGTTGCCGCTATTACTTCTAACGGCGCAATGCCTGTTCCAAATGAATACGCTATATCTCTCATTTGAAAAGACGGTATGTCAAATGGTTTTTTCTTTAAATCCTTTGCATATATCTGCATTTTGTTTTCAAATTTTTTTACTGATTTCGCACTCCTCGATTTGCATAACGCTTCCGCCATACATGTAATCAGAGGGGAATGAATCGCATTGTCATGTTGTGTTCTTTTGCGGGTCCCCATATAATCATCTTTTTTATCCGTCATGCAAAAATCATTATATCCATTACCATATTCGCATTTCAGCAGCATATCCTCCAGTTCTTCAGGACGCTGATATATGCTTTGTATATTTTCTAATGCAATTTGTCTGAAAAACTCAGCGCTCACATATCCCGTCAATGGAATCTCAGCCAGCGTAGCTTCAAATGTATTTTTTTGCCTTTCTTCCATTCCATCCACAAGCAGAATGGATGTACCCATTGCCAATGACATCATTAATTCACTTTTCATTCTGGTTTGAATCCGCGTGTTGCTGACTTCGGGATTATATATCCATCCGTTTTTCTGAATTAATGACAAAATCATAGTTTTATACGTTTGCGTATCCGCTCCATAAAATCGATTTATCCAAAAACTGTTATAGATTGCATGTACTGGCGTCTGCTTCCACTGTGAATCAAACTTATAGAGTTTTTTCCCATATTTTTCCGAATATGCCAATGGCTTACCGTTTTCATCCCTTAATAAATTCTGTTCCACACTCAGCCAGTCAGTATTTCTTACATTTAACAAACGTTCACATAGTAATCCCTGAACGCATTCGGAAGATGATATCATTTCTTTTTCAATATTTTCGTTCAGTTCATATAGCCAAGCGTTAATCCAGTCTTTATATTCATCGCAAATAATCAGATTTGATTCTTCAAATTCCGGTAAAAATATATAGTTCATTTAATAGCCACGCCTTTCTCCCAAACCATTATTTCCAAATCGGAGAATCATATATTTCTCCAAAAACCGCATACATCATTACCGGAAAAAACCACCGGCATAAAGTGGATGACGCACTGATGTCAATTCTTGCTAATCCGGCTCCGGTCGGCTCCACATGTGAATAGCAGGAAGCATATTCCTGTAAACAGGGCGCATTTTCAAGCGCCCAATGCTTTATTGCCAGTGAAATTTCCATCGTCCGCAATTTTCCATCGCCGCTTTTTCCTCCTCTGAGTACAGGCACTCCGTTTTTTAACCCAATCACCACCAATTCAGTAAAATACTGAGAGCCCACTTTTACTTTCCACGTTGACAGACAATCTTCCGGACGGAACATTTTCTTAAGCGCCCTTAACACCAATTCAATACTTTTATTTTCTGTGGATGTAAAACCCATGCTGAATTTTTCTGCTTTGCCATGAAACATTGAAAACAATTTTTCTTTTGGCGTTGAACCTTCTGCCAGATACAATCCCGATACATAACACATTAAAGGGTCAATTCCAACTGTTTTTATCAACTCAATTTTTTTCCAGCTCCCGGGCCACTTACCCAGTAATTTTATTCCGCTATGAATAAACTCAGGACGTCGGTTATTGATAACGCCATATGAATTTTCGTCAAAAAATTTTTCAACGCAAATCTTCTTTCCTGACTTATCCGGTATATCCGCCCATTCAATTAATCCAGATGCCGATATTCGTTTATTATCGTATATGGACTGCTCTATTTCATGTAATATTTTCAGAAATAATTCCCCTGCCCCGTGCAGCCCGCTTATATATATTTCATCAGAGCGGCTGGAGCCTCCGGGCTGTCTGGCGCCCTTTTTAAAGGGCTTTCGCAATGATGCCGTGACCTCATCCCTGTCCCCTAAAATCAGTCCGCTATCTGCAATCTCCTGCTTCTTCTGTTCGGATAAAATCTCTTCCATATCCTTTTTAAAAAAATAATAAAACGCCAGATGTTCTTCATTCGTTCCTCTTACATTCCTCTTTTCGGATAAATACTGTTCGTCACTACGGTTCAGATTGGAATTCACATCTTTTAAATCCGGAACCGATGGCAACCTGCCTCCATAACGCTTTTTCAGTCTTTCTTCACCCTCTCCATCCATAAAATAAGCGCTGTCTTCACCGAGCGAAAACCTGAATGCCACATTATCCCCAAACAGCTCTTTAAACTGCTGTACCGCAAATTTAACAAGATTAGGCTCTTTCTGTGAAAAAGAAATCGTCGGTTTTATCATATCAGGATTGTTCCTGTCCTCTGTTCCTTTAGAACCATCTCCGCTGTATAATCCAAAAAAAGCGACCATTGCTTCGGTCAAATCCACTTCTGCCGGCATAATGAAAGTATTGCCCCTGCCATTCGACTGTGATATTTCGATACTGCCACTTTTTAAATTCTTAATTTTATATTCATTTCGATAATATCGATTTTTTCCATCCGTTATTATCCTGCCGGTAACAGTTCCTTTCTTATTCTGCAAATATTTTCTGATACATATTTTTCCAAGAACACTCATAATTTTCCCCCTTGTTTTAAATATTCTACCACACCCCCACCCCTTTTACCATAGCCACATCTTTCCCAACTTCCCGCTACCGTCCATCCGTTGTCTGTGCTACAATAAGTACATGCAACATACCATTTTACAAATACCCTGTTTCTTATATCAGCGGATATAGTGTCGTCATAATAGAAAGGAGCCTCCCCGCATGTCATTTACCATATATGTACAAATGAAAAAACTCGGAAAACAAAGGGCCGCGAACTTACAGCCCGTTCCTTATACGCTTGCGCAAAAGCCCGATTCTGTCCGTGAACTGCTCACCGCACTGACGCAACTCGGCGTGAAGCAGTATAACGAACGAAAAGAGGAAGGAAAGATTTTATCCTGGCTGACCAAAGAAGAAATAACCGAGCAGGCTTCCCGGGGAAAAATCACTTCCGGACTGCGGGGCGGCGCCGACGCATCGGAAAGTCAGGCCGTTGAAAATACGATTCAGTGCTTTGAGGACGGCATCTATCGTGTATTTGCCGGCGAAACAGAGCTGACCGCTTTAACCGATGCAATTCCGTGGACGGAAGATATTGTTTTTACCTTTGTCCGGTTGACGATGCTCGCCGGATGGTAAAAGTATGAAGTTTGAAGAGATGTTCTAAACTTGCAGTTATAACTGATTCAGAATGGAGGATTGCTGATGGCGGAATTTACTTACCAGACAAGAAGAAAATTGAGTGAAACATGGATTGCGGGACTGAAAGAGCAGGGAAAACATCTTTCCGAACGGGAGAAAAAAATGCTTCCGGAGCTGTATTACTATACCATCCCACAGGATGTCTGCAATGAAATGCGAAGCCTTTTACAGAGCGGACAGTACAGGACGCTGAGCGATTTATACAGGAACCTGTTCCGAAACCTGGTGGACGTCTGCGTCATGAAATCAAAACAGGACGAATTTTATTATGCGCTCGATGAGATGAACGCTTACCAGATGACCGCCGGATGGTATCGGAGAAGTCTTCGTTCCGGCAGCTATGCGCCTTTTGCGGAACAGAGTCTCCGACTGCTTCGGGCTTATGCGCAGCTGGAATTATACGGCGGAGACCTGGCGGATGTTCTGACCGGCAATGTTGCTCCGGAGCTTTACGACCATGCCCGCAACGAACATTTTACCTATGCCGGAATTTTGGCGGCTCAAATTGACCGGGGCGATGAAAAAACAATCAACGCGGTAAAGGATATTCTCTTTGGCGAAAACAACACGGCGATGATGAGCCATGAGCTGATTCTCGGCATCGTCAGGTCCAAAAGCCATCCTTTGCACAAAGACCTGGGCAGATTTCTTCTGGCCGCAAGGCTTCAGGAAGGGGCGCGACAGGCGGTCTGCGAAACAATGGACGCCGGACGGCCGGAAGCGTTTCTCCATTTATTTTCCGTCATCGAAGAGAACAATCTGATTCGTTATTCATCCATTAAACGCGCGGTCAGCACATGGATTGGGATTTTCAACGAAAACAGCGTGGACCGTATCAGCGACAAACTGCTGCGTCTGATGGGGCAATGTCTCCGGGATGAAGCTTTTGTCAAAGAGCAGCTTGCCACAAACGATGCGGTAGCCATCAGCTGCGCGCTCTGGGCAAAAGGCTTTTATAACGCGGAAGACGCCATACAGACGGTTCTGACGCTAATCAGGGAGGGTACGAAACAACAGAAAATGACGGCATCCTATTTCTGCCTTTCCATACAGGACACGAAGCTGCAGATGCGTTCCGCCAAAGAAGTCATCCGTTCTTATTCCGATGACCTGGAGCTTATCGCATGTTTCATGCCCGGTTTCATGTCCGCCGCCGGTTCCCGTTTCTATGAGTTAATCAAAGATGAGAAGAGTAACTACTATGCAGTCCGGGACTATAAAGTCAAAGAACCAAAACTGCTGGCGTCAGAGGAATATTTCCAAAATGATGAAGAAGCTGAACTGTTCTACGGCATCCTGAAAGAAATCATCGGACGGATTCCCAAAAAAGGGCTGACCTTTTCGCCCTGTATCTTTCCCTGGCATCAGGTAACGATGAACCAGTCGGATATCGCCGTTCGTCTGTGCCTGATTGCATGGATGCTGCAAAAAGAGTCTCTTTTGGATGAAGTCTGCGAAATGATTCCTCTGATTGGACAGGGGGAGGGCTACTCTTATTACGGCGCTTCCAGAGCCGCTGTCGCAAGGGTTCTGCTTTATCGCCCCAAATCGGAAGCGCGTAAAAAAGTTCTCTTTGACCTTCTGCACAATGCGGAAGAATCCACGAATCAGTCGGCGCACGCGTTGGTGGAAGACATGGAACTTTCCAACGAAGATTACCGGGAAATTGAACAAAATCTGAAATATAAAAAAGGCAGGGCCCAAACCCTTGCTCTGCTGCGGAAACAGAGCAATCAAAATCTGACCGCCTGTATCGAAAGGCTGCTCGAAGACAAATCCGAAGAATGTCACATGGGGGCTCTGGACCTCGCATTGCAGTTAAAAAAAGATGATGAAAAGTCTTTTGCGGAAGTTCTGCCGAAACTCCGTTCCTTTTCCAATCCGACCGGAAAAGAACAGGTACTTTTGGAGGAACTTATCGGTACGGAAAGTGAAGCGCAGGATATTCTGAACACACCGGGATTTGGATTATATGATGTAAAGAGGGACTGGGTTCTTCCGCCTGTCAGTGTGGATGAACAGGAAGCTTCAAAACTCTTCGTCTGCGGAGAAGACGCCTGTATCCGTGTTCTGCGGAAACTGGATGCGCTGATTCACGACAACCGGGAACGTTCTTATACAACAGTCTGGAATGAGGAAAATCTGCTCGGCAACAGACTGATTCATTGCCGGTGGGGCAACGGCAGTATGAAGCCGCTCGAATCTTATCCTTTCCAGGAATTATGGGAAGAATTTTATGCCAAAGAAGTCAAAACGCCACAGCTTTTAACCGAAACGCAGCTCTATTGCCGATGTCTCCAACAGCGGAATTTTTATGAGCAAAACATCAAACTCTATCAGACGGTTTTCGGAAACGGCCTCTTCAAAAAACCGCCATTTTCCAATCTGTCCGTCGCCCTGGCTTATAACGACCAGGTATGTACCATCCTTTCCGCGCTTTTCAATCAGTATGTCCCGCATTCTTTTCTGGCGCATTTCGGATTATGCGGAATGGCAAAACTGCTTACCGTACTGAACGGTTCCAATGACTTGTTTACGGTACGGGAAAAACGCTGGAACGGGGAAACTTTGGTTTATACGAAACGCACCGTGGAACTTCCTGTTTTTACCAATATGTGCCAATGGCTTTCTTTTGTGGAAAAAGATAATCAGGAAGACTGGGAAAGCGCTTTTACGCTGCGCTTCCGGCTGCAACAGCACTATGCAAAACAGGAAACGAGGGAAAAGCAGCCACGGTACGTTTACAGTAACAACCACGGAAATTATCTGAATCTGTCGGACTATGTACAGTGTTACATACGGGGAATCTGGGATAAAGACCTGTTCTATAAGGCAGTCTTTGCTTTTACCGGCATCGGGAGCCTTTTAGAACCCGTCAGCGTCGTAGAGCAAAAAGGCGCCGTTCCTTCCAGAAAGGCCTGTGTCCGCGGCCTGAATGCCTTCTTTGGTCAGGGCGTCATCCAGCCTGTTGACGGAAAATACCGTTTTGATACAATTGGCGCCGAAATGCCGGAAATGATTTTTGCACATGAGCTTTACCGGGAAACGCTTCCGGTTGTTTTGAAAGTGGAACTGAAACGCGGGGAGCAGCCCACACCGTTTTCGGCGGACATCAAAAACATTCAGGTCATTTACGGCATCGACTATATGATTCAGATTTTAACGGCGCTCGGAAAAGACCCTTTACAGCGGGGATACGGCTATTATTCTTCCAATACGGACAGGAAACCGGTTCTGAGCCATTTGCTGAAAGTCTCCATGCCCGGACCGGACGAAACGGCGGAAGACCTGAAAAAGGCGCTGAAGGGAACCGATATCACGAAAAAACGCCTGATTGAGCTTGCCATGTATGCACAGCAATGGATTCCAATGTTGGAAGAATACTTCAACATGCCGGGCTTTGCGAGCACATGCTATTACTTCATGGCACATACGAGCGAACGCCTCGATGACCAGGCAACCTCCACAATTGCCAAATATACGCCCCTTTCTCCCGAAGAACTAATGGACGGCGCTTTTGACATCCACTGGTTTTCTGAGGCTTATCACAAGCTCGGAGTCAAAAACTTCAAGCTTCTTTATGACGCCGCCAAATATTCTTCCACCGGCGCCGCCCACGCGAGGGCGCGGAAATATGCGGACGCCGCTCTCGGAAATACGAATAAGGAATTTCTGAAAGCGGAAATTAACGCCAAACGCAACAAAGACCTTCTGATGAGCATCGGACTGCTGCCCCTTCCGGCGGAGAAAAACGAGCGTGAAACAGAACTTCTGGACCGTTATCAGTTTATACAGAAATATAAAAAAGAGAGCCGGCAGTTCGGCGCACAGCGACGGGCCAGCGAAGGAAGAGCTTCCGAAATCGCCCTGAACAATCTGAGCGTCAACGCCGGATTTACGGATGTCACGCGCCTTGTGCTCCGCATGGAAGGCAAACTGACCGAACTGTCTTCCGAATATTTCGACTGGCAGACCGTGGATGAAATCGAACTCATGATATGCGTGGACGAAAACGGAAAGAGCTCCCTGTCATGTCGAAAAGACGGCAGGCTTCTGAAATCCGTTCCTGCCAGATACAAAAAGAACGAAACCGTTTTACAGCTGCAGGATATGGTCAAACAATTAAAAGAACAGTACAGCCGTACGAAACAAATGATGGAACAGGCTATGGAAGACAAAACCGCCTTTGAAGTATGGGAATTTCTGGAATTGTATCAAAATCCGGTAGCCCGCCCGATTACGGAAACGCTCGTGGTAAGAACGACGGAAGAGCCAAATCCCAAAATCGGTTTTCTCACAAAAGAAGGCATTCTGGATGCTTCCGGCGCGCTTCATCCCGTAAGCACGGACGAAAAGCTGTTTATTGCGCATCCCTTTGACCTGTATCAGAGCGGACACTGGCACGAATATCAGAAGCAGTTGTTTGAAAAACAAATCAAGCAGCCTTTTAAACAGGTATTCCGCGAACTCTATGTAAAACTGGAGGAAGAGCTGGAAAAAGAAGAATCCATGCTCTTTTCCGGCAACCAGATTCAGCCCGTAAAGACCGTCGGCGCCCTGCGAAGCAGACGTTGGGTAGCGGATTACGATGACGGACTGCAGAAAATTTACTATAAAGAAAATATTGTTGCCCGCATCTATGCGATGGCGGACTGGTTCTCTCCAAGCGATACAGAAGCGCCGACATTGGAATATGTGGTATTTTCAGACAGAAAAAGCGGAAAGCCGCTTCCGATAAAAGACATTCCCGACATCATTTACAGCGAGGTCATGCGGGATGTGGATTTGGCCGTCAGCGTTGCCCACGCAGGCGGGGTTGACCCGGAAACAAGCCACTCTACCATCGAAATGCGCCAGGCGATTGTCGCATGCAGCCTCTCCCTGTTCCGGACCAAAAACGTCCGTCTGGAAGGAAGCCACGCGATTATCGACGGCAAACTCGGGCAGTATACGGTACATCTCGGCAGCGGCGTCGTACACCAGATTGGCAATTCCATGCTGTTCGTCGTTCCGGTTCACTCGCAGCACAGAGGCCGTATTTTCCTTCCCTTCGTGGATGATGACCCGAAAACGGCGGAAATTATGTCGAAAATTCTTCTGTTTGCAGAGGATGGAAAGATAAAAGACCCCAATATTCTGCGGCAGATTCGGTGAAAATTTTTATCATGTGCTACTATAAAAATGATAAAAACAGGCAATGCTAAAACATAAACACAACTCTGCAGACCCTGGAAAGGACACGTTCGAAACATGGCAGACATTCATCGCACTTATATTGCTATCGACCTGAAATCTTTTTACGCTTCCGTCGAATGTGTCGAAAGACAGCTCGACCCGATGGACACAAACTTAGTTGTCGCAGATTCCTCACGAACGGAAAAAACAATCTGTCTGGCGGTGTCTCCTTCTTTGAAAGCCCTCGGCATACCGGGACGGGCAAGGCTGTTTGAAGTCATTGAAAAAGTCAAAGAAGTCAATTATCAGCGAAAACGACAGTCTCCGGTTCATGCTTTTCAGGGGGAGTCCTGTTTCTCCAAAGAGTTAGCGGAACACCCGGAGTTTTCCCTCTCCTATATCATCGCCACGCCCCGTATGACGCATTATATGGAATACAGCGCCAAAATATATAAAATTTACCTGAAATACATTGCTCCGGAAGATATTCATGTTTACTCTATTGATGAAGTCTTTATGGACGTAACCGCATACCTTGATACCTATTCTCTGTCCGCAAGAGAACTGGCCGGCCAAATCATACAGGACGTTTTTTCCCAGACCGGCATCCCGGCCGCGGCGGGTCTTGGCACAAATCTGTATCTGTGCAAGGTCGCCATGGATATTATGGCCAAACATGCCCCGCCGGATAAAAACGGCATCCGTATTGCGGAACTTGATGAGATGAGTTACCGCCGTCTTCTGTGGAACCACCGGCCGATTACCGACTTCTGGCGGGTCGGTCATGGTTATGCCAAAAAACTGGCCGAACATGGTATGTTCACGATGGGCGATGTCGCAAGATGCTCTGTCGGAGACGGTCAAAGCTATTACAACGAAGAACTGCTCTATAAACTGTTCGGCATAAACGCGGAACTGCTGATAGACCATGCCTGGGGATGGGAGCCGGTGACCATTGACCTGATAAAACAATATAAACCGGAAACAAACTGCCTGAGTTCGGGACAGGTGCTTCAAGGCCCTTATGATTATCAGAAAGCCGGGCTTGTCGTAAAAGAAATGACCGACATGCTCGTACTGGACCTGGTAGAAAAGCGGCTTGTCACGGACCAGTTGACGCTTACCATCGGATATGATATCGAAAATCTGACCCGGCCGGAAATCATCAGAAAATACAAGGGGGAAGTCACGACAGACCACTATGGACGTAAAGTTCCGAAACACGCCCACGGAACTGCCAATCTGGGCAGACAGACTTCCTCAACGAAGTTGATTCTGGACGCAGTCATGGCGCTCTATGACCGTATTGTGGACAAAAATCTGCTGGTGCGCAGAATCTATATATCAGCTAATCATCTGGTCGATGAAGCCACGGCGCATGACCGCGAACAAACTTCTTACACCCAGTTGAATTTATTTACAGACTATGAAGCGTTGGAAAAACAACATCAGGAAACGGAGGCAGCCCTGAAAAAAGAACGCGCCCTTCAGGAAGCCATTTTATCCGTCAAAAAGAAATATGGGAAAAACGCGATTTTAAAAGGCATGAATCTGGAAGAAGGCGCGACTGCCATCGAACGGAATCACCAGATTGGAGGACATAAAGCGTAATGGAAACTGCCAGAAAGAACGCATCCCGGGCGGAAGAGACCGGAAATTCACCGCAGACAGATAACGGCTTATATGATGATATCATCAGCCTGCCGCATCACATATCCACAAAACACCCGCAGATGTCCGCGCTGGACCGGGCAGCGCAGTTTTCTCCTTTTGCCGCGCTGACAGGATACGGGGCGGTCATTGAAGAGACCGCCCGGCTGACCGAAGAAGAAGCGGAACACAGGCAGACCGGGTTATTCACGGATGCCTGACATGCGCCATTCATGAGCATAATAATTATAACGCAGATGAAAGGTTTTCTGCGTGCCGTACAGGGACGCAGTACAGACAAAATTGGCGCCAAGAGAGCTTCTCTCCTGGTCGGTTGAGACAATTTTTTCTATATGAATCGTAACCATCTCGCCGTTCCGGTCACGAAAACGAAAACGCATCGGCGTAATTTTTCCGTTTGTGTCGGTGCATGAAATCATCTGCACCGGAATATCAATACACAGAATACTTTCCAACTGCTTCCCCTCCTCTGTCTTTCATTCATGCAGAATGGCCGCATGGACATTCTGCCGTGTGAAGACACTTTTGAAGAAACTCTGCTTGCAGAGCGTGAAATCACTTTGCGAGGCATTTTCGAGCTTAGTAATTTCCTTCACACTTTTTTAGTATTCCGCTTTTTGATAAAAATATTTTGGGGCGCTGGATAAAGCCCAACACCCCAATGTAAATCAGACAAATCATTTAACAATTTGCCGCGGCGTCTATTCCGCCGTAATCTCTTCCGTATACTTCGCGCCGAGTTCAGAAATCGTACCGTCCGCAAGCTTTGCTTCGATTGCGCTGTTCAGCATATCAAGCAGCTCTGTATTGCCTTTCTTTACCGCGATAGCATATTCTTCGGACTCAAAAGCGGAAGCGTCTTCCACAATCTTAAGTCCTTCATTGTCATTGACATATTTCTGCGCCGTAGCGGAATCGATTACGACCACATCACACTTGCCGTTTACCAGTTCCATAACCGCCTCTGTGCCTTTCTTAAACGCCTCGTAAGGATAACCCATTTCGTTTACGCATACTTCACCGGTATAACCCTCTACCACACAAATTTTCTTATCGGCCATATCCGCTGCCGCCGCGATGTCGGAATCTTCCTTTACAATCATGACCTGTGTCGCGGTATAATAAGGAATGGTAAAATCTGCCGATTCCTTACGGTCTTCCATGACGGTCATGCCCGCGATAGCCGCGTCAATCTGTCCGTTCTCCAACGCGATTAACAGAGAAGCAAACTCCATATTTTCAATTGCCGCCGTCATACCGTTCTCTTCCGCAATCTGCTTTGCGATGGCTATATCGATGCCGTCATACTGGTCGATGACACCGCTGCCGGATACAAACTCAAAAGGCGGAAATTCCGCATTCGTACCGAATGTCAGGACACCTTCCGTTTTCGTCGCAACAGTCCCGGTCTGGCCTTCATCCGCGGTTTCTGTTCCTGCAGTATCTGCCGTCGCTTCTGTGCTTGCTGTTTTGGCCTCCTTGTCCGCATCTCCTCCGCATGCCGTCAGAAAAGACATTGCCATCGTCATTGCGAGTACAAGAGCCGCTGCCTTTGTTCCTTTTTTCATAATACTCTCCTTTCCTTTCTCTCAGCCTATGAAAAATTTATTTTTCACGGTATCCTCCCTTTCTTCTCAGCCGCCTGTCTGCGCGCTGAAAATACCTTTCTATATTTGTGTATATTAAAACCGTTTTACCAAAAGACCCATTTCCCTCCCCCGATAAAAACGGAATACCACCTGACATCCCTATGCCTGCTTTTAGAGAACCTTGCTCAAAAACAACTTCGCCCGTTCATTCTTCGGATGGTTAAATACTTCTTCCGGTGTGCCGCTCTCCATGATAACACCCTGGTCAATAAAAAGCACTCTGGTCGCCACCTCTCTGGCAAACCCCATCTCATGGGTAACGATTACCATCGTCATGCCGGATTTGGCCAAATCCTTCATAACATCCAGCACCTCTCCTACCATTTCCGGGTCAAGCGCCGATGTCGGTTCGTCAAAGAGCATAATTTCCGGATTCATGGCGAGCGCTCTGGCAATCGCCACACGCTGCTTCTGCCCGCCGGAAAGCTGCGCCGGATAGGCATCCGCTTTTTCCGCCAGATTGACGCGCTCCAAAAGCTCCTGGCCTTTTCTGACCGCCTCTTCCTTCGTCATCTTTTTTAACAGAACCGGCGCCAGTGTAATATTATCCATAATTGTCAAATGCGGAAACAGATTGAACTGCTGAAAAACCATGCCCATCTTCTGCCTTACCACATTGATATTAACTTTTGGCGTATTAATCAGCTCATCGTCCACATAAATCTCACCTTCCGTCACGTCCTCCAGCAAATTCAGGCAGCGCAGAAAGGTGCTCTTTCCCGAACCGGAAGGTCCGATAATAACCACCACTTCGCCCTGAGAAATATGCTCGTCTATACCGTCCAATACCATCAGGTCATCGAATTTTTTATGTAAGTTCTTTACTTTTATCATAAGGCGTTCTCCCTTCTATCTGACATCGGACTTTCTCAGATGATTCTCGACCTGCCGCAGCGACAGCGTCAGAATCTTAATCAGCACATAATAAATGACAGCGGTTCCGACTAACGGCATGAATGCTTCAAAAGTTGCGCTTTTGATAAAATCGCCCGCTTTCTGGATATCCATCAGGCCCACATAACCGACAATGGCGGTTTCTTTAATCAGCACGATGAACTCGTTGCACAGCGCCGGAAAAATATTCTTTACCGCCTGCGGAATCACGATTCTCATCATCGTCTGGAACGCGTTCAGGCCGAGCGACCTTCCCGCCTCAGTCTGTCCACGGTCTACCGAAAGAATGCCTCCCCGGATGATTTCGGATACATAGGCTCCGGAATTGATGCCGAATGCGATTGCCGCAATCACCCACTTCGCCAAATCAACAGAAGCAAAAATGACAAAATAAATAATCAACAGCTGTGTTACGGAAGGCGTTCCGCGTATCACATCGGTATAAACACCGCCGACTGCCCTGAGAAATTTGTTTTTGGAAAGGTTGCATAACGCAATCAGCATACCAATCATAATTCCGATAATAACTGCCAGCAATGAAACTTTAATCGTAACGCCGATACCGCTGAGCAGCAGTTTGTAACGGTCTTCTCTGATAAAACATTTTTCGAACAAGTCACCGAACTCGGCAAACCATTGTTGCATTCCTGTCATTTGTTTTCGTCCTTTCCTCGCCTGATACAATCCCACTTACATAATCCAACCCGCATTATAGCACAAAGAATGCGGGTTGAAAAGCATAATTATAAGTAAATTCAGAAATATCCGGCAGATATGTGCATATTTATGTATGCGGTCCTGCATACCGCTTTTCGGGATTTGGCCATGTAATCATCCATAAAAAATCAAAAACTGCCAATTGACAAATAAAATCAAGTAAAATCCTTCCCGATTCTGTATAATAAGTACAGGACAGTTGAAACGGGGGAACAGGCCGATGTATGAATGGCAGCGACAGATACAGAACATGATTGAGCAAATTGACCTGTATCTTAAAAAAAATGATAATGAATCGTTATCTTTAAGTTCTCTTTCAAAGCAGTCGGCCTATTCCGAGTACTATCTATCCAAAAAGTTCAAAGAGATTTCGGGAATGCAATTCCGGGATTATCTGCGATACCGGAAACTGGCTTTTGCGCTGAAAGAGCTTCGGGATACCGAAAACGGAATACTGGATATTGCCTTGCGGTACGGCTTTTCTTCACACGAGGCTTTCACCCGTTCCTTTAAAGAAGCCTATGGCATTACCCCCAGTGAGTATCGCAGGCGTCCGAGGCCCGTGGCGCTCCGCACGATTATAAAACCGTTTGACTGTTACTTATCAGAAGAAGGCGCAAACAGAATGAAAGATTCTCAACAGGAAATTAAAACTTATTTCGTAACGATACCGGCACACAAATTTCTGCATGTCAAAAATCTGGAAAGTATCGGTTACTGGGACTTTTGGCAGAAGCAAAGCCTCATCCCCGGACAGGACTGCGAAACCATCTGCGGTCTGCTGGACAGTATTAAGGGAAAACTTGACGATTGGGGCGGCAGCGATGCGAACAGCGGGAGCGGCCAGATTATGGCCTTTATCAATGAACCTGCCGGCAGAATCTGCAGTTGGGGAATCCCTCTTGCGGAGTGCTACGGCGTACGCCTTCCGCACAATTATGACGGTGAAATTCCTCACCAGATGCTTATGGCAGATATCCCCGAAGGAGAATATATCGTCTTCGAACACGGCCCTTTTGATTACGAAAAGGAAAATCAAAGTGTGGAAGAAAAAATCGAAGCGGCCATGAAAGCATATGATTATACCACTTCCGGTTATTGTCTCGACACCGCGCCCGGCAGAGTCTTTTACTTCTATCATGACCCTGCGCGGTTTTGGAAATATATCAGGCCGGTGCGAAAATCATCTGCCATAGAATAATATGATACGGCTTGTGCCTTTTGATATCCCGCATCTTTTCGATAGTTCTCATACCGGAGGAGCAGCTTCATTCTGCAGATGAATTTGTTCCTCTTTGATGCGCGGATATCTTATCAGTTCTCTGCCCTCCAGATTTTCTTTATACATATCGACCGCCGTAATCTGATGATTATCATAAGAAGTGTAATAATAGATTCCTTTATCGGCATTACAGCACGAGGTATAAATGGTAATTTCATATCCGCCGTTTTCCAGCTCACAGCTTCCCCGCTGCTGGTCTACGGCATTCAAAATATGAAAAAACTGACTGACGCTTTCCTTTTCCCCGTCCCCGGAGACAGCATTCATTTTCACAAAAGCCGCCCTGACAAATCTCGACTGCGAGGACAAATCCCCCGGAAGCCCCATTGCCCCCATTCCCTTGCAATACGCTTCCAGACAAATACCTTTCGCAAACCTGTTTTCCGGCGGCCTGGCGGATAAATTCATGTAATTGTTCAGCATCATCATCTGCATGTCAAAAGGCGGATTATTGGTCAGAACCCCCACCGGATTATCATAAATCCGGATTCCTTCTTTCATCGGCTCCACGGTGATGCTTTCCTTCTTATCGGCTATGATATAATGAAGCTGTGCCGGCGGAAACCCTTCATGAAAAGGCGTCTTCACGATATTGACTTTTTCGAGCAGAGAACGCGCTTCTCTGACACTGGCGCACCGGACTAAAATCCAGGGTATCAATTCAAACTGTGCGATATTATCTTTCCCTTTCTGACTTTCCCCGTAAAAAGCATTCCCCACAAAATTCAATCCGGCCATTCCCAGTCCTTTTTCGTTTACGGCGTCATAATACAGGGGATAGTTTTCCTCCACATGAGACATGCCGATGAGCGCAAAATGACTGTCCATTGTATCTTTTTCCCGAAAACGAAACGGATAGTTCCGGGGCGTAACTACCACTTCATCGCCATAAGAAAAATCATTATCCAGTGTGCGTCCAAAATAAAAATCTTTCGTCTGATAGGTTGCTGCTGTACACATATCGCTTCTCCTTTTTGTCTAATGATATCACTTTCCTTTTTCCCATATTCTGTCTGTTATTTTCTCCACCTTCGCAGGAATCTATAAGCAATACTCCAAAAAACAGCGTGTAGAAACAGAATCAAAAAAGGAAACCACATTTTATCAGCATACCCGTTTAATAAATCCATCAAACCATAAAAAGTCGCGCCGGACGGAAGGACATAAGAAAGCCCAAACATGATGCTGTCTTTCGGAACCGCTAAATAAAAAAAGACTGGCGGCGCAATGAACAAAATCATAATCACTTTGATACAGGCAATCCCCGTCATCAGTCCTTCTGAAAAGCGTCCGATAAACAATCCCATCAACGCTGCTATATAGGCGGAAAGCGTGATGATGCCAAGAAGCGGCAATGTCTGCAAAAAGTCTGTCCGCACACAAATAAACGCCGTTATGACGGTTGATGCCGCACTACCGATAAAGCCTATCATAATCTTCTGTATCATGTAGGATTGTGCCGTCATCGGAAGAATCCTGTGAATCAGCGCAACGCCGTCTTCTTTTTCACCAATGATATTCATTGCGTTGAACGTGCATCCCATAAACATGGCGGTAACCAGCGTTATCACAACCAGCAAAGATTTCAGGCCTTCGTTTTCATCCGATACCGGAGCGATTGTTTTATCATACGCATATTCTGCTGCCCGGTCTTCATATATTCGGGGAAGCGTATCGGCTATTACTTTATTTACCTGTAATTCATCGCCGGACAGAAATGTACGGATGCCGTCGTCCGCCTGCAGGACGCCTATCATTTGCGTCGATGGATTGTTGACTGCCTCTTCCAGTTCGCCGCGTGTCTCATATTGTGTAACGCAGCCATTCGATTGCAGCCAGGCGGCCGTTTCATCGGAAAGATTATCCTGCACAATGCCGAACGACGTTTCGCTTATCGAGCGAAAACTGACGCCGGAAAGCATATTCAGCGCGATGCCGGCAAGCACAGGCAGCAAAAAAGTCAGAATGCACATTTTGTCCCGCCGGATATTTTTCAATTGATATTTTAACCCTTTCATTTCAATAACCACACCTCTCTTTCAACCTTTTATCCTTCCTTCGCCATTTCACGGACGAATGCACGATGCGCGAGCAGAAACAGCAGTATGATTGCGCCAAAACAGGCGGCATAATACGGCAGTCCGGGCATTGGCTCCAAGAAGTACGCCCCTTTCATCGCCGCAAATAGATGATACATGGGATGATACACAATCCACCCCCACGAGACGCCCGTCTGTCCCGCCAAAAAAACAGGCGTTGTAACGAAAACGGCAATCACCAGATAAAACAGGGAAAATTGTTTAAAATCCGGCAGTCTTACCGCGCAGAGAAACCCCGTCAAAGCCATCATAAGAGATACTATTCCCGTCTGCACAGAAACAGCCGGCAAAACAGCAATTCCATGCCATAGCCCAAGATTCCATACGGTTAATAACGCCGCAAAAATTAAATCCGAGAGCAGAAATAGAAACAGTTTTGACAGAATAAACATTGCCCTGCTGGCCGGCAATATTCCATGTACCCGGATTACACCCATCTGTTTTTCTTTGAACAGCATGGAGGCCAGCCCCAAAAAGCCGACCGCAGATAATTCGAAAAACAGAAATTCCGCGGTAATTTCACGGCGGCTTTTCATTTCTTTGCTGTTTGTGCCAATCACGTCCGCATGCCCTTCCGCCGTTCCGTTCAATACTGCCTCGGCCCAGATGACGCGGTAATTGTCGATAGTGTCGATGCCGGAAGCAAGCATATATAATTCCGGTTTGCCGGAGGAAAGGTCGATGCCGACAGAATATTGGTCCGCACAGGCTTTTTCAAAATCTTCCCTGTCATCCAGCGGAATCACATACTTCGATACGGCGGCCTGCCTGCCCTGCGGGTCATATAAATAAACGGGGTAAATCTCCTGTTCCATATTCACATAAATGAAATTGATATAACAGGAATATAAAACAAGAGAGGCAAACGCCAGGATGAAAAACTTTCCGGACAGCATAAGCCGGAAGTCCTTTTTCAGAAAATGAATGAATCCTCTCCACATCAGGACAGCCTCCTTCCCGTATACCGGATGAAAATATCTTCCAAAGTCGGTTCCTGCGAATGAATGCTTATTACTTTGTCATACGCAAAAGAAATTCCGTTTTTCAGTTCTTCCGCCTCTATGGTCCGCTCTTCCCGTCTGCCCTGACAGAGACAGGCAATCCGTATACTGTGCCCGCTGTTTTGCTCCTTCAGGTTTCCCGGCGTATCGAGGGCCGCAATCTTTCCGTCGGAAAGAAAGGCTACCCTGTCGCAGAGCAGGTCGGCGTCCAGCATATTATGCGTTGTCAAAAAGACCGTCGTTCCTTTCTGCCGCTCTTCTTCTATTATCCTGCGGAACAGAACGGCTCCTGCCGGGTCAAGGCCGCTGGTCGGCTCGTCTAAAAAGAGCAGCCTGGGATTGCTGATTAAAGCTCTGGCCATGCTGACGCGCTGCCGCATCCCTTTGGAATAAGAAGACACCGGCTTTTTCAAAAAATCCCGCTTAAATTCCAGCTTGTCAAGCAGCTCCTCCGCATCCCGCAGCTGTTCCTTTGGGTAAAAAGAAGAAAAATAATGCAGATTATCCAACGCGCTTAAATTGGCGTACAGATAGGGAAATTCAAACAAAACGCCGATTTTACGGCAAAGTTCCTGCGAATCCGAATGCCTGATATCTTTTCCGAACAAAGATACCACGCCTCCATGCCCTTTTAAGATACCCGTCAATATTTTTTGCGTTGTAGACTTCCCGGAGCCGTTCGGCCCCAAAAATCCGAATATTTCTCCGTCTTCTACGGTAAAGTTCAGGCCGTGTAATGCCTGTTTGTCCTTCCCGTAGGAATAAGTCAGGTCTTTTACCGCAATCATTCCTCATCCCCCCATTTCCCGTACCGTTCCTTTTTCTTTTCCCGCTCCCGCCTGCTCCACCATTTCATGAACCTGACTTTAAACGGGATGATGATTGCCAACACCGCCAGAATAACAAGCCACCAGTGCCACTCCAAACCCCAAAACATAATAACGCCTCCTTCGTATGCGGAAATTCTGCATCCTTCCTAATAAGAAAATTCTGCCTTCTTTATATGCTGAAATTCCCTCTTGATGAAATGAGCATAAGAAAACGGGTTGAAGTCGGTGTGAGGCTGATGTGAAATCTCTGTGAAATTTTTGGAGCAGACAAAAAAGTTCCTGTCCCCTTTCGGAAACAGAAACTTTTTAAAACAGCAACATATTATTTTACAACAGGAAGCGAAAAATAAAACTCCGCGCCCTCTTCCTTATTCCGGACGCCGTAAGGCAAATGCTGCATAGACAAAATCTGCGCGACTATCGCCAGCCCCAATCCCGAACCGCTGTAACCGGAATTTTGGCCGCGATAAAACTTTGTCCAGATTTTGGACAAAGTTTCCTGCGGAATCGGCATCCCCTGATTAAAAACAGAGAACTCCAACATACCGTCGTTTTCTTTCAGTGACAGCCTCAAAACGCCTCCCGGACGGACATTCCTTTTCGCATTGACAATCAGATTGTCTAGCGTCTGCTCCATCCGGCTCTTATCGGCTTCGACATATACAGAATGTTCCGGCAGCTCATATTGCAGAACAAAATCGGCATCCGGAGTATCAATCAATAATCTTCCGGCGACTGTTTCAAGAAATTCGACAAAATCAAAACGCTCCGGATGAAGCTGCGCCGCGCCGTTTTCCAACGCGGATAAATCAAGCAGCGTGGTAATTAAATGGTTCATGCGCTCCGTTTCTGCTATGATAACTTCGGCATATTTTTGTCTTTTTGCCTCGTCCGTCTCGTCCTGCAGTCCTTCGGCATAGGCCCGTATCACGCCTAACGGCGTTTTCATTTCGTGGGACAGATTGTCCACCAGTTCTTTTCGCTCTGCCAAAAGGCATTTCTTTTGCTCTATGTCCTGTTCCAATCTTTCATTGGCGCTCTCCAAATCCCTGAATGCCTGCTGCAGACTTTCGGCCATTTTATTCAGACTCGCGGACAATTCTCCAAATTCATCCGTTGTTTTTATGATACATGGCGCGGAAAAATCCAAATGTGACATCTGACAGGCAGCCCGGTTCAATCTGGCAAGCGGCTCTGAAATGAATCGTCCCATCAGATAATCTACCGTAAGAACCAGAAGAATAACGACAATAAGCCAAATCAAAACAGACAAGTCTGAATCGGGGAATAGCCTGGTTGATATGACATAAGAAATCATCAGGATAATTCCGGCCAGTTTTGAAATCATGATAAGTTTTCTGCGGACCGTCCGCAATGTGAAATAGTCCTTTCTGTTCATTCCTGCTCTGTCACCTCAAATTTATAGCCGGACCGAATAAGCGTAACGATATGTTTTCCCTCATTTCCCAACTTTTGCCGTAAAGTCTTGATATGGGTATCAACGGTTCGGGTCGTCCCGTCAAAGTCATATCCCCAAATGCGGTTCAGGAGCTGCTCCCTGCTGAATATCTGCCCTGCATTTGCCATAAAAAAATGAAGCAGCTCATATTCCTTGTGGGTCAGCGCGATTTCCGCACCGTCCAGAAAAACCCTGTGGGAAGCCGGAACGATTGCGATTTTTCCGGCGGCCAGAGTTTCTGCCGGCGCAGAAGAAGAACGCCTCAGCAGGGCATTCGCCTTTGCCAGCAGCACTTTGGGACTGAAAGGCTTGGTCATGTAATCGTCCGCGCCCAATTCATAGCCTTTCAGCTTATCATTCTCATCACTTTTGGCCGTCAGTAAAATAATAGGAAGACTGCTCATCTCCCTTGCCATTCTGCAGACCGAAAAACCGTCGAGATGAGGCATCATCACATCCAGTATCATCAAATCCATCGGATTGTTTTTCAGGATTATCATTGCGTCCACGCCGTCATCTGCCGTAAAACAGGTGTGACCGCCCCTCTGTATGTATTCAACGATAATGCTCTGCATATTCTTTTCATCTTCGACAACCAGAATGTTCGCCATATGATTATGACTCCGCCTTTCCAGGGTAAAATATTCACACTCTTATGATATCACCATATCGCTGCATTATCCATTGTTTTGTATTCAGCTAAATGTGGAAAAAGCATCCACTTTTGTCACACCGTCCGCATGAATATACACGTCCATATATGTGATATCGTTTTCCTGATACTCGTATTCAAAGCAGCTGATGATATTTTCCTGATTCTTTTCTTTGAAATTATTTGCCTGAAAATATTCCATAATCAGTTTATAGGCATTGGGAATCCTTTCAAACGGCTGAATAAACGGCTCTTTAATCGTGATTACACCATAATCGGCTTCTTTATTCTCCATATAATTGACGCCGGGACAATCCGTCCTGAAATCATCCGGAATGACACAGGCTGCAACATATCCGTGGAGTCCAAATCGATTCTGCTGTTCCTGTGTCACAAAAGGGAAATCCCATCCGATAAGCTTAGCATCCGGACATAACTTTTTGAGACCACTGTTTTCCGCCCATCTTTCCATATGGCCCATCGCGTCGCTTTCCGGGTCCTGAGAAATAATCACATAGCTGGCCATTTTAAACGGCGCGACTCTTTTAATCCTCACTTCTGAATAAATTCCACTCTGGTCAGACAACTCTTCTCTCACGAGGGTGTCAAGCTTACACGCAAAAATCCCACACAGTTCCACAAGTCTATCCAGCTCCGGAACCACTTCATCAGATTCCCATCTTGACACAGTCTGCCTGGTTACGCTCATTCTGTCGGCAAGCTGCTCCTGTGTAAATTTTTTCTGTTTCCGCAAAAAACTTATATTATTTCCTAAACTCATTTTTTTCCTCCATTCTGTTCAAATGATTGTCCAATGGCCACCGGTCAACTCTGATTATGTCATAATAAATCATGCAAATCCACCAACCATCATATGCTTTTTTCGACATCTGTGTAACATCTCATGTTACAGGCTCATCCGTTCGAATTAAATGTTTCAACATTTATATAATCCACATAAATGTTTGGGATATCCAGTCCAAGTTCTTCCGCCACAGGAAATTCAATTCCATTCTGCATTTCAGAATCAGGATTTTTTTCTTTCTGATTCCTTTAAAACCGGTATTCTTTTATATTTTTAAAATCATTGTTTAAAGCATAAAAAACCCGATTTTCTTTCACAGAATATACAAAAGAAACCCGCGTTGCCCAGAGTCCCTCCTGCCGCACAGATTCCAATATGCGAAAGGCATCAGCGACAGAAAAATTGTCATTCTGCCTTTTCAGCTCTTTATCAGCCCTCTCAAATCTGTCATCTCCGGGCACTATGTAAGGTCTGGTGATTTCCGGATTCAGTACCGAATAGTTGGTAATCAGTGAATATTTCGTATGCTCAAAACGGTGTCCTATCCCAGGTTCAATGATAAGAACACGTCCGTTTTTATCAGAAAGCATCGCCTGCATGGTCGCATCTTCTGCATATACAATTTTTTTGTTTTGGACAATACTGCATGCCTCGTCAAATAAAAGTTCGCCCTTAATATAACGTTCTGTCAAGTCAGCAACTGTAATATGTCCCTCGCCGCTGCGATATGCACCATTCTGATTCCCATTCACATAAAGCAGAGTCCCGACATTGCCATTTCTATTGATTCCATGAAAAGAGTGATATTGATTATCTGGCATTTTAATACCGATAAAAAACCTGTCCTTTTCTGCAATAACCTTATGCGTCCATACAGAAAGGTCAATGTCAAAATTAAATCCGACAACTGTATCTTCTCCGTTATAAACAAATCTCGTACACATACTCATCCTCCATAAGTTCTTTGCTGCATCCCGACTGTATTGCCGCTATGTTTCGGGCGATTTTTTCATCCGGCCAGTCCCACCATCTGATACAAAGCAAATCGGAAACCGTCTTTTCGTCAAACCGTTTTTTAATCGGCTTTGCCGGCACGCCTCCTACAATGGTATATGGCGGCACGTCTTTTGTAACGACGGCACGCGCGCCGATAATTGCCCCGTCGCCAATCGTAACTCCTGCCAAGATAACAGCTTCAAATCCAATCCATACATCATTGCCGATTATAATATCGCCTTTATTATCCCAACTCCTTGCCACATCCTTTTTTTCCAGCCCCCATTCTTCATAAAAAAGCGGAAAAGGATATGTGCTCTGCGAGGCTGACGTATGATTGGCGCTATTGAAAAGAAATTTTACCCCGCAGGGTCATTATAAAAGTCGTTATACATCGTATAAGCGCCAACTTCAATGTTGGGATTTGTAATCACATTTTGAAGATAAACCGTCTGCGTATCTTCCGTCCGCGGATATCGTTTCTTCGAATCAGCCATTTTAAAATCCTCCTTCCAGTCATATAAAATAATCTTATTCATCCGCTGCGACGTTTTCAATACACCAAACATTACAGACGCATTGTATAAAAAATCGTCGCTCGGCAGCGGACATTAAGAGTATGCCTGCGGCAAACTCTGAGAATGCTTCGCATTCTCCTTGAATGGTTTACACTGTCGCAATTTCCTATATGATAAAAAGAGCCGCCTTTTTTCAGGCAGCTCCATCACTATTTCTGATATATAATTTTTCTGATGGCATAAACCGAAAGATGGTAAAAATCCGCAAGATTTTCCACAGACATTCCTTGCTTATAATCCGAAATAATCTTTTTATTACGGTCGTCAAGCTCTTTTCGGTAACCGGATAATTCTCCCCAAGACTTATGTTGTTCCGTTTTGGCCGGAATATAGATATAACCTGCCTGCACATACTTTTGCAATTCTTCAACTAACATAACCGGGAGAATTTCATTTGCATTTCTATATTTCATATGCGGCTTCCTCTTTGATTGATTAAGTCAAGCAGCAAAGCCAGCAATCCGTGTCAGCGACTGAAAATTACTCCATGCAGGCGTCGCTTATACTGGCTTTGCATGGAGCCCGGCTTTATTTTTTCTTTTTTTATTTATGCACATACTTTCTGCACCCATAAATCTCACCGCCAAAATATTATTGTATTGAAAGTATAACACCATGTTTTGAGCAATTCAAGTGGGGGCATGGGATGCCGTGAGTGATGGCATATTGACAATATCAGAATGTACCTCGAATCAATCGTCCACAGTAAACAAGGCGGTAATGGACCCGTGATATTGGTCTGAATGTTGTCGCTCGTGTTCCTTCTTTTGAGCGCAAAAAGACGCATAGTTTACAATTTCCTGTTCCATGCGCCTTTACCAACACATCCGCAGATGCGCGTTATTTTGATATTGAATTGGGGACTTGATTATGCTAATTGCATAACCGCTCTTTCGATTTCTTCTATATCATCTGAGGTCAATTCGGGGAAAAAGGCAGAAACTTCTTCCACTTTAATACGTCCTTTTTCTATCATTGTTATCACGTTTCGTTTTGTCGTTTCTCTTTCTATATCTTTCGCATAAGTCCTCATAATCTGCTCATCATCAAATAAACTCATCATAATCGTTACTACCTCCACTTCCTTGCTGCTTATTTAAATCGTCCGACACCTTACCACCTTAATTTCTAAAAATCCATACTTATGGAACTGCAAATGTTCCATAAGATGTGACACAAGATACGATATATCCTACTCCTGTCACACTTCGATTATACAAAAAAATGGTATCATATCCATTCATGGGATGAAATAGCGCAAGCTATGTGTCAATCTGAATTAGTGCATGAAACGAACATCGTACTCAGCTTTGTTCCGCTTGCAGCCTCGGTGCGTTTTGGCGCATTTCCTGTATTCCTTATAACATCTATATGCAGTGCTGCCTTTGATTTATTGTTTGTTATTATGCAAAGATATAACAGATTTCGTATACTAAAAATGGTTCTGCGAGAGAGATAGGATTTTCAGAAAGAATACTGTGAAAAATAAATTTTTCACAGGCAAATTCGCGCGTTGAGCAAGAATGGAGATTACTATGCAGAAAACAGAACAGGCGGAAATAAGTGTCAGATAGTAATGAACAGAAGAAATTGGCCGGTGAGCTCACCGGAAGACTATGGCTATTGAGGATATAAGGAAACAATCTTGCGGAAAATGTTAAAAAAACGGGCAAAAGAGGAAATGTAAGTTGGTAGATTTCGACTGAAACGCCTTCTATAATTAAGATACAAAAATACAGGAGGTAACAATATGAGCTTAGGAAGCAGTCTTTACAATGCAAGGAAAAAAAGCGGATTGTCACAGGAACATGTGGCAGAAAAACTGGGAGTAAGCAGGCAGACAATTTCCAAATGGGAACTTGATGAAACACTTCCGGACATCAGACAATCAAAGCGGCTGTCTAATCTTTATCATCTCACATTGGATGAATTGATTGACTTTGATATTGACCTTAAAGAAATCGAACAGATTATCGAAAATTCAAACGAAGAAAAGCAAAATAATATTGACTGGAGCAGCGCATGGAGCAAGAAATATCCAATTTTAGCAACTTACCTGTCATTAGATGGAATAGAAAAGTATTCAGCGCAGATAGAAAATATCTGTAAAAAAGTAAAAGCCGAATTTGATTTCTCTGAACTGGATACCTTTTTGGTTGTAAAAGACATCGTATATCGGATATATAAAAAACAAAATGAAAAACTGAACACAGAAAAGAAGCAGGAGGAAACAAAGATATGAATAAATCCTGGAAACAAAAGTTCCTGACAATCTCCATCGGTCAAATGGCTTCATTGATTGGCAGCTCTGCCGTTCAATTTTCACTGATTTGGTGGATTGCCAGCGAAACGGGTTCGCCGATTATGATGGGGCTTTCCGGACTGGCTGCGTTTTTACCGGCAACTCTTTTAAGCCCTGCTGCCGGAATCGCCGCGGACAGATATCATAGAAAATACATTTGTATTTTGGCAGATTTATTTATCGGATTCAGTGCAATGGTATTTGCCGTCCTGTTATGGAAATATGATATGCCTGTATGGACAGCGTTAGTCGTGCTTTTTTGCAGAAGCGTCGGTAATGCTTTTCATCAGCCGGCATTTCAAGCTATGATTCCGCAATTTGTTCCGGCGGATGAACTGGTGCAGGCGGGGGGATGGAATCAAATGCTTGCCTCCGGTTCTTTTTTACTGGGACCGGCACTGGGAGCTGCGTTGTACGCCTCTTTTACGCTTCCGGTCATTTTGCTGACAGATTTGATTGGAGCTGTTATCGCAAGTATTATGTTGGGAATTGTGTATATTGCGCCAGTGGAAAAGACAGTACATGAAAAACATAATACGCTCAGGGAATTAAAGGAAGGGATAGATGTTTTTCGGGCAGATAAAGCGCTGATTCTGTTAATTGCTACGGAAACTTTATGTATGATATTTTATTTGCCTTTATCCTCTTTTTACCCTTTGATGACCAGTGACTATTTTCATGCGTCTGCATGGCATGGAAGCGCAGTAGAAGTTTTGTATGCAATGGGAATGATGACTACGGCATTTCTTTTTGGAAACATCATCAAAGTAAAACGGCATTTGTCAGTTTCTTATTTTGGATTGCTCGGCATAGGCGTTGTGTCTGCAATCGGAGGTATTTTGCCGCCCAAGATGTGGGCATGGTTTATTTTTGCTTTCATATGCGCAGTTATGGGAGCGTTTGGAAACGTTCATAGTATTCCATTGATTGCTTATATGCAGACAACGATTCCGGCAGAAAAAATGGGAAGAGCATTTTCGCTGACTGCTTTGGCTGCGTCTCTTTCTATGCCGTTAGGTCTGCTGATTAGTTCTCCTGTCGCAGAAAAAGTAGGGGTTCCTATCTGGTTTCTGATATCCGGAACCGGAACAACAATCATAACCCTTATTAGTCTTTGGATTCATCATAAAATCGCAAACCAAGTCGATGATTAAATGAAAAACGCATAAGGGCAGCGGACAGCCTTTATTCATAAGACAGACCATTAAAAGATAGTATTTCCTCTTCCATTATGATAAAATAAACACACTAAAACGAAAGGCATGGTAATTGAGATGGCATACAATTTTAAGGCAGATTGGAATCAATTCCAGAAAGCCACGACACAATTTTTGAATGAAAATCGTTACAGCGCATCCTGTCAGATTTGGAACAACGACATGACCAAATTGGTCAATGACTACAAACAGGAAGAGATGGCATGGTACAACAGCACGCAGATTACGGAAAACGGATTTATGACGACGACATAAAATCTGTGGTATACACATTATCTTAATAAAAGACGGCTTATGGCACTCGGCCTGACCGCGCATTATGATTACATAAAACCTACAAAATATGTGAAAGAAGAGGGCCAGAGTTATCCCTATTGGACTTATAGCCATGATGGGAAAAATTTAATCTGTAAAATCAGCGATAAGATGAATTACAGGAAAACTTTTCACGACAGGAACCGCTGTGTCTGGTCGGATGAACGGAAAAAAACGTCCGGAGAATACTATATGATTCAGTCCAGAAGCATGAACGGAAATTATATCTGTCCAAGCTGCGGTTGGGAAGGCGCGCTGGAATGTTTTGTGGACGGCTGCGACTATTGCCAGACAAAATTCCACATTGAAGATTTGAAGCAGAAGGTTTCTTCCGTATATAATCCGGGTGATTGGACGCAGCACAGGGACGGTTTTACGATTCATAAGCATTTTGTGCCCATGTTTGTGGCGCTTAGTATCATTGTATTAGCGCTGTTGGCAGTTGGAATCAATACGGGCGGCGCCATGATGATGTTAGCTCCGCTGCTTGGATTCGTCGTGATGGCCGTATTCCTGATGCTTTTCGTCGGAAAGAAGTCCAGAGAAAATGTTGCCGGCGGCCCTGCCAGGACGCGCCAGACGCTTGATACAATACGACGCGTGGACGAGCATTTTTCTCTGGAAACTTTTATCGGGAATCTCTCCAACAAGCTGCTCAGCATCTGCTATGCGGGTTCAGCGAGGGAAATCGAACCCTTTGCGGTATGCGACATGACCCCGCTCCTCGCAAGATATCGTGGCGTGATAGACTGTAAGCTGTTGGAATGTGTCCTGATGGATTATCAGGCAGACGACCATTTTCAGCATTTGCGGGTAAACTGCGACGCGAGTCTGTCGCTGTTAAACGGCGGTAAATGCGCCTATTGCGGACAAGGTCTGGATTTAAAAGAATATGACTGGGTGATTGAAGAATACCAGCCTTTATAAAGAGCAATCGGCTCTATAATGCCAGCATACGGCTATATGCGGCACAAGCTTTCAATAAAGACTTTCTTTTTAACCGGCATGAAAACGCTGCCTGCTATTTTTTTAAGACAAACCGCTCCCCTTCATAAGTCCGCACCGGATTTCCTCTGACGATGCGGTTATGCTCCTGCCAGGCGGCGCTTCTCTGCATCGCCTCCTGCTCTTTTTGCAAATCTGCAAGTTTCACTTTCAGCCTTTCCATCGCCTTCTGCTTATTCTGAAACTGACTCCGTTCCTCGGTAGACTGCGATACAAGTCCTGTCGGTATATGGATAATCCGCACACCCGTTTCAACTTTATTGACATTCTGGCCGCCCTTTCCTCCGCTGTGGAACTTCTCAATACGATATTCTCTCTCCGACGCTATTTCACTCTGTTCCGGGATAATGCTCACATCCACATACCAGTTTTTTCTCTTATGGTTCTTGCGGAAAGGACTTCTGCATATCCACAATATCGTTCCTTCCAGGCCGCTCAGATTATGCCCCGTTCGGAATCGAATGGAATCGTAACAGCCTTTTTCATGCCCTTCCGTGCGGGAGACAACTTCCAAATCTCCATATTCTTTTTGTAATTCACCAAAGAGCTTCGCCACCGCCAGCTGGCATTCAGACGGCCCCTGTCCTGCACTAATCTGTACTATCATACTTTTTCTGTCTCCTCTACTCTTTGCTCCCTGCCTTAAAATTATAAACAGGCTTCAATATTTCTGTTATCTCCACAGTATCTTTTATTTGTTCTGCAATCTCCGTCAGGGAACGATAGGCAAAAGGGGCTTCATCCAATGTATCCGCACTGACGCAGCTACAATAAATTCCCTTCATTTCTCTTTTAAATGCCGATACGGTATACTGGTTTTTGACACTCTCACGCTTTAATTTTCTTCCGGAACCATGCGGTGCAGAATCATTCCACTCTGCGCTGCCTTTTCCGATGCCCAGAATAATGCCGTCTCTCATATTGGCGGGAATAACCACCCGTTCGCCCTTTCTCGCAGAAATAGCGCCTTTGCGGAGGATTCCGGAATCATCCAGATAATTATGCGGCACAGAGAACTGTTCTACGGCTTTCCATTTCATCCCTTTCAGAATTTCTCTGACGATAATCTGCCTGTTCCACTCGGCATATCGTTGGATAATCTGTACATCCTCCAAATACGCAGCCTTGTTTTCTCCTTCCAGATAACTCATATAATAGGGAACTTCTTTTTCCTGCTCTTTCAGACAGGCGTTGGCAAGTTTCGTATAATACGCCGCTACTTCCGCCCCCAAATGCCTGCTTCCCGTATGCACTACAAGATACAGGCTGCCATCGCTGCCCCTGTCCAGTTCTATGAAATGATTGCCGCTGCCAAGCGTGCCGAGGCTCCTGTCCGCTTTCTGCCTGTATATATGGCGGAGGCAATGAAGTCCTTCATAGGAAAATTCCGCCGCCAGATGATGGGGTTCTTTACGAATCTCAAAGCCGGACGGCACATTCTCCATAATGACTCTGTCCAGTTTCTGGAACTCTGCATTCTTTTTATTCAGTTTTACACAGGTCATGCCGCATCCGATATCCACGCCCAACAACTGGGGAATCACTTTATCGGTAACTGTCATGGAAAGGCCAATCGGCGCAATCTTTCCCGGATGGATGTCCGGCATCATACAGATAGCGCTGCCGTCCGCAGTTTCGTTATCGCAAATCATTTTCACTTGTGCCAGTGCGTATTCTTCCACATCGTCTGTAAAGATTTTCGCTTCGGCATACATACCTTTTACTATTTTCATACTTCTTATCTTTTCCTTTTCTTTTAAAAATGGGCACAAAAAAAGCGCCCCAAAGGCGCACATCACACTTCTACTTTCTGACAGTTTAACAGCAATAAAAACTTTCCGTCAGATTCTATTGCCGTCCAAAAACTATCTGTAAGATACAAGGAGTGACATACCTTTGCTTGTCAGTTTCATAATTCTGTTTTGGATTGTAATCTTTTTCTGCATGGTAAATCCTCCTTTCCTTCTGAATCAATCGTTTCTTCCAACACCTAAATGCTAACACAGACTTTTCGGATTTGCAAGCGAATATTTTTGTAATTGGGAAACTTGCCATGTAACAACGCCTTTTTATCCTGTAAAATAATGCGCTGACCGCCGGCTTTCTCATACTGCCAAAGCGGCGCATCATCAGTAGAGGGCTTCTCTTATTTTCCTCATTTCCCTCCAGACATTATCTCCATAGTTGCTCACCAAAACGGAAATCATCCCATTATTGGGATTGTATTCGGAGATAAAACTTACTCCCGGGTCGCATCCTTGAAAATATGCAATATCTCTGCCATTGGGGTTGTCAATTATCCACATGCCATAACCATAGTATCCTTCTTCCGCGTCGGTTCCGTCTCCGCTCTGCTTACGAAGCATATCTGCAACGAGTTCTTTTGAGATGATATTTCCTTCCGTTAAATTAGTCCAAAAGCGAATCATATCTTTCACGGTAATAAACGCTCCGCCTGCACCCGTACCCTTTGCGTCAACAGAAAAAATATTTGTACGCCAGTCTTTCGTATCATCACAATAAATGTAATTATTGGCACATTTTGCCGGCAGTCTGTCCAGTTCGTAATAACCCGTCGCGTTCATACCGCATCTATCAAAAATATGTTCTTTCAGATATTGGTCAAAATACATTCCTGTGACTTTTTCCAGTATCATTGCAAGCAGCACATACCCTGAATTATTATATTGGAATTTTTCACCTTTTGGGTACATCATAGGCTTATTTATAAAGAGTGGGAGCAAGTCGCTGTTATGTCTGATTTTATAATTCGGATAATCAATCCATAATTCTTCATATTCATCCATAACGCTTTCGTCAAAATAATCCGGAACACCCGATGTATGATTTAAAAGTTGTCTGACTGTAACATCCGCATCAATATCATGTAATGGCATATCGAGCAGCATGCCCAATGTGTTATCAAACTTTAGCTTTCCCTGTTCAATCAACTGCAATATTCCTGCTGCGACAAATACTTTTCCCGCCGATGCGCTGGCAAATTTCGTTTCTATCGTGTTTGAAATTTCATTTGCTAAATCTGCAAACCCACTTTCTCTTTCATATAAAACTTTGCCATTCTGCACAATGTAAATATTTCCCCTGAAATTTACATCCATCATTTCTTCTATACTCATCTTAACATTCCCCCAGTCTGCTCATCTGCTTTTTGATTATATCACTTCCAATTTTCATTTGCCACCAGAATATAGGGCACGGCAGAACCGCGCAGAATCGTTCCGCTCCTCATACATCCTGTCGTGCTCTTTGTATCGTTTTTTCATATCAATCATCCCCACTTTCCAAAATCATTTCGTGCAGCGCATTTCCGGGTGGAACTATCGGCATCACGTTTTCTTCCCTGTCAATGATAAACTCAATGACTGTGGGCGTTTTTTGATTATTTTTGGCTGTTTCCAATGCCGGAATCATCTCTTTTTCATCCGTTACCCGAATCCCTTTTGCCCCATAGCTTTCCGCCAGTTTTATAAAGTCAGGTGTATATTCCGGGCAGCATTCTGTTGGATTGCTGCAGCCTGCGGCACAGCTTTTTCTGTAACGCATACAGGTACTTGCATATCGTCTGTCAAAAAACATTTCCTGCCATTGCCTGACGTTTCCCAGATATCCATTATTTAAAATGCAGATTGTAATCGGCAGTTCATATACAACCGCCGTGGCCATTTCCTGTATATTCATCTGCATGCCGCCATCGCCGGTAATCACCACTACATCTTTATCAGGATTTCCTATCTTGGCTCCAATCGCCGCCGGAAAACCATATCCCATTGTTCCCAGGCCGCCGGACGTCAGCATTTGCTTTCTCTCGTTCAAATCAAGGAACTGTGTCGCCCACAGCTGGTTTTGTCCTACATCCGTCGTAATAACGGCACTGTCAAAGGTCCGGTTGACAGACTGTATAATCTTTTCCGGCGTCATGCCGTCTTTCTTCATCGCAACAGGGTACTGTTTTTTCCATTCCTTAATCTGTTCCACCCATGTTTCTATCTCCAAAGGCTTTGCAATTTCAATTAATTTGCTAATTGCCATTCTGGCATCTGCCACAATCGGGACGTCAACGGCTATGTTCTTCGAAATGGAAGCGGCGTCTATATCAACATGAACAACTGCCGCGCCGGAGGCAAACTGTTCTATCTTTCCCGTAATGCGGTCATTGAACCTTGTTCCGACAGCAAAAAGCACATCACATTTACTGATTGCTGTATTGGCCGCATAACTGCCGTGTATGCCGATATTTCCCACATATAAATCATGTGTGGCAGGGATAGCGCCTTTTCCCATAATGGTGGTGACGACGGGCGCTCCTGTTATCTCTGCCAAAAGAAGCATTTCTTTATTGGCGTGGCTGATATTTACACCACCGCCAATTAAAAATACCGGTCTTTGTGCATGGTTCAACAACTCCATCGCTTTTTTTATCTGCCCGGTATGAACAGAACTGTTTGGCTTGTACCCTCTGATTTCTATTTTATCGGGATATTCATCACTTCCATATGCCCGTTGGATATCTTTTGGTAAATCAACCACTACAACGCCCGGTTTTCCCGTCTTCGCAATATAAAAGGCTTTTTTGACCGTTCCTGCCAAATCCTCCCTTTTACGGACGGTTACAGCATATTTACAGATGCTCCTTGTAATCCCCACGATATCCACTTCCTGAAAAGCATCATTTCCAATCAGCCCTGTCGGCACTTGACCTGTGAAACAGACAAGCGGCACGCTGTCATAGTTCGCCGTTGCAATTCCTGTCACTAAATTTGTCGCACCGGGGCCGCTCGTGACCAGGCAAACACCAACTTTCCCGGTCGAACGCGCATATCCGTCAGCAGCATGAACCAATCCCTGCTCATGTCTTGGCAGAATCACATGGATGTCATCTTCTCCATATAAAGCGTTAAACAAATCAATTGCCTGTCCGCCCGGATATGCAAAGAGCGTATCTACCTTTTCTTCTTTGAGTGTTTTTACAAACAGTTCTGCTCCCGTTATATTCATCTCATTTCCTCCTTGTATGCGTGTACTTGCACGCATCATGTTGATAATAAATTACAAAAGGCACACTACGGTCGGTGCCTTTTACAATCGCGAAATGCCCTCTGCAAAAATTTTTACGCTGCATTTTATAAATTCTTCCCGGCTTGTTTTGGCAAGGTTTTGATGGAAAGACGCGCTCAGGAACGTATAGCCAAACGTTGAGGAAAAAACAGTCATTGCCAGACTCTCGAAGTCAAAATGTCCTATCTTTCCCATTTCCTCCATCTTTTTAAAATATTCTGTCAGGGAAGAAACAAAGGCCTGCGGCACTTTCATAATCATAGGCGCCGTTTCATCGTATAGCTGCGGCGCTCTTAATCCAATGGATAAATTTACAAAATCCGGCGTAACATTAGCCCGCCATTTCTCCTGTGCCACTCCCTGCAATACAATATCCTTTTTGCTTTCAAATTTTCTGAACAGAGTGCACTCATTCACGCCGGCCAGGCGCGCAATATCCTTCGTGGTGGTAGCGACATATCCCTTATCGCGTATGAGCGACATCGTCGCATCAATGATTACCTGACTTGTTTCATCCATCTTTCCGCCTCCATGCAAGTACTTGCTATCATTTTATCGGGTCTTTTGTTATATGTCAATGAAAATTTGTTTATTTGTGCGTGCTCTGCCTGCCTTTTGCTGATATTTTCATGCTGCACGATTGCTTGATGATATCGACGGTTTGCAGATTTTTTGAAATGATAATCTTTTTATCAAATCCAAACAGACCTTACAGCTTTCTCGCTTTTATACAAAATGAAATCGGCATCATTTTCGCTTTTTGTGTTTTCATGTCAATATCGCCAACAGCGTTAAGCGAATCTTCGTCGGTTTCTTCTACAAGCTGTTCCACCATAAAACCGGCCCTTGCCAGTGCATTAATGTATGTAGATATTTTTCTATTGCATAAAATAATCTCACTATCATGCACCGGCATTTTGAAATAGGTTTCATCATAATAGCTTTTGGTTAAGACAAGCTGATTGCTGTCGATGGCATCTTTCCCCTCTTCATTTGACCATGTAATACAAGCATGCAGCGTATGATTCCAACTGAAAATGAATATACCATCTTTTTTCAAATAAGTCGCAATTTTATCAAATGTGCCTTGCAAATCGGTTGTCCAGCCAATTCCATATATGGAATAAACATAATCAAAATATTCTTTGGGCACATCCAAATCATCTTCTATTCTTGCACAAATCAAATGTACGGAATAGCCACTTTCTTCCAATAATTTAGCGGCATTGTCAAGCTGCTTCTGCGATAAATCAACGCCCCATAACTCGCCTGCGCCTCTGTCGGCATTATATTTCAGGGAATGCCCGCTGCCACAGCACATTTCCAACATTCTTTTATTTACAATATCACCAAATAAATGCAAATCGTCTTCCTTTGGAAAACGAACCCCGTATTCAGGCAATGCCGTTGTGCCGAACCACAGGTCAGCATGGTTATTCCAATATGTTTTGTTATTTACTATAATTTCTTCCTTATCCATCGTTTCTCCCTCACAATTCTGATTCCTTTTCTGATTATACCGATATTGCCATACCGCTTCCGCTTTTCTTCTCTGTTATTTCCGCCCTTCTCTATTCTCTATGCGCGTGCAGAAAATTCAATATATATTATAATTCGAAAACCTTCCCGCCGCCAGAACTTTACAATATTTTTCATTCTATTTCCAAAAATATATCCCCTGCCGCATTCGTGCAGTTTATCTGATATCAAATTTTTCATATCCAAACCCCTGAAGATAACAAGGCTCGTTTTTCATACATGCTCTCTTTTTTGATAGTATCACACGCCCCCCCACATATGCAGGCAATGTTTCCGGACAAATGAAAGTTTTAACTGACCGTGGCGTGGACATTTTGTAATATTCCGGTTTGGCATTTTCTTCCCATTATGATATATTTTTATATTGACTTGAAGTGCGCTTCATCGTTTATGATGAAACAGAAAGGCGGATTGATATGTATTCAGCAAAGGAAGCGGCCGAAATAACCGGGCTATCAACAGCAACTTTAAGATATTATGAAAAAGAAAAATTATTGCCCCCAATCGCCAGAAACAGCCAAAAATACAGGCAATATACTGACGAAGACATGGAGTGGATAAAAATGATACAGTGTATGCGTATGGCAAATATCCCCATCCATTCCATCAAAGAATATGTTTCGCTGTTAATACAGGGCGGAGAAATCCTTGAACAGCGTTTTGTTATGGTGCAAAATCACATGGAGAATATTAAAAAACAAATGTCCTATTTACAAAACGCCTTTGACCTGACACAAAAAAAATTATTGTTCTACGAGAAACTTTTGGCGGATTCTTCCTGTAAAGACATGTCATATAGAAAAGAATGGAAGTTATTTAATCATGGAGAAAATTAAAGATGCCTTATATCACAGTAGAAAGCGGTGTATTATCAGATACGCAAAAAGAAGAACTGATAAAGCAATTAACAGAAATATCGTCTGAAATCATGAAAATACCACAGGAATTTTTTGTAACAACCATAAAAGAAGTGCCGGACAAAAACTTTGGCATTGGCGGAAAAACCATTGATAAGGTAAAAGCTGAGTATATACATGCTCACAAATCCGTTTTACAGCTTCGGTCATAATCCCTTTGCCCCAGTATTCTTCTGCATTGTCCTGTGTTTATTCCGCTCTGTCGCTTGTGGTCGTTCTGTTTCTTTGTATCAGCAGTTTTACACCCAGACAAAACGCAAAACTGCCGAGCAATATAAAGAATACCCACACAAGGTTCCAATAGCTTGAATTTACATCAAACATCCACATCAAAAGTTTGTTCCAAAATTTTAATCCGGCCGCAATCGCAAACAAATCAAACAATACATAAATGCCGCCAAACAGATATATCCATCTCCACCAGTAGTTGCTATATCGATTTCGCACAAATGTAATTATTCCTAAAATGCAGAGTACCACCAGTATACCCATCAATATAAAATAGAATAATTCCCTATGTTCCAATACGCCAATCCAAAAGCCGGCATAAGAATTCCTATCTATCAGTCCCCATATTCTATGTATATGAAACAAACCAAAAGCCATAAAAAAACATGGTTCCCACGCGAAGATTCTCTTTTCCATTATATTATATTCTCCTCGAAACCGGAAACCATATTCTTAAAATAGGTCTTTAATTCTGCTTTGCAGGTATCTTCAAGCTGTTTCATTTCGCATCCACGAATAACGGCTTCCAAATGATAAAGAATAACAACGCAAGTGCCCGGATATTTTTCTTTCAAGCGAAAAACCGCCTGCTTACTCCCTATCTCCTTCAATTCTTCTGCTGAATGAATGCCGACTGAATGGAGTTTCTTTTCCATTGTTTTACCTAACCCCAACGTTGTAACTTCCGCCATACCTTCTCCTTTTTTGTTCATTTCTGCTAATTGATAAATACTCTCTGTATATTTGATTATATCACTTCCACGCTTCGTTTTCCACAAAAACATAGGACCAGACAAACGTTGTTCCGTATATTTTTTAATATTTTAAATTTTTTCATCTTCCATTTAGAGAGCCTTCGTGACATTTGAATCTTCTTATGATATCGTGAACTTCTGCTTTTAGAAAAAGTGGTTGATGCCATGTGCCACAGATGAACAAAGGCGGTGAATAAGCTACCAAAGGACATCAGCAATGCTAATATTCCAATGAAAATCGAAATGATTTCAAAAGCTGTCATCAGCGCCACCTCCCTTCCAACGTACTATGTACGTTTTGTATTACCGGCACACCGATTTGCATAAACTCGGGAGGCTATAATGAGCATTCCAGACGTTCTAAAAGAAGCGCAACAATACCCTGCAATTATATTTTCTCGGCAAACGGGAATTTGTTAGTATCCCATTGCTTTCTTGACTTCAATGGCTTTTTCTTGTGATGTAAGCATTTCTAATAATTGAAAGGCGACATCCGGAGCCGTTTTAGGACATGATGATGTTATGATATTATCATCAACTACAATCCATTCATCTCCGAGTACAACTCCAAATTTTTTCAATTCCTCTCTCTTATATCCACCCCGTAAATGATATGTTGTTGCTTTTCTGTTTTTTAATATACCACTTTTAGCTAACGGAAAAGCAGCAACACAGACTGACGCGATGGGCTTATGATGCGAATGAAAAGCGCGAATTAAGTTTAGTGTTTTTTCATGATACGCTTCCTTATAAAATCCATATTCTTCAAATCCTCCGGGTATAGCCAACGCATCGTATTGTTCTACGTCAACATCATCTATTAGAATATCTGCTTTTATGGACACTCCAAATGTACTTACGATAGTACGATGGAATCCACATATATCAATCGCTATATCACAATTAAAATCATCATGCGCCCATCCAATAACGTCCACAAAAGGACTAAATTCCATTGTCTCAAACGCATTTAAACACAATAGTAATATTTTCATTTTCTAATTGCTCCCATATCCTAATTTATCATCAAGCCCGCCTTCCTGACTTCCCGTCCAGAAACATTCCTCGCGCTGCTCGGTCAAGCCCGATTTGTTCATTTGAATGTACCACTTTCATTTCTTATTTACCACTAAAACAGGACATGGCAACCGGAAATTCACCGTTCTGCTATAACAAATTCACCATTTGAATAACTTAATCGTGTATGACTAATCTGAAATGACTGTTTCTTCATTTGGCTTAAGAGTGTGTGCATAAAAAATCCATGTGTGACAATAATACAGTCGTCACCCTTTTCTATTATCATTTTTATAAATTGTTTTGCACGACAAACACTTTCTTTTCTGCATTCATTTAGTGAATGAATATTGAAAAGCCATTGTAAGCGCCCCGAAATAATCCAAAATATTAACGGCAGCTTTTTATTTGAAGCAACACTTGCACATAACGGTACTTCGTCAAGAAGTTTTGTAGAAATAAAGTCTTTTTCACCAAATAACTGATTGGCGGTTTCCCTGCTCCTATGTAAATTGCTGATATAAATATCTTGATAATTTATTTGAGGAACATCAGATGACAAAGAAAAAATCGGCGCTTCATCATACATTTTACAATCTTTGTTAAACTGCTCTGATGTACTCCATTTTTTCCATTGAAAATCCACTTTTCCGTGTCTGATAATAACCGCTCGCATAACTATTCTCCATAACATTTTCTCATAGAGCAAATTTGGCTGCATCTTTCATAGAACACTTCTAAAGCTGCATTGCATTCCTCAGTAAAGTCCTGATTTGTTTAACTTTTTAACGCTATTATTTCACCACAAATGCACACACATGGAAACAGTTGCAGATTCTTCATTCCAGCAACTTCTTATCAACTTCCAAGTTTTTTCATCATCCAATACGCATCTGCATAGGAACCATCTCTATACTTCATGTTATTCGGAAAGGTTCCATATACTTTAAATCCGAGTTTCTCATATAAAGCAATCGCAGATTTGTTACTCGCAATCACCTCAAGTTCTGCCTGCTCATATCCAATCTTTTCGGCAATATCCAAAACTATTTCCAGCATTGCTTTTCCAATCCCCAAGCCACAATATTCTTTATACAGTGCAATCGCAATATCACATCTATGCCTGTATCTTTTATATCCTCCAATATTCATCAGAGAACAATTTCCTATCTGTTTGCCTCCAATTTCAGCAATCAATAATAATTCATTCTTACTTTCCTTTTTAGTCTTTATAAACTCTTGTTCTTGTTTTATTGACAAGGTTATTTCATCAGGCTCACGAATTAAAAATGGTGTTTCAGCTGCTGTGATTTTCAGATAGTCTATTAACTTCTCAGCATCATCTTCCTCAGCATTCCTAAGAATTATCTCTCTATCTTTTTTATCTTTTATAATCTTAGCCGGGACATACATGGTAATAAATCACCTCCATGAAATTTCTGTTTATTTCTTTATCCATAATTATACATAAACAAACATCATTGTAAAGTGAAAAGCGAGTATATAATGCTTGCTTTCCCCATCTCACTTTGACAATATCACTTATTTATCTGAAAATCAGCAGGGGTTTTCAGATGCGTTTTGATATAGAAATTCATTCTTTTTTATTAGGATTAGGGTGTCAAAAGGCGTTTTACGGAATGAAACAGGGCAGATTGCCCGGCAGATTGTACAAGATGTTTCTGACGCTGCCCTGTGGAGTCGATTCGGATTTTCTTTGGATTCCGTTTCAAAAACAGGAATTTCGGAACAGGGATGTTCCGAAAAGCCCGCTTTGAGCCCGGATGGCGAATGGCGGGCGGTTTCGTCCGGTATTCTCTGTTTTGCCGGAATCCTTAGAAAATCCACTCGACGCAATCGGGTACAAAGGAACATCTTGTGCAATCTGCCGGGCAATCTGCCGGGCAATCTGCCGGGCAATCTGCCCTCACCACTTCTATAAAACGCCTTTTGACACCCTAATCTTATTAGGAAAATATGAAGGACGATAAAGGAAAAGGGAAGAGGGCGGAAGGAAGAGGATAAAGAAGTGGACCTTGTAAGAACAAATCCTACAAGGTCCTAAATTTTACTTTTCTGATTGCCTCTGTCGCTCTCAGAAAAAATTATAATCTGCAATAAGCAAAATATGGTCTACAAGAATAATCCCATCACTCGAACTCGGCGTGTTCTTTGTTGTTATTAACCATATTATTTCTAAAAAGCCATCTTTTTTCACTTTTCCACGAACATATTATACGATGCTTATATCGCTTCTTCAATAAATTTTTGCAATTTCTTCTCAACATGAAAAGGTCTCACGCTTCTTCACCAGACCTTTGCCTAAATGTTACTTTACCCACTTCCGATTTCTTTTTGGCTTTCCATGCCCAAAATAAATTGTTTTATCCCCTAATTCACTGATATATTCAGCACTTGATAACATTTCCTGTTCATCTGCATAAAGCATAGATAAGGTTGGATAAAACATATTCATTAGCGCATCTCCAACAAACAAGTTATCATCTACTTTTATTCCAATAGAGCCTTTTGTATGTCCCGGTAGTTCTACAACTTTTGCGGCTATACCATATTCACTCAAATCATCGTCATTTTCCAAATAAATTTTGGGTTCAAACACTTCTAAGCTATCTTTCTCAAAGCTGCTTAAAGATACAGATAATACAATTTTCCCTAAGAATGTCTTTGCGAATAAAGCCTGTTTTCTATTATCCGGTATCAGATTCAAATCCTTTTTATTCATAGCTATTGGAATATGCAAAGCATTAGCAAGATAAGCAGCATTCTGGCAATGATCCATATGACCATGCGTGAGCACAATTAAACCCACATGAAACTCCCTGCATTTTTCTAAAATCTTATCACGATACTTCTTTCTGCCAGTATCAATTAATATAGCCTTATCATTATCCTCTACAATGTAACAATTGACATTGCCACCTGCAATTCTATGTATTTTAACCATAATAAATATATTCAACCTCACTTACTTTACATTCAGCAATCTCTACTTCATGCTTGTTTCCGCTTATCAAAATCCGTTTTTCTTATAAAATTTCTGAAAAGAACGCTTTTTAACTCGTTGCAATCGAATATTTTTTGGAACGTCAAGCAATATAGCATACGAATTTAAGAGTAAATATCTTCCCCATAATCTCCTTTAACAGAAGCAAGTTTAAAGTTTTTATGTGTTTTTATCTCATGTAACAAAAGCTTTTCAACTTCTTGACGCGTATGCGGTGAAGCGTACATATACTTTCCAAGCGTACCTTTTCCAGTTCTATTTAAACCACATATAATATTTCCATAGAATGTCCTTTTCTAAGCATAAAAACAAAAATTGTCAATTTAAAACTTCCATTACTTTTTCGTACTTATTCTGATAATGCTGTTTGCTTTCTGCAGATAATTTCTGAAAGCTTCTCGCTAATTTATTCTTTACAAACTCCTTACCAGCTTCAATCCCCATTCCTTTTTGAACATAGGCTAGATACAACAAACTGGGAACACTATCAAAATGTGAAATTGCATCAGCATCCGCCACACACAATTCTTCAGGACTATTTTTATCTAAATTTACACTACCCCTATGATTTTTAATGCACTCTTGTACCATACGAATTTTTATGCTATCGTAACCATATTCTTTTAAAATGCTATATGCCATTTCCGCCCCATGTATATGATGTAAATCATATAAACTATAATCTGTAATGGAAGCAATGTCGTGTAACCAAGCCGCAATCAAAACAACCTCTTTATCTGCTCTATATTTTTCTGCCAAAATTTCTGCATTTTTTACCACTGCAACAATATGATAGTAACATCCCATCCCAAATTTATTTGTTTCTCTTTGACACCTATCATATATTTCCTTCTGTAAAATGCTTAAAATATCATTTCGCATATTTTTACCCCTGTAACTATTAACTTTCAGTTTTGATTATACCACCGTATTTAATAATTCACCACCAAAATGTGGGGCATGCAACCGCTACTTCTATTTTGCAAAAAAATAATATGATTGTACCAAATTTATTGCAGACTTTAATAGTTTGATTGCACAATCTCAACCACACCACTCCAGTATTTTTATTAACTCAAGGGCAAACCGGACAGTCCGAAAAGGTATGGGAAAATATGAATAAAAGCCGTGATGATTTTAATGATACGTTTAGTGGATTTGTAAAGCGTATTATCGAAATTACTAAATAGGTATCACTACCCACATCAAAATCCGGAAAGTCCGCTGTTGAATATTCTTGTGCGATGAAATCGCACTTCCGGAAATCTGGAAATCAGATGTCC
>ERZ777305.599-NODE-599-length-57787-cov-4.679970_pt1 | contig 57787 bp, 50 predicted proteins | sample MGYA00374965_ERZ777305 | MGnify/ENA primary metagenome ERZ777305 (study PRJEB29328, sample SAMD00013331) | mouse gut metagenome | study: EMG produced TPA metagenomics assembly of the Metagenome analysis of fecal microbiota from mouse which was promoted...
GTTGCTACTCTCATTTCTTTATTATATCATATTCTGCGCTTTTCGTCCAGTCCTTTAAAATATATCTTCAAGCAAATGCTACAAAAAAGACATCTGCGTAAAAAGTGTGTATCTTACACAATAGCGAAAATGTGTTATGATATTTTTAAGGGAATGGTGCTGCCTCATAATACTCAAGGACTTCATCGTTGATAACGGAAAAAGTTTGCAGCGCTTATTGAACTTGTAAAAAAACTGATATGAAGGTGTTTTTCTGCGATCCATATTTACCGTGGCATAGGTTACATTTGTGCGTAATATGTCCGGTATCGCATTCGCGATTTGTAGCTAGTATACAAAACATAGGCTTTAACAAAAATGTATTATATGCATTTTTAACAAAATGAAAGTAAATCCAATTGACATACAGTGAAAATTATGATATAATAGTTTTTAAGAGTAAATTGTTATGAGTTAATTCCATAAATCCTATAATAAACTTACAAGGATAAAAAATTCTTTGCTGCTGTGGCGAAATCGGCAGACGCAAGGGACTTAAAATCCCTCGGTAGTGATACCGTACCGGTTCAAGTCCGGTCAGCAGCACCATACAGAAATATCCCTCGGCAAAGCCGAGGGATATTTCTGTATGGCGCAAAGGCTTTCACGCACGTCGCTTTGCGACATACGTGAAAACTCTTTTTTTGCATAATTTTTCCTTTGCAGTCGCTCCGACCGCAAAGGAAAAATCGTGCGTGGCTGATCTTCAGCTATTGGGAAGTTTTGCTTTTGAACATAAAAAAATCCCGATAAAAAAATTATCGGGGATTATCCTTATTGTCTTTTTCAAGCAGTACAAAAGAAACATATGTTTACTTCTGCACGGGTTTTTGTTCAAAATCGGCTGCTAACACATCGTGCGTCATATGAGCGACTTTCCAACCTTCTCTCAGCAATCCGTTGATATGAGTAAATATTTATTTTCATTGATACTGCCTTGCTCAGTGTAATCTCTGCTGTTGCTCAGATATACTAACTTCTGCATTTTTTCGATATCCTTAAAATGAATTTATAAAATTGGTGCCGGTGGTGGGACTTGAACCCACACGATGTTGCCATCAACGGATTTTGAGTCCGTCTCGTCTGCCAATTCCAACACACCGGCTTATATCACCTAAATATTATAACACACTTCCACATTTTTGTCAAGGGGGATAATATAAATTTTCAAAATAAAAACAGTCTGCCAAGTGAACAAGTCCTGCTTGGCAGACCGTATTTTAATCTCCGATATATATCCACATCGCGATTATAACGCAATTTTGGGTGGTCGTGTCAACGTTCAGCGAAAGCTCGTTTCCGCGTTCGTCGTAAAACTGCGTCAATGGGCGATCGCGTCCCCAGCAGAACAGCTGTCCGTAATTTTCGGGCAGCTTTTTCTGCGCGTAGATTGAAAGATATGTTTTGTCAAGAATATCGCCGTAGTACGGAGTACTTTTCGCTTCGGAGGTGTTGAGCGGAAATACCTTGTCGAATATTCCACTGCCGGACGTGCCGATATAGTTATAATCTCCCGAGACCGTTTCAAAGACGGATGTGCGTATCTGCGCCTTTTCATTGTCGTTGAACGCGTCCTCGTAGAAATCGCCGTTGAGCCATTCGCGCAGGGCACTGTTCTCCCATGTGCAGTCGGGGTCGTTATCGTCGAACGGCTGATAGTCAATGATATTCGTTCTTACAAAAGCCATATCCCCTTGGATATCCATGACCTTCCAGCGGGGCGCTGATATATATTTTTTGTCGTAATCATAATATCTTCCGAACTCGAAATCAAACGGTTTTGTGCGGATATATTTGTTGCGCACACGCGTCAGCTGATCGGACGCGTCTTCGTAGCCTTTGGCGATTTTCAGGTAAAGACATGCTTTTTCCAGCTTGCCATTTTCCTCAAGCTCCAGTCCGTGATAATAACAGGCGCGGCGGTACTGGTTTTCGCTGTCCTCGTAGCCGATCAGCTCATAAAATTCCGATGAGGCGGTGTAATATTCGCCGTTTTCCAACAGCTGCTGCGCCTTTTGATAGCGGCATTGGAGCAGCATTCCACGCGAATCCGAATAGTCTCCCAGACGTTCAAAAGCTCGCTCCGCCATGTCATATTCGCCTTTTTCCAGCATATCCGCGGCTGAACGGTATTTGCACTTGCTTACCATTTCCGCGGAATTTTTGTAGTCGCCGAGAGCGGTGAAGATAAGCTCGGCTTCCGCATAATCGCCGCTTTCAAGGAAGATATTGGCTTTGTTGTATTTTTCGTCCTTTTCCCGGGACAAGGTATCCGTTGAGCTGACCGAGACGGTGCTTTGTGTGGAGACCTCTACGACAGGTGCGGGCTTTCGGTGGACATTCACCGATACAATGACTGTCACCGCGGCGGCGAGCAGTGCCGCTCCTCCCGCAGCGAACAGCAGGTAATTTTTCCATGTCCTCGGTTCGTCGTCCGTGAATGTTACGGTCGGCATTGCGGGCAGCTCCGCGATCCTTGCGGCGCATTTTTCGGCGAGAGCGGGCGCGTCCTTATAGTCGCCAAGCGAACGCAGACTATGCTCCGCGGAGCGCAGTATCGCGGCGTCGACACTTTCCGAGACTGCCTTTGCGGCGAGCTCGTATACGCCATCGCGGCGCTTTATCTCGCTTTTTTCGCGGAGTTCGTCTATTTCTTTCTCGGCTCTCTCCGCAAGCTCCGCCGCGTCGGCGTAATTTCCGAGAGTGCGCAGGTCTGCAGCGGCGGCTGAAAGCTCGCGCTCGTTATCGCCGACGTTGTTGAGCCGCGCGGTGAATTTCCTGTACAGCAAACGATTGCTGCGCTCCTTTAAACGCGCGCGCAGAGGCTCGCTGCCGTAATGCATGGCAAGTCGGTAATTCTCGGAGACCGTGAAGTTTTCCGTCATATCGTCGAGCGCGTTTTCGTTCGCGAGCTTATACTCCGCGAGGAGCCGTATAACATACGCTCCCGCGTTATTCGGAGACTTTGAGAGGAGCTGCGCGCATATGTCCTCCGCGCGTTCAAAATCGCCGTCCTCGAGAAACAACTCCGCGCGGCGTATCAATGGATCATTTTCAATGTCGCCGCGAACGTTGCGGACAGCAACAGTCATTTCTCCCGTGACCGCTTTTATCGCGGAAATAAGGTCGCTCTCCGCGCCGAGCCGCGACATATCAAGCGCCTGTAATTTCGACAGCTCCTCGGGCAGTTCGGACGGCGGCATATCGCTCAGCACGGGGATTATCGTCTTGCCCGAAAGCTCGGAAAATCTGCTCCACGCATTTCTTACCCACACGTCTTCAAAGCTCTCTGCGCTTGTTCCCACAACGATCATAACACGCGCGGAGGTGAGCGCCGCGAATATGTACGGCTCCCATTCGCCGCCCGATTTATCCTCAAGGGTCTTCTGTGGCGAAAACACGCGGAAACCTTCGGCGGTAAGCCGCGAATACAACCTCGCCGCAATGACCGAATCCATAACGCGACGTCCGTTTTGGTCGACCTCGCGTGCACAAAGGTAGATATCGTATTCCGCGCCTCCCGAAAGCTCCACGCCTTCGCGGCGTACGCGGTCTATCTGCTCCGCCCTCCGCTCCATAAATTCGCGGGTCTCTTCGTTGGCAAATTTAAGCGCGAGCTTGTAATCCTCGTCGGACAATACGGAATGTGCCTGTATGCGGTTGAGCGAAACGCTCCCGTCGGGTGAAAGCTCCGCGCCGTAACGGCAGAGGGTGAGCTCCCAGTACAAATCCGCGTCCGTCGGCGCGAGACGGATAAGCTCCTCGTAGAGCGCTATTGCCTTGTCATAGCGGTACTCGCGGCGGAGCGTTTCCGCGCGTGCGCACAGCTCCGCCTTTTCCGCGCTGTCAAGGAGCGGAACGCTTTGTATAGTGCCGCAGAATTTACAGCCGCAAAGCGACTTACCCTCAACAAGCTCAAGGATAGTTTTTGTCAATATAAGCGGTTGGTATAGGATATCGAAAAAACAGCGACCCATAAAAGGATCGCTGTATTATAGATACTATATAGAATTATCAAAAAGGTCTTTCGGTAGGATACGGAAGCGATTTCGGCTGATTGTAGGCGATATCGCCGATACCGAGCATTTTCAGCACCTCGAAGATTAGATTTCCGCAGTGGCTGAACGCTACAGCGCCGTGATGGGGATAGCGTTTCTGTATCAGCACGTGACGGTAAAATCTTCCCATTTCGGGAATAGCGAACACGCCAATTCCGCCGAACGAGCGCGTCTTTACGGGGAGCACCTCGCCTTCCGCAACATACGCGCGGAGTGTGCCCTCGCTGTCACATTGCAAACGAAAGAACGTGATGTCCGAAGCGGCGATATCCCCCTCAAGAGTGCCGCGGGTGAAATCGGGCTCGGAATCCTTCGGCTCAAGAAGTCTGTGCTGGATAAGCTGATACTTGACCGCACGATCCGCGCAGAGCTTGCAGGCTGGAGTGTTGCCGCAGTGGAAGCCCATAAACGTATCGGTCAGCTGATATGAGAACTTGCCCTTGATATCCTGCTTGTACAAGTCTGCTGGCACGGAATTGTTGATGTCGAGCAATGTTACCGTGTCGCCGGTAATGCACATTCCGATATACTCGCTGAGCGCACCGTATATATCAACCTCGCACGAAACGGGGATACCGCGCGATACCAGACGAGAGTTTACATAGCACGGTTCAAATCCGAACGCCTCGGGGAACGCAGGCCAGCACTTGTCGGCAAACGCGACGTATTTACGTGAACCTTTGTGTTTCTCCGCCCAGTCGAGCAGCGTAATCTCGAGCTGCGCCATGCGCGCGTTCATCTCGGCGTAGTACTTGCCTTCGCCCATTTCCTCCGCCATTTCCTTGCAGATATCGGGAATTCTCGGGTCGTCGGTGTGAGCCTTGTACGAAACGAGCAAGTCAAGCTCGGAGTTCTCCTCGATCTCAACGCCAAGCTCATATAAACCCTTGATAGGTGCGTTGCAGGCGAAGAAGTCTTGCGGGCGAGGTCCGAATGTGATAATCTTCAGACCGGACAAGCCTATAAGTGTACGCGCGATAGGAACGAATTCGCCGATCATCTTCGCGATATCCTCGGCGGTTCCGACGGGGTACTCGGGAATATATGCTTTCAAGTGGCGCATACCGAGATTGTACGAGCAGTTCAGCATACCGCAATACGCGTCGCCGCGCCCGTTGATAAGGTCGTCGCCCGTTTCCTCGGCGGCTGCCGCGTACATTACGGGACCGTCAAACTTTTTCGCGATAAGTGTTTCGGGAGTTTCCGGACCAAAGTTTCCGAGGAATACAACAAGCGCATTGCAGCCGGCCGCGTTTACCTCGTCAACGGCTTTGAGCATATCAAGCTCGTTTTCAACTGTGGTCTTGCACTCGTAAACGTCGATACCCGCCTTGCCGCAAGCCTCAACAACAGCCGCTCTGCGGCGCTCCGAGAGCGAGATGATGAAGCAGTCACGCGATACGGCAATAATACCGAGCTTTACCTGTGGAATGTTAGTAAGCATAACAAATACCTCCAAAATTACATTTTATTTAAAATAGGGAAAAGCCCCTTTAACGCAGGATAAATTTGCCTGAACTGCTTGTAGCGTTCCTCGTAAAGCGCGGCAAGTTCGGGTTCGGGAGAGATAGTCTCCTTGATCTTCAGCAGCTCGGTCGACGCCTGCTGAACGTTTTGCCATTCACCGCAGGCTACTGCCGCAAGAATCGCGCCGCCGTAGCCGGGACCTTCCTCGGTCTCGACGGTGCAGATGTCGATGTTCAGAACGTTCGCGAATATTTTACGCCAGAGGGCGCTTTTCGCGCCGCCGCCGCAGATACGGCTTATTTCGATGTTCAGCCCCAGCGACTTCGCGACCTCGAACGAATCCCTCATCGCGAACGCAACGCCCTCGAGCACTGCGAGCTTCATTGCCGTGCGGTCGGTGTCCATTGACAGACCGATGAACGTGCCGCGGGCTTCGGTATCGTTTATCGGCGAACGCTCGCCCATAAGGTACGGGAGGAAGAAAACGCGGTTCTTTCCGAGCAGCTCGGTAGGTATCTCAGCCTCCTCGCCGTTGTAGTCGGTTGAGCCGAGAACGCTCTCCTGCCACCATTTGTTGCAGCTTGCTGCCGAGAGCATACAGCCCATAAGGTGGAAGTTGCCGTCGGCATGAGCGAACGCGTGGAGCGCGTTGTTCGGGTCGACGCGGAAATCATTGGAGGTGATGAATATCGTGCCCGACGTGCCGAGCGAAATGTTGCAAATCCCGCTGCCGACCGTTCCCGTGCCTACCGCCGCGCCCGCGTTGTCGCCAGCACCCGCGCATACCTTAACCGTACCAGACAATCCCAGCTCTCGGGCTACGCTTTCTTTAAGCGTACCGACCGACTGACTGCTCTCGTATATCTCGGGAAGCTGCTCGATTTTCAAGTCGCAGATGTCAAGCATTTCCTTGCTCCAGCGCTTGTTCTTCACATCGAACAGCAGCATTCCAGATGCGTCCGAAACGTCCGTACAGAACGTTCCCGTAAACATATAGTTGATATAGTCCTTAGGGAGCATAACTTTGACGATCTTCGCGAAATTTTCGGGCTCGTGCTTCTTCACCCACAGCACCTTAGGCGCGGTAAAGCCCGCGAACGCGATATTCGCGGTGTATTCGGAGAGCTTATCCTTGCCGATGACTGTGTTGAGGTAATCGGTTTCCTTGTTAGTCCTACCGTCATTCCAGAGAATGGCGGGGCGGATAACCTTGTCATTCTCATCGAGTATGACAAGACCGTGCATCTGTCCGCAGCAGCCTATTCCCGCGATCTGCGCCTTGTCGACGTCGGCGGTAAGCTCGCGTATTCCCGTAACTGTCTCCCTGAGCCAGTCCTCGGGGTTCTGCTCCGACCAACCCGCCTGTGGGAAGAACAGCGGATATTCGCGCGAAACGGTTTTAAGTATCGCGCCTTTTTCGTCCATAAGCAGCAGCTTGACGGACGAGGTTCCCAAGTCAATACCAATATAAAGCATATTATTTCCCTTTCTTTCAGAAAATTATTTTTACTTTTGTCCTTAGTACTGCTTAATTTCGTCCGTCATACCAACTGAAAATCGAAATATGTTTTATTTTCTTACGACGGGCATATAAGCGTACCCTGACTTATGCTCAAACGTATCGAATATTTCCAACTCCTGCGCGCCGTTTTGAGCCATTTCAAAGCCGTGCGCAGGCATGAAATAATCCCTGATATACGCGAAAAGCTCCCATATATCACACTGCTCCTTGCTGACAAGCTGCGCGGTTTCTTTATTCGTGTATGCCCGAATATACAGCGAAGCGGGGTTTTTAAAAACCTCAACGCCGTCGGGCTGCTCCTCGGTCGTGACCTCTCGTACAAATCCGTATGCGCGGTATTTCACGGCACGCCAGAAATTTACACTTAAATTCACGTCATATATCGGAAGCGCGCATTCGGACAATTTGTTGAAAGCGGCTTGTTTGTCGTCCTCCGTCAGCGAATCTATCGCGGTGTTGAATTTTTCGTCGCTCTGGAAATCCTTTGCATAAAGTATCTTTCCCGCGAAAATAGTTTCGGGTTTTTCGATAACCTCAAAGTGAGCTCCGCCTATCGTGATAGTTTCAACGACCTTTTCGGTCCGAATATCGGTATCCAATAAACTGTCTACGGAAACATGGAGTATCTGTGCCAGCAGCTTTAAATTATAAACGTCGGGCAAACACTCGCCGTTTTCCCATTTACTCACTGCTTGCTCCGAAACGCCTATTCTGAGAGCTATCTCTTTCTGAGAATAATTGTTCCTTGTCCGGAATTCCTTTACCCTTTTTCCAAAGTTGACCTGATTAAACATAATGTTTCCTCCTGTTATAATGATTTTCTGCACGCTTTTCCTGCCTGCACCTTCATTATAACCCATATTCTGAAAAAAAACAATTATAAGTATGTTTATGGGAAAACGATTCAAACACAACCGTGGGTTGTGTCGAAAGATATGATCTACCGCCTTGAGTTTTTATCGTCGAGCCTATGAAACTACGCCGCTTTCCAATATAGTGAACTTAAGAGCGTCTGCGTCAAGCTCCGCTTCCGCACCGTATGGTAATATGCATATCGGCGAGGCATGACCGAAATTAAACCCGTACAATATAGGCATATCGGCCAATCCGTATTTTACCGAAACGACCTCTCTCAGCTTTTCGGCATAAGGCTCGAAGCTTTGCTTGCTACGCATCTTTCCTATAATAACGCCGTTTATTTGCTGCAAAAAGCCGCGCGCTCCGAGCCAATCGAAAAAGTCGGCGATGTAGTCGGGCGACAAGACCTCGGGAATGTCCTCGAAAAAGAATATGCTGTCCTTAAAATCCCCTTTGCGCGGAAATATTTCCAAGTCCTCGCTGTACTCGCTAAGGCTTCCGTGACCGCCGAACAGTTTTCCGCGAACCGTTCCTCTGCCCTGGACGAGCATATAGCCGCTGTTCGGGATATACCGCCGCATATAATTCGGGTCTGTGTGATTATTCGGCTCATAGCTCCAATCCTTTGATGGAAATATCTCTCCGATCGGCTTGTCGGAAAAGAACGTTCTCTTAAAGCTTCCGCGGCTGTATTCGTGCCAGCCCTGCGCTTCGGCGACCGTTGTCAGCAGATTGTCGCCGTAAAATGTCGACAATCCCGCGCGGCGGCAATAGAGGTGCAGTGTCATCACGTCGGAGTAGCCGCAGAATATCTTCGGATTGCTGCGCACAGCCTCCGCCGAGAGAAACGGAAGCAGCCTTACGGAATCGCTGCCGCCGATATTTGCGATGATCGCCTTGACGTTTTTGTTTTCAAACGCCCAAAGGAAATCCTCGGCACGCGCACACGGATTTTCGTAAAGAAATTTTGTGCCGCGAAGCGCGTTGGGGGCGGTGGCGACGTTCAGCCCAAGTTCCTCCAGCCGTCCGGCTCCGAGCCTGTACTGCCACCTCACGCGGGGCACGCCCGCGCAGACCCACGATGGGCTTATAACGGCGATGGTATCGCCGTGTCCGAGCATTTTCGGCTTGATAAGTCCGCCAGCGTTTTTCAGCATCATCCGCGCCCCTTTCAAGTACTGATTTTATTTTAAAGGAATTTTCAACAAATGTCAAGTAGTTTTAGATAAGTTTTTGTGAATTCGTGATGATACACTAATATTGAAGTTTTTTTTGTGTATTTTAGCAGTAAATTTCATTTGATAAAGGTATTGACTTAACGTAATACAGCTTTTATAAGGTTAAAAATAACTTTTCCGCGGGGCAAGCCAATACATTGAAAAATGCGCGGTAAAAGGAAAAAAGCGGAGCCGAAACTCCGCTTCTCCGTATGAGGATAGTTTTACTGTTATGGGTAAGTACACATCTGGTGAGATATTTGGTAAGGTGATTATTCCGCTTCAACTGTAACGACGTCATAGCCGTCCACCGCGGTACCCGTATCGGAGCCGCCGACGAACAGAGCGAGAAAGGCAATTGAGACCGAGAGAGCTATGACTGCGATGTGGCTTTTTTTCATCTTGCTATCCTCCATAATATATTGTACAAAGCGTACAAGTCTGAGGGCGGGCTGATTGGGAGAAATATTTTTTCGGCAGGTGAGAAAAATTTCCGCCCCCACACTTCTGCGTTTCAATGAAAACAAAATGATTTTTCGGGGATATTACCCTTAAATTATTTACCCCTCTATTATATAAAACGTTAAAAAGGGCAAAATGTTACACCTTTTTTAAAAATTTTTAAATTTTTGTAGACTACGATAAAAAACGGTGTTAAATATTGTGCAAAATCACAACGTATATAATCACAACAGCCGCGTCTGATGAACGATGCGGCTGTATACACTTATAATGTATCAATAAATCTCGCGAATGCTTTTTCACCATCGTGGGTACGCTTGAATACACCTGCGTCGCAAAGCACCTGCTCGAATACCGCGCCCACCTCCTCGCGGATAATTTTCTGTGCTGTGTTCGTGTTGAAGTCGCTGCGTCGCGCGAGAACATCATTTGCCCATTCCGCGTGAGACGCTATTTCTGGGATAGTGGAAATATCTTCTTTCGATAGCATTGCTGTCTCGAGCCGTACAAGATCCTTTGCGAGCCGCGGCGGAAGCACCGCCAGACCCATTACCTCGATAAGACCGATGTTCTCCTTTTTAATATGGTGGAACGATGGGTTGGAGTGAAACAATCCGAGCGGTCTTTCCTCGGTCGTGATGTTGTTGCGTAGCACAAGGTCGCACTCGTACGCACTACCGTTTCTGCGCGCTATCGGTGTTATCGTATTGTGCGGAACGCCGTCCGTCTCGAAAAATATCGCCGCCGATGGGTCGCTGTAACCGCGCCACTTGCCGAGAATGTGTTCGCAGGCGGCGGAGAGCTCGCGGCGGCTTTCCGAACGCAGACGAATAACCGACATAGGCCACTTTACCGTTCCCGCGCTGACCTCGGGGAATTTTCCGAGTGTAAACGTTTTTTCAATAGGCGCTTTCTCCATGGCGAACGTATAATTGCCGCCCTGGAAATGCTCGTGACTGAGTATCGAGCCGCCCACTATCGGCAGATCGGCATTTGAGCCTACGAAATAGTGCGGAAGTATATCAAGTACATCGAACAGCTTATTGAATACCGACGCGTCTATCTTCATGGGGATATGCTTCTCATTGAACACTATGCAGTGCTCGTTGTAATAACCGTATGGGGAATATTGGAGCTGCCAGTCCTCGCCGTTTATTTTCAGCGGCACGGGACGGAGATTTTGCCGCGCGGGGTGGGTAAGATGTCCCGCAAATCCCGCGTTTTCGGGGCAGATCTGGCACTTGGGATATGCGGCGGTGACGGCGTTTCTCGCGGCGGCAATATCGCGCGGGTCTTTCTCGGGTCTGGAAAGATTTATCGTGATGTCGAGCGTGCCGAATTCAGATTCGTACGTCCACTTGACGTCCTTGGCTATACGCACCGCGCGGACGTAATTCAGCACCTTGCAGAACCCGAAATACCAATCGGTAGCCTCCTTAGGCGAACGTTTGAGACGACTGTTGAATTCGCGGATAACTTCGCGCGGATAAGGCGTTAACGCCCCCATTAGCTTGGTATCGAACAGATCACGGCATGCGGAGGTATCCTCAATAATTCCGTTTTCGCAGGCGTAGTTTACAAGCTCGTCAAGTATCTCGTCGATCGTTTGCGAACTGCCAACATTTTGTGGTTCTTTCCAATTGTTCACCTTTAAAATTTCCATTAGACTGTTGCGGACAACATATCTGTCCTCTGTGGCAGTGAGGTTATTCCGCACCGCGTAGTCTATCAGCTTTTGTATTGAATTGCAGATCATAATCGGTACCTCATTCGTAAAAGTATTTGATTATATTATAGCACACTATTTTGCGTTTGTTAATACCGTTATACGAATTTTTTATGCCTAAATACGTTATTTTTTTAGTATTTGTGATATAATGCGGTATTTTGCTATGTCTTGGAAAAAATGTGTGTGTAAATCAGAATTTATCTTAGCAATGCATAGCTGTATAAAACAATATTATCCAAATAACTTTTATATTACCGCAAACGCTTTATCAAGCGCGTCGATAAGATCGTTCGCATTCTCGATGCCGATTGACAAACGGATAGTATTGGGCTTGATACCCTGCTCAAGAAGCTCCTGCTCGTTAAGTTGCGAATGCGTGGTGGATGCGGGGTGGATAACGAGCGACTTTACGTCCGCGACGTTTGCCAGCAGCGAGAAAATCTCCAGATTGTCGATAAATTCCTGAGCCTCCGCAGCTCCGCCTTTGACCTCAAACGTAAAGATGGAGCCGCCGCCGTTCGGGAAGTACTTCTTATACAGCGCGTGAGTGGGTTCGCTCGACAGCGACGGGTGATGAACAGCCTCGACCTTGGGGTTTTTCGAGAGATAGTCCACGATCTTCAGTGCGTTCTGAACGTGACGTTCGACGCGCAGAGACAGAGTTTCCAGTCCCTGTAAGAAAATAAACGCGTGGAACGGAGAAAGTGTCGCGCCCGTGTCACGGAGCAGTATCGCACGGATATAAGTCGCAAACGCCGCCGCGCCGACCGCTTTTGAGAACGAAATACCGTGATAGGATGGGTTCGGCTCGGATATCCATGGATATTTTCCGCCCGCAGCCCAGTCGAATTTGCCGCCGTCAACGATAACGCCGCCGATAGCCGTGCCGTGACCACCGATGAATTTAGTGGCGGAGTGGACTACTATATCCGCACCGTATTCTATCGGGCGTACCAGATAAGGAGTCGCGAACGTGCTGTCGACTACCAGCGGGATACCATGCTTGTGCGCGATATTCGCAATAGCCTCCAGATCGGCAACGTTGGAATTCGGATTGCCGAGCGTCTCCACATACAACGCCTTGGTCTTGTTGTCGATGGCTTTCTCGAATTCCTCGGGCTCGGGAGTAACGAACTTCGCGGTGATACCGTATCTTGGCAGAGTGTGCGCGAGCAGATTATATGTACCGCCGTAGATCGTTTTTGATGCAACGATATTTTCTCCCGCGCTTGCCAGAGCCTCAATTGCGTAGGTTATAGCCGCCGCTCCCGACGAGGTAGCCAGTGCCACCGCGCCGCCCTCAAGAGCCGCGATGCGTTCCTCGAAAACGCTCTGTGTGGGGTTGGTAAGTCTGCCGTAGATATTGCCAGCGTCGCGCAGTCCGAAACGATCCGCGGCGTGCTGCGAGTTGTGGAATACAAAGCTCGTGCTCGCGTATATCGGAACCGCGCGTGCGTCCGTAGCGGTGTCGGGCTGTTCCTGACCCGCGTGTACCTGTAAAGTCTCAAATCTGTATTTGTTTGCCATAGTTGTGAACTCCTTTATGTAAGAATTTTTCTTTCTGTATTAAGTATACCATATTACTATGTATTTGTCAAATATATATATTTTATAACAAGCTATTAATTTAATAAATATTATTTGAATATATCAATGTGGCAACTATTTGTGTTTTGACATTGCAGATATCTGTCGATAAATTCCGAAAACCGCATTATAATAAGAAATCCATCTTTGTCGATGCTGTTGTCGCGGATTATCTCAGAAAAGCGTATCCTTGCTGCAGATATCGTGATCCCGCATAACTGTGCCGTTTCCTCGGGGGAGCGCACTCCGCACATCCTCAATACAGATATGGGTGCCAGCAGCGCTGCCGCAAAGCAGTCCGCGGCACGTTCCTCCGCGCCGTTCGGTTTTTTGCCTTTACCGATGTGCCCAAGCACACAGTGTCCAAGCTCGTGCGCGATGGTAAATCGTCGTCTGCGCACCCCGCAGGCGTTCTCATTTACTGCGATGACGGGTCTTCCGTGCTCCTCAAAGCTGAAGCCGAAACGGCTCTCACAGTACATCTCCTCCATGCTGCGGCAGTAGATATCACAGATATCCGAATATCGCACCGTTTTCACGCCGACCGCTGCCGCCGCCTCGATAGGGTTTACAGGCAGCGAGGTGATATCCGCAGCGGCGTAAATATCGCATATGCTCATCATCGGCCTCCTTTGTATGTCGGTACGTCGAAGATAGTCTTTTCACCGCGGCGTTTAAGTGTGATTTCATGCGGCACCCCGCCTTTTCTTGCGGCTATAAGAACCGTGTCTGCGTTGTCATTGTCCTGCTTGCAGCGCGCAAGCTCGTTTTCGGTGCATCTGTCCACGCGCTCCCTGCCGGGATTATCAAGCGCCCTGTACTTACGAATATGCTCGTCTTCGGCATTAACGTTTCCCAATAGCTCGTTTGGTGTGCAGTTTAACGCTTCAAACAGCGCCATAAGCACCTCCTCCTTCGGAAAGCTCACGCCGCGTTCGTAGTTCCCGACAGCCGACGGCGTGACCCCTATTTTCGCCGCAAGTCCCTCCTGTGTAAGCTTCGCCCGCAGGCGCAGTTCTTTGATACGTGTTCCTATTCCCATAATTCCTCCTCACGCGCTGAAGCCTGCCGGATAGTTAAGCTTGTCCAGTGCAGTCTTTCTCAGATTGAATATGCTCCGTTCGCTCATGTACATCGCGTCGGATATTCGCCGCCAGTCCTCACCGAGTATGTAATAACGATACAAGACTGTGCGTTCATTGCCCGTGAGAGAGCTCAGACACGCAAGCGCCTCGCGCTTTCGGTCACAGGCGCTGTCTATGCAGTCGTTCAGTATACGCTCAAGCTCGGCAAGCTTTTCTGTCATTTTCGCGGCGTATTCCGCGGAGCGGTGCGGCAGACGAAGTATTTTGTGTAGTCGTTCAATGTGTTCAAGCTCCGCTTGTATCTCCAGTTCCGCTTCCCGTGCTGCTTTCAGTATTTTCAGACAATTGGTCATTTTACCACCTCTTTCATTGGGGTTTCTACTATATGAACAATTATATCACAAGAAACTTGTAGTGTCAATAGATTTTTCGCAAATTTCTTAGCAAGTGAACAGATTTGTGAAAAATGTCTAAATTTATTATTAAAAAAATTGTTGAACACTTGAAAAAAGCCGGTAATTATAATATAATAGTATTTGACGGTGAAAATACCGCAAAAAATCATTCAGGAGGTTTTTATGAAGGTCATTCTTATAAACGGATCGCCCCACGAAAAGGGTTGTACTTACACCGCATTGTGCGAGGTAGAAAAGGCGTTGAATGCGCAAGGTATCGAGACAGAGATATTCTGGATCGGCAACAAACCCATTACGGGCTGTATAGGTTGCGGCGCGTGCCGTAAGCTTGGGCGGTGTTTTTCCGTGGATACGGTGAACGAGTTTGTGGAAAAAGCACAGTCCGCGGACGGATTTATCTTTGGGTCGCCCGTGCATTATGCTGCGGCAAGCGGCGCGATTACGTCGTTTATGGACAGAGCGTTCTATTCGGGAGGAAGATTTTTACAAGGCAAGCCCGCGGCAAATATTGTAAGCTGCCGCAGGGGTGGCGCATCGGCGGCGTTCGACCAGCTGAACAAATATTTCACGATCAATAATATGCCTATTGTCTCGTCACAGTATTGGAACCAGGTACACGGGAGCACTCCCGAGCAGGTATTGCAGGACGAGGAAGGCTTGCAGACTATGCGCACCCTTGGTAATAATATGGCGTGGCTGCTCAAGTGTATTGAGTCGGGCAAGGCGGCGGGTATAGAGTTTCCTGAACGCGAGGAGCCGATCCGCACCAATTTTATCAGATAATGTATACTTATCTCCTTGTTTGGCATAATAGCGGTAAAGCGGTGTAACAAACGCTAATCACGCCGTAACAAAAATTAAATGACGGACGGCGCAGGGGCATAATCGGCAATAGGCGGCAATGTCGTAAATCAGCGCAGTCCGCACGGTGCAGATTTTGTCTTTAAATAAGGAGGAAGTATGAAGGTTGATATTGATCGTGACGGCTGTATAGGCTGCGGAGTATGTGCGGAAATTTGTCCCGAAGTGTTTCGTATTGCCGGCGACGGTTTGTCGGAGCTTATCGCAGAACCCGACGGGTTTGAAGACGCGGTCGCGGAAGCGGCAAGATCCTGTCCGGTCGAGGTAATTCACGTTGATTGAACTGTAAAAAAATCCCCTGTAAGGAGCTCCTTACAGGGGATAATTATCTAAAAAATCAAGCGTAAACGCTATACAGTGCGCCTGTATTATAGGCGTATGTAGAGGTCCTGTTAGCGTTATATCCCATTGCGCTCGCACTGCTTGCCAGCGCCTTGACCTGATCCGCTTTCTGCGTGACCTTGTCGGTGAACCCGCCGTAAGCGAACGCGTACTTAACGTCTTTTTCGGTGATCTTGGAAAGATCGTCCGCAAGCGTAAGCTTTCCGTCCTGACCAACGGAGATACCTGCGCGCTTCAACGCATGCTGATACGCTCTCGCGGTACTCTGCATTGTAACGCCCTTCTGTTGAATTCCCGTTTTGTCGGATTTGCCCATTTCGTCGACAAAACTGTTGTACTTGTTGACAAAATCCTTGGCAGTATCGGTGAAGTCGGTAACCTTAAACTCATTGCTGTCGCTGCCGAGACCGTGCGCGTAAGACTTAACTGCAGTTGCCGCGTCCTTGACCATAGCGGTAAGCTCTTTAAGAGTACCTACACTGTCCACCTTATCGGCGGGATTGGTCGTTTCGGTTTTGTTTGAAGTTGAAGAATTTACGGTAAACTGTCCCGAGCCGCCAGACAGCTCGTTGATCTGGCGCGATTTTTGAATAACCTTATCAGAAAAACCATTAGAGCCGAAAACGAACTTAACGTCCGACGCCTTGACGTTGGAGAGATCATCGTTTAACGACAGCTTATTGTCCGCGCTTACGGAGATACCTGCGCGCCCGAGCGAACTTGAATATACCTTGCCCGTATTCACCATAAGTACGCCCTTTTGTAGAACGCTGTTCTTGTCGGAATTTCCTACCTTGTCGATCATGGAGTTGTAATTGTCGACAAAGCTCTGCGCCTGAGATCTGTACGCATCGATATCAAGCTCTCCGCCGTACTTAAGACCGTTGGCAAAGGTCTTAATGCTTTGCGCCGCGCCGCCCGCGTTCGCGGAAGCAGACTTTACCGCCTGTGAAGTGCTCACGGAGGAGATATCCTCGCCGTCGCCGCTTATGCCGTAGATCTTCTTGTAAAGGTCGCTGAACTGATCGCGGTAGATACTGCTCTTGTTCTTGAGCGCCTTGCTGTTGAGCAGATCGTTCAGCGACTGCGTAGCCGTTGAGTACTTCCCGTACTTATTAGAGTACATCGAGTTGTAGATATTGTTCAGCTGTGAGCCGTAACGCGTCTGTACCTGCGCCATATTGAACTGTGTCCTTGCATAATTACCTACTGTTGGCATAACCATTCCTCCTTATTTTAAATTGCAAACTCCGCAACACACGGATTTCGTCCGTGATATTACGGCGGCAGTGTATCTCATCACCGCCTACTGCGAAAGCTTGCGGTTGATTTACAAATAATAAATTATAAAGCCTTACGCTTTAATCAACACCGTAAGCCTCACGGTATTCCTTCATTTTGTCGACATACTCTGCACCCGGGATAACTCCGCTTTCAAGCGCCGCGATGATATCGTTGATGTTCACGATAGAGTACACCTTAACGCCGAACTCCCCGTATACCTCCTGTACCGCGGACTTGTCGGAGGTCAGTCCTTTTTCCGCTCTGTCAACGGTAATCACCATACCCTTGATATCCACCTTGGCTGCGCCTTGAAGCTTCGGCAGTACCTCGCGCAGAGCCTTTCCGCTCGTCATAACGTCTTCAATGATAACGACCTTTTCGCCGTCTTCGAGAGTCTTTCCGACGAACATTCCGCCCTCGCCGTGATCCTTGATCTCCTTGCGGTCAAAACAATAGTTGCAGTTTATACCGAACTTATTATACAGCGCGGTGCAGGCAGCCACGGAAAGCGGTATGCCCTTATAGGCCGGACCGAACAGCGTATCGGGATTCAGACCATGCTCGTTTATGCACTCAGCGTAGTACTCCCCGAGCTTTGCGAGCTGCGCACCCGTCTTATAGTTGCCGCAATTTATGAAGTACGGCGCTATTCTGCCGCTTTTCAGCGTAAACTCGCCGAACTTCAGCACGCCGCTGTCTACCATAAATTTGATAAAGCTTTCCTTGTAAGTCATTAATATTCTCCTTAAAAGATATCTTTACGGATACATTATAACATATTCTTCCGTATTTTTCAAGTATTTCGTTTGATTTTTTACCTCATTTTTCTAAAATTATGCGAATTTTTCCCGCATATAAAAACATCTCGCTTTGTGCAATAAATTGGATTTATCTGTTATATTCGGCAAATTTTATTTATTGTTTAGTGCAAAATCGCCAAATGCTTTTCAATTGTCTTGACAATTATATGAAAATCAACTATAATTAGTGTATAAAGCTTTTAAAATTTAATTGAGGTGATCGTTATGAAGATAAGATCAATTCGCAGCCGCATAATGCAGCTTACGCTTCTGCTTGCGCTTATCCCGCTGCTGATCGTAATGCTTTTCTGCATCTTTTCAAGCTATTTCTCCGCGATAAACACATCCAAAAAGGACATGGGCATTATGGCGGACCTGGCTTCGGAATATGTTGAGTGGGAATTTAACACCTATCTCGCCTATGCGGAATCTGCGGGAATGAACCCCACGCTCTCCGATCCGAACGTCGGCGACAAGGAAAAGCTGAGCATTATGAACGATCTTGCCGAACAGAACGGAATGAAGCGCGGCAATCTGATAAAGCTCGATGGCGTTGAAGTGACAGGCGGCAGTGATTTCTCCGACCGCGACTATTTCAAGGAATCAATGAAAGGCAACAAATGTGTTTTTAACCCGACGGTCTCCAGACTTACGGGTGAGATAATCCAGATCGTTGCCGCGCCGCTCTGGGAGAACGGCGTTAAAGGATCAACGCCCGTCGGCTGCGCGTATTTTATTGCCGAGGAAGATATGATGAACGAGATCATGCGAAAGATTAATATCAGCGATAACTGCTATGCGTTTATCGTAGACAGCAGCGGAAACGTCGCGGCGCATGTCAATGCCGAAAACGTTCTTAACGATGAAGTAAAGGAGTCCATAATCGGCAATCTCGGCGATACTTATCAGTCGATGATGGCGGGTCAGACGGGTATTGATACCCGCACAAAGGACGGCACAACTATGCTCGTCGCGTATACCCCCATTGAGAACGTCGCGGGCTGGTCATTGGCTATCGTTGCACCGCAAGGTGACTTCCTCGGTACTACCGATACTACCATCGTCGTAGTGGTTTCGATGTTTCTGCTTGCGGGAGTTATCGCGGTACTGCGTTCAATGGTAGTCGCACGCCGTATCGTAAAGCCGATACAGCTTTGCGCGGAAAGACTTGTAAAGCTTTCCGAGGGCGATCTTTCCTCGCCCGTGCCCGATATCCGCACCAAGGACGAAACGCTCATACTCGCAAATGCCACGAACACTTTGGTGGCGGGCATTAACGTGATAATCGGCGATGCGAACTATCTGCTTTCCGAAATGGCGGCGGGCAACTTTGCTATTCACTCAAAGTCGGGAATTGACGCGTATAAAGGTGATTTCGGCGAGCTTATTGCTGCTATCCGCATAATCCACGACGAGCTGAAAAGCGTGCTGGTGCAGATAACCACATCCGCCCGAGCGGTATCGGGCAGCGCCGATCAGGTATCCTCGGGTGCGCAGACGCTCTCTCAGGCTTCGGTGCAGCAGGCTGCCTCTATTGAGGAGCTTAGCGCGACTATTCATAACATCTCCGCAAAGGTCACCGAGACAACGGGCAGCTGCGAAGAGGGAAGTGATCTGGTCGCAAGAACCGCCGAGCACGTTGACACTGCCGTTTCGGAGATGGAAAACCTCCGCTCCGCAATGGATGATATCTCCGCGGCTTCAAACGAGATCGACAAAATCATCAAGACAATAGAGGACATTGCGTTCCAGACAAATATCCTTGCACTCAACGCCGCTATTGAGGCGGCTCGCGCGGGCGAGGCGGGAAAGGGTTTTGCGGTCGTTGCCGATGAGGTGCGCAACCTTGCGACTAAATCCGCGGAGGCAGCTCACGATACAACAGAGCTTATCGGCAGGACTATTGCCGCTGTAAACAACGGAAATCAGATAGCCGAAAAGACCTATGTTTCCGTCAAGGGTGTATCGGAGCTTACCGAGAATGTGGAGAAGATCGTTGGACAGATCGCCGCTGCCTCCGTGGGGCAGGCGGATATGATAAAGGATATCACCTCGGGATTCGACGAGATATCCGTTGCAATAAACACAGGCTCGTCCACTGCCGAGGAGAATACGCAGACCTCCGCGTCGCTTAATGATGAGGCAAAAACGCTGAGCGACATGGTAAGCCGTTTCAGCTTGAATTGACCTTGACCGAACCGTGCAGAAATAGTCGGGAAAAATCTCCGCTGCTGTGATAGAATAGTTACAGACGGGAGGTAAGGTAATGGACTGGATACGGAGCTTTCAGCGCTCGATAGACTTTATTGAGAATAACATCACCGAGCCGCTTGATATCGCCGATATCGCGCGGCAGGCAAACGTTTCGCCGTTCTATTATCAGAAGATATTCACGATGATATGCGGTTTTACGATTGGCGAGTATATCCGGAACAGACGGCTGACGCTCGCGGGCAGCGAGCTTGCCCGGTCGGACGTTAAGGTCATCGATACGGCGCTGAAATACGGCTATGACACGCCCGAGGGATTTGCGCGCGCATTTACGAAATTCCATGGAGTTGCCCCATCGGCAGTGCGAAAGGGAGCTCCGGTAAAGTCCTACGCACGTCTTTCCGTCACTATTTCAATGAAAGGCGGCAGTATTATGAATTACAAGGTCGTACAGAAGCAAGAGTTTAAGGTAATCGAGAGGAAGATCACCTGCTCGATAAGCGAGGATAGTAATGTTGAACTCCCCAAATTCTGGGAGCGCTGTCATTCCGATGGAACGGTCAAAAGGCTGTTGGAACTAACCTCGGACAAGACGGATATTTTTGGTATCTGCTATGCGCACACACAAGAAAAGCGGCAGACCTTTGACTATTCGATTGCGGCAAAAATTGAAGACAGAGCTGAGATCCCCGAGGGCTTTACCGCAAACATTATCCCCGCGAGAACGTGGATCGTATTTGAGTGTAAGGGCGCTATGCCCGATGCTATTCAGCAGCTCTGGCACAGGATATGCACGGAATTTTTCCCGTCGTCCTCTTATGAGCCGACATACGAAATGGATATCGAAGCGTACACTGGCGGCGACATGAGCTCGCCCGATTACCGCAGCGAGATATGGGTCCCCGTTAAGGAACAAAGTAGATAGTCGATACGCGCCCGTGACAATTCGCGGGCGCGTTAAAATTTATTATTTTATCCCGTTCTCTCCGTTCCGAAACGGATATAGTTGTATTCCTTTGCCAGCGCGTCCCATGTGGGCGAGCCGACGATACCTGACGGGTCGAGACCGTACAGCCTCTGAAATATCATGACCGCGCGCTCCGTCTCGGGTCCGAAATATCCCGTCGCTTCAATAACGGGAATGTCCGCGATATTCTGTCCGATAACGCGCAGATATATCTGAAACTCCTTAACGTCGTCGTTACGCATTCCAGGAGTGAGACTGTAGCCGGGATACAGCGCTGCGGTCGCTCCCTCGTATCCCTCGGGGAGGTTGTTGAGGATATCGGTGTATATACGGCTGATCATCTGCCATGTGCGGAAATCGACAATTCCGTCGGGATTTAATCCGTAAAAACGCTCGAATGCCTTTACCTGATTATCCATTGCCGCGTTGAAAACTCCGTTTGAATTCACGGTAGGTATCTCGGGATTAAAATAGGCTATCGTGTTAAGGTAGTACGCCAGCGAGCGCACGCGCAGACCGTAGTCGCCCTGACGAAGATTTTCACCCCAGAGATTTTCGATCTCTTCCGCAGTTAAGCCTTCGCTTGTAAGCTCTGCGAGGTGCTTGACAGCGGTGAATATGTACTTTATCTTATACCATGTCGCTTTGTTGACAACGCCCGTCACGGGAAGATTAAACACGCTTTGGAACGTCCGTACGGCTTCGGTGGTGCTCTCGCCGTAAATTCCGTTTGCGGGAACTATTTTTGGTATCGCGGGGTAATTCGTGCCTATTCGGTTAAGCTGCACCTGAATGGTACGCACCTCGTTGCCCGCTGCCCCGAACCCGAACGTAGTACCCGGGTAACTGGGGATATTCGGAGAAATGGGCGCATTGTACACGATATCGATATCGTTGCCGTAATAGTACTGCAAAATCTGATAGGGCGTATAGCCGCGGTTCGCAAGCGGTACAGTGCCCCACTGCGACAAGCCCTCGCAGGTGACGGTCGTGCCGTTGCAGAACATTGTGAACAGCGGCTCGACGCTCCCTCGTCTTACAATATAATTATTGAAAACCTCGTCCACGATATTGGCGATATTCGCGAAGACATCACGCCCGTACACAAACGCCTGGTCGTATTGGGTGGAGTTGGTTATGTCAAAATCGTAGCCGCGCGAACGGTACCACTCGGTGTACACACGGTTGAGCGCGAACGATATCTGCGCATAAATATTCGCGCGGAGAGCTGCCTCGGGCCATGTTGGAAATATCTCGCTGGAGGCTACGTTTTTGATGTAGTCGGGGAACGTCACCGAAACGTTCGTCGCATTGGCGTTTGGCGTACCGAGGTGTACGACTATCCTCTCGGGTATATACGGTAAATTAGCGGGCATTTTCCACCTCCGTTATCTCCTCAGTGACCTCTTCCTCGGACGGCACGGGGACCATTGCCACTCGCTGTATCGACTGCACTCCGTCAAAAACGGGGATATCGCGCAGTATTACCTCTGCAAAGCCGTTCTTATTCACCGTCGCGTCATACAAAGCAAACGGTTGAATGGTGTTATCAAACGATTGTGAAAGCTCCTTAGACGGTGCTGGTAGGGTCTCCGAACGCGTCTGACCGCTGCTGTCGGTGATAAGAGTGTGCAACTCGTGCGATTTTCCGCCGATCTTCTTGTAAATAACGCATTTTGCTCCCGCGATCGGCATAGCCTCGCGCGCCATATACACTCTGAACAGTATCGTGCCCCTTCCGGCGTTCTTCTGTTCGAATTCTTCAAAACTGCCGTAGACGGGTTCGGGATATTTTATAGGCTCGGTGCCGCTGCCCTGCCGCATAATGCTGTCGGGTGGATTTTCGGGATTTTGCGGGTAGCTTTCGTTCTCAAAGCTGCGTCCCGTGAGTTGCTCTCCTTCGGTGGTGCCGCTTATCGGCTGATCGGCAAGCGTTTCGGCTTTCTCTTCGGAAACGCTCTGCACGTCCGCAAGGTCGGGTCTGGGCGCCGTCGGGGAGTTGTCTGTCACGCCCGAAACGTTTTCCTCCGGATAGTTTTCCGACGGATCGCTCTGTTCGGTAATCTCCTCGCGGATCTGCTCCGTTGAAGGTGTTTCCGTATACCGCGGAGGTGTGAACAGCACGTCCGAGGCTTCGATAATATCATCTTCCTCGGGAGCGTCGACGAGAGTTTCCGTTTCAACGCTCTCCTCAACGTTTTCGACTATGTCCTCGGGCTGAACGCTCTCGTCGCTTTCGATAATCTCCGCAAGAAAACGGTCATACACCGCGGGGAATTCGCCGCTTTCCTCGTTCACATAGCCGATTATCTGCGGCTTTTTTTCCGCAGCGGTCTCGAGAGCCGTCTCTTTTGGATCGTCGTCAACTACGGGAACGGCGGAAACGGTATGCGCCAATGTTTTGCTCGGTGCGGGAGCAGACTTCGGGGAGCGGCGGCTCAACTCCATAAGTTCGCGCTTGTATTTCTCTATCAGCTTTTTGGTATCTTCCATAATATGACCTCCGTAAAAAATTTCTTGTAAAGTATATGCACGGAGGAGGTGAAAAATGCTGAAGTGTTGACATATACGGAGGGGTATGGTTTAATAACAGTGCGAAATCTGTTGTGACAAGCACACTTATATTTCCAGAAACGCCGCAGCCTTAAAGTTGTTTTCGGTGAACTCAAACTGCGCTCTGCCGTTGTTGCGGCGGCATATCTCGCTGATTATCTCGGTTCCGCAGCCGTGCAGACGGCTGTTTTCCTTGGTGGTGATAAAGCGGTTGCCGTTGATTTTCGGCTTGTCGGTTATCGGATTTTCGCAGACTATGGCGAGATACATCTTGTACTTAAAAATCCGCAGAGTTATCACGGGGTCGGGGTATTGCTCCGCCGCTTCGACAGCGTTGTCGAGAATATTCGAGAGCACGGACGACAGGTCTATCGGCGGTATCTTCGTTTCTGGGAGCGGCTCGGCGTGCAGGTCAAGTGTTATCCCGCGCTCCTTGCAGAGCGCCGCCTTTGCGGAAAGCGTGGTGTCTATTGCGGCTATTCCCGTTGCCTTTTCGCCGCCGAGAGCGCTCGTCAGCCGTTCGCCAAGCTCGTTCAGCAGACGCTTTGCCTCGGCGTTCTCGCCGCTGTCTATAAGCGCGGAAATAGTCACTATATTGTTTTTAACGTCGTGACGGAGCTTTTGGAGCTGACGTACCGAGTTCCCCTGTGGCTCGCCGCCGTAACCGCAAATATCCGCGCCGACCGCGGCTGCGGGCTTGACATCGCCGATAAGTCTGCGCAGCTTCGGGAAAAACCGCAGCATTACGATAATCCCCGCCAACGCCGCCGCAAGCAGCGCCGCGGATACGGGAGGAGGAACGTATACGTTGAACATGGGAAAGTCGTAAAAGAGAATAGATATAAGCATGGAAGCAGCACACAATATCACCGATACGTAATTCAGCGCACCCCAGTCCTTTGCGGAGCCCGCGACGATAAGCCGAGTCAATTGACGGCAGAGCAAAAGCAGCAGTATAAGCTCGCTGATTTTAAGGCACGTACAGAAAAATACGCGGTATATCCCGTAATCGTCCCAAACAATCATATGAAGTTCATTTTTTGAGTTAAAATACACGCCCTTATCTATTGTAAAGCAGACCATACCCGCAAGGAGGTCGGAGAGCGTCATCACCGTCTGCGTAAGCAGCACATACGCGGTTTTGCGGCTAAGCTTATCGGAGTAAAGGAAATGCAGAGCGAGAGTTCTCCATGTCATTGCGATAATGAAAACGAGTATATAGTCGAGCCAATGTTCGTGAGCGATGGAAAGCGCGATTGATATGCACACTGTCTCGATTATCGCAACGATGTTGACGAATATCAATTTGTACGTTTTCCGTCGTTTGCCGAACAGCCTGCCCGCAAAGAAATACAGTAATATCGATTGTGCCAGATATGCGGGGAAAAGCTGCCAAAAAATCTTCCATATGGTTTCGGATAAAAAATGCAGAGTCATGGTCTGCATATATATCAGGCAATATTCCATCATAAAAAATTGCTCTCCATTAGTAATATTTATTCATAAGCAGCTCCTGAAGCTCCTTGTAGCGTCCGCGGCTGAGCGGCAGCACCTCGCCGTTGTCGAGCGTTACGCCGTTCTTTTCTACAAGCGATATCTTGTTCGGGTTTACGATATATCCGCGGCAGACCTCGTAAAAGCCCCTTGCGAGGAACTGCTCCTCGACGTCGGCAAAGCGGTTTTCCGAGAGAAGATACTCGCGCCTGCCTGTGTGAAGATATATCCTGCGCTTGATACAGCAGAAGTAAAACAGGTCGCCGAACGGCATTCTGATAAGCTTTTTGTCGCCGTTCGCGATTATCTCGCAGGAATACGCTTCGGGGGAGAACTCGCGGCGCTCGCGTATGACCCGCGCAAGCTCGCCGATTATTTTTTCGGGAGCGCTGTCTTTGGTGATAAACGCGTTAATGCGATAGGGAATAGTGTTGTATACCTCGTCGCGGTAGGACGTGGCGAACACGAGAAAGAACGTCGAGTTGATAAGCCTGAGCTCCGCGGCAAGCTCTTTCCCATTGAGCCGCGGCATATCGATATCGAGTATCACGAGGTCGAAGCTGTCCTCTGAAAAACGCTCGAGCAATTGTTCTCCGTCTGTGAAAAAGCTGATATGCGCGTCTGCCGCGGCCTGCTTTACGGCGTTTTCGATAAGCGGTCGGAACACGTTTTTCAGAAAGTCGGGATCGTCGTCGCAAATGGCTATTTTCACTCTCAAGCACCTCCTTGCCCTATGCTTTAATTATACAATAACTTCACGGGTGTGTCAATATCGCGCCCATGCAACTCGGTACTGATTTTTTACAACTCGGTCGTTTTTTATTGAAAAAAATGTCCGTCAAAGTTATAATCCAACTGAAAGCATTTTTTGCTTCGGAAAGGATCGATAATTATGACGGACGAAAATAATCTTGGCGCGTTTGACCGATTTCGGCTTGTAGCGGCGGTGCTGGTGATAGCGATACATACTTCTCCGCTTTGGAGTGTAAACGAGACCTGCAATTTTCTGCTTACAGGAGTTTTCGCGCGTGTCGCCGTGCCGTTTTTCTTCGCAATGACGGGGTATTTTACGGACTTCAAAAGCTCAGCGCGTATCGGGAATCTCACCGTAAAGACCCTTGCGATGTACGCGGCGGCGATAGTGATATATCTACCGTTCGGCACTTACTCGGCAACGCTGAGAATGCTGCTGTTTGAGGGCGCGTTTTATCATCTCTGGTACTTTCCCGCCTGCGTTACGGGAGCACTTATTGTGTTCGCGCTGAAAATGCTGCCGACCGTGCCCGCGTTTGCGATAGCGGCGGCGTTATATGTCATAGGAGTTTTCGGCGACAGTTATTACGTGTTGACCAAGGGTTTGCCGCCTGTCCGCGCGATGTATGATTTTTTCTCGGGAATATTTTCCTACACGCGGAACGGATTGTTTTTTGCGCCGCTGTATATTCTGCTCGGTAATGCTCTGGCGAAGCACAGACTTGGCCGGAATCGTTTTGGTGCGGGAATAGGGCTTGCGGTATCGCTGGCGCTGATGACCGTTGAGGGTTTGCTGCTCAAAGGTATCGCGTTCGCGACGCATGACAATATGTTCTTCTCGCTGATACCCGCGACGATATTTTTGTTTGATTTTCTCGCGTCTTTTAAGGTGAAGCCGCGCCCGTGTTACCGTAAGGCGGCGATGTGGATATATATTCTTCACCCGATAGCGGGGTATTGGATCGGTGTTCTGGCTGTACGGCTCGGGATAGATAATTTCTCCGCGCGGTATAGTTTCATGAACTTTGTGCTTGTTACGGTGTTGTCGTTTGCGGCGGCATTCGGGATAGAGCTTGCACGAGCGGCTTTCGGAAGATTGCGCAGGCAGACCGTGGAGCAATAGGGTATAGTAGGGTAAATTAGAAATTATCTTAGCAATGCGTTCCAACGAACTCGTTCGACCAAGCAGCACGTGAGCAGTCTGCCGGATCTCTCCGCAGGAGTTTCTGCTGAGACGCCGTATGGCTGAGGCAACTGTCCGTCGGCGAAAACGGAATTAGGGGAGGATGCGCTAATTCATTGCATTTTTCCCGTGACTTCAAAAAAGAATACAGCGCTGCGCCGATAATAGTTCTGATATCGTACTTGACAATGCAAAGGCTGCCGCGCTTGATCATGCGGGAATGTCCGCGGATGAGGAACGTTCGTCAAGGCTGAGCTTGACCGTGGCGGCGGGACTGCCGAATACGCTATCGAAGCATTAGTATGAGATAAACGCCTCGGACGGTAAGGTGCTGAAGTTATTCTCGGAGAGCGTACAATCCGCGGCGCAGTCGGGTTCGTTTTTGGCGATAACAAAAATGTCAAAAGAGATCGCCGTACAGCACACGGGCTATACGGCGGATCGGATGATGATTGTCGAAACCGAGTTTGAATATGACAACGGCATGGCGGAATACAAGGTCAAATTCCGTGTAGACGGTTCGAAATACGAAATCAAGATCACCCCGAAAGCGCCGATATGCTTGAAACGGAAATCGGCGGCAGAGATAATCAATCGGTCTTTTTCTGCTGCATTTTGGCAGCGTAGTTTTTCGGCGAGCAGCCGAAGTTTTTCTTGAAAACGCGCGAGAAATACAGCGGTTCGGCAAATCCGCAGACGTATGCTATCTGGGATATGTTCTGCTCGTCGCCGTTTGTGGAGCATAGCAGCTTCTCTGCCATCTGCATACGCAGACTGACCAGATAATTGTGCGGGGTCATGCCCATTTCGCTCTTGAACAGCTTGCGAAGATAATCATAGCTGAACGGTATCGTTTTTAAATATGTATCCAGTTCATAGTCGCAGTCGGTGAAATTCTGCATTATGTTGCTCTTTATCGCGCCGATAACGTTTCGCAGCGGCTTGGTGCTCTGGAACGCTATTACATAGTTCACGATAAGATTGCCGAATGCCGCGATGATAAGCTGGTGGTTGTTGATCTTGCTGTTAAAGTAGTAGAAGGCGTCATTGAACGAGCTCAGTATATGATTGTCACTGTCGTCGGAGATGACGATAGGTACCTTGAACGGCAGAGTAGCGTCGGTTATATTTATATGTATATTTGTAAAACCCTGCTCGCTGTTGTTGGTGTGGGGGATAGCGGGGGGGATTATCACGATATCGCCCTCGGCGTATTTCATCGTACAGTCGTCAAACACGAATTCTCCTCCGCCGCCTGTACAGTATATAAGCTCCCAATTCTCGTGGGAATGAAGATGCATTGAAAAGGTTATTAGATTTTTCCCTACATAAGTTATATTGTTCATAATATACACCTTTCACATGTAACATACAACCCGATTTACATTACCCATAATAGTAATATGCTCTAATTAGTTGGCGAAAATTTGGACGTATTTCACAATTTTATAAAAAACAGTTGAAAAAAGCAAAACTATATGATATAATCCAAGTAGATGTAATGGATTACATCAGCGCCTTGTGAAATATTCCAGCAGGGTATCCTTTTCGGCAGCGGTAAGATCGCGGCTCCACGGAACTCTTCCGCCGCGCGGTACTCCGTATTCCGCAAAGCGCGCGGTCTTGTCGCGCTCGGTATCGTTCCATTTGTCAAAGCCCGCCGGTGCAATATGCTTGCCGTAGGTGCAGTCGATAAAAGAAGATTTTCCGTAATCGCGCCACGGTCTCGCAAGGTATATCGAGCCGTCCGAAACACGCTCGTCGTGCGTGAAGCGGCAGCGGTTAAATACAAATCCTATTTCCTGTTCGAGCGCGTGCGCGGGGGCGGCGGCGTAACCGTGACCTCTCACATCGTACAGCGACTTGATTTCACAGTTTTCAAACAGCGCGTCGCCGCAGCCGAAAATAAAGTCGACGGTACCCGCGATAAAGCAGTTCTTGTATATTTGCCGCGAATACCCTTCGGTGCGGAGCTCGTCCTTGAGAAAACCGTCATACCTTTTTATAAGGTCGGGAGGCAGCGGTCCGCAGAAGATCGTATCCTGTGTTGAGATGAAGCTGCAATCCTCGGCGTGAAAATCATCCGCGTATACCGTAAGCGCGACCTCCTGTCCCTTTTCCTCGGGCTTGAGCGAATCGTTCTCGACGGTAAGGTTTTTTAAGCTCACATGCGGTGCCAGAACAGCAAAAGTGTAGGTGCGGAAGGTGTTGTACTCCTTCCCGTCATCGTGTATCTTGTTAGCATAGTCATCATAAACGATGACTGTTTTATCCGTACCCGCTCCGACGAGCTCTATATACGGAACGGATATTTCCAATTTCTGTCTGTAGACACCCTCGGAGAGCATTATTCGAGTATGCGGATCGGCAGTGCGGATCACCTCGTTGATATCCTCTTTTGGAGAGACTGTTATTTCTTTCACAATTTCTTCCCCTTTCATGACCGAAAAAGTTATGTTTTCTCCTATTTTTGATTATACTATGTTAGGCATCCGTTTTTCAATAAGTAATGATAAAGTTTGTGAAAATCAAACAATAACGCCGCGAAAATTTGTAAATAATCGTCAAAGCTTGTTGAAAATCGGGATAAATGAATTTTGACATAAAAATTCCGATGTCCGAAAAGTGCATAAATAGTCTTGTATTTTCATTGTACTTTTGGATTTATTTAGGTTAAAATAGTTTGTAGATAACCGACAAAAAACCACATCCATTGTGAAATGGTTTGTGCGGATTTGCAATAGGGATATCGCTATTGCTTTTTATAACAGTAACACAGTTACTGTTATAAAAAGCAAGTCGAAATTATGTGATAATTAAATATTGGACAGGAAAGATCCATATGAGTAATATAAGCTTTAAACAATACAGGGCGATCGATCTGGGAATTCTGGCGGTCATTCTGTTTGTTGCCGAGACGATTACGGCAAAGGCGGCAAACTCGTGGTTTCCCACAGAATTGTATATGCTTTCGCCGTCGGTGGCTGTGATATGTATCGTGATGATGCGATGGGGCGGATTTGCTGCGATACATGCCGTTATCGGCGGAGCGGCGTTTTGCTTGGCTCTGGGAGCAACGGCGGAACAATTTGTGGTATACTGCATCGGAAATTGCTTCGCGCTGGTGTCTCTGATACTTATAAAGGTGCTTGGAAAGCAGAAGATAAGAGACCGTGTGTGGCTGACAATTATCTTTACGGTGTTGGCGTTCGTGGGGACGGAGCTGGGAAGAGGACTTGTGAGTTTGATTTTCGGGCTGGCGATAGACGCCGTTTTGGCTTTCTTTACTACCGATTCGCTGTCGTTGGTGTTTGCGGTGGTGGTCGTGCTGATCTCACGTAGGGTCGACGGGCTGTTTGAGGATCAGAAAGCGTATCTGATACGCACCGAATCAGAGCGCAGGCGTGCGCGGAGTTCCGATAATTTTGAGTAATGAAAAATGTTAATATAGCTCGAAAATATCATTTTTAGGAGGTTTCAAAGATGCAAATGAATGTTTCCGACTATTTGATTTTTGATGCGGAAAGCGGTACCTACATCGAAAATCCGGAACAGGCTGTTCGCGATGATGTTGAAAAGCATCATTGGCTGAACATTCTGAGAGCGGTTATAAAGGACTGGCGTTTGTACCTTATGCTTGTTCCCATGATCGCGGTATTCCTGCTGTGGCGTTACCTGCCGATGTACGAGCTGCTCGGGTGCTTTAAGGTAACGGATAGCGTAAAGCCCGTTGCTGAGCAGTATTATTCGGGATTTTCCTATTTTAAGACGCTGCTTATGGGTACGGGCACTCTTACGACCGAGTTCTGGAGGGCGTTCAGAAATACGTTCCTGTTGAGCTTCTACGGTTTGTGTTTCGGTTTTCCGATGCCGATTATCATCGCGCTGTTTTTTAATGAGATACGCTCGAACATCATGCGCAGTATCTATCAGGTAATTACATATTTGCCGAAATTTATGTCGACGGTTGTAATGACCTCGCTGGTAATGATGCTTGTAAAGCAGGGCTCGATGACGTCCGGCATGGGTATAATCTCGCAGTTTTTGGTCAACATCGGTGCCGTTTCCGAGGAAGTTGCTTTTACGCAAGGTCTTATGAATAATCCGTCTTTTTTCAGAGCTATCTATCAGATAAGCGGTATCTGGGAGACGGCGGGCTACGACAGCATCGTGTTCTTCGCGGCAATTATCGCGATCTCGCCTACGAGCTATGAGGCGGCACAGATCGACGGCGCGGGCAAGCTTGCTCAGATGAAGTACGTTGTTCTGCCGAGCATTCTGTCAACGATCGTAATCATGCTTATTACGAGAATTGGTTCGCTGCTCAATGTCGGCTACGAAAAGGTTCTCCTTTTGTACAATACGAACACTTACGTGACTGCAGACGTTGTTTCAACGTTCTCGCAGAGATACGGTATCGCAGGTACGATGACAGGTCTCGCGTCCGCTGCCGAGATGATGAACAACGTTATCGGAATGCTGTTGGTTATCGGCGCTAATACGATCGCTCGCAAGGCGTCCGATGTATCACTCTATTAAAGAGGTTTGCTATGAAAAGACGACTTGAAATTTCCGAGCTTATATTCAAAATTATAAGCTACACGCTGCTTACGGTGTTCGCGATCTGCTGTCTGTATCCTTTCCTGTACACGATCTCGGCGTCGATAAGCGGCAGAGAAGTGGTTGACTACAACCGGCTGGTGCTTTTCCCTAAGGACATACAGTTTGACGCATTCTCAAGAATGTTTAACAATAATATGTTCTGGAACGCATACACAAACACCCTGTTTCTGACGTTCTACGGAACTATCTGGGAGCTTATACTTTCGATCCTCGGCGCGTATGCGCTGTCCAAGAAGAGACTGTTGTTCCGTAAGGGCTTTAATTTCTTCTTGGTATTCACGATGTGGTTCAGCGCGGGTCTTGTTCCGCAGTATTTGAACTATATTGCGACAAAACGCGTATTCAACGCAGTGGGTATTATGGACGACAAGTGGCTGGTCGTTATCGCAATGGGTATGGCGGCAATGAATATAATTCTGCTTCGTAACTCGTTTGAGGGCGTACCGAGCGAGATCGAGGAGGCGGCTATCATCGACGGAGCAACTGAAATGCAAGTGCTCTGGAGAGTGTATCTGCCGATGAGTAAATCGATAATCGCGACAGTATCGCTGTTTTTCGCGATATCTCGCTGGAACGGATACTTCTGGGCAAGACAAATGATCTCGAACGGTAACGAGCACCCGCTGATGGTATATATCCGTCTGCGTCTCGAGGAATACACCGATCCCGAGGCTATGTCGGCGTGGAGCGAGCCGTATGCTTCCGACTCCGTTATTTACGCGTTGATCGTCTGCTCGATCGTTCCCATTCTTATTATTTATCCCTTTATCCAGAAATATTTCGCAAAGGGCGTAAATGTCGGCGGCGTAAAGGAATAATATCACACATGATAATCAGCCGCAATCCGCGGTTGATATATAAAAAGTCAAAGCGGGTAAAATTCCCGCGAACACAAATCCTGAAGGAGGAACAACACAATGAAGAAATCAAAACTTGCGGCGTCATTGCTGGCAGTTACCGTGTCGCTATCAACATTGCTGACAGGCTGTACGACCGTACCCGATACGTCCGGCAACAGCAGTTCGTCAACAAACTCGTCTAACGGCGGCAGCAGTAGTAGTACGGACGGCAACAGCAGCACGAGCACGGGCGGTGATCCCTCACCCGATACTCCCAAATTGGAGTTTGCACAGGGTACTGTTCTGAGAATGGCTACCGGCTACAACAGCAAAAATACGGGTCTGTTCTTTGACGCGGACTACGTTGCCGATAAGGGTGAAAACGGCGCCATTACACTGGCTAACGGCAAGAGCTACAGCGCTGGCGATCTTAAGCCTACATGGGTAGCTGTACAGGAAAAGCTCGGTATGGTATTTGAGAACCAGTATCAGGGCAACAGCGCTGCCAAGGAGTGGGAGTTCTGGAAGGAAAGACTTTCCGAGGTAGATATGGTAAGCGGTACCGCATCCAATCTGACTGAGGCAGGCGCCGCAGGTCAGGTAGTAAATCTTGCTCAGTACCTTGACCAGATGCCCGACTTCAAGGCATATCTTGACGCTAACCCCATCGTTCGTCTGTCTATCGCAGGTGACGACGGTCAGGGCAACATCAGCGCTATCTACTTTGCTCCGTACTTTGACGGTGTAAACGATATCGAGCGTATGCCCCTGATGAGAGTTGACTGGGTACAGAAGCTGCTTGACGGCGACGGCGATTTCGCTGCTGACAGCAGCGGTACGACCGCAACGCCCGCTTGTCAGCCCTATATGCCCACAAGCGGAAAGGTTGAGGTTGAGGTAGTTACAAAGGACGGCAACAGCACCGAGAAAGTAACCAAGGATTACGACACTGCCGGCAACATCATTGCTAAGATGAATGACGCCGGTTCTATGAGCGGCGTTGACGCTGTAAATATGCTCCGTAAGTATATCGACGAGGCATACGGCGGATACTACGGAACCACTCGTTCCGATTTGTTCTGCGGTCAGAACGCTGCTTGGGACGCTGACGAGCTGGTTGCTCTGCTTCGCTGCGTAACTTCTAACGCTCAGACACTCAACGGCACCGACACTATCGAGGGTCTGTTCTCCCGTGAGGATAACAACAACCAGAGACGTGTTGATATGTTCCGTTTCGCGGGCTCTCTGTTCGGCGTTCGCGGTCTTGAGTCCAGACAGGATTACCTGTATGTAGGCAACGACAACAAACTCCACGACGCTCGTCAGGAGGAGGCTACCTACGTTGCTATTGAGAGAATGAACAACATGGCTAAGGAAGGTCTTATCTCTACTTCCTTTATCAACAATTCCGAGGAAAGCTCTGCTACAATGCTTGAGAACGATCTCGGCTTTATGCACTACGACTACAACCAGACCCAGACCGTATACAACAAATCAAAGCTCCAGGAGGGCGAGAAGTATATGGCGGTTATGGTTCCTGTTGCGCGTTGGGATGACGGCACTGGTGAGCAGTTTATGAGATTCACCGAGTCTTGGCGTTCCGTTAAGACCGATGGTTGGGCTATCTCCGCTGCTGGCGTTGAGGGCAACACCGATAAGCTGAACGCAGCTCTGTCCCTGATCAATTACGCATTCAGCGAGGAAGGTCAGATTCTGATGTCCTACGGTCCTGAGGAGTTCAGAGGCACCGGCACATTCAACTTTAACGGCAAGGAAATGCCTGTTATCTCGGACGCTACCTATGAGGAGCTGTGGGCAAAGGAAAGCGGAAACTACACCAACTACGCTCGTCGCTGCCTCGGTTCTACTTTGAGCTTTGTTAAGAGTCAGGCGTTTGAGTATCAGTGCACACACGAAGTCGGCAAGGAGGGCGCAGGCTACATCTCCAACGCTATCGGTAAGGGCACTATCAAGCACCCCGAGCTTGCGCTTGCGGATAATCCTTGGTACACCTCCGTTCCTACAGTTCTTCCGAACTCCAAGGCGGAGAATGATACCATCGCGGGCTTCACAGAGCTTGGCAACAGCGGTAACTTCGGTCAGTCCAAGGATCAGAACAACCTGCTCGTCAACATTATCGCAGGCGGTTTCACAGGCGAGGGTACAACCTCTCCCGCAGAGTGCGCAGCTACCGTTTCTAACTCTTGGAACGGCACTCAGTACCTTGCCCTCAAGAACACCGCTTGGGATATCCTTCTCGAAGAGTTCGCAAACCTGTAATCTGTTCATGGCATTTATTCCTTAATTTAACGCGGTGCCGCTGCGACGGCGGCGCTGCCTAATCCCAATTATGTTATCGAGGGGGAGATGTCCTCTCCCCCTCTCAACATAAAGGAAGGTCTGTATGTATAAGAAACAAATGATTTTTCAGCGCATAGTGTGCGCCGCGATGCTTATTGCAGCCGCTTTGGTATTCGTCTATTCTTTGGGTCTTATGACCGATCTTTATGACAGCCTGTATACTACGATACGCAGTCCAAGCAACCTTGACAGAACTACGGTTCCGGGTTCGAGGATATACTACGATATGCAGGGTTTCAACAGTCAATTTACGAATGTGTCTATCATACTTATTCTTGTGACGCTGTTTTTGTTCGTTACAAATACTCACTCTCGCAGAAAATACTATATCGGCAACTTTGTCGCTATCGGACTGTCTGCGGTATTCAACATAGGTATGTCCGTCTGGACGTTCGGTCAGATAGCTGTGTATAAGGCGCAGTTTTTGCAGATCGATTTCGAGGCGCTTAAAACGCACGCGGAAACGATGAACACGCTGTACACGGATTCTACTTTCTGGTTTGATATCAGTTACGCGGTTTTTGGACTGCTGCTTCTTCTGACAGTTTTGCTTGTGGTGAATTTGATTTTGAAATTAATCGTGATGAAAGAAGAGAAGCGCCTTATCGGAAGCAGAAAGGATGTGAGGGCATGAATTTCAACAATGAAGCCATGATCAAAAGGGACAGGCTCAGATATACCAAAAACAAGCTCTCCGCAAACCTTACGCTGCTTGCGATAATATTGAACGCGCTTTATTTTGTCAGTATCTATAAATCCGACGTAGGTTCGTTTTATTACAACTATCTCATTGGAATATCCGTTGTGTATAATCTTCTCTTTATGCTTATTGCGTTCCTCGCTTCGGAGGGAGTTAAGACATATAAGGTCGGCTATTCGTTTGCGCTCATCGGAATAGGCGCGGGGCAGATCATACGTATTTTCATTCTCCCGATGAACGCAAGCAAGACATCTTTGTCGCTCGGCGGTGAGGATACGATGGTAATGGAAAGCGGACAGTTCATTTATGTTTGCGTTTGTCTGATAGCGTCAGCAGCGTTGTGCATTATTGCGGGCATCGTTAATATTGCCAAAGCCCGCGCACTCGCAGAGCATCAGGCTGAGATCGATAATAAAGCAAAAGGGAGCTAGTCATGAGTGATTTAAAATTACAGCATCTCGACAAGATCTATGACAACAAAGTCCAGGCAGTTTTCGATTTTAACCTTGATGTTAAAAACGGAGAGCTGATCGTTCTTGTTGGACCCTCGGGCTGCGGAAAATCAACAACGCTCCGAATGGTAGCGGGTCTTGAGGATATTTCTGCGGGCAACCTGATAATCGACGGCAAGGACGTTACTCAAATGGCGCCTAAGGATCGCGATATTGCCATGGTTTTCCAGAACTATGCGCTGTACGGACATATGACGATTTATGAGAACATGGCGTTCTCGCTTATGCTGCGCAAGGAAAACAAAAATGAAATACACCAGAAGGTGCTGTCGGCTGCCGAGATACTCGGACTTACCGACCAGTTGAATAAAAAGCCGAACCAGCTTTCGGGCGGTCAGCGGCAGAGAGTGGCCATGGGGCGTGCGATTGTTCGTACTCCGAAGGTATTCCTTTTCGATGAGCCGCTGTCGAACCTTGACGCGAAGCTCCGCAGTGCGACACGCCGTGAAATACTGCTTTTGCACAAGAGGCTTCGCGCGACAATGCTTTATGTAACGCACGATCAGACCGAGGCACTGACTCTTGCGGACAGGATTGTATGTATGTCTATGGGTCACGTTCAGCAGATAGGTACTCCTCTTGAGCTGTACGATACCCCTGCCAACCTCTTCGTAGCAGGCTTTATCGGACTTCCGCCGATGAACTTCTTTGATGTCGAGGTAAAGAACGGCGAGCTTATTTGTGAGAGCTTTAAGGTAGCGCTTACACCCGAGGAAAAGGGGGCTCTCGAGCGCTATGAAGGTACAACGATAACGCTCGGAGTACGTCCCGAGGATGTCTCCGAGGGCGGAGACATAAGCGTCAATGTATTCTCCAATGAGAATTTGGGTCAGACTACCCTTGTAAACGGCGTTGTCGGAAAGCATAGGATAACCTGTAAATTCCGCGAATGGTGCACCTACAAGGCAGGCGACACGGTCAATGTATCTTTTAAGAAAAAGCATTTCTTTGATAAGAAAACGACCGACGCTATCAGTTTAAGATAAGGAGGCGTGACAGATGGCACAAAAAACGTCCGCCAAACCAAGGCGTGGATTTAAAGAGTTTATCCGTAAGTTTTTCGTTTCTCTGAAACGCAGTCCGCAGAATATTGCGCTGATCGCGCTTGCGGCGGCATTTATAATTTATTCGCTTAATCTTACATCCATTGCGAACACCACGGCAAAGATTAACCTACCGAATATGGGACAATGTGAGTTTGCGTGTATGCTGTTCTCTATTCTTGCGTTTGTCTGCTTTTTGAGAGCGTTCCCCAAGCGACAAAAGCCAAGCGTACTTATGATAACGCTTGTGTTTGTTATGATGGCGGTGCTGATTTTTGTCGACATCGTCTATTACAACCGTATCATAGAGGCAGTCTCCGGCGGCCGTATCGCGATAGTATCAGACACGGCGTATATTGCCGTTGCCCAGAATGTTGTGGTAGTTCATATCGTACTTGTTGCGGTTACTGCGGTATTGCTCGCGACGCTTCCCGTATATTCCAAGATACTTAAGAATATCAATACGTCTATTGATGTTGAGGATAACGGTGAGTTGGAAGCTATCAATATTGCCGGAGAAGAATAATATTTAATGACAAAGCAACAGCAGTCCCGGGAGGCTGTTGTTGCTTTCATTGCAAATAAGGATAGGCGTTTATGGCTAAGAAATCAAACAAAAATAAGCAAACAGAGACGTCCGCGGCGGAAAATTATTACGATCTGAAGATCGACGCAGTCGACAGGCTCGTGAACGCGAAAGACGCGCCCGAGGTCACAGAGGCTGAAATACGTAAATACACCTCAAAGGGCAAATTTCACATTCCCTCATGGCTCAAGATTTTATTCGTGAAATTTTGGTTCAGCGGAGCAATTTGTTATTTCTTCCTTTGGGGTTTAGGTTTATATTTGCAGAATCTGGATCTCATGGTTGCGCTCGCGATAGGTCTCGGACTTGCGACGGATCTTATGGTCAACCATGTGCTCCACACATTCGAGCCTACGGAAGGCGCGTACAACAAATGGATGATGGTTCCGCACAAGAAGTTCTGGACGCTTTTCGTAAACGTTATATACGCGGGTGTGCTTCTATTCTGCGTAATGCAGGCTTATAACGTCATAAACACCATTATGGTGGGTGACGTAAACTCTGCCGAAACGGTTGCGGTAGGCGTTGAACCGTTAATGTTCGGATTGCTCTATATGGGATTTGATATGCTCTTTATCACGATAAAGAACACATTGGTAAAAATATTCCGCGACGCGGAAAATAAGGTGTCGGGAAATAAGTAAGTTTGGGAGTAACAATGATCAATATATTATACGCGGGTTCTGTATCCGCTTGCTTTGAACTGGAAAACAATACCCCCTATTACAGCGGGGAGAAATATAATGTAAGGCTTAACGGCGAGGAAGTAATGACGTCTGACAGGAACGTCTTTTCGCTCTATCCGCTTAAACCGAAAACAGAATACACCGTCGAGGTGAACGGTCACGAACCTGTGCATTTCACGACTATAAGCGAGGCGTGCGCGGTCAGCGTAAAGGATTTTGGCGCAGTCGGCGACGGTGTGCATGATGATACGGAAAACATTCAGACGGCGGTGAACTGTCTGCCTCAGGGAGGTCGCTTGTACTTCCCCGAAGGCACATACAGTACCGCTCCAATAAATCTCAAGAGTCACATCACGCTCGATCTGGCAGAGAACGCAGTGCTGCTCGGCTCAACGGACGTCTCGCGTTATCCCGTTATCCCGGGTACCGTTACGGATATCGTTACGGGTGAGGAGGTTCATACGGGTACATGGGAGGGCAACGCTATCCCGATGCATCAGGCGCTGCTGTTCGCCGAGCATTCCGAGGATATACGCATCGTCGGAAAAGGCATCGTTGACGGAAACGCACAGAACAGTGAGTGGTGGGTGAACGTCAAGGATAGAGTGACGGGCAGACCGCGGCTTATCTTCTTCAACCGCTGCAAGGATATTACCGTACACGGTATCACGGCGCAGAATGCCGCTTCGTGGCAGTTGCATCCGTACTTCTCGCAGAAGCTTGACTTTTTGGACGTTACGATAAACGCTCCTAAAAACAGTCCCAACACGGACGCTCTTGACCCCGAGGCTTGCGACTTTGTGAACATAATCGGCTGTAAGTTCAGCGTCGGCGACGACTGCATTGCGATCAAATCGGGCAAAATAGAGCTTGGGCGGAAGTTCAAGCAGCCCGCAAATCATCACACTATCCGCAACTGCATTATGCAGTTTGGTCACGGCGCTATAACACTTGGCAGCGAAATGGCGGGCGGTGTCAAGAACCTCACCGTAAACCGCTGCATATTCGCGCATACCGACCGCGGTCTGCGTATCAAGACACGCCGCGGACGCGGTAAGGACGCTGTTATTGACGGCGTACTGTTCGAGAATATTAAAATGGACGGAGTGCTGACTCCGATCGTTATAAATATGTGGTACAATTGCTGCGATCCCGACCGTTTCTCCGAGTATAACACAACGCGCGAGAAACTGCCCGTGGACGACAGAACGCCGTATCTTGGGAAATTTACGTTCCGCGATATGGTGTGCGAAAACTGTCATGTTGCGGCGTGCTACTGCGACGGACTTCCCGAAATGCCTATTGATGAGATCACGGTGGAGAACATAAAGTTCACATATGATGAGAATGCGCAGGATGGCGTGCCTGCGATGAAGAACAACGCGGAGAAGCTCTGTCGTTCGGGTATGTATTTCGATAATGTGCGCAAGCTGACCGTGAAGAACATCGAGATCGATGGCTGCGTTGGCGAGCCGCTTACCGCAAATCATGTTTACGAGCTTATAAAGGAGTAACGATGTACGACAAAATAGACCGCTATATTGAAAGACTTCTGGATAAATCCACTCCCGAGGCACCGTACTGGAACATTGAGAGTATTCGTCAGGGCAAGCCGCCGCACTGGAATTACATCGACGGCTGTATGATCACTGCGCTGCTGTGCGCGGCGGAGATCACGGGCGAGCAGCGATACGCGGATTTCGCAGAGGAGTTTATCGACTACTACGTTTCCGAGGACGGTTCTATCCGCGGGTACTCACAGGAGAAGTTCAATCTCGACGACGTAAACGAGGGCAGAGTGCTCTTTGATTTGTACAAGAAAACGGGCAAGGAGAAGTACAAAAAGGCTATTTTTCTGCTCCGCGAGCAGTTGGAGAAGCAGCCGCGCACCATCACGGGAAATTTCTGGCATAAGCAGATATACCCTAACCAGATATGGCTCGATGGGCTGTATATGGCGCAGGTTTTCTATGTTCGTTTCCAAAAGGAATTCGGCGGCGGGGACTATTCCGATACTGTTTCGCAGTTCAAGTTTGTTCGCGGGTTGATGTTTGACGAGGACAAGAAGCTGTACTATCACGGCTGTGACTGCTCGAAGTCCGCGTTCTGGGCGGATAAGGAAACGGGTCGCTCGAAAAATTTCTGGCTCCGCGCTATCGGATGGTTCTGCATTTCGCTGGTCGACAATATCGACTATATCGATAATGAAGCCGACAAAAAGGAGCTTTGCGTGATATTCTCGGAGATTATGGACGGTATCTCGCAGTACACGGATTCCGAAACCGGTATGTATTATCAGGTAGTCGATCAGGGTGCGCGAGAGGGCAATTATCTCGAAACGAGCGGCAGCAGCATGATTGCATATGCGATGATGAAAGGAGCACGGCTCGGCGTTATCGACAAGAAGTATTCCGAAATGGGTAAAAAGACCTTTGACGGCATATGCAATAAATACCTCAGCGTGAACGATGAGGGCGACCTTAATCTTGGAGGTATCTGCCTTGTTGCGGGTCTGGGTCCCGAGGATAACAGACGCCGCGACGGAAGCTACGAGTACTACATCTCCGAGCCTGTGGTGGAGAACGACGCAAAGGGCGTTGCGCCTTTTGTGCTGTGCTACACCGAGGTAAAGAGACTGACGAAATAATGTTATTTCAAGGATAAAGCTATGACTAAAATAAAAATCGCCTATATCGGCGGCGGCTCTAAGGCTTGGGCGAGAGTGTTCATGACCGATTTGGCGCTGGCGGATGGGCTTTGCGGCGAGATCGCGCTGTATGATATCGATGTGCCCGCGGCAGAGCTTAATCAAAAGATCGGTGCAAGGATAAATGAAAATCCGAACACCGTGTCCAAATGGGATTACAAGGTCTATACGGATATCGGCGCGGCGCTTGACGGCGCGGATTTCGTGGCTTGCTCGATACTGCCTGGAACGTTTGATGAGATGGAAAGCGACGTACATCTCCCAGAGGAGTACGGGATATATCAGTCGGTAGGCGATACGGTGGGTCCGGGCGGAGTTCTCCGCGCAATGAGGACAGTACCGATATATGAGGGCTTTGCGAGAGATATAAAGGCACACTGCCCCGACGCTTGGGTCATCAATTTGACAAATCCGATGACGGCATGCACGAAAACTCTGTACGACGTTTTCCCTGGAATAAAGTCTTTCGGGTGCTGTCACGAGGTTTTTCACGCGCAGGAGTTTCTGTGCTGCGCAGCGCATGAAATTCTCGGCGTTGAGCGCCCCTCACGCAAGGAAATGATAATCGACGCGTGCGGTGTTAATCACTTCACTTGGATAACCGAGGCAAATTATAACGGCACGGATATGCTGAAGATCCTGCCGCAGTTTATCGATAAATTCTATGATAAGGGTTATTGTGAGCAAACGGATGACCCGGACGGTTTTCATGATAATCCGTTTTTGTACGGGAACAAGGTCAAAATGGATTTGTTTAAGCGGTTCGGAGTGCTGGCCGCAGCCGGTGACAGACACCTTGTCGAATTTATGAACAACTCGTGGTACATCGGCGGTAAGGCTGCCGCGGACGAATGGCTGTATCACTTGACGACCGTAGCGTACCGCAAACAGGACAGAATAAATAAAATAGAGCAATCGTGCCGTATCGCGAGCGGTGAGGAAAAAATAGAGGTAAAGCGCAGCGATGAGGAGGTCGTGGAGCTGATGAAGGCGCTGTTGGGGCTTATTCCGCCGACAGTTTCAAACGCTAATGTCGTGAATGTAGGGCAGATGGCAGACTTGCCGCTAGGTTCGGTAGTTGAAACGAACTGCGTATTCTCGCGCGACAGCGTAAAACCTATCGTCGCGAAGCAGCTGCCAAATGATGTAAACGCTCTTGTGCTGCGGAACGCTCTCAATATTGAGAACACCTACTACGGTATCAAGGCGCGCGATTTTAGGCGTATCTTTGAAGCGTTCGCAAATCAGCCGCTTTGCTCTGGACTGAAAACTTCCGAAGCTCGCGAGCTGTTTACGAGAATGGTCAAGGCTACGGGCGAGTATTTAAAGGAATATTTTCCTCTAGATAAACCGATATTATGATAGACGCACTTATTTTTTCGGCAAACGCTGTTCTGCCTATCGTGCTGCTTATAGTTCTCGGCTACGTTTTGAAACGCATCGGAATGCTGAGCCGCGAGTTCCTGGATGTTGGAAATAAGCTGACGTTTCGGGTACTGCTGCCCGCTATGCTGTTCTATAACGTATATCAGATAGAGAGCTTCAGCGAAATAAGCCCCGTTTTTGTGCTGTACGGTATTGGAATGGTGCTGGTTATCTTTGGATTGGCGGTCGCGGTGACGTGCGCGTTCACTAATGACGGCGCAAAGCGCGGCGCGCTGATTCAGGCGATGTTCCGCTCAAATTACGCGATAATCGGCATACCGCTCGCGACTTCGCTTTTCGGCGACGAGGGCGCGGCTGCGGCGGGGGTTATGTCCGCGTTCTGTGTGCCGATGTTCAATATGCTTGGAGTCATCACGCTCTCGATATTTAACGGGAAGGGCGAAAAGGGGAAGATCAACGTTCCGAAGATACTGCTCGGCATAATAAAAAATCCCCTTATAATCGGAACTGTCGCGGGGCTTGCCGTGTTGGGCGTTCGTGAGCTTTTCATTATGTGGAATATAGAATTCCGTTTCAGCGACGTTTCTTTCCTGTACAAGTCGCTTGAGAATGTGAAGTCTATCTGCACTCCGTTTGCTCTGATAGTTCTGGGAGGGCGGTTTGAGTTCTCGGCGGTGTCCAGGCTGTGGAAGGAGATTGTTTTCGGTACGGTTATACGCACCGTTGCGGTGCCGATATTGGGCTTGGCTGTGGCGTACTTTTTTATACCCGGACTTTCGGGAGAACACTTTGCGACATACATCGGTGTGTTTGCGACGCCTGTTGCTGTGGCGAGCGCGATAATGGCGAATGAAATGGGCGCAGATGGAGAGCTGGCGGGACAACTGGTTGTGTGGACAAGTTTGGTGAGCACGGTTACTATCTTTGTATACGTCACGATACTTAGGGCGATCGGGATTTTTTGAAAAATCCGTTTTGTCCATAAAATCCAACGTATTTGCCCTCGCATTTATCCGCGGTTGGATATAAGATAAATATAGATGATATGTTGGAAAAATTTGCATATTGTTTAACAAGGAGAGCCTGAAAAAGCTCTCTTAAAAATGAATAAAATTTTCGGAGGTAACACTATGATTCTGGACAAATTCAGTCTGAACGGCAAGGTAGCAATTGTAACAGGCAGTGATACGGGTCTCGGACAGGGCTTTTCCAAGGCTTTTGTCGAGGCGGGCGCTAAGGTTCTGGGCGTTTCGGTAGTTCCGAGTACGGCAACCCAGGAAATGCTCGGCAAGGAGAACTTCGAGTTCATTCAGGCGGACCTTTCCACTCTCGATCCCATTGACAACATCGTTAAGACGGCGGTGGATACCTTCGGTCATGTTGATATTCTCGTAAACAATGCGGGCGTTATCAAGCGTGAGGACACCATTGATTTCAGTGTTGAGAGCTGGGATCTGGTTATGAACGTAAACCTCCGCACCCTGTTTTTCCTTTCGCAGGCTGTCGCTAAGCAGTACATGAAGCAGGGAACAGGCGGAAAGATCATCTCCGTTGCAAGTATGCTGTCTTATCAGGGCGGTATCCGCGTTCCGAGCTACACCGCTTCCAAGTCGGGTGTTAAGGGAATTACAATGACAATGGCTAATGAGTGGGCTTCCAAGGGCATAAACGTTAACGCTATCGCTCCCGGATATATGGCTACGAACAATACCAAGGCTCTCCGTGCGGATGCTGACAGAAGTGAGGCTATCCTTGACCGCATCCCCGCGGGACGTTGGGGAACTCCCGACGACATTATGGGCGCTGCGGTATTCCTTGCTTCCTCCGCAAGCGACTATATCAACGGCTTTACTATTGCTGTTGACGGTGGCTGGCTGGGCAGATAATTTGATTTCGGAGGGATAGTTCAATGGATATGAAAGCGTTTCAGGATCAGCTTGAATTCACGGGTATAATCCCTGTTATCAAGCTGGAGGATACATCTAAGGCTGTGGAGCTAGCAAAGGCTCTGCGCGAGGGCGGAATCAACGCAGCGGAGGTGACTTTCCGCGCGGCGGGTGCGGATAAGGTCATCTCGGATATGACCGGGGCTTTCCCGGATATGCTAGTAGGCGCGGGCACTGTGCTTACTATTGAGCAGTGCGACGCGGCTATCGCGGCCGGCGCTAAGTTCTGTGTAGCGCCGGGTCTCAATGCAAAGGTAGTCAAGCATTGTCTCGACAATGGCGTTCCTTTCGCTCCTGGCGTTGCTAATGGCAGTCAGATCGAGGAGGCTATGGAACTGGGGCTGGACTTTGTTAAGTTCTTCCCCGCGGAGCAGGCAGGTGGATTGGCTTATATCAAGTCGGTTGCCGCTCCTTATTCAAATATGAAATTTATGCCAACGGGCGGTGTTAACGAGAACAACCTCAACACCTACCTCGGCTTCAAGAAGATTATCTGCTGCGGCGGCAGCTGGATAGTTCCCGACAAGCTGATCAAGGCTTGCGACTGGGCGGGCATTACGGCTTTGTGCCGCACTGCGGTCAACAAGATGCTCGACTTCCAGATCATTCACGTAGGTATGAACTGTGCCGACGAGAACGAGGCTAAGGATACCACCGCGAAGTTCGCGAAGATGTTCGGCTGGGAGCAGAAGATCGGTAACAGCAGCGTATTCGCAGGCACGGCTATTGAGTGCATGAAGAGCCCGTTCAAGGGTAAGAACGGTCATATCGCGGTTGCTACGAACAGCCTGCGCAGAGCGGTTTATCAGCTCAACGCTATGGGAATAGAAACCGAGAAGAAGGCGACCGAGATCGATGCCGATACAAAGGCTGTTTACCTTAAGGACGAGTTCAGCGGCTTTGCGGTTCATCTGGTTGAGAGGAAGTAAATAAATTTCATTAACATTAAGGAGAACAGTACAATGGCTAAGATAGTAACCATGGGCGAGATAATGCTTAGATTATCCACACCCAATAATGAAAAGTTTATTCAGGCGGACGAATTTGATATCAACTACGGCGGCGGCGAGGCGAACGTAGCCGTATCGCTCGCGAATTACGGTCACGACGCGGAATTCGTTACCGCTGTTCCCGATAACCCCATTGGCGCTTGCGCAGTCGCGGCGCTGAAAAAGTACGGCGTTGAGACCAAGCACATCGCTAAATGCGGCGAGCGTCTGGGCATCTACTTCCTTGAGACGGGCGCTTCGATGAGAGCCTCTAATGTTGTTTATGACAGAGCGCATTCTTCTATTTCAACCGCCGACGCTTCGGAATTCGATTTTGACGAGATATTCAAGAACGCTGACTGGTTCCACTTCACGGGTATCACTCCCGCAGTTTCCGACAAGGCGGCGGAGCTTACAGAGATTGCGCTGAAGGCTGCGAAGAAGCACAACGTTACCGTTTCCGTTGACCTCAACTTCCGTAAGAAGCTCTGGTCGAGCGAGAAGGCTCAGAAGGTCATGACTAACCTTATGCAGTATGTTGACGTATGTATCGGCAACGAGGAGGACGCGGAAAAGGTCCTCGGTTTCAAGCCCGGCGATACCGATGTTACAAAGGGCGAACTGGAGCTTGCGGGATATGTTGACATCTTCAACCGTATGGCTGACAAGTTCGGGTTCAAGTACATCATCTCCTCTCTGCGCGAAAGCCACTCGGCTTCCAACAACGATTGGTCTGCGTGCATTATGGACGGTAAGACGAGAGAGTTCTATCACTCTAGAAAGTACAACATCAACCCTATTGTTGACCGCGTAGGCGGCGGAGACTCGTTCGCTGGTGGACTAATCTGCGGTCTGGTTGACGGCAAGGATATGAAGGCGGCTCTGGAGTTCGCGGTTGCGGCTTCGGCGCTGAAGCACACTATTCCCGGCGACTTCAACCTTGTTACACGCGCGGAGGTCGAGACCCTTGCGGGCGGCGACGCTTCGGGACGCGTACAGAGATAATTATGATGAAGCTGTTTATTCGCGCTCATGACCTCGGGGTCAAGGGCGAAGAGAATATCGCCGCAAAGCTGGATGAATTCGGTCTGAGCGGCGTTCAGCTCGTCGCGTACAAGGCACTTGACGGAATCGCGTATACGCCCGGTTCGATAACGACCGAACGCGCGGAAGCGTTTCGCAGCACGTTTGAAGCGGCGGGTAAAACCGTGCCGCTTATCGGTGCATATTTCAATCCTGTTCATCCCGACGAGAAGAAGACAGAGAACGGCATTGCGGTGTTCAAGGATTATCTTGCGCACGCTAAGGAACTGGGTTGTGATATCGTCGGTTCGGAGACAGGCTCATACAACGGCGACAAGTGGACTTATCATCCGCAGAACCGTACCGAGGAAGCGGTGAATCGTGTTATAGGAACGTTCTCGGAGTTGTGCGATTACGCAAAGGATTTCGGCGCGTATGTCGGAATGGAGGGCGCTTTCGGTCATGTCTGTTTTGATGTGAAAACGCTGAACCGCGCTGTAAAAACGATTGATAGGGACAATATCAAGATCATCTTCGATCTGTACAATTATATTGACAAATCCAACGTTGGCAATATGTATGATATTCTTGACGAGGGTCTGCAGACGTTCGGTGACAGGATATGCGTTTTCCATATAAAGGACTGCGTTGTCGCGGAAGACGGTTCGCTTAAGCAATGCGGCGTTGGCAAGGGGATTTTCGATTATCCGCGCATTATCGGCGAGATAAAGAAGGTATGCCCCGATGCAAATCTTGTTTTTGAGGGCACGACGGGAGAGGATATTCCCTTTGCCGCCGCGCATTTGAAAAAATTGATCTAAGGAGAAGGCAATATGACTTTAGATATCAGATACAGCAATCACCCCGATGATTCCAAGCACTATACTACCGAAGAGCTTAGGAAGCACTACCTTATCGATAAGGTGTTCGTTGCCGATGAGATTGCGCTGACTTACTCTCATCAGGACAGAATGATCGCGGGCGGCGCAATGCCCGTTGACAAGGAGCTTTCACTCGGCAGCACAAAGGAACTGGGCACGGAGTTCTTCCTTGAAAGACGCGAGATGGGTATTATCAACGTTGGCGGCAAGGGAACGGCAGTGCTCGACGGCAAGGAATACGCGCTGGATTTCAAGGACGGCATTTATATAGGAATGGGTACGAAGGAGATCGTGTTCAAGTCCGACGATAAGGCGAATCCCGCGAAGTTCTACATCAATTCCTGTCCTGCGCACAAGACTTATCCTACGGTGTACATCACAAAGGATATGGCGGTACACAGACCGCTTGGAACCGCGGAAAATATGAACAAGCGTGTTGTCAATCAGTATGTCAATCCTGCTGTCTGCGAAAGCTGTCAGCTCGCTATGGGTATGACGGAGCTTGCGCCCGGAAGCAGCTGGAATACAATGCCTTCGCATACTCATGAGAGAAGAATGGAAGTTTACTTCTATTTCGAGCTTGAGGGGGATAATGTCGTTTTCCATATGATGGGTCAGCCGCAGGAAACGCGCCACATTATCCTTCACAATGAGCAGGCGGTCATCTCTCCAAGCTGGTCTATCCACAGCGGCACGGCCACCAGCAACTACACTTTTATCTGGGGTATGTGCGGCGAAAACCAGACCTACGACGATATGGATAACATCGGCAACTTTGATTTGAAATAATAGGCATAATTAACGTATAATCTTCGCAGAGCAAAATGCGCAGCGCGGTGTGACAGCCGCAACATAGCGCAGCGAAGTGGAGGTTGTCACACCGCAGGTAGCGCGGCTTGCCGCGCGGTGCGCATTTTGCATTTGAATAAGGAGACTTATTATGGCTTATTTAACATTAAGAGGAATCAACAAGATCTATCCGAACGGATTTCACGCTGTTCACGATTTCAATCTTGAGATCGAAAAGGGCGAGTTTATTGTATTTGTAGGCTCGTCGGGATGCGGAAAATCAACAACGCTGCGAATGATCGCGGGTCTGGAGAACATAAGCAGCGGCGACTTCTTTATTGACGGAGAACGGGCTAATGAAAAGGGTCCGCGTGACCGCGGTGTCGCGATGGTTTTTCAGAGCTATGCGCTTTATCCGCATATGACGGTATATGATAATATGGCGTTTGGTCTGACGCTTCAGGGCGTTGACGACGATGTTATTGAAAAGCGTGTTCTGAACACCGCAAAGATACTTGGACTTACCGAATATCTCGACAGAAAGCCGAGAGCATTGTCGGGCGGTCAGCGGCAGAGAGTTGCGGTAGGACGCGCTATTATACGCAAGGTCGACATCTTCCTTATGGACGAGCCGCTTTCAAACCTCGACGCTAAGCAGAGAGTTACGATGCGTTCCGAGATCACGCAGATTCACCGCGAAACGGGAGCTACAACTATCTATGTAACGCACGATCAGACCGAGGCTATGACCATGGCGGACAGAATAGTCGTTATGAAGGACGGTTATATTCAGCAAGTCGGCACACCTTACGATCTGTATTTCAATCCGGTGAATATGTTCGTTGCAGGTTTTATCGGCGAGCCTCCGATGAACTTTATTACCGCAAAGGTCAACGACTGCAAGTTGAACATTGGCGAGACTGTTATCGACCTTGAGGCTGTCGCGGACAAGAGCGTGCTGAAAAAGTACGAGGGCGAGGAGATTGCGTTCGGTTTCCGTCCCGAGCATATAAAGCTCGTCGGCAAGGAGGATGTGCGTAAGGCATACACCATTCCCTGTACCGTAGAGCTGACCGAGCTGCTCGGTGACAATACCAATGTTTATGTTGATATCCGCGGCGTAAAGACTATTCTGAAGGTAGATCCGCATGATTCTCCGGCTGTCGACGCAAAGATCAGCTTCGCAATTCCGTTTGAGAACATTTATTTGTTCGACAAGGAAACTGAAAAGCGTATCAAGCTGAAAGAACAATAATATATTTATGGGCGAAACAACTGTTAGCAAAAAAGACCAAAAACGGCGGGAATTTATTCTGAGCGGCAAGCCTATGGCTGTTGTTTTGAGTATTTCCCTGCCGCTGATGGCTCTCGGCGCTTTTTCCTATATAAGCAGCGTGATTGATACCGTGGTCGTTGCGGCTACCGATAACAATGCCGTGTCAAGCGTTGTTATGATTTCCCAGATAAAGCAGTTGATCTCGGCGCTTGGAGCGGGATTCGCAACGGGAAGCTCTATCATCGTTTCGCGTCTGATCGGACGCGGAGAATATGACAAGGCGAAAAAAGCCGCCAACACCACTCTTGAGGTGTTCTTTGGTCTGGCTGTGCTGCTGATAGCGGTCATTGAGATATTTGCGGTGGGTATTCTTAAGCTTGGGCGGCTTGATGATAATATGATCGCGACAGGGATAGGGTATTTCAGAGTTCAGATCGTGTCTATCGGTGTGGGACTGTTTAATCAGGTGTTTATGGGGCTTGAAAAGGCTCGCGGCGCTATGAAGAACATCACGCTGATAAATATTATGTCTATGGCTCTTAAGCTCATGTTCACGATAGTGTTTGTGAACTTGTTGCACTTGGGTACGACGTGGGTTGCGGGAGGTACGCTTTGCGCGGATATTTCGGTAACGATATACGCGTTGGTGAATTTGATAAGGAAAAACTATCTGTTTAAGTTCAACCCGAAGAATGTAATGTTCTCGGTAGATTTCTTTAAGCCGCTTTGTTCATTATCTATCCCCGTGTCGCTGGGGAAATTTGTGTTTTCAATGGGTAAGGTGATCGTCAACGGACTTGCTATCGACTACGGGCCCGACGCTCCGGGAGCGCTGGGAATATCAAACCAGATAAGCGGTTCGGTAACGCATCTTACTACGTACAGCGAGGATTCGGAAAGCTCAATCATAAGCTATAATCTGAGCCAAAAGTATTACTCGCGTATGATAAAGGTATTTTTCTGCACGCTGACGGTAAATCTGGTCATCACAACTATCGGATTTATATTGCTGACTGTGTTCAGCGCTCCGATCTCCATGTTTTTTGCGGGAGACGGCGGAGCGGAAAAGGCGGCGCTTATTGAAAAGATTTTTTCATATGAGCGCGTCGGGATAATCGCGCTGGGTGTAAATTCGGCGGTCAACGGTCTGATATACGGTCTGGGTTATACTAAGCTTTCGATGATCTGCAATTTGTCGAGGCTTTTTGTGTTCAGAATACCGTCAATGCTCATTATGATAAACTGCTTTCCCGATATGGGGGCGGAAAGTCTCGGTATCGCTATGCTGATCTCCAACGTCGGTATCGGGCTTATGTCGGTGGTTATCGGCACGGTGTGCCTGTTGAAGATAAAACACCACAAAACCAAAGACAACGTAAAGTTATAATTTTTTGAGGTGGAATTATGAATGATCTGAATAGAACCAATTATACGAAAAGTGTTAAAAGACCCGTAAAAATTCTCCAGTTTGGCGAGGGGAATTTTTTGCGGGCTTTTGTTGACTGGATCTTACAGAACCTTAACGACAGCGGAGTGATAAACTCCAATGTTGCGGTGGTACAGCCTATGCCAATGGGCAGAGTAGCCGAGCTTGCAAAACAGGATGGGTTGTACACCGTCTGCTTGGAGGGTATCGACAAGGGAGAAAAGGTTCAGAGCCGCCGCATTATCGATGTGCTCAGTGACTTTATCAACCCGTTTGAGGAATATGAAAAGTACCTTTCCTATGCTAAGAGCGAGGACTTGGAGGTAATTATATCCAATACCACCGAGGCTGGCATCGCGCTTGATTCCTCGGACACGGACTTTACAAAGTGTCCGAAGAGTTTCCCCGGAAAATTGCTTGCGCTGCTGAGTGCCCGTTATGAGCATTTTAACGGCGATATGAGCAAGGGGTTGGCTATCATCCCATGCGAGCTTATCGACCACAACGGTGATGAACTGAAAAGAGTAATGCTTGAGCTTGCGGGTATCAACAAGATGAGTATGGGCTTTATTAAGTGGCTCACCGAGGCTAACCATTTCACAAGCACTCTCGTTGACAGAATAGTTCCCGGTTATCCGCGCGACGCGGCTGCGGAGATATGTGAGGAGATTGGTTTTCAAGACAACAACATCGTAAAGGGCGAGATATTCCACCTCTGGGTACTTCAAAAGGATGCGTTTGTCCAGGAGAAGCTGCCCGCAGACAAGTCTGGACTGAACGTTATCTTTGCGGACGACATAACCCCTTACAAGCAGCGCAAGGTAAAGATACTTAACGGCTCGCATACCGCGATGGTTCCCGTTGCGTATATGAGCGGTATCGACACCGTTCGTGAGAGCGTGGAGGACGATGACGTAGGCAGGTTCGTTCAGGAGCTTGTCAACGACGAGATCAAGCCTACTATTGATCTGCCCAAGGACGAAATGGACGCATTCGCGTCGAGCGTTATCGAACGCTTCAAGAATCCGTTTATCCGTCATGAGCTTATGTCGATCGCGCTCAACTCCACGACCAAGTTCAAGACCCGTCTGCTGCCGACCTACAACGACTACCGCGCTAAGTTTGGCAAATCCCCCAAGCACATTCTGTTCTCGTTCGCGTCGCTCTGCGTATTCTACAAGGGCAAGCGCGGCGGTCAGGACATCGCGCTCGCGGACGATCAGAAGTACCTCGATTTCTGGAAGGAGCTCTGGACAAAGACCGATTACACAGACATCGCAAAAACTGTATTGAGCCGTAAGGATATCTGGGAGCAGGATCTGTCGGCGGACGACGATAACGTTGCCGTAGTCGCGGGCTATATCGAAAGCATTGTAAAGAACGGCGAGAGAGCCGCGTTAAAGGCTTTTCTGGGTGAATAATATGAAGAAAACTATTGTAATAACTCCGCAGGATTCCGTCGGCGTTGCGCTTGCTCCTCTTAAAAAGGGTCAGCTCGTCGAGGGAGTTACCTTGACGGAGGACATCGAAAAGGGGCACAAGTTCGCGCTTAAGGATATCAAGAGCGGCGAAAAGGTCATCAAGTACGGCGAGGTCATCGGCAGAGCAACTGCCGATATCGTGCCCGGTGAGCATATCCACTCGCACAATATGGCGACTAATCTTGAAGGGACGTTGGAGTATTCCTACAACAAAAAGGATATCGCGCCCGCGCCCGAATTTCAAAACCGCAAGGTTATGGTGTTTGAGCGTAAGAACGGAGAGGTCGGCATACGCAATGAGCTGTGGGTGCTCCCGACTGTCGGTTGCGTGAACGCGCAGGCGAGAGCCATCGCGGCGGAGTTTCTGAAGCGTCACCCCGAATTGCATGGCGTTGACGGAGTGTTCGCGTATACGCACCCATACGGCTGCTCGCAGATCGGCGAGGATCATGAGCGTACGCGCACCATTCTTCAGAGAATGGTAAAACACCCCAACAGCGGCGGTGTGCTGGTGCTGGGATTAGGCTGCGAGAACAACCGCATGGACGTGTTTAAGGAAACGCTCGGCGACTACGATAAGGATCGTACCGAGTTTCTTATCGCGCAGGACGTCGAGGACGAGCTGGCGGCGGGCGTTGAGCTTCTCGAAAAGCTATATGTCAAGATCAAGGACGACAAACGTGTTGAAAAGGACATTTCCTGTCTTAAGGTCGGTTTGAAGTGCGGCGGCTCGGACGGGTTGTCGGGTATCACCGCAAATCCGCTTGTCGGAAGATTTTCGGATTATATCGCGTCGGCCGGAGGAACGACGGTGCTCACCGAGGTTCCCGAGATGTTTGGCGCGGAGCAGCTGCTTATGGACAGAGCCAAGGACGACGAAACGTTCAATAAGATTGTAAAGCTTGTCAACGGCTTCAAGGAGTACTATCAGAAGCACGATCAGCCCGTTTACGAGAACCCCTCGCCCGGAAACAAGGCGGGCGGTATAACCACGCTGGAGGACAAATCACTCGGCTGTACTCAGAAATCGGGAACGCGCGAGGTATGCGACGTGCTGTTTGACGGCGACGCACTGTCGTCGCATGGACTTAACCTGCTGAACGGTCCCGGAAATGACATGGTCGCGGTGACTAATCTCGCGAGCGCGGGTTGTCATATGGTTCTGTTCACGACGGGCAGAGGCACGCCGTTCGGAGGGTTTGTGCCTACGATAAAGATCTCGACCAATTCCGATCTGGCGGCGCGCAAGAAGAACTGGATAGATTTCGACGCGGGCGGTATCGCGATCGGAGAGAGCTTTGAGAGTAAGCTTGAGGAGCTTATCGATCTTGTAGTCGAGACCGCCAGCGGAAAACAGACCGTTAACGAGCGCTATGGGGCACGCGATATTGCGATATTCAAAACGGGAGTTACACTTTAAGGAGAATTACTGCTATGAAGAATTTTATGGATAAGGACTTTGTCTTGAAAAATCAGACAGCCGTAACGCTGTACGAAAACTACGCGAAGGATATGCCGATTTTCGATTTCCATTGTCATCTTCCGATAGAGGAAATTTATAACGACAGAAAGTTCGCGAACATCACCGAGTGCTGGCTCGGCGGCGATCACTATAAGTGGCGCTTGATGCGCGAGATGGGTGTTGACGAGAGCTATATCACCGGCAACAAGGGAGACTTTGAGAAGTTTATGAAGTACGCCGAGGTTATGCCTTACGCTATCGGAAATCCCATTTTCCACTGGACGCATCTGGAGCTTCAGCGCTATTTCGGGATCAATGACGTCCTCTCACCTAAGACCGCAAAGGAGATTTTTGACAAGTGCAACGAGAAGCTGCAAACGCTGACCGCGCGCACACTTATCAAGAACAGTAACGTCAAGAAGCTGTTTACGACCGACGATCCTATTGACGATTTGCATTTCCACAAGCTGCTCAAGGAGGACAAGTCGTTCGACGTTGAAGTTGCTCCCGCGTTCCGCCCCGATAAGGCGATTAACATTGAGCTGCCGACTTACGTTCCATACATTGCGAAGCTTGCCGACGCCGCGGACGTAAGGATCGACGGTATCGACAGCCTGTGTGAGGCTCTTACAAAGCGTATCGAGTTCTTTGACAGTGTTGGCTGCGTATGCTCCGATCACGCTCTGGACGTTGTAATGTTCGCGCCAGCGGATAGGGATCAGGTTGACAAGATCGTCAAGAAGGCTCTCGGCGGCGACGATCTGACGGCGCTTGAGGTCGAGCAGTACAAGGACTATGTTCTCGTTCATCTCGGTAAGCAGTACGCGCGTCTGCACTGGGTACAGCAGTATCATATCGGTGCGCTGCGCAACAATTCAAGGCGTTATATGGGACTGCTCGGTCCCGATACGGGATTTGATGCTATTGAGGATCAGACCTTTGCCAAGAAGCTGTCTATGTTGCTTGATACTCTCGACAGCACCGACGAATTACCCAAGACTATTCTGTATTGCCTAAACCCGCGCGATAATGAAGTCCTCGCGACGATTATGAACTGTTTCCAGCAGAGTGGTATCGTCGGCAAGATGCAGTTTGGCTCCGCATGGTGGTTCAATGATCAGAAGGACGGCATGGAGCGGCAGCTTACGGCGCTTTCGCAGCTCGGACTTGTCAGCAAGTTTGTCGGGATGCTCACCGACAGCCGCAGTTTCCTGTCCTACACTCGTCACGAATATTTCAGACGCATACTCTGCAATATGTTCGGAACGCTTATCGAAGAGGGCGAGTACCCCAATGATGTAGAATTTGTCGGCGAGATAGTCCGCGACGTTTGCTACAACAACGCCGTCAAGTATTTCAGCAAGTGAACGATTGACGATTTTGGATCGACTTTAGAGATGCCCTTTAAATTATTGCCAATAGACATCCTCGTAAACTGGAGAAGTATCGTATGACGCAGCAATTTTGTCGTAAGGCGAAGCACATTTTCCGCAGTAATGCTGTATGTATTTCAAGGAAGATGGGCAAAGCCTTACGGCAAAAGGGCAAGTTAGACGGTGCTTCGTAAGTTTCCGAGGAGGTCTATTGTGTGGATCGTTGTGGTACGGTATGTATTGAGAGGAAAGGTTTTACTTAAATGAAGCGTATAATTGCGTTTTTACTGACAACATCTGTGTTATTTTGTACGGGCTGCTCAAAAAAGAGTGGCAACAGAAGAACCGAGGAGGTAATTTCGGCAGGTTATGATATGTACCGCGTGTTTGACACAGGGAGCAGTATTGTATATCCGGATTACTACGGGGGAAGATTTTTCAGCGAGGACGGCAAGAAGCTGTTTATCTATGTTACGTCGGCATATGATTCCGAACTGGATTTCTTGACCGAAAAATACGACTGTGTTGAATTTATTGAAGTTGAGCACGGTATGAACGAGCTTGAGTCATTATTGTATCAATACAAAGCGGAAATTGAGAATAGTTTTTCGGAAATAGATTATGTTCAGACAGTAACGGATGAGGATAACAATTGTATTACCGTTCAATTACATTCGGAAATCCTCGAAAACGATGATATTATGGACAGACTAAGAGATCATTTCAAGGGTCGCCCCGTTAAATTCGGTCATCTGCCTTATTCCGTTGCTTTATAATCAGTTGTATTGTACGCATCCAAAGAAATATTTAACGGTTGCCTCCAACGCTCTCTCAACAATTCTTTTTTCTTTTTTTGAGTTGAGCGTAGATTATAGAAAGGAAGATATGGTGTTTATCATATCTACAGGATTGTTATGAAGAAAATTTTTTTTATTGCGATATGTATGCTGCTTGGCATATGTATAAATTTATCGGCATCGGCTGCGCCGTTTATACCTTCGCAGACTGATGAGCAAGCAATTATGGCTCAGTTGCTTGAAAAGTCAAACATACAGAGAGAAGCTGTTGCCGCAAATGCCTTTTTTGAGAGCAATTTGCGTGTTGATGGTGAAGGAGAATTAGTTTACCCCAAGTCATTTGCCGGTGATTATATTGATAATGAGGGAAACCTTATTATTCAAATTTCCTCGGATGATTTTTCCGAGTATCAATATCTTCGGGATAAGTTCTCGTGTGTGAAATTTAACAGGGTTAAGTATTCTAAAGAATATTTGAGAAATATTCTTGACGAGTATTTGGATACATGTATTGATAATGGTGAGACGCTTTATAGGGCGTATGTTGATGTGGAGTTAAATCGAGCTGTTATTGAGGCTGATGAGCACACCTTTTCGCACAAATTGACAAACGATGAAAATTCTCCGTTTTTATTTAAAATTGGATCACCGATCTATGCTTTATCATCATTAGAAACAAATCCGGAATCAGCAACAAGTTCGATATCAGTGACTAGTGGTGACCTTTTGACTAACAAAAAGTCATTTTTTGGTCAAAGGCTATTCTCAGCGGGCATAGGTATGATCAATTCCGCAGGGAAAGACATAATTATCTCCTGTGGGCATGGGAAGGAAGTTAATGACAAAATATACTTTGGCAACACTTACATTGGCGATGTCACACGTGTTTCATTCTCTGATGGTGCACTGGGTGATTACAGCGTAATAACGTTAAACGCCAATGCTTCTTCTACCTATAACCTATACGGTATTGATAGCAACTCCGAAACAAATACTTATACCATAAGCCAAAACAAGGGCGTATACGCTCCGATAAAAGGCGAATATGTATTCAAATGCACAAAAAACAGCGGTGTTGCTGCCTTTAAAGTGGAGACTGTTGATGTGGATGTTTTCGTGTATTCAAATAGTGATATGTCGGAAACGGTAGAAATTAAAGGACAAACTGCTGCAGGGTTAATGGACGCACAGTTTATGGGTATATCGGGTGAGACTGTAAAACCAGGCGACAGTGGCAGCGGTATTTTCAGCCATAGCTTCAGTGGAGACTACTTTAGTGGTATTATATCTTCATATGATGATTCTAAATGTACTTTATACTACACGCCCGCATCAAGAGTACTATCGTTTGGTAATATAAAGACAAAAAAATGAGCATAATGAGCACTTGTACTAATTCCTAAACTATGTGTAGACATCTTTGCGAGGCTCTTACAAAGCGTATCGAGTTCTTTGACAGTGTTGGCTGCGTATGCTCCGATCACGCTCTGGACGTTGTAATGTTCGCGCCAGCGGATAGGGATCAGGTTGACAAGATCGTCAAGAAGGCTCTCGGCGGCGACGATCTGACGGCGCTTGAGGTCGAGCAGTACAAGGACTATGTTCTCGTTCATCTCGGTAAGCAGTACGCGCGTCTGCACTGGGTACAGCAGTATCATATCGGTGCGCTGCGCAACAATTCAAGGCGTTATATGGGACTGCTCGGTCCCGATACGGGATTTGACGCTATCGAGGATCAGACCTTCGCGAAGAAGCTGTCTATGCTGCTTGATACTCTCGACAGCACTGACGAGCTTCCAAAGACCATTCTGTACTGCCTGAACCCGCGCGACAACGAAGTCCTCGCGACGATCATGAACTGTTTCCAACAGAGCGGTATCGTCGGCAAGATGCAGTTTGGCTCGGCATGGTGGTTCAACGATCAGAAGGACGGCATGGAGAAGCAGCTCACGGCGCTCTCGCAGCTCGGACTTGTCAGCAAGTTTGTCGGGATGCTCACCGACAGCCGCAGTT
>ERZ777305.607-NODE-607-length-57320-cov-8.506854_pt1 | contig 57320 bp, 43 predicted proteins | sample MGYA00374965_ERZ777305 | MGnify/ENA primary metagenome ERZ777305 (study PRJEB29328, sample SAMD00013331) | mouse gut metagenome | study: EMG produced TPA metagenomics assembly of the Metagenome analysis of fecal microbiota from mouse which was promoted...
TTCAGTGCTGTGCGACTTTCATATAATAGCAGATGCTCTTCTAGTTGTCAACGGGAAATTTTAAATTTCTTACATTTTTTCTCTTTTTCTATTATTGGAGACTTAAAGTTGCATTTTCCCCGTTGCCTCGCAGAATAAAATCAATGCTGTTTACACTGGTATTCTGCGGCACTTCCACAATACTTACCAATTCTACCGAAGAACCGGCAGGAATCACATCATCATAAGTCTGCATATCATTCAAAAGCATAGTCGCCAATGCTCCATTACTGGCTTCTCCATTGACAGATACTCTGAATCTGGCTCCATATCCCAGCATGTTCATCAGCTGATCTTCATTTCCTGTGTTAAGTACTGAGAATTTAAGAACCAAAAGCTGTGTCCCTGGTGTAGCATCCATAGAAAAGAACAGTTCCTCGCCCTCTCCAATAGACGGATAGGAATCTGTCAGTTCATATCCTGTATATTGAATCGCCACATTGGGAATACCATAATATTCTTCCACAGAAGATACGCTTGGTTCTGTGACGTCTTCATCCTGACTCACATCTACAATTTCTGTTGTATCCGGTACCTCTTCCGGCTCTTCTTCCGGTACCGGCTCCTCTGGAAGTTCCTCTGGCATCTCCGCTTCCTCAACAGTATCATATGCTGATGTATCTACCAGACGGCTGCCATGGCTTTTATCATATTTAAGCAGCACTCCCACCGCATATTCTGATATCAGTTCTGTCTCTTCCTGCGTCAAATCCGGCATGGCTCCACACCCTGTCACCAGAAGTGATGCAACGATACCACACAAACATATTCCTGCCTTTTTCACGTCTAAATCTCCCATCTATATTCATTTATACTGCTATTTATCTTCACCGCAATGCCCGCTCCCGGCTTCTCCGATTCCGCTCGCTGACGGGCTTCGCCCTATCAAGTCTGTCATAGACAAACTCACTTGCAAGCAGTTGATTTGTCTCTGGCAGACTTGGCACTGCTCATTGCCTGCGTACATATTATATCTTAATATTTCTGTTCTTACAAGTGTTAAGCGGCATCTAGTATAAACCAGAATTCCACGCCGTTATCATAATTGACTACCCCATATTGTTGATTCATGGACTCCATGATTGCTTTGACAATGGAAAGGCCAATACCGCTGCCACCGTACTCTCTGGTACGCGCTTTATCCACTTTATAGAACTTTTCCCATAAATGTGCCACACTTTCCTGCGGAATTGGCTCTCCTGTGTTAAATACGGAAATCTTCACGCCTTGTTCTATCTTTTGTATTTTAATATCAATTATTTTATCTCCTGCTGCATGGTTCATGGCATTTGTGAAATAGTTGGCAAATACTTCCTCAACTTTAAATTCATCACCCCAGACATAAACCGGCTCGTAGTCTTCCATTCGAAGGGAAATCTTATTCTGCTTAATCAAAATATCGCAGGAAACAATGTAGTTTTTGACAAGCGCTGTCACATCAAAACGCTCCATACTGACAATCTCACTCCCAGACTCTATTTGATTCAGCGTCAGGAGTTTCTTGACCATGGTATTCATCCTGGCAGCCTCATCCATAATGACATCACAATAAAATTCCCGGCTCTCCGCATCGTCATTGATCCCTTCTCTAAGCCCTTCTGCATATCCCTGTATCAATGCAATCGGTGTCTTTAGTTCATGGGACACATTGGAAAGAAATTCCCGGCGCATCTCATCTACCTTATCTTTTCTTTCGATGTCTTTTAAAAGTTCGTTATTGGCTGTCTTCAACTCAGAAATGGTCTCTTCAAGCGCTTCTGACAATTCATTGATATTATTGCCAAGGACTGCTATCTCTGTCCTGTCATCTCCGGTATACTTGGCATCAAAATCCAGGTGTTTCATGCGTTCTGATATCTTAGCCAGTTCCAGAATAGGCTTGGTGAATCGATTGGATAACCAAAGTACCAGCAAGGCACTGATCAGAACCGCCACCATACCCACATAGGCAAGAAATCTGTTAGATATGGAGACACTTTCCTGAATCCCTTCCAGCGCACTTCTCAGCATAAAAAGATACCCGTTGTCAAGCATCCCCCACATCTCAATATACTCTGTCTGTGTCCTGTAATCCCTGACCACCTGCATCTTATAATCATCTGTGTTTAATAGAAGGTTCTCTTCATGCACCCCCAGGAAAATATGATCCATCAACTGCTTTAACACCGTTTCCGGATCGTTCATGGAAAACATGACTGCCTGCGACTCGGCGTCCACCACAAGCACCTGAATATTATATTTTTCACGAATTTTCTGCAGTTCGATGTCATAATCTTCTGTCGTGATGTCTCCAGCACTGGAAGCGCCATTGATGCTGAGATATGCCTGGACCAAAGCATTTTGCTTTTTATTAATATAATATCTTTCAAGCAACGTTGTGTTTAAAAAAAGACACAACAAAATGGTCCCTGTCACCAGAGCCAGAAGGACTACTGCAAACTGCCTTTTCATGGAATATTTCATCTCAAAATACCACCTTTTTTGTAACGTTAACATTTCAACTTTCATTTGTCAATATGCTCCCTTTTTCCTGCAAAATTCTACCCTGTCCTTTTACTAAAAACTTTGCGCGTGCCTTTTATTTCCCCGAATTGACTTCCCGAATTACCCTTGCTATAATTATTACGAAATATTGAATAGTCAAAACGATATTGACTATATTCAGGGGGAATTTCATTGAAACAGAAATCAAGATATATCTGGACCAATATAAAACTGGTATGCACGATTGTCCCTATTGTCCTTCTGATGATTGTGATTTATTTTATTCTGGTAAGAAATGAAATAACAACATTATCGAAAGCAAAACTTGCTCTGGAATCGCAAAACTACGCGGAAGATATCAGCACATGGGCCGATTCTGTCTTACAGGAAATGACGATTTATAAATCCATGGCTGAACAAATTGGTCTGGAAAAAGCTGAAACCTACAAGATGATGGATACCAGTGCCGGTACACACAGTGCCTATCCTTATGGCCTGTATCTGGGAGACGATCAGGGCAACTATTACGATTCCTCCGGCTGGATTCCCGGTGACGATTTTGTTGTAACCGAACGGGATTGGTATCAGGAAGGTCTGGGGCATGATGCCTTTGCCTTCGGCGAGCCTTATGTGGATGCCATGACCGGCGGCACCTGTGTAAGTGTGACTGCCAGACTCAGCACGGGGCCCGCTGTAAGTGTATTAGCCGCTGATGTCTATCTGGATTATGCTGCACAGCTGGCGAAAGAAATCACTGCAACTGAAATTGAAAACGCCTTTTTTGTTACCCGGGAGAATCGGATGATTGTAGCGGCTTCCACGCCTGCTCTGGTTGGAAGCATATTATCTGCTGAAATGGATTCCGTATTGTACCAGAATATCAGCGGTCTGCTGGATGCAAATGTAATCGGTCAGACCGAAGTCCCCGGTGATAACGGCAGTACATATTTCGTCAACATCAACTTGATTGAAAACACTGACTGGTACTTCGTCACATGTATGAATCGCAAGATGGTTTTTCAGAATCTCTGGCGAATAGAATTTCCCATGTTGATTGTGGCCATTGCTGCTGCCTTACTTCTCTTTGCCGTAACTTCTAAATTTTCGCGGGAAATGAGTATCATCCGGAAGAAAGCCAAACGGGATCCTTTGACAAACCTTTGGAATCGAAATGGTTTTGAAGAACATATTCGTTTTGCCCTGGAGGAAAATCCCGGTCAGGGACTTCTTCTCATCATTGATATGGATAATTTTAAACTGGTCAACGACCAGCTTGGACACCCCGTGGGCGATAAAGTGCTGCAGGATTTCAGCCAGCTTCTGGAGAACTTCTTTAATCGAAACAAAGATGTGGTTTCCCGTCTTGGCGGCGATGAATTTGCTGTCTTTGTCGGACGCAAGATTACCGTAACCGAAGCGGAAGCAATGCTGACGAAATTTGTCAGTCTGGTACACAAGAATCTGAATGAAAAATATCCGGCCCAAAACCTTTCCGCAAGTATTGGAGCCGCCTTTGTATCACACAGTGAATCCTACAATTTTCTGTATCAAAATGCGGATAAAGCCCTCTATGAAATAAAGAGGAACGGTAAAAACGGATTCCGGATACGCTAAACGATGCATCCAACGTTCCGGTTTTCTATTAAAAATCAATCTCTATTACGATATTCACTCCGTAAACTCAGATAAGGGCATCGATTTCCGATAGTATTCATAAAAGCCAGGATACGTCAAATCATATCCTGGCTTTTATCTATTTACAACACTTTTATCTATTTACAACACACTCCATAATTCATCAGCCATCAAACATGATTTCCCTTAGCAGATTTCTTTATGTTTATGACTCCTTATGCCTATTCTTCTTCTCTTCCTTCGCCGCCAGCCTTGCCTCTTTCTTTTGTATCCTCTTTTCCTTACGGCTCCTCTTATCTATGATCAGATAGAACGTGGGCATCAACAGAAGAATCAGCACTGTGGACGCTATCAGTCCACCAATGATAACTAATGCCATACCTTCCATCATGACAGATCCCTCTCCGATTCCCAGTGACATAGGCACCATGGATAAGATTGTGGTCACTGTGGTCATCAGAATAGGACGCAGTCTCAACTGTCCGCTTTGGATCAATGCCTCCTCAAGAGACATTTCTTCCCGCAGCCGGTTTGCCGTATCCACATACAGGATACCGTTATTCACCACAATACCGACTAACATCAGCACACCCATGAGTGACACCATGCTGAGGGTGGATCCTGTAAGATACAGAAGTCCAAAGGATCCAATCAGCGCAAAGGGAATACTCATCATGACCATCATGGAAAATCTGGGCGACTCAAACTGCATCGCCATTACCAGGAAAATAAGGAATACCGCCACAAATATCGCTGTGATGATCGCCGTAAATTCATCTATCATCATATCATCCATCATCGTAGTGGCTCGGGAAACTCCCCTTGGCAGAACCATCTGCTCCATAGCCTCATCAGCTGCTTCCTGCGCCGTAAACCTGGCTTCATCCGTGGTACTTGCTGTCACCGCCACCTGATAAATACCGTCCACGCGTGTCAGTGTGACCGGTGAATCCACATACTCTACCGAAGCGATCTCCGACAATGGCACCTGGGTTCCATAAGGTGTGGCCAATGTTATGTTCAAGAGGTCGTTCATATTATCATACTCGCCCTCCGGATACTCCACCCGCACTGAAAACTCTTCGCCGCTTCTGGTCAGCTTGGCAGCCTCCGTGCCGCTTAAGGTGCTGTACATTTCTCCCGCTACCTGCATGGGCGCAAGTCCCACCGCCATACTCTTTAATGGATCAATGACCACCTTCGCCTGGGTAGATGCATCGGACATATTAGAGGATGTCTGTAAGACACCCGGAATCTGTTGGAGCATCTGTTGTACCTGCTTGGACGCCGCTTTCAGGTCACCCAGATCACGTCCTTCCAGGTCTATTTCGATACCGCTTCCCATCATGCTCGTCATGCTGGCTCCAGTTGCCTGGATGCTGATATCCATATTGGTCTTATCCGCCAGCTCTCTGGTATAACGCTCGATAACCTCGCCTGTAGAGAGTTCACATTCATCAGAAAGATAGGCTGTCAGTGAAGCAGTGGCACCGGAAACGCTGAAAGAATAACGCCCCACATTTTCATCCGTCTCCGCCATTTCTTCCAGGAACTTTGTCTGCTCCTCAATCACATCCATCTTCGTTCCAGACCGGAAACTTGCCGTAATGGAAAATGCACCCTCATCCATGCTCGGCATCAATTCCGTATGTATATGGCTGACCAGCATAAAGGCCGCAACCAGAAGGATAACCGAAACACAGACCACCAGGCCTTTCTTGGGCAGTAACTTACGAAGCAGTCTGTCATAGCTGCTGTTTATCTTTCTCAGTAATACGTTGACTGGCAGTTCTTTCTTCTCCTGTGGCTTAAATTTAGAAAACAGCAGCGGGATGATCGTCATCGCCATGACCAAAGATGCCAGCATGGCCATGATAATTGTCATACCAAGCTCTGTAAACAGCTGTCCTGACAATCCTTTCATGGTACTTAACGGCAGGTACACCACAACTGTGGTTATCGTGGAAGCGACAATGGAAGCCGTTACAATACCAGTTCCTTTAAGCGCTGATTCCCAGTATTCTCCCGTTTCATCTTTTAATCTGAAACAGCTTTCCAACACCACAATGGAACTGTCCACCATCATACCGATGGCGATAACCAAAGCTCCCATGGTCACAACATTAAAGGTAAATCCCATCATGTTCATACCAATCATGGTGGCAAATAAAGAAATGGGCATGGAACTTCCCACAATCAGGCTGGCCCGCAGATCTCCAAAGAAGATAAACAGCACCAGCATGGAAAACACAACGCCTAAGAGCAGCGTATTTCCCACCGATGTGAGCGACGACTGAATCATATCACTGGCATTATAAATGACACTGATTTCCACAGTATCATTATCTGCCTGCATTCTGTCCAAGGTCCGTTTCACATCCCTGGTGACATCCACCGTACCATAACTTTTCTTCTTGGTAATGGCAATGGTCACATTTTCCTGACCGTTATATCTGCTTATGCTGGAGGCATCCATCTGGCTCTCACTGACATGGGCAATCTCTGAAAGCGGAATAATCTGTCCTTTCGCCGTGGTAATGGGAATATTCTGAATCTGTACCACGCCCGAAATATCCGCGCTGCTGGATACCGCAATATTCTGGGAACCCTGACTCACGTTTCCAGCCGGAACCGTAAAATCCATGGAACCGATAGTCTGTGCGATCGTGCTCATGGAGATACCATATTGCTTCATGGCCTGTGAATTGAGCTGTACTCTGATATAATTCTCATGACCGCCGTACACAGTGACATCCGCCACACCGGAAATCGTCTCAAGTTCTGTTACCAAAGTATCGTTAACATAACTCAACACATCGCTGTCACCCACTGCCGTGACCGAGATATCCATGGTCTCCATCTGATCCATGGACATCTCGATGACCATCGGCTCATTTACATCTTCCGGCATGGATGCCTTTGCTGTATCCAAAGCCGTCTTTAAATCCATATAAGCATCTTTTAAATCCGTTCCGTACTCATACTGGAACATGACCATGGACATATTCTCTGCAGACTGTGAGGTGTAAGTTGTCACACCGCTCTGCTCGGAACCCGCGGCTTCCACTTCCTTGGTCACCAGTTCCTCCACACTCTCCGGATCCGCACCCGGATAGATGGTATAGACCAAAAGCATGGGAAGCTCCATATCCGGTGTCAATTCCAGGCGAAAACTCACAACTGATGACAGACCGAATACTATCAGCGCCAGAATAATCATGGCTATGGATACGGGTCTTTTTAAGGCTAATTTAGTCAAACTCATGCTATTCTCCATTCCGAAGCGTTTCTGCCAAAGACACATCCGGATAATTTGTGACGCTCCTGCACAAACTTCCGCGCCTGCGTCTATTCTGCCTCAGTCTCCTTGTTCCCGCTATCCTGTACCGATATCTCCGCTCCGTCTCTTAAGTTCGCAGACCAGCTTGTGATCAGCACCTCGTCCGCACGCAGTCCTGATAATATGGTAATGGTTTCTGCATCAAAAATACCAGTCTCCACATCCCGGCGTTTGGCAATGCCGCTCTCTGTCACATAGACATAGGGCTGGCTGTCATCATAATATACCGCATCATAAGGAATCAGGAGCGCATCGCCCTGACTGTATGTATCTGCAATGACTTTTACACTGCTGCCTGTCAGCAGACTGGCATCCGGTGTGCTCACACAGGATTTGACCGCAAATAATCCCGTGGTCTGATCAATCATTGTACCAATCTCGGTAATCGCCGCATCATACAGCTTCCCGTTCCGGTCCACCTGTATCTTCTGTCCCACCCGAAGGGTGTTGCGGATTCCTTCGCTCACGTTGAAAGTGACTGTCATGGTGTTTTTGTTGGAGATGACAAAAGCCGGTCCACTGGGAGAAGCAAAGTCATGCTCCTTCACATTGACTGCCTCAATCACACCGTCAATGGGCGCCGTCAGGGTATACATATCCAGCTGATACTCCGCGCTGTCGATGGCAACCTTTGCCCCCTGTGCACCTACTTTGGCTGAATTGACTGTAGCTGCTGCAGAATCGACCCCCAGTGCCGCCGTTTTCTTATTGGCATCCTGCACCGGTGTGGTGTCTATATTGAGGCTGGCTTCTGTCATATTCTTGATAGCCTCTGTCTGTTCCAGGCTTTTGTATGTATCGGACAGGGTACTGTTCAGCTGCTCCTGACCGTCCTCAATGGACTCAATACCCGCCTTGACCTGCTCATACGCTGACTCTGTCTGCGATACCGCTGACTGGGCGGATGACATGGCTACTCTGGCATCGTCTAAGGATTTTTTATAGTATTCTATTTCTTCTTCTACTGCCTTTAAAGCCTCGCCAGCGTCTTTCAAGTTTTTCTTGGCTTCTTCCAATTTAGTCTTATAAGCATCCTCTCCACCCAAACTATCTATAATTTCCTGTTTCGCTGCATCATCGCCTGGTTCCAGCCTTGTAACCTCTGCCACCGCCCTTTGATATGCCGCCTGCTTATCATAATACTCATAAGAATCTATCGTCGCACTATACGCGGCCTGTGCCTGTCCATAGGCTGCTTCCGCCTGCTCTGCATATGCATTGGCCTTATTCTTCGCCTTCTTTAAATCGTCCTTCTGCTCCTGGGCATCTTTCTTATCTTCACTTAAATCTGCCATCTGCTCATTGATATCATCAATCCCATTGTTGATGCTGTCAATCTGTATCTGCATCTGATACAACTGCAGGTCCTTCTGCCGCTGGGTCTGTTCATTCTGAATATCTATCTGTGCAATGGCACTCTCATACTGGGCCTGCGCAATCTCATATCCCACCTGCGCCGCATCCACATTGGCTTCCACACTCTCATACTGAGCCTGCGCACTGGCAAGCTGCAGCTGCGCCGCCTCAGAATCAAGTTTACATAATTCCTGTCCGGCTACTACCGTATCACCCACCGCCACATCAGCACTTAAGACCTCCGCTGACACCATGGGAATCACATACACAAATTCCTCCGGACTTACTGTGCCCACGAATTCATTCTTTAACGTGAGTGTTCCTGTCTCCGGATTTTGAACCTCTACAGGAATCGCTTCACTGACTGTCTCTTCCTCTGCTGTCTCTTCCTCTGCTGTCTCTTCGCCGCAGCCCGTCATCATCATGCCTGTACATGCTGATGCAAGTAAAACTGCCAAAGCTTTGCGAGGGAATTTTATGTACTGTCTTTTCATCGTAAAACCCATACCCTTTCCGTATACTGCTGCCGTGAAACATAAGCTCCACACATTCATTTTTTAGAATACAATCTTTTCATCAAAAATCAAGAGTATCTTTCCACATTTAAGACTTTTTTTAGAAAAATAAAATATCTTTCTACGTAATAAAAATACCGACCCCGTCCGCAGACGAAAATCGGTATCTTCCTTTTAGCCTAACTTTTAGCCTAACCAGCGTGCCAGCATATTCTGCAGCTGTTCAATATCTAATGGCTTCATCATATGTTCATTCATGCCAGAGGCCTTTGCCTTTTGCACATCCTCCAAAAAAGCATTGGCTGTCATAGCCACAATGGGAATCTTCTTTGCGTCCTCCCGTTCTAACGCGCGTATCGCACAGGTTGCATCATAACCGTTCATGACAGGCATTTGAATATCCATCAGAATCAGATCATAATATCCCGGTGCGGAAGCCAGCATCATGTCTACTGCTTCTTTTCCATTTTCTGCCGTCTCAATCTTGACGCCTGTCATAGAAAGGATCTCTGTGGCAATCTCCCGGTTCAAGTCATTATCCTCCACCACCAGAAGCCGCTTATCTGAATAATCCCTTTTCCCTATCTCTTCCAGGGAATTATTATGCTCCTCCACATTTTCCTTCGGTAAAAATCCTTTGAACGTATTGAGCAGCCGGTTCTTATAGAGCGGCTTCATGATGTAGCCGTCTATCCCTGCCACCCTCGCTTCCATCTCAATATTCACCCAGTCAAAAGAAGAGACCACAGCAATGGGCACCTCAGACTGTGCCTGTCTGCGTATCGCTTTGGCAGTTTCAAGGCCTCCCATACCCGGCATGCTCCAGTCCAAAAGTATGGCAAAAAGTTCCTCTCCCTTATGCTTCTTCTCAATCACACGCGCCACTGCTTCCTCTCCGGACAATACCCATTCACCCTTCATACCGAGATTCTGCAGCAATATGCAAGTGCTCTCACAGATGAACCGGCTGTCATCCACCACAAGCACTGTTCTGCCTTCCAGATTAAGTCCGTCTGCCTGATCTTTATCCAAATATTTCAGAGGAATGGTGACTGTGACTATCGTTCCGATTCCCTGTTCACTTTCAATCTCAATATCGCCGCCCATCATCTGAATGATATTGCGCGAAATCGTCAACCCAAGCCCTGTACCATGAATCTTGTTGATTCGTACGTCTTCCGCTCTCTCAAAAGGCTCAAATATCCTCTCCAAAAACTCTTCTGACATACCGATTCCATTATCCTGGAAAACAAATTCATAGCGGCCTGTATGACTCTGCGGCGAAGGTTTCTCCGTGACAGCAATACTGATATCCCCTTCCTCCGGTGTATAGCGAATGGCATTGGTCAAAATACATACCAGTGCCTGCTGGATTCTCATCATATCCGCCGTCACGTTTTCATGGGGCAGATTGTGTGTGGTGATATCTACTTTCTGTCTCTTGGTCTCTGCCTCTGATGCAGTCATCTTGACCAGATTATCGACCATATCGAACAGATTAAAGTCCTCTTCATTAAAAGACATTGTACCCGATTCAATCCTGCTCATATCAAGCACTTCATTGACCAGGGAAAGCAAATGTTTGCTGGCTGAGGAAATTTTACCAAGACACTCTGCCACGCCCTCCGGATCGTTCAGTCTGGTGCCGGCAATAGCCGTCATACCTATAATAGCGTTCAGCGGTGTTCTGATATCATGGGACATCTTGGAAAGGAAATCTGTCTTAGCAGAACTTGCACGGTCAGCCGCCTCATAAGCATCTAATAATGCCCGTCTTGCATCCCGTTCCTTTCTTCTTGTATCTGTGATATCCTTTGCATTACTGAGTGCCAGAATATCTCCGCTCTCCGTATCCTTCGTGAGCAAAATTGTGTGACGCAGAATCTGCGGCGTATCGTCAAAACCTGCCGATTCCACTTCCACAATCAATTCCGTCTCGCCACGCTCATATGCCTCCAGCAGATTCCTTGTGTTGATTGTCTGTATAAAGAGTTCCCGGTCTTCCGGAAACACCATCTCTTTACTCCACCGATAGAAAAAATCATCGGCCTCACAAGGCGCCTGCAGACCGACCAATGGCAATACCGAAGTCATCTGTCCATCTCTGATCTCAAAGAAGTCCTGTTCAATCAAGTTCTTGGAAACATTCACATTATAAACAAATACAGCCTCTGAAATAATCGCATGCCTATATTGTTCTTCCACGCTCAGAGTCCTGCGAAGTGCAATATTGGATTCGTTAATCCGCCTGTTTGCTTCCTCCAGTTCCTGTTTCGCCTGAATCAGCTCTGCATTGGATTTTAAGAGCTTATCCGTCATCTCGGCTTCCTTGGCCTTCTCTTCGGATATGTTTCTCACATACCACATGACACGGGCATTTGTCTCACAAAAATTCTCCACAGGAACAATTTGGGACCGCACCCACTTCCATTCGCCATCCACAAGACGATGATAGTTAAAATAAACCGACTTTCCACCGCCTAAAAAGACAGATTTTAGATTTTCCACTGACAAAACATTAACAAAGTCTTCCCTGTCTCCCTCTTTCACATGATTATTAGCGCAAAGTTCTATTGTCTTCCTGTAATCACCCTGAAGACGTCCCATTTCCATTACTTCACTCTCTACAACCTTCATATCGGTAATGAAATTTCTGTTAAGATCTACGGTGCTGATCCTGAAATAAGAATCCTGCAGCATTTGAAATGCCTCTCGGTTCAGCTGACTGATCCGGCGTACTTCATCTGTCAATCTCACCGCGCTGATCCATATTTTCCTACCGTCACATGCCTCGGACTGGGTTCTCTCCTCCTGCACCCATAAGCCTTCTCCTGCACTGTTTTTCAAACGATATTCGCTGCTGTTCTCACCCTTTATAAAAGACTTTATAAATGCAGCCCTATCCTCATCACAGACTGCCTCCAAATACTTCCCACCAGTAACATTCATGAACTGCTCAAAGGTCATCCCAATATTATTCAGTGCAAAAGAGCTGATAAAATAAATTGGAAACCCTTCCTCATAAAACCCGGCAACGACACCAACTGCGCCGTTCCGATTCAACATATCTATGATCTTATCCTGATTAATTTCCCGCAAGCTGTTATTTTCCTGCGCAAAAAATAATTCCTCCTGATAAAACCAGCGCTTGGACATACCTATACCTCCCACCCCACACTGCCATCCGCAACCAGCATGGTTATTCTACTTCAAATTTGTAGCCCATTCCCCAGATTGTCTTGATTAAATCCCCTTTTTCACCCATTTTACTGCGAAGCTTTTTCACATGTGTGTCAATGGTTCTTGCATCCCCAAAATAATCATAGTTCCAAACACTGTTCAGTATCTTTTCCCTGGATAATGCTATCCCCTTGTTTTCCATAAAATAAGATAACAATTCAAATTCTTTATAACTTAATTCTACCACCTGTCCATCTACCATCACACTGTGAGCCGCCTTGTCAATACGGATTCCTCCCGCTTCCAAAAGTTTATCTGCACTGACCTGACTGGTTCTTCTTAAGATTGCCTCCACCCTGGCCACCAGAATTTTGGGGCTGAATGGCTTGGAAATATATTCATCGACACCAAGTTCAAATCCCAGAAGTTCATCCCGCTCATCGGACTTGGCTGTCAACATAATGATGGGGACCTTGGAATATGCCCGGATTTCCTTACATACCTGCCACCCATCCACCTTGGGCATCATCACATCAAGGATTACCAGATCCACATCATTTGCTTCAAAAAAAATGTCCAGCGCTGCTTCGCCATCTTCCGCTTCCACAACTTCATAGTTGCTTTTCACTAAAAAGTCTCTGACCAGCTTACGCATACGACTCTCATCATCCACCAAAAGAATCTTCAATTTATCCATATGCCTCTGCCTTTCCCTGTCGCTTACTGTGCACTGTCAAGCGCCCGCTGTGCCTCCCGCAGGGCATTCTCACGATCTGTCAGGTCCTGCTCCCATTGAGAGTACTGGTTCTCCAGAGCTGTACGGTAATTTATGATATTTGGCATATCGCTGCGCCAAGAGATTGCCATCATGGCAGCAACTAAAAGCACCAGAATAATATTAATCAGTACTGATGTGATAAACCGCCCCCGGTACTCTATCTTAGGACGCCTGGCCGCAATGCTTTTTCTGATGGAACTGTTGTTCTCCGTCTTGTTACTGTAAGTTCCATAAAGGGGAACCGGACGAATCTTATCTGCCGGAACACCCCACTTGACCATTTCACCCTGCATCTTGTGCAGGTAGGAGAAACCAACAGGTGTCAGAAATACCTTGTTGTCAAGCGCCTTATTATAGACCAGCAGCACATTCTGCGGCTGACGATAATCCAGATGCCTTTCCAGATTATCTACTTTCTTTTCTTCCATCCTGGCAGTCTCCGCGTCCGCTACTGTTGCAAACCGATAACCGCCTACGATAAAATCACCCTCGTTCTTGTCCATCCAATTCTCCTGTATACCGCTTCGGATATATGGTCTTTCTATATCTTATTTATTCTCTGCCTATTATATTTTGAAAATGTTCATATTCTGCTCTAAACGTGTCGCCACATCCTTAAGCTGTGTCGCATTCTCTGAAATATTATATACAATGCTGCTTACTTCCGTAACAGAAGCGGAAGTTTCCTCCGTACTGGCCGCATTCTCCTCGGCAATTGCCGTCAGATTCTGCACAACGTCCACAACATTTATTCTGGCCTCATCCAGTTTCCTTGTCTTATCTGCAATCCGTCCAATGCCATCTATAGAGCCTGTGATGCCGGTCTGCACTTCCGCGAAAATCTCATTGGTCCGACCAACACTCTCATTCTGGCTGTTCATAATCTTCTTCACATCTTCCATGGTCGCCACAGACTTCTGAGAATCCTCGATCAGAGAATCTATAATATTCTCAATCTGACGTGCTGAGTCATTGGACTGCTCTGCCAGCTTCTGAATCTGACCTGCCACCACTGCAAAACCTCTGCCCTGCTCTCCTGCCCGCGCCGCCTCAATGCTGGCGTTGAGAGACAGAAGATTCGTTTCATCCGCGATAGAGGTGATCAGTGTAGTTGCCTCTCTGATCTTCATGGCTGACTCATTGGTGGTATTTGTCTGCTCATATATCACATCGATTGCCTGTCTTGCCTGATCATTAATCTTCTCAAGCGCTGTCAACGTGACAAAGGCCTCCTCACTGGACTTCTTCATGTCATTGGCATTGTTAATGAGCTCATCCACTTCCTGAGAAGTCTCCTCCACCATATTACCCATCAGAATGACATTTTCGGTAGCCTTCTGTGTCTCGTCTGCCTGGGAGGACGCGCCGTCTGAAATCTCTGCCACTGCCTTCTCCACCTGCTCTACTGTAGTTGCCGTCTCGGATGCGTTTGTATTAAGCGAATCAGATGCCTCAAAGAGCTGTTGACTCTGATCCTGCAGATCAGATACTACATTGACAAGCTGATTACGAAGTTCTGCCACTGCCCTGCTCATCTTACCCGTCTCATCTTTCCGGGCCGTCAGCTTCGCCTGCCCATTAATCTCAGAGAAATCCATATGTGCCAGACGGCCAATAATCTCCGTCACCTTGATGATTGGGTTCACAATCTTACTGATAAAGAAAAATCCTATAATGCTGGCAAGAATCACCAGAATAACCGTACAGCATGTGCCGATGAACGTCGCCTGGTTCACCTTCTTCATCAGATCTGATTTATCTGCTGAAACCACAAGAATACAATGTCCACGTTCAGCAACATAATAGGAAGCATACTTTATAACACCATCAAATTCATACTCTACCACATTCGGTTTTGGTACCACACCAGACTTTAACTGCCCCACAACTCCCTTGACCACTTCATTTTCCACAGGCTGTCCGACTTTTTCCTTGGTGGGATGATACAGCATCGTGCCATCCTCCGAAACCATATAAGCATAACTGGATTCCACACCTTTAAGCCCGATTCCGCCAATGGATTCTGACAGATTATAGTAATCCGTTGCCGTATTATAGCCCTTTGTCTCTATCGACGCATCCACATTAGCGCCATAAGCAACTGCCAGGTCATACAGATAACCTTGATTGGTCTCCAGCAGAGGGATTCTGAGATTCCTGATCAGAACCACTGACAGGCAGACTGACAAAATAACCATCGCCAGCACCATTGCCCCCACAATCTTTGTCCGAACAGAATGCAGGAACTCCACTTTGTAACTATTTTCATTGGTTTTACTTGTTTTCTCTGCCATACGCTTCCCTCTCTATGTATTATAATATATTACCAATTTATTTTACAGCAAAATAGAGATTGTGTCCAGAGAATCCTGGTCCGAAGCAGATATCCTAAATTTATGACAAATTGTATGACAAAATTTTATTTATTTTTAAAGTTTCTTATATTTTAAGCACATATAATTTTCATGAAAATGGCCGTAAGCCCTTAGTTTTCGAAAAACTTTTGGATTTACGGCTATTTTACGTTGATGGACCAGACGGGAGTCGAACCCGTGTCCAAAAGCCCATTCCCTGTCCTTCTACTATCATAGTCTGTCATTGCGGATGACTCCTCATTCCCTCCCCCGTCAGGAAACAGACACCCCGGCGGGTTCAGTAGCCTCTGATACGCCCGCAGGATAGAGGCGTCCCCTGCGTCGTTTCCTACATAGTCGATGCCCGGTTCTTAATGTGTAGGTGCACTAAGGCGGACAGCTGCCATTAGGCAGCGTATGCTAAATTATCTTCAGCGTTTATATTTAGATTCGCGATTTAACGCATCAGCCTGCGGATAGCTTCTCCAGCTGCAAGACCCCTGTCGAAACCTTGACTGGCCCTTATTATAATAAAATACTGTGTAAGCGGTATTCCACTTATCCTATGAATTACTATACCACATCCCCCCATATTTCTTCAAGATATCTTCTGCACTCTTTCACTATTTTACCTGCTGCTTCACATAATTGCCCATAAGAGTACCATTTTCCGGCAGCATCATAGATTTTTAATCTTAAACTCCCTCTCATGCTCCCTGCGCATGTCTTTCTTCGCAATATCCTGCCGTTTGTCATACAGCTTCTTACCTTTGGCAAGGCCAATCTCCACCTTGGCTCTGCCATCTTTAAAGTATACCTGCAAAGGCACGATAGTATACCCCTGCTGTGCCATTTTGCCGTCCAGCTTACAGATTTCCGCCTTGTGCAGAAGAAGTTTACGCACCCGCAGCGGGTCTTTGTTGAAAATATTCCCCTTTTCGTAAGGGCTCACATTCATACCATAAACGAAAGCTTCCCCGTTCTCAATCCGCACAAAGGCTTCCTTGATACTGCATTTGCCAAGACGCAGGGACTTTACCTCTGTACCGTGCAGTGCCAGTCCTGCCTCATATTTCTCTTCGATAAAAAAGTCATGGTATGCCTTCTTGTTATTGGCTACCAGTTTCATTGCCTCTTTTGCCATAAGTTCACCCGCCTTCCTCTTCCTCCCAGGGAATCTCAAAATCTATGGTCTTTAAGAGTCTGTCAACGTTGCGTACCCTGACTTTGAGCTTCTGTCCCAGTTTATACGTTACCCCTGTCTCTTTACCCACCATTTCGTAGGTACTTTCATCGTAAATAAAATAGTCTCCTGGCAGAGCGGATACATGAATCAGCCCCTCTATGGTGTTTTGAAGTTCCACATAGATACCCCACTGGGTTATGCCGGATATGACACCTTCATAAATCTCTCCGATGCGTTCTTCCATATACTCTGCTTTCTTGAGTTTATCGGTCTCCCGCTCTGCTTCTTCGGCACGCCTCTCCATCTTAGAAGAATGTTTGGCTACTTCCGGCAGTTTTTCCTCATAATGCCGCAGACGTTCTTCCTGCAGTCTGCCCCGCAGCTGTTCCTTGATGATCCGGTGAATCTGCAGATCCGGATAACGTCTGATGGGGGATGTGAAATGACAGTAATACTGACACGCCAGCCCGAAATGCCCGGAACACTCTACCGTGTATTTGGCCTGTTTCATACTGCGCAGCGTGAGCCGGCTGATCAGGGTCTCCTCATCTGTATCCTCAATCTTTCCCAGCAGCTTCTGCAGTTCCTTGGGATGAATCTCCTCCCCGGAGAGTTTGATATGATATCCAAAATTCCTGATAAACGTTGAAAGTTTCATAAGCTTTTCCGGATCCGGCTTCTCATGGGTCCGGTACACAAAGGGAATGTCCAGCCAGAAGAAATGCTGGGCCACCGTTTCATTTGCTATCAGCATAAAATCCTCGATGAGTTTCGTGGCCACATTTCGCTCATAAGGCTTTATTTGTATGGGATGGCCGTTGTCATCAAGCAAAATCTTGCTTTCAGCGAAATCAAAGTCAATAGACCCCCTCTGATGCCGCCGCTTCCTCAAAATACCGGCCAGCTGTTCCATCTGTTCAAACATGGGAACCAGTTCCCTGTAAGCCTCTGTCTCTGTCTCATCTTTATCTTCCAGTATCTTCTTCACCGAAGTGTAGGTCATCCTGCGGTCCACGCAGATTACACTCTCTGCAATCTGATAATCCCGCACGTCTCCTTTACCGTCTATGGTCATCAGACAGCTCAGCGCCAGACGCTCCACGCCCTCATTCAGGGAGCATATGCCGTTAGAGAGTTTGTGTGGCAGCATGGGTATCACACGGTCCACCAGATATACACTGGTGCCTCTCTCAAGCGCCTCCCAGTCCAGGGCCGAATTTTCCTGTACGTAATTGGTCACATCCGCAATATGGACCCCCAGGTGATAGAGGCCGCCTTCATCCACAGAAAGACTCACCGCATCGTCCAGATCCTTGGCATCTTCACCGTCTATGGTCACCATCTGCAGATCTCTTAAGTCGAGCCTGCCCTTCTTATCTGCCTCCTGCACTTCATCCGGCACTCTGGCTGCCTGATTCATGACCTTCTCACCAAACTCTACCGGCAGTTCATAGCCCCGCACAATGGACATGATATCCACACCCGGATCATTAACGTGGCCCAAAATCTCCACTACCCGTCCCTCCGGTTTATGGGTCTCATCGCCATAAGAAGTGAGTTCCACCACCACCTTATGGCCATTCACGGCACCTTTGGAGCGTTCCCTGAGCACAAAGATATCTTTACCGATTCTGCTGCTGTCAGGAATGACAAAGCCGAAATGCTCTGACTGTTCATAGGTGCCCACCACCTGCTTCGTGCCCCGCTCTAATATCCGCAGGACTGCCGCCTCCTGTCTTTTGCCATGCTGTCCGTGCAGAAGCATTACCTGCACTTTGTCCAAATGAAAAGCGCCGTTTGTCTTATCCTCGGGCACATAAAAATCTTCCTCTCTGCCCTCAACCTCCACAAATCCAAAGCCTCTGGCGTTGGCGATAAAAGTTCCCACCGGCTTATCCTCGTCAGGTCTGCTGTATCTGCCCTGTCCGTTCACCTGCAGTCTGCCTTCCGCAAGAAGGGCCTGTAACACTTCCCTGAGAGCTGCCCGCTCTTCTCTGGACACCTGCATAAAGGCTGCCAGCTCCTTTTCCTTCATGGGCACATACGCCTCGTCCGCCACCAGCTCACATATCAGCTTTTTCCTTTTTTCTAATGTTTCATCAACTTTATACATTTTGTCCTCCAATGCAAGACAATTTACGACGATTTATCCCTGTCTGCAGCAGTCTTCTGAACCCTGCTTCACCGCTGCCGTTTCCTGATAATATAAAAAGCACCCTTCTGTAAGAGTGCTTTTGTCCGTCTAAAACAAGGTCAGATTCAAGATGACCGCTAAAACCATGAAACCAATCGCAAGACCCGTTGTAATCTTGACCAACTTACCTTCCATGGACCGTCCCTTATTCTTGCCCCAATATGTTTCGGCTGCACCGCTCACTGCGCCAAGGCCGGCTGTCTTGCCCTCCTGCATCAATACCAGGACTACAAGCGCCACACATATAAGAATATATACTATCGTCAATACGATTCTGAGTGCTCCCATCTCTATACCTCCTAATATCATACGAATGTCATCTTACCATAGAAACCGATAATATGCAAGTCCCAAAATAATTTGACACGTATCCTGTAAATTTACAGGCGAAACTGCGAAAAGGCATCTCTTTCTCCCCGCAGGCTCTCATGATACCGCATCAGATAGGCTTTCATCTCCGTATGCTGCTGCCCCATATCTTCCATCATTCCTGAGAAATTCTCCTGCGTCACGGCGCCAAGTTCCGTGAGAAACTCATAATAAGCTTTGTCATCTCCATGCTCATCGAGTACCACCCGCCAGGTCTCCTCCGTCCGGCATCCTTTGATATGGGAAAGAAGATACTCCTCCAGACTGATTCTAAACGCCTCTCCCAACCCGTAATCATGCATCAGGCGAAGCATGGCAAGCCGCACCTTACTGCGCCGCTTCTGCTCCATATAGTATCCAAGATCATTCTCCCTGCTGCCGTAATCCTCCTCACCGCACAGAAGCATTTTAGAGAATCCATCACTGTCCTCTAAGGCCATCAGGGTCTTTGCCCTCGCATCCCAGCCGGCAAGCCAGCTTTGTGTCCCTGCATTTTCCAGATCAAAGAGATAAAAGGCGTCCAGCTGGTTCACCGCAGCCGCAAGCAGCCAGGCTAAATCCCCTGCACCGCTATCCTTCCGATTATTTTTTCCCTCATCACTTTCCCTGCTTCCTCCGGTATCATTTCTGTTCTCAATACGCACAAGCCGTCCGCATTCCTTAAAGACCCCCTGGCCTGTCTCCAAAAGATGATATGGCAGCACTACACTCTCAAGCCTTGCACAATAGGCAAAGGCCCAGTCACCAATTCCTGCAAGGCAGACCGGCAGTGTGATTTTGCGAAGCACTTTATTGCTCAAAAAAGCTTTCTTGCCAATCCATACCACCGGCAGACCGGCAATCTCCTCCGGTATCACAATCTCTGCATCCCGTCCGCTATAGCCGGTAACTGCCACCGTCTCCCCCACGATTTCATAAGCCAGACTGCCCTGTTGTGTCTCATAATTCCCATTCATATGCACTAACACCTCCCAAAACAGCCCCTAAGAATGCCGTCTCACAGGCATTCTCTGCACCATACAGGCATCTGTCTTATCAAACAGATCTCTGTATCGTCTTCTATAGAGCCAGTTCCCGTATCTGCTCCCGCAGCGTATCTCCTCTTTCCGTCAGCATCATCTCCGCGTTATGCCTTGCATACTCCTCACATCCATAAGCACTGATAAATGCCGCACAGTCAGCCTGTACCGTACACTCTGTCAAAAGAACCAGCATTTCATTCCCGCTGCCAAAAGTATCTTCCACAAAAACAAACAGAAAATGCAGTCTCTCCTGTACCTCCTTGGTCTCCCGCTTATACTGCTCCACTAAGGCCTCAAACTTTTCCCGAACCAGACCAAAGGCTTCCAGGCCACTCTCCATACCTGACGCCAGCAGCATTTTCTCACATTCATGTAAGAATCCTATCATGGTACGGCTCCGCTTCTTTTCCTTGCGGGACAGGGCCCCTGCTGCCAGCAGAGACTCATATGCCTGCTGTCTGGCCTGGGCCTGCATCTTTACGATATCTGAGATTTCTTCTGCACTGCTGTCCTGGGCCTTTGTCTTTAACGCCTGCAAGGGATTCATCAAATCCTGCAGCATGGCGGACGTCTGCATATTCTCGCGTATTTCCTGCTGTATCTGATCAATCAGCATGCCCATCAGGGACAGGCGCTCATCAAAGGCTGCCTTTCTTGCCTTATCCTTGACCTGCTCATTGACCTTTCCGGTCAAAATATCTTCCACCCGATAATCATTCTGATACTTCTGATAAAGATCATAATAGGCTGTAAATTCCCTGGCCACACGGGCATTGCGAAGATACTGTCCCACCAGTGTCTCCTCCACGGCAAGCCCTTCCTCCTCATAGAGAAGCAGAATCTGCGATAAATCCTCCCAGCCTCTGGCGGTGACATAATCTTTCCCCCGCACAGTGGTCTCCACTTGATAGAAATCTTCCTTTTTCATATCCAGGTAATTTAAAATGGCCGTGTGAATCCCTCTCTCCTTGGCATACTCACGCCAGATCTCATATTCGGCCTCCACTTCCAGGATTTTCATCCTGTCTAAGGTCACCACGTCAAACTCCCGCACCGACTTATTATACTCCGGCGGGTTACCCGCTGTCACGATCACCCAGCCCTCCGGCACACGATGTCTGCCGAACACCTTATACTGTAAAAACTGTAACATGGACGGCGAAAGCGTCTCCGAGACACAGTTGATCTCATCCAGGAACAGGACGCCCTCTTTGATACCGCTGGCCGCCATCACGTCATAAATCGAAGCAATGATCTCACTCATGGTATACTCCGACACATCATAAGAGACACCCTCATACTCCTTATGCCTGATAAAGGGGAGCCCCAGCGCAGACTGTCTTGTATGGTGCGTCATGGAATAGGACACCAGTGCAATCCCCAGTTCCTGGGCAATCTGTTCCATGATAGCCGTCTTGCCGATACCCGGCGCGCCCAAAAGAAACACCGGACGCTGTCTGACCACCGGAATCCTGTACTCCCCTTCTTCATCCTTTTTTAAATATAAGGTAACCGTATCTTTGATATAATTTTTCGCTTCTTTCACATTCATATAGCCGCACACTCCTCATCAACCTGTCGTAACGCCATCCCATCACCAATTCCGCACACCTGTCTGCGCAAACAGTCTGTATCAGCTTTCTTCCGCAAATGCCTCAATCTCCTCGTCCTCCAATACCAGGCGTATAGCCCACGGCGGGACTTTGGGCCTGTTCTCATCCTCGTTCAGGAAAACAAAGGCCACCTCATAGTCCGGCATCCGCTCCGGATAAATTCCATACCCATCCGTAAAATAGATAAGTCCTTTTAACGCCTCAAACTCCCCGGCCTTTTGCAGCTCTTCCACATAAGCAAAAACGGGCCTGAAATCCGTGGAACCGAAGCCGGTCAGTTTACCCTGCCGGATAAACGCATCAAATTCATCCTTTCCTGTAATTTTAATATCCTGCTGAATCTCACTGTCACACTGGATGATATGAACATTAATCTTGGCAAAAAAGTTCTCGCTTTCCTGCATGATGTTATAGGTCTTTTGTAAAAAAGCCTGCACAATCTTTCCCCTGCAGGAAGCGGAAGTATCGATAGCAATCACAAAATCCTTGATTTTATTCGTATCGCAGTATTCCAGAGGCTCTACCAGAGGCATGTTGCCGTACGTCTTGAGTCCGTATGTGTAATATATATAATCAAATTCCTCGTCGTTCACCTCAATGGACTCACCCAGTACCATGAAATGCCTCAGAAAATCACTGTAATCATACCGCTCCCTGGTTGCCTCTCCCAGATTCTCCGACATGCTCTGTGTATGATTCTTATCTTTGCTGAAACTTTTAAGATCTGCCTTCACCCGCTCGCTGATCTTGCGCCATTCAGCCTGTGACAATTCCAGTTCTTCTTTTCTGTCCCAATAAATATGTTCATCATAATGACAGAGTTTCCGCCACTCAGCCACGGCCTTTGTGGACGGCTCCTCAATCCGGAAATGACGGTATATCTTCTCTGCCGTAAGGCCGCCTGCCTGCTTTCCTAAGAGTTCCAGCCTGCCCCGTAAGGTATCGTCAAAGGTCATCCTGGCCGGATGTATGTCAATTTCCAGAATGGTGTTCTCCACCGCGATATCTGTCGCCAGATCCCAGTACGCCGGCTGCAGCTTATCTGTCTGAAACCCATGGTAAAATATGCAGTGCAGCAGGGTATGCAGGTACAGTCTTGCTGCATATCCAGGCTCTGCCTCATATTGCCGTAAAAGAAGAGCCGGATCATAATACAGCTTTTCCCCATCAAAAAAATGGGCCCCTGTGTGCTCCCTGCACTCCAAATGCAATCTGGCAAGCGCTGTATCCAAAAAACGCAGATTGATCAGGAGTCCGTCATGGGAAAGTCTGAGGATTTCTGCCGCAAGTGACCGTATCTTCTGTTGTCTCTCAGCATCCTGTGCCATGTTGTCATATTCCTTTCCGGAACTTCTCAGCGAAGCCGCCCCCGGCTTTAGGACGTTGGAAGTTCTTCTTACACCGCTGACACCAGATACAGTATCAACAGATGTGCCGGATAAAACAGATAAAAGAACCATTTGGAAAACTGTCTGCCATGCTTTGCTCTTTTTCCATTATATAAAAACAATACCGTAATGCCTGCCGCCACAATCCCAAGACAGCCCAGGAGGCCGTGGAGCAGTGATGCCGGCATACCATACTCTTCCCACATATAATTTCTGATGATGAACAGGCAGTAAACCAGTGCAATCGCGCTATAGTTCATCATCATTTTCTTCCTGTCTCCCCAGTTCTCCGCAAGCAGATACACCAAAAGCGCTGCAAAAATCTGCCAGTCCCCGATGATTGTGGCAAAGACAAGACCCACACAGACCGCGCTGCGCCACATGGGATTCTTTATCTTCTCCCGCGCTGCAAGAATCAGGAAGGAACAGAATAAAGTATAAAACATATTACAGGTAAAAGGAAGACCTTCCACGGACATTCGCAGCGCCAGATAAAAGGGTATCTGGGACAGCAGCGTAAACAGCAGAAGGCGCAGGCCATATCTGACTTTAGATCTGGTGTAAGCATAACCCTCCACCAGAAAATAGCACATCACCGGTGCCGTAAAGTATCCCACGTCCTCGAAAACCTCATATATCACGGTTCCCCTTGCCAGAAACACATGGGCAATATGATTGAGCAGCATGGTGACCATGGCAATATATTTGATCATATCCCGGTTTAATACCTGCATTCTGCCTGTCTGCGCCGTCTCTTCCATGCATTTCCCCTCCATATGGTTTCCGGTTCTGTCAGCAATCCAGGTCTGCCACTTCTATGCAGACTTTGCTGCCAGAATTCAGCGAAAAAACAGGCGATTGAAACCGACTCAACCGCCATTTTCCTTCTTCATGGCCTTACATAACAGTCGGCCTTTTCATCCAAATCACTTACTGTACAAAGGGATTATATTTCTTTTCATCCCCAATCGTGGTAATCTCACCATGTCCCGGATATACCTTCGTCTCATCCGGTAATGCAAACAGTCTTTCTTTGATGGAACGCACCAGCGCACTCATGCTGCCCGTAGCCAGATCCGTTCTCCCCACAGACTCCTGAAACAAGGTATCTCCCGCCACAAGAATACCTGCTTCCTCAAAGTAATAACAGCAGCTTCCCACCGTATGACCCGGTGTAGCAATCAGTTTACAGGTTATGTCCGCGATTGTGATCTCCTCATTGTCCTTCAGATATCTGTCCGGTATCACCGTATAGGGTCTGCCCACCTGATCGGACACGTTCGTCACCGCGTCTTCACACAGCGCCTTTTCCTCCTCATAGGCGTAAATCGGCGCACCCGATAACTCCCGCAGTTTATTCGTGCCCCAGATGTGATCAAAATGTCCATGGGTCAAAAGAATCCCTTTGACCTGAAAGCCTTTTTCTTTTAAAGTTTCATAAATGTAATCACCCTTATCAGCCGGATCAAAGAAAATCACATCCTTGCTTCCCTCGCGGTACACAAAATAACAGTTTGTCTGGCAGATTCCCAACATGAGCCTGCCGATTTTCAAATCAGACATTTCCTCTCCTTCTTTGCCGCTTCATCATGCCGCCTTTTGTCGCACGATTTTTGCAACAATATATTATGTTAACCTGTGGTCCTCTCAATATCAATCACACTCTCAATGGTTCTGATCTTATCAATAACACGCTGCAATTCTTCCCTGCTCCTGATCTCAAAGCTGACGGACATGGTGGCTGTCCCCTGCTTATTTGCCCTGGTGTTCAAAGCAAGGATATCTATATCCTTTTCCGTCAGTGCCCTTGACACATCAGCTAACAGCCCGTTTCTGTTATTGGCATAAATATTGATCTCTGCAAAATATTTTTCATTGCTGTCCTGCGCATCTGTCTGCTGCCACTCCGCATCAATCAGTCTGTGACGATCCAACTCCGGCAGGCTCATAAGATTGATACAATCTGTCCGGTGAATGGATATTCCCCTTCCTCTGGTGACAAATCCCACAATCTCATCACCAGGCACCGGACTGCAGCATTTGGAAAAGCGGACGGCCACATCATGAACCCCCTTTACCATAATGGCACTGGTATTCTTCCCGGAGCGGTTCCTGCCAGTCTGTACATTGCCTTCAATCTCCGCCATCACTTCGGCATCGGTCATCTCCCGTTTGTGATCGCTGTCATACAGCTCCCGCATACGATTGACAATCTGTCCCTCTTTGAGGCCGCCATGTCCCACTGCTGCCAGAACAGATTCCCAGTTCTGGAAACCATATTTTTTCATGATGGCTTCTTCATACTTCTGGATCAGGATATCTGCTGTATTGATAGACTTAGCCTTACAGTAAGCATTGACCAGTTCCCGTCCCTTGACAATATTGTCTTCCTTAAGCTCATTTTTAAACCACTGATTAATCTTATTCTTAGCCTGTGTGCTCTTAACCACATTTAACCAGTCACGGCTTGGACCTTTTGAGTTCTGGGAAGTCAGAATCTCCACCCGGTCTCCGTTCCTGATCTCATAGTCTATAGTCACCAGTTTCCCATTGACCCTGGCGCCAATCATCTTATTACCCACCGCGCTGTGAATGCTGTAGGCAAAATCTATAGGGGTGGAACCTGCCGGCAGACTCTTTACATCTCCTGTGGGTGTAAAACAATAAACATTGTCCGCAAAGAGATTCAGGTCATCCTTTAACAGATTCATAAATTCTTTATTGTCCGACATATCCTGCTGCCATTCCAGAATCTGCCGCAGCCATACCAGTTTTTCTTCCTCCTGGGTCTCTACCTTCTTCCCATCGGATGCCTCTTTGTATTTCCAATGGGCCGCAATACCATATTCCGCTGCCTTATGCATTTCATAAGTACGAATCTGAATCTCAAAAGGCTGCCCGCTGGTACCGATCAAAGTTGTGTGTAATGATTGATACATATTGGATTTCGGCATGGCAATGTAATCCTTGAAACGCCCCGGAATGGGTTTATACATCTCATGAATCACACCCAGAGCCGCATAGCAGTCCTTCACCGTGTCCACGATAATCCGCACTGCAAACAGATCATAAATCTGATCAATAGACTTGTTCTGGTTTTTCATCTTCTTATAGATGCTGAAAAAATGCTTGATACGTCCATCTATCTGCGCCTTGATTCCCGCATTCTTAATGTGTACGCTGACCTCATCAACGATGGTCTGAATATAGCGCTCCCGCACACTCTTACGCACTGCAATCTTATCCACCAAATCATAGTAGGCATCCGGTTCCAGATACTTTAAGGACAAATCATCCAGCTCCACCTTGATCTTAGATATGCCCAGGCGCTGTGCGATCGGAGAATAAATATCCAGTGTCTCTCTTGCAATCTCCTGCTGCTTCTCGGGGCGCATATGCTGCAGGGTACGCATATTATGAAGCCTGTCGGCCAGCTTAATCAAAATAACACGGATATCTTTCGCCATGGCAAGGAACATCTTCCGCAGATTCTCCGCCTGCCGCTCCAGTTTCTCCGCATCTTTATCCTGATTTCCATGCTCTCCATGGAAATTCAGCTTTTCTAACTTGGTGACACCATCCACCAGCAGCGCCACGTCCTGACCAAACTCCTCCTTGATCTCATCATCCGTCATAATCGTGTCTTCCACCACATCATGCAGAAGTCCCGCTACAATCGTCTCTTTGTCAAGTTCCAGATCTGCCAGAATAATGGCTACACACAGCGGATGAATGATATAAGGCTCCCCTGATTTACGGGCCTGGCCCTTGTGGGCATCGTAAGCGATTCTGTAAGCTTTTTGAATCAGGCTGATATCTGTTGAGGGATGATATTTCCGCACACGAATAATAAGCTCCTCGTAGAGCGTTCCAGGAGTCTGAAATTCTTCAATAGATTCTATTCTGCCATCGTCAAAAACGATATCTTTCTTCTCTTCTGTCGTCATACACTCACCAGCACCTTATTCTGTCACTTTAAAGCCGTTTTAAGACATTATAATATTATTTACAGGACAAGTCAAAATATTTCGTTTCTCTCTTTCCCGGCCATTTTTATTGCAACTCTAAACTGTATTTAAAACATACAAAAACCACTGCAACAGTCATAACGATCTGTTAGCAGTGGTCCCCCACACTCGCTTAGTCATTTCTTAATTTCAAAACATATCATTCCCTGTTACTTCGCAAGAAATGCTATAATGCCATTGCCTTTTAAATTGAGGACAACATGGTCTGCTCTCACTGACTCTACTTCCACATCTGTCCACGCGCCGTCTGTATACTGTACGGCTGCAATGTTTGCACCATCTGCCACGCCGGGCATGTAGAAGTTAATAGTTGCCTCAACAGACGGGAACTGAACATCTACAACATTTAATACGGTACCTTCTTTAGCCGCACGAACGGAATCCACGAAAGCAGCAGATACCTTGGAGATACTTGCCGTCATATTCGTAACCTGACCGTCAACTACCAAGTTGCCGCCCTGTGCAACGGGTATCGCCTCTTCAATACCCTCTGTGACCACTACTGCATTATTGTAATACTCACCTGCGGACTTGCTTGCTGCCTGTGCATACTGCATATGAGCTGCATTTTCAAATCCCTCGCCTGCTGCTTCTGCTTCCATGCGCACTGCTTCTCTGCTTGCCTCTGCCTGTGCTGCACGCTCTGCCTCTGCCTTTTCTTTGGCTGCTGCTATCGCTGCTTTCTCTTCACTGCTGAGGGATTTGCTGGAATTATCGCTAACAGATACCGAGCAGCTGCTACTGCTGCTCATACCGCTACTGCTGCTCTCAGCTGCCATTACGGTTGCGCTTGATAACATCAGTCCCATTGCCAATGCAAAGGCAGTATATTTTCTTATTTTTTTCATGATTGAGGTCTCCTCTCGTTTTCAGTCATTGAGTGTGGATTTCTTGATACATTATACCCCCCCCTGTATAAAAATTGCAAGTGCTTTTTGAGGCAGACATGAAAACAGAAAAACGGCTGAACACTTTTCCGTATCCAACCGTTTTCGTCTTTTACTTTTTATGAAAACAAATGTCCGCTGCACAGCCTCATGTTTTTCTTTTACTGCATTACATCATTCCCATTCCAGGGCCGCCTGCCGGCATCGGAGGTTCGGGCTCTTTGATGTTAGCCACCACGGACTCTGTGGTCAGCAGTGTGGATGCCACGCTGTTTGCATTCTGCAGAGCGCTTCTTGTAACCTTGGCAGGATCCAGAATACCGGCTTCTACCATGTTCACATACTCCTCTTTCAACGCGTCGAATCCTACGCCTACCTCAGACTCTTTCACCTTATTGATGATAACAGAACCCTCTAAGCCAGCATTGGCAACGATGTGGTACAAAGGTGCCTCCAAAGCTTTCAGCACAATCTGTGCACCGGTCTTCTCATCACCTTCCAATGTCTCCGCAAGTTTTGCCACTTCCTTGGAAGCATGCACATATGCGGAACCACCGCCGGAGATGATACCTTCCTCCACAGCTGCTCTTGTTGCTGCCAGAGCATCCTCTAAACGAAGCTTCGCCTCTTTCATCTCTGTCTCTGTGGCAGCGCCTACACGGATAACGGCTACGCCGCCTGCCAATTTTGCAAGACGCTCCTGTAATTTTTCTTTATCAAAATCAGAAGTTGTCTCCTCAATCTGCTTCTTAATCTGGCCGATTCTTGCCTGAATAGCCTCTTTGTCACCCTCACCGTCAACGATGACCGTGTTCTCTTTCTGCACTTTAACAGATTTCGCACGTCCAAGCTGTTCCAGTGTTGCATCTTTAAGCTCCAGGCCAAGTTCAGAACTGATTACTTCACCGCCTGTCAGGATTGCAATATCCTCAAGCATTGCCTTTCTTCTGTCACCGTAACCAGGTGCCTTGACAGCCACCACATTAAAGGTGCCGCGCAGTTTGTTGACGATCAATGTAGTGAGTGCCTCACCCTCTACATCCTCTGCGATAATAAGCAGTTTCGCGCCAGTCTGCACAATCTGCTCCAGAAGCGGCAGAATCTCCTGAATGTTGGAAATCTTCTTATCTGTGATCAGGATATAGGGGCTGTCAAGATTCGCCTCCATCTTATCCATATCTGTTGCCATATAAGCAGAGATATAACCTCTGTCAAACTGCATACCTTCTACCAGGTCAAGCTCTGTGAGCATGGTCTTGCTCTCCTCGATGGTGATAACACCGTCTCCGGAAACCTTTTCCATTGCATCTGCCACCAGCTGGCCAACCTCATCATCGCCTGCAGAGATTGCTGCAACTCTGGCGATATGCTCCTTACCGTTTACCTTGGAGCTCATCTTTGCGATTGCCTCCACAGCAACATCTGTAGCCTTTCTCATACCTTTTCTTAAGATGATCGGATTAGCGCCTGCTGCCAGATTCTTCATTCCTGCATTGACCATAGCCTGAGCCAGCACGGTAGCTGTTGTGGTACCGTCACCTGCCACATCGTTGGTCTTCGTTGCTACTTCTTTAACGAGCTGTGCTCCCATGTTCTCAAAAGGATCAGCCAACTCAATTTCTTTTGCGATGGTTACACCGTCATTCGTAATAAGAGGTGCGCCGTAAGATTTGTCTAAAACCACGTTTCTTCCCTTCGGTCCAAGGGTTACTCTGACTGTATCGGTTAACTGATTTACTCCTGACTCCAAAGCCGCTCTGGCTTCTGCGCCATATTTGATTTCCTTTGCCATGATTCATGTCCTCCTGCTTTTTCTATAATACTGCTTTACTATTAATTCCGGTCACACAACCAAGTACCGGACAGCACGATTAAATGCAAGGCACTTAATCGGTAACAACTGCCAGAATATCATTCTGTCTCACGATGATATACTCTTCCTCATCAAGCTTTACTTCTGTACCTGAATATTTGGAAAAGATAACCTGATCTCCCACCTTTACTTCCATCTTTACTTCCTTGCCGTCTACTACGCCGCCAGGACCTACCGCAATGACTTCCGCCTGCTGCGGTTTCTCTTTTCCCTGTCCCGGCAGAACAATACCGGATTTGGTGGTCTCCTCTGCTACCAACTGTTTTAATACAACTCTGTCGCCAAGTGGTGTTAACTTCATGATGATTGCCTCCTTATATTAAAAATATTTTGCCTGATCATCTTGTTAGCACTCTATCTTCTCGAGTGCTAATCACTAGAACATATATTAGCTATATATGCAGGCGTTTGCAAATTGTTTTAACGCTATATTTGTTTCATTTTCTATTATTATCTCATTTTATCTTTATTTTTCTCTTATTATCTTGTTTTTAACCATAAAAAGGGATTTAATATTTATTTTAGATTTTTCATAAAAAATAAAGGAAAACAATACCAACACTGTACTGTTTTCCCTTATTACCCCAATCATCATTAAGCTAAATCCATCTGCCCGCAGCTTACCCGCCAGATCCGGCATCAGCTCTTCAGGCCATGCTCCAGACGCTCACGGTACCCGGGCGCATTCTTGATCATGAACTTATTATCAAACATCTCATACTCTGCATCCGGCAGTTTGTCCTGCAAAAGTTCTTCTACGTTGGTCTTATAGACAAGCCCGCATGCCACGGAAGGCGCCAGAATTTTATCTTCATAATGAAGGCATGCCTCCTGCACTCTCCTGCAATAGTCCTCTGCCTCACCGTCCTCTGCCGCAGGTATGAGGACAATAAAGACATCCCCATCCACACGGCCAATTTCGTAATCCGGTTTTTTCTCCTGCTTTAAAATATCGGCAATGGTCTTGATCAGCCTGTCACTCTCTTCATCACCAAAATTATCATTCACAAACTTCCAGTCATTGATGTTCACATTGATCACCGCTACCGGAACCACTTCCGCCCGGTCTATGGCCTTCATGCGCTCCTCAAAGTAGAGTTTATGATACACACCCGTGAGCGCATCCTCGTTCTCTCCTCTGGCCGTCTGCACATGCTGCATACCCACCTTCTCTTCCAGTTCATCCATATAAATAGAAGACTCCGTATGTAGATATGCCTCTTCTCCCCAGTGGGAAAGAATCTGGGTAAGACCGTCAAGAAGCCGCTCCACAGCATCCTTTCTCTGTACCGGGACATCGTCCGTCTTGGCATACAGATGAGCGATGGTCCTGCCATAAACCCTGACCTTCCTTCCGGGATCCTCTACCACATCGGGTGTAAACCCTGCAAAATTACCTACGGAAACCACTTTCTCCCCATGTCTTTCTGTCAAAAGCAATTCCACACCTGCAACCGCGCACAATGCCTTACAATACTCCGTCAACGTGTCAATATGGTACAGATTATCCAGTGCATAATTCCTTACATTTTCTTTGATACGCTTATCAAAAGGAACCGACTTATAATTCATACTGCGCAACCTCACTTATCCCCATTTTTAAAGAACAAGATACATGTTCAGTATACCTTTTTTTATAAGGTTTGTCTAGGGATAAGCGCACTTTTGGGATAATCTGTACGGAAAGCCTCCAAAGAAACGACAACAGCCATCAAACCTTCTCAAACACAGGCATATAATCAATGGGCGCATCCACACGGACAACACAATTTCCTGCAAAAATCTCACCAGTAGAAGTCAATTTCCAGTTCCCTGCCGGCAGATACACATCCCTTGCAAACTCATGCAGGTGCAGGATGGGCGCCACCAGGTATTTGTCGCCAAACATATACTGATCTTGTATCTCCCAGCACTTTGCATCCTCCGGGAATTCATAGAACATGGTTCGAAGCAGGGGCGAGCCGTTCACATGTGCCTCCTCAAATAATCCTCGTATATAATCATGCATGCTAACCCGCACATCATAATACTTCTTCATGATCGCATAATTGTCCTCACCGTAACTCCACAGTTCGTTAGGCTGTCCGGTGTGCAGATAGCCGCCGCCCCAGTCCCTGTCATCCAGCGGCGCAATGTTGTAGGGGCCTCTGTCCCCATGCATGCGCAGCACCGGAGAATAGACGGCAAACTGATACCAGCGGATCAAAAGCTGTCTGAAATCCTCGTCCTTCACATCATCTGTCATAAAACCGCCAATATCCGTGGTCCACCAGGGAATCCCTGCCATCCCCATATTCAGGCCGCACTGCAGCTGATCCGCAAAAGCCTCAAAAGTGCTGGGCACATCACCGGACCATACCACATTACCGTATTTCTGGGAACCAGCCCACGCACAGCGCAGGAGATTTACCACGGTGCCTCTCCCCGCCTTACTCATTTCATCATAAAACACCCGGCTGTACATCTGCGGATACATATTGCTGACCGCCAGTGCCGGCCCGTCACTGTACCGATAATTCTCGAAATCATAGACACCGTAATCGGGCTCGGAATTATCCAGCCAGAAAGCATCTATCCCGTAATCATAATAGTTTTTCTTACATACTTCCCAGACATATTTTCTTGTCTCGGGGTTAAAAGGATCAATCTCCACGCAGTCTCCCTGGTAATCATAAGTCTGGGCCGCACCGCGCTCTGTCCTGATCAACAGCCCCTTCTCCATCATAGGCCCAAAGTTCTCACTCTTACGGTCCACAGAGGGCCACACGGAGACAATGACTTTAATGCCCATTCCGTGCAGTTCATCCACCATGGCCTTCGGATCCGGCCAGTATTTTGTATCAAACTTCCAGTCCCCCTGTAAGGTCCAGTGGAAGAAATCAATCACAATCTGGTCAATTTTAATCCCTTCTTTCTGGTACTGTCTGGCCACGCTCAAAACCTCTTCCTGGGTTCTGTAGCGCAGTTTACACTGCCATAAACCCATCAGGTCTTCCGGAAACATTTCCGCACGGCCCGTCACTGCCGTATAGTTCTCCAGAATCTGTTTCGGGGTATCTGCAGCGGTAATCCAATAATCCATCTCCCTTGTCGATCTGGCGATCCACTCGTAATAATTCTTGCCGAACGTCACCCGCCCCACAGCCGGATTATTCCACAGGAAACCATATCCCAGGGAAGAGACTGCAAAGGGCACGGAAATCTGTGAGTTACGCTGCGCCAGTTCCAGCACACAGCCCTTTACATCCATACACGCCTGCTGATATTGTCCCATCCCGAAGATTTTCTCATCCCGGTTGCTCTCAAATTTCAGGCAAAGGGAGTACTCGCTTCCTCCGATGATTCCCTTCCATTCCCGGTTCACCAGTTTCAGACATCTGCTCTCTCTGGAAATTGTGCCGTCATAATTTCTGAAATACTCTTGTAAGATCAGTTTGTCACCCTTATAAAAGGTAATAACCCCGGCAAAATTAACAACGGCTTTCATCTGCCCGTTTGTTATCGTTGCCTTTTCCTTCTTATCCATGGTGCCATCGCCTACCCAATAATCTACTTCCTCCACCGTAATCTGTGCAGCTCCTCCATTGACCTTTTCAGTCAATGCCCATTCTTTTCCGGTAAAAGCATAATCCATGGTTGCACGCACACGCAGGGAATCCGCTCCCCATGCCTCAATCCTTAAGATTTCGCCCTGATGGTAACATACCAATGCTCCATTATCATTCTCAAATCTCATATACTGTCTCCCTTCTGAGATGCTGCTGTATAAGGACAGCAGCCCTTCGACTCCGCTTTCTTTTATGATGGTATAATACTATTATCAACAGCTCTTTTCTATTGAAATACTATTATATTATGATACTATACTATTATCAGAATAAACAGTATGACAAATAACACCCCAAAATCAAAAACGCGGAAATGAGACCATGAAGAATCCCAACAAAGAAACCGAAGAAAAGAGACAGCACAGCACCACCTATGTGCCATACAGCTGCTACGAATGCCGGCTTCCCGCATCCTTTATGAATGTCCCCATGCACTGGCACAGTGAATTTGAACTCAACTATATTAAAGCCGGTAAGGGAGAATTTATATGCGGCAGTCAGAAGTTCATGGCCCTGGAAGGCGATATTCTGATTATACCGCCTAATATGCTGCATTCTGCCTATCCCTATAAGCACGAAGAACTGATTTATCATGCTCTGGTGTTTCATCCCATCCTCCTTGGCTCTTCTGGCGGTGACCGCAGCGCTGTAGAATGTATGCGTCCCATCGTAAACGGCAGTGCACAGATCAAGGTGCATATTTGTCCGGATGATAAAGATTACAGCCTCCTGAGAGCCACAACAGACCAAATTTTTGCCTGCGTACAGGCAGACTCTGCCCAGATGGATCTGCTCTTAAAGAGTGAGCTCATGAAATTATTCTGGTTGTTGGAGAACAGTGGGAACATTATCTTCCGGAAAGAAACAGGGGCCGGATACAATGAACTGATCCGCCCCGTCCTTGCATATATGTCCCAAAACTTCCGGGAAGATATCACAGTAGAATACCTGGCCAGTCTGGCCCACTTGAGTAAAAGCCATTTTATGAAATGCTTTAAAGAAACCGTAGGTGTCGGCGCCATGGAACATCTCACGCAGCTTCGAATCTCCGCTGCCTGTGAAGCACTCATCGCCACCCAGGATAAAATTTCAGATATTTCTTACCAATGCGGTTACAGCAATCTTTCCAACTTTAACAGACAATTCTTAAAAAAGGTGGGATGCTCCCCCAATGCGTACAGGAAACGAAATCCGTAAGGTTTCTATGCCTGCAAAACCTTTCCTCTGAGTATCACCTGCTTCAATGACAGATCTTCCTTATCAAGCAGAATCACATCCGCATACTTTCCCGGCGTAATACTGCCGCAGGTCTCATAAATCCCTGCACATTTGGCTGGATTGACTGTTACACATTTAACCGCCGATTCCAGAGGAATCCCCATCTTCAATACCGCTGTGCGCATACAGTCCATTAAGTTCGTAACCGATCCCGCTATGGTCCCGTCCTTTAGGGTAGCAAGACTTCCTGTCACTTTCACATACTGACCGCCCAGCGTATAATCGCCATCCTCTAAACCGGTTGCCCGCATACTGTCACTGATGAGTATAATGCGGTCATCCCCGAATATCTTAAAGGTAGTTCTGACTGCTGCCGGATGAATATGCACCCCATCACAGATCAATTCCACATGTACCTTCTCCTCATCCGCAGCTGCACCAATCAACCCCGGTGCCCTGTGGGTATAAGGATTCATGGCATTATACAGATGTGTCACGTGGCTTGCGCCTCTGCGAAATGCTTCGCTGGCAGTATCATAATCAGCACAGGTATGTGCCAGCGATATCACCACCTGATCATGCCATTTGTCTATCAACTCCATGGCGCCTTCCTCCTCCGGCGCTATGTCCAGCAATTTGACACAATTACCGGAAGCTTCCTGCAATCTGGCGAACATTTCCTGGTCCGGCTTATGAATATATTCTCCGTTCTGGGCTCCCTTCTTGACAGTGGATACAAAGGGCCCTTCCATGTTGATTCCCTGAAAATGCGCTCTCTTATCCTGCACGCCCTCCTCTTTGTATGCTTTCGCTGTTCGACAGATTGCAAGCAGCATGTCCTCAGAGAGCGTCATGGACGCCGGTACAATATTGGTGACGCCGACAGATGCCTCATAGGCCGCCATGGCATCAATCGCCTCCCTGGTTCCATCACAGAAATCATGTCCCATACAACCATGAAAATGTATGTCTGTAAGCCCCGGTATCGCCACACAGCCGGAAGCGTCTATTACCTGCTCCTCCCCTCTCTCAGCATCGCAATCTGCAAAGAACGCATCCTTTATAAAGATATCCTTTGGTTCAAACTTTCCTTCTTCCGTATATACACTGGCATTGCGTATCCTCATGGTACTTGTCTCCTTTCTGCCAATACCGCCTTGCCCTGGACGGTTCCACTTTATGAATGCGCTGCGGTTTCCCATAGCGTGAAATATAGCGAAGGCCCGAAGGCCTCCGCTATGCCAGGGATTTCGGTATTATTTTATATTGCTATAATACCTATAACATTTTCTTCATCTCATCAGCTACGAACTGTACTTTGGTTCCTACGATGACCTGAACAGATGTCTTACCGGGTCTCATAACGCCGGCAACGCCTGCTGACTTAATCTTCTTCTCGTCAACCAATGTATAATCCTTAATCTCCATACGAAGTCTTGTGATGCAGTTATCCAGTGATGTCACATTACCCTTACCGCCAAGCCCTTCCAGAATGATGGATGCCACTTCTGTAAAATCGCTGTTAGACAGAACTGCTTTCTTCTCTGCTTCCAGATCATCATCTTCTCTACCCGGTGTCTTTAAGTCAAACTTCACAATCGCGAAGCGGAACACAAAGTAGAATACCAGGAATGCTGCAAGACCCAGAGGAAGAATCAACCAGGTTTTCTGTGCTGCCGGCAGTGTAGCTGAAAATACGAGGTCTGTTGCACCTGCGGAGAAACTGAAACCTGCACGGAATCCAAGCAGTGTAACGATAACTGTAAAGATACCATATAACAATGCATAAATCAGATATAATACGGGTGCCAGGAACATGAAACCGAACTCAAAAGGCTCTGTAACACCGCAGACAAAGGAACAAACTGCCGCGGAAGCTACCAGACCGATTGCAACTTTCTTCTTGCTGTCTTTCGCTGTATGAATCATGGCCAATGCTGCACCAGGGATACCAAACATCATACAAGGGAAGAAACCGGACATATACATACCAAGGCTCCATGTAACATCTGCGCTGGTCTCGCCTGCCCAGAAGTGACTGAGGTCGCCCAGACCAATGGTATCAAACCAGAATACGTTATTCAATGCATGATGCAGACCTGTAGGAATCAACAGTCTGTTCAGGAAAGCGTAGATACCTGCGCCAACTGCACCCATACCAACGATAGCCTGACCAACTGCTATCAATGCGCCGAAAATTATCGGCCATACAAATAACAGAATTGCCGCAACAACGATAGATACCACGCCGGAGATAATAGCCACACAGCGTTTGCCGCTGAAGAATGACAGCCAATCCGGCAATTTTGTTGCTTTAAACTTGTTATAGCAGGTTGCGCCAATAACGCCGGCAAGAATGCCGATAAACGGATTACCGATCTTATCAAATGCCAAAGTTTTATTAACATTGTCTGCGATGGAAGGCATCAATGTTGTTACGGTGCCTGTAGCAAGCAGGTTTGTCATCATCAGCCAGGATGCGAATGCTGCAAGACCAGCCGTACCATCATGATCGTCAGCCATACCCACGCCTACACCGATAACAAACAAAAGTGCCATGTTATCAATCAACGCTCCGCCTGCCTTCACCAGAAAGAATCCCAGCATGTTCAGGAAACCGTTCATATCGCCACCCTGCATGGTGGCCGGACATAAAGCATATCCAATACCCATGAGTATACCGCATATCGGCAGACACGCCACGGGAAGCATCAATGATTTACCTAATTTTTGCAAATATTTCATCATAAAACGTTACCCCCTTATAATTTTGTGGTTCCGCCCCAGCACAGAACCATAATTTACTTGTTCATCTTCTTTGTCTTTGCCAGACTTATCTGTTAAGCTGATATCGCATTAAAGATTTTCCTGGAAAAACTTCTGCAGCGCTTCCAATGCTGCGTCTTCATCCTCACCCTCAACTTTACAGGTAACTTCCATTCCCTGCTTAATCCCAAGACTCATGAGCATGATCAGCTTTCTGGCATCAGCGCTTTTACCGCCGCTTTCGATTGTGACCTTGCTCTGAAACCCTGCCGCCTGCTTTACTAAAAGCCCCGCTGGTCTCGCATGCAGGCCCACAGGATCCTGAATCACATACTGAAACTCTTTCATCACTTCACCCCCCTCATTATTTTATGAAATATCTCTTACTGCCTTACGCACTTTCAATACGGCCGAGGGAGATACACTCAACTCATCTACCCCCATATCGACAAAGGTCCTTGTCAGATCCGTATCTGCTGCCAGTTCCCCGCAGATGCCTACCCATATACCAGCTTTATGCCCATTTTGTACTGTCATTTCAATCAGCTTAAGCACTGCCGGATGATGGGTATTACATGTGCTCTCCAGTTTCTGGTTCTGTCGGTCCACCGCCAGCGTATACTGCGTCAGGTCATTGGTTCCAATACTGAAAAAGTCCACTTCCTTGGCAAGCTGTTCCGAAAGAAGCGCTGCCGCAGGTGTTTCCACCATGATGCCCAGTTCCACCTCTCCCATGGGATACCCCTCTACCTTGAGTTCCTCCCTGACCTGTTCCACAATCTCTTTGATCCGTCTTACTTCTTCCACCGACACGATCATCGGGAACATGATAGAAGCCTCGCCATAGGCAGAAGCCCGGTAAATTGCCCGCAGCTGTGTGATAAAGATTTCCGGACGGTCAAGACAGATTCTGATGGCCCGATATCCCAGCGCCGGATTCTCTTCCGGTTCCAGATGGAAGTAGTCTACTTTCTTATCCGCACCGATATCCAGTGTACGGATAACCACCTTCTTTCCGCCCATCTTCTCCAATACCGCTTTATAACTTATAAACTGCTCCTCCTCTGTCGGGAAACTGTCCCTGCCAAGATAGAGAAATTCACTTCGGAATAATCCGATTCCGCCGGCATCTGCCTCCAGAACCGCATCCCCATCGTTCACCTTACCAATATTGGCAAATATATCAATCCGTCTGCCATCTGCGGTCACATTCTCTTTACCTTTCAGTTCTTCCAGGGCCTCCAGGTCAGCCACCCACTGATTCTTACGACGGATCATCTCATCCAGAATCTCCTGTTCCGGTTCCAGAATGAACTCGCCGTTAAATCCGTCCACCACAGCTACTTTGCCGTTCCACTCTTCTGAAGGTTCCATGCCGGTATTGACTAAGGCCGGCAGATTCATGCTCCTGGCTAAGATTGCCGTATGAGAATTGGAAGAGCCGCGCACCGTCACGAAAGCAAGAATCTTATTCTTATCCATCTTAACGGTTTCACTCGGCGTCAGGTCATCCGCCACCAGAATGACCGGCTCATCTGCGGGCACTCCATCTTCCGGTATCCCCAGAAGAATCCTGATGACTCTCTGGGAGATGTCCTTGATATCGACTGCCCTCGCCTTCATATACTCGTCATCCATGGAGGCAAACAGTTCTGCAAACTGATCCTGTGCCATCTCCACAGCATACTCGGCATTCGTCCCTTCTTTGACCGTCTGCTCTATGGCCTCCAGATAATCATCGTCTTCCAGCATCATCCGGTGGATGTCAAAGATCATGGCATGGTCTTCGCCCACATTGGCAAGCGCCTGATCATAGAGTGCTGTCAATTGCTCTTTCGCTGTCTCCACAGCTTCTTTGAACCGGGCCAGTTCATCATCAATATCCGCAATTTCCGTTTTCTCAATATGATAATCCTGCTTCTGATAACAGAAAACCCTGCCCACGGCAACGCCTTTTAATACGCTTTTGCCGATATATCGATTCATCACGCAGCCTCCTTTATTTTTGCAGTTTTAAAATATCATCTCCCGGCGCTACATCTTTATTCGCCTCAGCCTGTATCTGTGTAAATTCATCTGAATTGCAGATAACAATGGGTGTAATAATATCATATCCCGCTGCTTTAATCTGTTCTAAATCTGCCTCCAGAAGAAGATCTCCCTTCTTCACTTCCTGATCCGCCTCAACATGAATCGTAAAATGTTCCCCGTTCAGATTCACCGTATCAAGTCCCACATGAATCAGGATTTCAGTACCATCATTTCCGGTAATTGCCACAGCATGCCCTGTGGGAAATACCGTTGCCACTTTACCATCTATGGGTGCATAGATTTGATTTGCTGACGGAATAACCGCCGCTCCTTTCCCCAGAATCTCTTCCCCGAAGGTAGGGTCACTGACTTCTTTAATACTGACCAGACTGCCCGCCACCGGTGATCCAACTACCGTACCGCCTTTTGAAAATAAATTTTTCAGGATACTCATACTCTTTTCCCACCTTTCCTTGATAAGATCTGTGTTAACAAGTATATAAATCTCTCATTCTCTTGATATTAAGTACCAGATGAATCTTCTCCTCCTCTGTCATATTACAGTGGTACTCCTTCTCTATATACCCGCTGATATCATCAATCATCTGGTATTCCTGCTTGTAATGCTCTTTTACAAATTCGTAGAGCGCTTCATCCTTACGCCCGCACATCGGCTCTTCTGAGACGAGTCTGTTACAAAGCTGCTTTAAATCCGCTATCAGACGCTCTTTGGGATAGGTTCTGCCACTGGGAATGTGAATCTGTTTCTCAATCCATTCCATCATTTCCCTCATCATCTTGACCATGGTGAATGTGGTCCTCATAGCCGATCCCACTTCTCCGTTAACAAGATGAAGTGCGATACTTGCCGCTTCATCCTCATGCAGCCGGCAGTCCGTTCTCTCCTCGATCAGCTCAAGCGCATATCTGCCAACCGAATATTCCAGCGGATAAAAGAGTTTAACCTCATCATACAGTGCGTTATTAAATATCATGCCCTCTCGGAATTTATTTAATATAAATCCGATATGATCCGTCAGTGTCAGATATACATTCTGGCTTAATACCAGTCCCAGGCTCTCCTTCGCATAGGTGATGATATCTGCTGACAACCTGATGTGCTCTAATGGGAGTGATGCCAGTAGTTCTTTAAAATGCTCTTTATCGTCCATGTTATTCAGTCTAAAAATTTTCTCAACTACCTTATCATCAATCTCATCTCCCGGCCTTTTCCCAAAGCCGATTCCCCTCCCCATGGCCACCATCTCTATGCCATGTTGATCCCTGACGGAAACGATATTATTGTTGATAATTTTGTCAACGCGCATTTCTAAACCCTCTTGTTGTTTCACTTACATAAGCAATAAAAAAACCAAATCTTATAAAACAACTCTTCCAGTCGGATTATAAAATTTGGTTTTGCCTGCTTTTGTGCAGTAACAACCCAAATATTTAATTACTTTTTCCCATTATAGCAAATATATACAACAAAAGTCAATCAATTTTATTTCTATTTTGATAGTTTGTATATTATTGTTTATCAACCGGACGCAAAACAGAACATTTTGCCCAAAAAATATACAAAAAAACGACTCCGGGACATATAGTCCGAAGCCGCCTTTTTGTTACATTTCATAAGCAAAACCGTCTATTCCGGAAGCGCCGTTGTATCTCCAAACGTAGCTTTCCACTTCTCTGCACGCTCATCCATAATAGCCTGACCGCCGGAACTTAAGTAGTCAGCGATACCAGCATCCCAAACCTTGTCGAAATCCTCTACAGCTGCGGAAACTGCTGTATCATAAACAACGTCTCTCTTACTGGACAATGTAGGACCCTGGCCTTCTTCTGAAGCGATTGCGCCTACATTTACATTCTTCGCCGGTCTTGTATCCGTGTTGCAGACTTTATGTGCAACTTCTACTAATTCAGGGTCAATACCGCTGTAGGAATAAGCCATGGACTTTAATGTCAGCTCTTCATCCACCAGATGAAGACCGTTACAGGTAATCGTGTAATCCAGGTTGAAACCGGAATTCTGAATATCATCACCGGTAGCTGCAATGATTTCTACTGCGCCATCCTCCAGTTTGTTATGTGTAACACCCTCTTCTCCAATCTGCAGATATTCAATCACTTCCGGAGAACTGATGAAATCCAGATACATCATGGAAGCCAGAGGCTCTGTATTGGTGGTGGGGAAGAAAATCTTACGATCTCCTGCGGAACTGGTGATAAATTTGTTATGACCGCCCTTGCTATCCTCGAAGCAGTCCACTACAACAAATTTCGCATCCGGTCCCACCATTCTCTGCAGGTTGGTCTGAATACTGTTCTCACCGTCTCTGTAAGGGTAATCCCAGTTGTGCATAAATGCGCCCACATAACCGGCCTTAATCATATCATCTTCTGTAGAATCGCCGCTACCATACAGCGCAAAATCATCCCAGAGAAGGCCGTCGTTATACCACTTGTTTAACAGACGAATCGCCTCTTTGGTTCCGTTCTGTGTCAGGGCTCTGTCATCAAATCCATTGACATAATACTCATAATCTGAAATATCAGGATCAATAAAGGATTCAATCAAAAGGGCTGCTCTCCAACCCACATCGAAGCTTACAGAATAAGGAATCATCTTGTCTGCATCAGCGCCCAGCAGAAGGTCTGCATTGTCTCTGAATGCAATGATCATATCCTCAAACTCCTGACGAGTGGTGGGCTCTTTCAGATTCAGCTTATCAAGCCAGTCTTTCCGGACAAAGGTGTTGATACGGTTCGTCACCGCACGTTTTCCTTCGATTGCCCAAAGAGTGCCGTCTACCGGATCTTTATCCCAGTAAATGTTGGTCTCGCCAAGCCAGTTCCACATATTCGGAAGCATATCCTTATAATCATCCACATAAGAGCTTAAATCCAGCACACCGCCCATGTTTGCATAAGTCTGCACAGTAGGGTAGTCATAAGTAAGGCAGATATCCGGTGCATCGCCTGCTGCCAGAAGGTTATTGATCTGTTCTACCTCTGTCCAACGGGGAACTGCCACAAACTCTACTTCCACATTATGCTTTGCAAGCATCTGCTCTTTGATATACTTGGTGTAATTATTGTTGGTAGGATCGGAACCATCATCATTTCCCCGGTCATACACTTCTACCGTAATCTTTCTGGTCTCCACAAACTTGCCGTCTACCACTTCTCCATTGGTAGGGTCTGCTGCTGCAGCATCACCTGCGTTATCAGCCTCCTGTGTGGTATCCTGTGCTGTTGTGTCCTGCTGCGTTGTCTGTGTCCCGGATGTATCCGGCGCTGTGCTGCCAGAATCACCCGAACCGCAGGCTGCCAAGGATACTACCATAGAGCCTGCCAGTAATACGGATAATAATTTTTTCTTCACTCTTTTTTACCTCCCTTTTGTTATGTAAAAATAAATTATGAATGAACGGATTTCCTCTCCCTCTGAAACACATTTTTTTCAGAAGAATCTGTCCTCCGACAATTCCTGTCTTATATACTGCTGCTTTATTCCTTCACAGCTCCCATTGTGACGCCATGAATAAAGTACTTTTGCAGCCATGGATAAATGCACAGAATCGGAATCGTTGAGAACATGACGATTGCTGCCTTTAAGGACTCCGTCAGTCCCGGCGAAGAGAATCCCTCCTGTGTTGCCACTTCCACACTGTTGATGTTATTCAGGATATTGTACAGGAACAACTGTAATGGGTATAAAATCTCCTTATTCACATACATCAACGCATCCGAATAGCCGTTCCAGCGTCCTACCGCGTAGAACAACGCAAGGGTCGCAAACACCGGCTTAGACAAGGGCAGATAAATACTGATCAATATCCGGAAATAACTGGCGCCGTCAATTTCCGCAGACTCCCGCAGGCTGTCCGGAATACTGTAAAAAAAGCTCCGCATGATGATCATGTTATACACACTCATACAGCTGGGAATGATCAACACCAACGGCGTATTCAACAGATTCAGACTCTTCATCAGCAGATAATTGGGAATCGTACCTGCATTGAAAAACATCGTGATGGTAATAAATATATTGATAACCGAACGTCCTCTCAGATTTTCGAAGATCAGCGGGTAAGCACACAGGGTTGTCATTGTCAAGGATACCAATGTACATACCGCCGTCAGAAATACGGTCCAGAAAAACGCCCTGATATATTTCATATCGCTCAAAACAGTGGAATACGCCTCAAAATTCCATCCTTTAGGCCACAGATATACCTGATGCTTAATGAGCGCATCCGTGGAACTGAGCGACCTGGCCAGAAGATTTAGCATCGGCACCAAACAGATAACACTGACTAATACGCAGACGATGACAAAACACCAGTCTCCTACTTTTGCGGATTTTGATTTGATCATACCTTTTTCCTCCTACCTTTCTTCTACCAGATGCCGCGTTCGCCAAGTCTTCTGGAAATCCAGTTGGCCAACAGCAGGAAAATAACGCATACGATAGACTGGAAGAATCCCACGGCAGTGGTCAGTGAGAACTGCAGCCCCTTAATACCGTTCTTATACACGAAAGTAGCAAGAACTTCCGCCGCATCCATGACAAGATTGTTCTGCAATGCAAAAGGTCTGTCAAAACTGCTTCCAAGAATATTCCCAAGATTCATGACAAGAAGCACCACAATAGTGGGCTTAATGCCCGGCAGTGTGATATGCCACATCTTCTTGAAACGACCTGCCCCATCCACAGACGCCGCTTCATACAACTCTGAATTAATACCGGCGATAGCCGCCAAATAGACAATGGAATTCCAGCCAAAACTCTGCCACACACCCAAGAATATGTAAGTGCCGACCCAGTGGGCGGAATCATTCAAAAACGGAACGGATTCAAAACCAAGACCTGTCAGTATCATATTTAAAAAGCCGGTGCTGGGTGCAAAAATCTGCAGCGCCAGGCCATAAATGATAACCCAGGAAAGAAAGTGCGGCATATAAGCGATTGTCTGCACCACTCTTTTAAACCGCTTAAATACCAGTTCATTTAAAATCAACGCAAAGATAATAGGCGCCGGGAATCCGATGACCAGATCCAACAGATTCAATACCAATGTGTTCCTGAGTGCATTGATAAAGTCTCTGTTCTTAAACGCCTTGATAAAATATTCAAAACCATGATTGGCCGCAAGCGGCATCTCCCAAACACTCTGTACAATACTGTATTTCTTAAAAGCAATCTGGATATAGATCATCGGCACATACTTAAAGATAAGCAAATACAGCATTGGCAGTGCCAACAAAACATACAACTGCCAATACCGCTTCATATATACCCCAAAGCTCTGCTTTTTTTGTATTGTGGGAGCCTTTTTCCTACCTTCCTTCATCCTCACACCTCCGTAAACTATAATAAACGAAACCTGTATCATTTATTATAGAGTTAAAGGCTCCCCTTTTCTGTTCATATATTGCTAATCCCGCTTCATATTTTGCTTATTTTTTGTGCATATATACTACGGATTAATAAATTTTTCTTTCTCTTTCATCCAAAATGCCGGATTTTCTATAAAAATACGCATTAATTTGGTCACGCCATTCCCTGGCATGTTCCTTCTGCTCCCTAAACCGGGCCACCATACGCTCATATGCTCTATCCGGCAGTTTGCCCTGCAGTTTCATAAACTGTTCCGCCATTTCATCCACAATCTCCACACCCTCAAAATGGGAATCATAGATATGCTGTATCACCGTCTTGCCTGATTGCAGCTTCCATGTATAGGGAATATGATGGAAAAACAATAAAAGTTCATCCGGACATTTATCCTTATTGTCATAAACAGACGCATTAGGTTCTCTGTACAACAGCGCATATCCGGTTCCCTCATGGCTCCTGTCCACTCCGATCCCTTCATGATCCGCCCGGTGATAAGTCCCCCATCTGCTGTACTCATAACCGTCCACACTGGGGCCATAATGATTGTTGGGCGTGACCATCCACCCGATGCCAAGAGGCGAGGTGTAACTCTCATAGGCCGGCCAGGAAGACATCAGCAGAAACATCAATATTTCTTCCACTTGATCATCATTTCCATAAGTCACCCGAATCCATTCCCTGGCAATCTCCTCTGCGGACAGTTCCGGTTCAAAACAAAGCCTGCCAAAGCCATACCAGTTCGCCGCCGCCATATCATGCCCCGTCCAGTTCTCATCATTTCCCGTATTGACCACCGCCGCCATACCGCAGTTATGCTGCCCGAAGGTCCTGCCGGACACGATATCCCTGACGGTATCGTCCCCTTCCTTCACATAGGTCCTGAACCGCAAAATTTCCTGAAACATGGGCAGCAGATAACACAGGTGCCTCTGCTGTCCCGTATATTCCTGGGCAATCTGCACCTCCAGCATCTGATTGGTCTTCGTCAATCCCCCAAAGAGCGGATGCACCGGTTCCCGCACCTGGAAATCCATGGGGCCATTCTTAATCTGTAAAATCACATTATCCAGAAAGCTCCCGTCCAGACCCATGAAATTATCGTATCCGGATCTTGCGCGGTCCGTCTTATAGTCCCGCCAGTCCTGCATACAGTTATAGACGAAGCATCTCCAGATAATGATACCGCCATAGGGCGCCACTGCCCTTGCCAGCATATTAGCACCATCTGCATGAGTCCTGCCATAAGTAAAGGGACCTGGCCGTCCTTCCGAATCTGCCTTGATCAGGAAACCGCCCAGATTGGGAACCTGGCCAAACACCGTCTCCATCTTTTGATTCCACCATGCACCAACCTGGTCGGAGAGAGGATCCGCGCTGTCCAGTTCCCCAAGTTCCACAGGCGCTGCATAATTTAAGCTCATATACAGCCTGATGCCATAGCCGGCAAACACTTCTGAAAGTTCCTTTACTTTATCCAGATAACGGTCTGTGATCAGCCAGGTAGCCGCATCCTTAACGTTGACGTTATTGATTACCACCGCATTGATACCTACACTGGCGGCCAGTCTCGCATAATCCCTTGTCCTGTCATTCACAAGAATCTGATGATCGGCAAAGAAGAAAGATTCCCCGGAATACCCCCGTTCAATGCTGCCGTCCATATTATCCCAGTGATTCAACATACGCATGGGCATGAGGGGCGCTTTGGTCCGATCCAGGGTATATAACGGTTCTTCCATCTTCATCTGGCGAATCAAATCGAAAGTACCGTATAAAATACCCCTGGAATCGGATGCTTCTATCACGATATCCCCTTTTTCACTGAAAAGATGATAGGCCTCAGCCCTCATTCCTTCCCGGAGCGCCAGACAAATCCCATGTCCGCCCGCACTCCCTGCCAGCGCCGCCCCCGTACCCGCGCCGTTATCCCTCCGCTGCGTGAGCCTGTTGCCGACCAATCCCTCAAAAGCATCCTGCAGTTCCTTTACGCTGTTTTGGACCAACGCATCCTGCTCTGTGTCCGGTATCCTTACACAGATATATTCAATCCCCTCTGCTTCCCTGCAGGAAGCTTTTCGGGTATAGTCGAGCCATAGTTGTTCATATCCCATCATTCCGGTCTCCTTTTCGTTTCAATTTTTACAGACGTTCTTGCGTCCCTATAGCACCAAAGCATTTTCCACATCCACACAACACTGCAGGACCTTCTGTCCTGTCAGCACTTCACTGCGCCGATCCGGCTGTGTGCCTCCCACAAAGACAAAATAAGTTCCTGCCGCCACCCGGTTAACTCCCCGCTCATCATAAAGCGCAAACGCACTGATTGAAAGAGTTACCGCAACTTCCTGGCTTTCGCCTGCCTTCAGGAACACTTTACGTATACCCTTTAACTGCGGATTGGGCGTCCCTGCCTGGTCTGCCTTCACATAGACCTGAACGGTCTCCATCCCGTCCCTGTCTCCCTGGTTTGACACCGTCACCTTAACCGTGATGCCATCTGCTCCCACAACCTTGGACGAAAGAGATGCATTCTTATAAGCAAACCTGGTATAAGACAGACCATAGCCAAAGGGATAGAGCGCCTCTGTCCGCATATAACGATACGTCCTGCCCTGCATGGAATAATCCGTAAAGTCCGGCAGTTCTTCCGTGGTCCTGTAAAAGGTGACCGGCAGCCGCCCTTCCGGATTCTTATCACCAAAAAGCACTCTGGCCACAGCCCTGCCGCCCTGTGCACCGGGATACCACCCCTGCAGGATGGCAGGCACATGCTCATCCGCCCAGCCCACCGCCAGTGCGCTTCCGGAAAGAAGCACCAGCACCACCGGCTTACCGCTGGCACAGGCAATCTCAAGAATCTCCTGCTGTCTGCCGGGCAGGTTCAGATCGGGCTTATCCCCGCTGGCATATTGATTGCCCTGATCCCCCTCTTCTCCTTCCAGGCCAGAATCCAACCCAAGGCACAGAATGACCACATCACTTGCCTCGCACACCGCTTTGACTTCCGAATCCCTGTCCTTTCCCATACTGAGATTGCTGATCTGCTGCCGGTACAGATGGCACCCTTCTGACACAAGCACCCTCACATCATGTCCCACATATTCCTGAATCCCTTCGGCTATTGTGTAATACCGCGAGGCCGTCCCCTCATAATTACCCACCAGCGCCTTACGATTATTGGCGTTGGGACCGATAATGCCAAGTGTCCTGATTTCAGACTTATCAAGAGGAAGCAGATTGTTTTCATTCTTCAGAAGAACCATACATTTTTCTGCTGCTCTTAAGTTCAGTTCCTGCATTTTCTCAGAATCTACTGCGGTATAAGGAATGTCATCATAAGGCGTCTTTTCCTTTTCCTCAAACAGGCCCAGTTTCATTCTGGTCATAAAAAGATGCACCAGTGCCTCATCCACCCGCTCTTCTTTTATATTTCCCTTTCGCACGGCGTCCGCCACATAGAGAAAGAGTTCGCCGCAATTTAAATCACACCCATGATTCACCGCCATGGCGACCGATTCCTCTGGCCCTGCAGTCACACCATGACCTCCGTGAAAGTCCTTGATGGCCCAGCAGTCAGATACCACATGCCCCTGGAAGCCCCATTCCTCCCGCAGAATGTCCTGCAAAAGCGTCTTACTGCCGCAGCAGGGTTCTCCATTGGTACGATTGTAAGCACCCATGACTGCTTCTACCCCCGCCTCCTGTACGCAGGCTCTAAAAGCAGGCAGATAGGTCTCATACATGTCCTGTACACTGGCTTTGGCATCAAACTCGTGGCGCAGATCCTCCGGACCGCTGTGCACCGCAAAGTGTTTGGCACATGCTGCTGTCTTTAAATACTTTTCATCATGACCCTGCAGACCTTCCACATATCTCACACCAAGTCTGGAGGTCAGGTAGGGATCCTCTCCAAAAGTCTCATGTCCCCTGCCCCATCTGGGATCCCTGAAAATATTCACATTAGGAGACCAGAAGGTGAGCCCTTTATAGATATCAAAATCCTCAAATTTCTGCTGTGCATTGAACTTCGCCCTGCCTTCTGTGGACACGGCATCCGCTACTTCTTCAATAAAATCCTCATCAAATGTTGCTGCCAGGGAAATGGCCTGCGGAAACACTGTCGCCGTCCCTGCCCTTGCCACTCCGTGAAGGGCTTCATTCCACCAGTTATAAGCCTTGATTCCAAGACGCTCTATTGCTGGGGCACTGTTTACCATCTGAAAAGCTTTCTCCTCCAGGGTCATCTGCGCCACCAGAGCGCGGGCACGCTTTTCATACTCTGCATTTTTGGTTTTGTTCTTTACAATCTCCATCTTTCTCCCTCTCCCCGTTCTGTTATATTGAACTTTTCAGACAATACCATTCCGCTGTCTGTTCCCTGACTTAAAAACAGTATACAACTGCCCCGTATAATTATCTCATTATATCTTGCTCTTCCGCCACCAAATATTGCGAACAAATATATACAGATAATAGTGATTTGTTATTTATAATCCTTACTTTTTATCACTTTTTTGTGATTCTTTGCATAAAAACTTATAATATTTTGGCATTTATTGAACAAGGGCTAGCAATATTTGATTAGAAATATCTGTCAGCCTATGCTAACAATATACTAATAAGTAAATTCGTTGCCGTCATGGCATCGACTCTTTGATAATTGGTCATACGAAAAGGAACTCCAGAATTCAGATTGAGCGAAAGGCATGGGTACAGACATGATCAAGATTTTAAACGGTATCCGCGAAACAGTGGACTATGATCTTTTCTCCAGCATAAAACTCTATCATAATATGCAGGCTGAAGACTATCCCCTGCACTGGCATACGGCCATGGAGATTATCATGCCCCTCAAAGATGAATACACGGTTGTCATAGATGAGACATCCCACACCTTCGGTCCCAATGACATCTTCATCATCCCACCTGGCACCCTGCATCATCTGATAGCCCCCCCCCCCGGAAATTTTGGGTGAACGGCTTATCATGCTGTTTGACTACGGCCTGATCAACAACGTGAATGGAACGGACTCCCTGATTCAGTCCCTGCATCCGTATGCCCTGATCAAACATGATGAATACCCTGAACTCAGTGTGCAATTACGCTCCTATCTGAATGAGATCAGCCGCGAATATGACAATAAAATGCCCTTCACAGAGGCACTGATCTATTCGTTGATGATCCGTTTCTTCGTGACCATCGGGCGCACCAATTTTGACGCCTGCGAGAAATTCCCTGGTATCACCTCCAGCAAACAGCATGAATATATCGAAAAGTTCATGGATGTCTGCAAATATATTACCAACCACTGTACTGAAAACATTAACATTGACGATCTGGCGAATCTGGCCGGTTTCTCTAAATTTCACTTTTCCAGGCTGTTCAAACAATTCTCCGGTGTATCCTGCTATGAATATCTGATGCAGAAAAGGATCGCCCATGCGCAGACACTGTTAATCCAGCCTAATATCTCCATCACCGAGGTTGCCATGCGTTCCGGCTTCCAGAGCCTTTCCACCTTCAATCGTATTTTTAAGGCAACCAAGCACTGCACACCCTCAGAATACAAGTCCCTGAACCGTCCCAAGAACTGAACATGCATGTTACTATATGCCCTATTATAAAGTAAATGACAGGCCTGTTATGGCCTGTCATCTATTTTCACAAGAAAAGGTGTCATGGGAAATCCTTCCTGGTTATAGAGAAGGGCCCCCCTGTTGGAATTGTGGTAGCAATATCTGACTTCCCTTACTGCCCTCATCTTATCCTCACAGGTAAGCAGAACCCTGTTTCCCAGGATCCGGGCAGAAGCTGTATGAACCATTCCCTTTTCATCTGTCAGCTCAAAATCCCTAATCTCAGACATTTTCTCTCTTTTATCTGGTGTAATCCCCTCCGGATTGGCTTCGGAATCTGCATACATGCCCGTAGCATGCCGGAAAGTAAGCGTTACTTTCCATGTAGATCCTTCTGTTTTCTCTGCTAAAGCATCCTCTATCTGCGGCCCCTCGCACTCCGATTCCTTCCCATACAGCAGTTTCATAGCCTGCATGGCAAGCCGGAACCCTATGCCTTCTTTATGCAAAGGATGCAGATCATTATCTTCCCCCAGATCTATGGCTGTCACCATACCGGTACGGGAAATCTTAAGCGCCTTTCTCTGTTCTTCCCTCACACAGGGCCAATCACTGACAACATCATCCCGGTCCGCACCATAGCGCTCCACCCGGAAATTGGGAAGCTGCACATAGATAAACGGCAGTTCCTCTCCCCACTTAGCCCGATATCCCGTAATCATCCGCTCCATCAGGTCAAAGTAATCCCCCGCTGATTCATGGGTATTTGATTCCCCCTGATACCAGAGGATTCCGGCACACATATATTTATGACAGGGCGCCATCATGCCCTGGTAAAGCCCTGTAGGTTTCCAACTCACGAAATCCGTTGCTTCTATGATATCGCACGCCGCCCCGATCCGGTACTTCCATATGCCCGCCAGCTCTACTCTCTCCTTTTCTGTAAAAAGTACATATGCCTTTTCATCCGTAAATCTTCCCTGACCGATCTCCACCTTGACATGTATCACGATAGTGTTTCTGCCCTCTTTTAAAAGACCTTCCGGCACGGTATATTTCCTGGGCGGGTATTGGTAATCCGTGTGCCCTACCTGTACACCATTCACATATACCGTATCACTGTCAACGATGGTGCCAAGCCACAGCTTCGCTTCCCGGCCCGCCATCTGTCCGCTCACCGTAAACTCCCGATAAAACCACACGCTGCCGATAAAATCCTTTAACGGCGTGTCCCGGAAAAAGAACGGAATCTCGATTTCTTTCCATTCGGCAAAATCAAAGGCGCCCTGAGACCAGTTGCCCTGCCGTCCTGAATCCATAGCGTCCAGACGACTATGCCACTGCTCTGCCAACCGCAGATTATGAGCAAGCCTTTCCTGTACAAATGCATCATCGCTGTAGCGGTCTGCCAGCGTCAGAAAATCCTCATAGCCAACAAGCATATCCCTGCCCATCCAGGACTCAATTCTGGAGCCCCCCAGACTTGCATTGATCAGCCCAATGGGTATACCTGTCATCCGGTACATATGCTTGGCAAAGAAATAGGCCGTGGCAGAAAATTCCGGGAAAGTGTCCTTTGACACTGCCGTCCACTCCCCACTCTTATGATCTTTCAGGGGACCATGAAATTCCGCATTCTCTATAATCTTAAAGGTACGGATGAGGGGATTATCACACAGTTTTATTTCCTCCGGATAACGATCCATGACCCTGTTGACGGGAAGTTCCATATTAGACTGTCCGGAACAGATGAAGACGTCTCCCACTGCAACATCGGCAATGATCCGTTCTTCCCCCGCATCATCCCAAATCCGCATTTGATGAGCACTGCCGGCATCCGCTGGCTGGATAAAGATTTCCCATTCTCCATCCGCATTGACTGCACTATTATATTCCCCGTCAAGAAAAGAAACCGTAACCTTTCTTCCCGGCTCATCCTCACCCCAGATACGCACGCCCTTTTTCTGCTGCAACACCATACCATCGCTTATAAGTCTCGGTAATTTTAATTTTCCCATAGACTGCCTTCTTTACTCTGCTGCAAGTGTAAACTGATCCACCAGTTCCTTCAGACACGCTGCCTCTGCTGAAAGTTCTTCGCTGGCTGCGGCACCTTGCTCTGCCGTGGCACTGTTACTCTGTACCACAACTGCAATCTGGTTGATCCCCTCGGATACCTGCCCCACTGCATCGGACTGTTCATTGGATACTGCCGCTATACTGTCAATGGAATCAACCACCGACTGGATACTCTTTACAACATCAAACAGGATATCTGCTGTATTCTGCGCAACCGTCGTACCCATATGTACTGCTTCCGTGGAATTTGCAATAAGCATGGAAGTATTCTGCGCAGCCTGTGCAGATTTCCCCGCCAGATTACGAACTTCTTCCGCCACAACTGCAAACCCTTTTCCTGCACTGCCGGCCCTGGCTGCCTCTACGGCTGCATTCAATGCCAGTATATTAGTCTGGAAAGCAATATCATCTATTGTCTTCAAAATCTTTTCAATCTCATCGGAACTGGTCCGAATCTTATCCATGGCTTCCACCAAATTCTGCATCTTCTGATTACACAAAGAAACTTCCTTACCGGCCTCGTGTGTCTTACTGCGGACTTCCAGTGCACCGGTTGCGGTGCTTTTAGCCTGTTCGGAAATCTCACTGACCCTGGCTGCCAGCTCCTGCACAGAACTTGCCTGCTGTGTCGTCCCCTGGCTAAGTGTCTGCGCACTTGCAGACAAATGGTCGCTGGCCATAGCTACTTCCTGTGCCGAATGATTGACCTGCCTTATGGCACTGCCCAATTCCTCTTTCACATGGCGCATAGAAAGCAGGATATTCTTGAAGCTTCCCACATATACTTCTTCATGTTCGGTGTGGACATCCAGATTCTGATTGGCCATCTCCTTTAACAGATAATCAATGTCGCTGATGACAATGCGAAGTCCGTCCACAAGAGATGCTGTGGACCTGGCAAGTATACCGGTTTCATCTCTGCTGGTAATTTGGGGCATCGGTGTATCCAAATCCCCTTCCACAAGCAGTTTCATACGGTTGACACAGGCTTTCATAGGCGTGCTGATATTGACCGCCAGCACCAGAGCCACTATGATTGATATAAAGATAGAAATAGCAATCACCACTAAGTTGATCACCATGGCATCCCGTGTGGCTGCCAGATAATTTAACTGCGGTGCTGTAACTGCAATGCTCCAGCCATCTGTATCCTTTACCGGCGCATAGGCAGCAAACATTTTATCTTCCCCGCTCGTATATTCTCCAAAGCCATTCTGTCCCTGACGCATCTGCGCATGAATCTCTGCCAGTTCCATAAGCGCCGGATCACTCTGCGCCTCAGCTTCTATATTCTGAACCGTGATTGTCTCAAGGGTAATGTCCGCAATCGTATCGCCGGATTTATTGATCATATAAGCTCTGCTGTTTTCTCCAACCTCAATCGCAGATACAATATCATTTAAGAAGGTCTCTTTGGGAACAAAATATACCACGCCAACAATGCTGGAACCATAAGTTTCATCCCCATAGAGAGGCGCTGCAACCATGATGGACAATTCCCCGGTAATCTTACTGATCAGCGGCTCCGAAACATAAACATTTCCCTGCATAGCCTGCTGTACATATTCCCTGTCAGAATAATCCTTCCCATCAAAAATACTGATGCCGTCCATGCCTATCACATTGCCTCGCTGAAAATTATGCATAGAGGCCCGTTCATTAATAATAGACTGCTTTTCTTCCAAAGACACATCCGGATCCGCTAACTGTGGAATATGACCAGCATCCATGACAACATTCTTATATGCCATCAATTCCTGTTCCACGCGGCCCGCAGCCAGAACTGCTGTTTGACTCATCATCTGTTTCACTGTAGACATGGTGCTGTTATAATTTGGTATAATGCTGGAAACTCCAGATGCAACAAGTCCTATCAGAATCGTTAAGATGAGACATACGGTAATCTTAGTCCGAATACTTTTCATTTCCTTTTCCCCCTGCTTGCCAATAGTATCTACACAAAGACACTGAAAGGGATATCAAAGGGATGTATTCCCTTTGATATCCCTTTTGTCACATAAATATTATATCAAATTTATCAGTCGTTTCTATTTATAATTTACAATCTTCCCAAAATCAGCTTTCAGAGAAGCGCCGCCTACAAGACCACCGTCGATATCGGGCTGTGCAAAAAGCTCTGCTGCATTGCCTGCATTGACGGATCCGCCATACTGAATGCGAACTGCCTCTGCAGTAGCATCATCGTACATTTCTGCAATGCAGTCACGGATACCCTTACATACCTCTTCTGCCTGCTCTGTGGTAGCCGTCTTACCAGTTCCAATCGCCCAGATAGGCTCATAAGCAATTACCATACCCTTCACCTGATCTGCCGTAATGTCTGCAAGGTCAGATTTAATCTGCAGTCTGATCCAATCCATGGTAACGCCCAGTTCTCTCTGCTCTAACGTCTCACCACAGCAAAGAATCGGAATAAGACCAGCTTCTAAAGCCTTTTTAACCTTTTTATTCAAAAGGGCATCGTCCTCCTTGAAATAGTCACGTCTCTCGGAGTGGCCGATAATCACATATTTCACACCTGCATCCACCAGCATTGCTGCGGAAATCTCACCTGTGTAAGCGCCCTTCTCCTCGAAGTACATATTCTCTGCGCCTACTTCCACATTCGTACCCTTTACAGCCTCCACCACAGGTACAATATCCACAGCAGGTACACAGTACACGACATCCACATCATCAGATTTTACCAGATCTTTTAACTCTGCACATAACTTAACTGCCTCACTGGGCGTCATATTCATCTTCCAGTTACCAGCCACAATTTTCTTTCTTGCCATGATATCCTCATTTCTGCGCAATCCTGCGCTAACATACACTTATTTTTCTTAGTTTACATAAATAAATTTTATGTCAAACCGAGGTTCGCACCAAAGCGAACCTCGAAAAGCTGCTTCCGAAGAAATTTGCTCTATTTGTCGTCCGCTGCCACAACACCAGGAAGCTCCTTACCCTCTAAGAACTCAAGGGAAGCGCCGCCGCCTGTGGAGATATGGGACATCTTATCTGCGAAACCAAGCTGGTTAACTGCTGCTGCACTGTCACCACCGCCAATGATAGTTGTAGCGGATGTCTCAGCCAGAGACTCAGCAACGGCAATCGTACCCTTTGCCAGAGTCGGATTCTCAAATACACCCATAGGTCCGTTCCATACAACTGTCTTAGCCGATTTCACAGCTTCTGCGTACAGCTCCGCTGTCTTGGTACCAATATCAAGACCTTCCATATCAGCAGGAATCTTGTCAGCATCCACTACCTGCACATCGATAGGTGCATCGATAGGATTCGGGAAATCAGCTGCGATTGTGGTATCTACCGGGAGTAACAGCTTCTTGCCAAGTTTCTCAGCTTTCTCCATCATCTCTTTACAGTAGTCCAGCTTCTCCTCATCTACCAAAGACTTACCGATTTCATAACCCTGTGCTTTCAGGAAGGTAAATGCCATACCACCGCCGATGATAAGAGTATCACACTTCTCAAGCAGATTATTGATAACATTAAGTTTATCAGCTACTTTCGCGCCGCCTAAGATTGCCACAAAAGGTCTTACCGGATTCTCTACTGCGTTGCCAAGGAAATCAATCTCTTTCTGCATCAGATAACCAACGGCACACTCACCGCCTTTCGCACGGACAACATCTGTCACACCAGCTACAGAAGCATGTGCCCTATGGGAAGAACCAAAAGCGTCACATACATAAACGTCACACAGGTCTGCCAGCTCTTTGCTGAAATCTTCACCATTCTTGGTCTCTTCTTTGCCGCGGAAACGGGTATTCTGCAAAAGTACTACATCGCCCTCTTTCATGTCGGCAACTGCCTTTGTTGCTGCTTCACCGGTTACATTGTAATCAGCTACAAAGTTTACAGGCTTACCCAGCTTCTCGGAAAGTCTCTCTGCCACAGGTGCCAGGGATTCTCCCTCGTTAGGGCCGTTCTTTACCTTACCAAGATGGGAACAAAGAATCACTTTGCCACCGTCCGCAAGCAGTTTGTTGATGGTAGGAAGCGCTGCCACGATACGGGTCTCGTCCGTGATTTTTCCTTCCTTCAAAGGCACGTTAAAGTCGCATCTTACAAGCACGCGTTTACCTTTAACGTTAAGATCATCTACAGATTTTTTGTTTAATGACATGTCTTAGTCCTCCTATTTAGATTATTCACACAAGAGGCCCGGCCCAACGGCCGAGCCTCTCAAAACTACTTATTTACTTTCTTAAATACTAAAGTTCGCCCCGCTCCCAGCGAACCTCGAGACGTTAATTTCGAGAAAAGCTTACGTCCCTGCCATGCCGTGGTTCGCCCTAAGCGGATCTGGAGACGCTATTTCCTAGAAAAGCTTACATCTCTGCCATGCCGAGGTTCGCTC